>Ga0310695_10010934_pt1 | contig 13143 bp, 12 predicted proteins | sample RumenRJG_04DNA_FD_203882 | JGI IMG/M metagenome (GOLD analysis project Ga0310695, IMG submission 203882) | Bovine rumen microbial communities from Lethbridge, Alberta, Canada - RJG_04 (v2) (version 2) | ecosystem: Host-associated > Mammals > Digestive system > Stomach > Rumen | place: Canada...
TGACCTGCTGACAGGTCATCTCTTTTTTTGCTCTGCATCTCTATTTCCAGCGGAAGTTCTCCGTCCCCGCCCCGATCTCAAAGTGGTACCGGATGATGCCCAGATCACAGCCGGCATAGGGACCCAGTCCCTTTTTCAGGGATACGGTGTCTCCGGAGCGCTGCAGAGAGAACTTCTGCTGATTGACGGCGGTGGGAGCCAGCAGTGCCGCCTCCACGCCGTTACGGAACCATTCCGGAGAATCTTCCGTCATATTGGAAACGGCCTCCGCCGTTTTGGACTTCCGGGGCTTTCCCTCATGTTCACCGTAACCGATGGCGATGACGATCCCCAGTTTCTCTCCCGGTCCCACCACGTAGGCATCCGGGATCTTTTTGAAGGTGAGGGCCACCCAGCAGGTGTTGAGACCCAGCATCTGGGCTTTGAGCACGATGCGCTCTCCGTAGTAGCCGCATTTCTCCATCAGGTCCCCGTCTTTGGGACCGATCATGGCCAGATAGTTCCGCACACCGGTGAAACTGCCGTAGTGGGCCAGGGTGCTGTCAAAGGCACGGGGCTCGTCCCGCACCAGCTGGATGTGAAGTCCCGCCTCCCGGTTGCAGGCGGCGATCTCCTCTTCCAGGGCCTTGAGCACTTCTCCTTCGATGGGACGGTCGGTATAGTTCCGGACGGAATGACGCGCCCGGACGGCTTCCATAAGATCCATGGTCGTACCTCCCGTTTAACGCCGGCGCAGCATGGCGCGGTCCGGCATCTTGATATCCACGGAAAACAGGATCTTCAGCACCCAGATGAGCACCAGAAGCACTGCGATGGGGATGACGCAGGAAGTGATAATGAGGGCGGCGATCTGATCCACCAGCCGGTTCAAGAGGTCCTTCCCCGCCTCGATCTTCTCGCTCACCGCTCCCGTCACGGTATCCGCGGCGTCACTGGCGGTCTGGGCGATGTTCTCCGCCGTGTCAGTGATGAATCCGGTGATGACGGACACGATGTCCTGCGCGGATTCCGGCTTCTTGCTCTCCTCCGGCTCCGGGGTGGTCTCCGCGGGGAGATACTCCTCCGCCACCTGTTCCGTCTCCGCCTCGGAGGGTGCCAGGATGTTCTTCTCCACCGCCTGGGAGAGCTTCACGCTGAAGGGCACCACCAGCAGGAGCACCAGTCCGAAGATGAGCAGTTTCTCGCCGGCCCGCTGCATGCGGTCGCCCAGCCTCCAAAGTCCCAGGATGATGCACAGGAGCGCAAAGGGTATGAGGAACTTCAGCGCAGCGGTGCCTGCCACTGCCGCCAGGAACTTCTCAAAATAGATGGCGGTGAGGATGACGGTAAAGTATCCGGACAGCCGGGCCAGTTCCTCGGCAATGGGGGTGCCGGCGTCTCCCGGCAGCGCGGTGATGGCCACGCTGGAGGCCGCGGAGGCCGCCGCCAGTTCCAGCACTTCCGTGCGTTTGTCCGTGAGATAGGTCGCGGATGAGGTATCGTTGTTCATCGCCCGGGGCGACAGGATGAAGCCCAGAACGATGGACAGGATGATGAGTCCCGCGCACACGATGACGCGGATCTTCGTACTTCTTTCCATAAACGAACACTCCTTTATCTTGGAAGAGGGTCCCCCCTCTTTCTGTTTCTGTGATCATTATATCACAGTCTTCCCCCGGCCAAAAATCCCGTTTTGTTCCGTTTTTTCCGTAAAACAGGGACCGGATCGGCCTTATATTCATGTTACTCCGGTTTTCATCTTGAAAAAAATGGCAATTACGGTTATGATATAGTTTACCATAATATACTTTATGACGCTCAAGAATTATTAAGAAAATCATAAAAGATGAAAGAATTGGAAGGAGCCCCCGATATGAACGAGATATCCTCTACCCCGATTTTCCCTTCCGTGGAACGGCCGTGGCTGCGCCACTATTCCCCCGAGGCCGTGAGCATGGAGATCCCGGAACGGACCCTGTTCCGGTTTATCGAAGAGAAGAACAGGGACTATCCCGACAGTGTGGTCTACCGCTATTACGGCAACGCCATCACCTACGGAACGCTGTTTCAGGAGATCCGGCGTGCCGCCCGTGCGCTGAAAAAGGCCGGCGTGAAGGCCGGGGATCTGGTGACCATCCAGTCCATGCACACCCCGGAGACCATCTATCTCTATTACGCCGTCAGCTATCTCGGTGCGGTGGCCAACATGGTCTATGTCACGCTGCCTCCCGCGGAGGTCCGGCAGGGCCAGGCAATGACGGGATCCCGGGTATACTTCATCATGGACAAGGCCGTGCAGGCGGTCATGGCCGCCGGTCTGCCGGAAGACGTCACCGTCGTGACCCTTCCCGTCTCCGACTCCATGGCGGAACCGGTGCGCACCGGATACCGGGCACAGAACCCCGTTCCGGAAAACCCCTATCCCACCTACGCACAGTTTGTGGAGGGTGCGGAGGATGAGGCTCTTCCGGAGGCGGCCGAGGATGCCCACGCTCCCGCCGTCATCGTCTACACCAGCGGCACCACCGGAGAACCCAAGGGCGTGGTGCTGTCCTCCCATAACATCAACGCCATGGTGGAACAGTACCTCAATGCCGAGTTTCATTTCCAGCGGGGCGAGACCTATCTGGATATCCTCCCCACGTTCCTGGCCTACGGCACCGGAATGCTGCAGCTGGCCGCTTCCGTAGGGATCGAGTCCACTCTGTGGCTCTCCATGGATCCTGTGGAGATCGGCGCGGAATTCAACCGTCTGAAACCCAACCACTTTGCCGGCGCGGCCAGCATGGTGGAAGAGATCATAAAGCAGACCACCGGAGACCTGTCCGGCCTGATCAACTTCACCGGCGGCGGAGAATCCCTTTCCCCGGAGCGGGAAGCGGAACTCAACCAGTTCCTGAAGGAACACAATGTACCGGAATATGTGAAATTCTGCAGCGGATACGGCATGAGCGAAGTGGCCTCCAGCACCTGTGCCAACAGCAACAAGCTGTACAAAAAAGACAGCCTCGGCCTTCCTCTTCCCAAGACCAATGTGAAGATCGTGGATGAGGACTCCGGCGAGGAGCTGCCTCTGGGCGAAGTGGGCGAGATCTGCTTCTGCACCCCCTGTGCCATGCTGGGCTACTACAAAAATGAGGAAGCCACCCGGGCAATGATCGAAGTGGACGAGAACGGAGACCGCTGGGTCCATACCGGGGATCTTGGATGCATGGATGAGGACGGATTCCTGTTTTTCAAGGGCAAACTGAAACGCATCTACATCTGCATCACCCCCGAAAACGGAGCCATGAAGTTCTTCCCCGCACGGGTGGAGGATCTCGTCAACACCGATCCCGGCGTGGAGCGCTGCGGCGTCATCGCGCTGCCGCATCCGAAACGGGGCCACGCCCCGGGAGTGTTCCTGACCCGTGCGGAGGGATCCTCCGAACCCGAGGAGGATCTGATCGCGCGCGTCCGATCCCTGATCGAGGGCAATCTTCCGGATTTTTATGAACCGGCTTTCATCCGGATCATCGATATCATGCCCCGCACCGCCAGCGGCAAAGTGGATTATGTCCAGCTGGAAAAGGAAGCGGCCGAATAATACTATAAAAAGAACAGGACAGGCCGTCACGAAATGTGACGGCCTGTCCTTTGCGTTGTCTGTCATTATTTATTTTCCGGTCTCCTCCTCCGACAGCCGGGCACCGTCGGCACCGATGGTGACCACCTTCAGGGGGATGTCCTTGCCGGACTCCGCCAGGGCATTGTACACTGCGTACTCCAGTCCGCCGCAGCAGGGTACGAACATCCTTGCCACGGTGATGGAGCGGATCTCGTTTTCCTTCAGGATCTGCGTCAGTTTTTCGGACAGATCGTGCTCGTGCTGTTTGGGGCAGCCGATGACGGTGGTGCGTCCCGCCACGAAATCCCGGTGGAAGTTGCCGTAGGCGTAGGCCGTGCAGTCCGCGGCGATGAGCAGGTCGCAGTTGTGGAACACGGGAGAGGAACTGCTCACCAGAAACAGCTGCACCGGCCAGTTGTCCAGGGCGTTGGGGGCCTCCCCCTCCGCCGCCTGCAGGGTCTTTTCCGTCTTTTTCCGCTTGGCTTCCAGCACCGCCTGTTCGTCATAGCCCGGTGCTTCCCGCATCTCGAAGGAGATGGCGTTCATGGGGCATGCGGGCAGACAGTCTCCCAGACCGTCACAGAAGTTCTCCCGCATCAGTTTCGCTTTTCCGTCCACGATATCGATGGCGCCCTCATGGCAGGCATCGGCGCACAGGCCGCAGCCGTTGCAGCGCTCTTCGTCAATGACGATGATCTTTCTCAGCATAGTATCTCTTCCTTCCTCCCGGCCCGTTCCGCCGGAGCAGTGTTCTTATTTACGCTGCTATTGTATCAGACGGAATTGTTCCTGTATGTGGTCATGACCACATTTTCGACGTTTTTTCGTCCGTTCCCGGACTAATTCCGTGCCCGCAGGATCTCCCGGTCGATCATGGACAGACGGGAGGACACGTTGATGAGCGTCAGCGGCAGCACGAACATGTCGAAGGCGGTGATGAGGAAATCCGTGAGGATGTCGATGGCCAGCGCCACCGACAGCGCTTCCGCGGGGATGCCGATCTGGGCGAACAGGACGGTATAGGCCACGGCTCCGCCGCCGGGGATCGGCGGCATGGCGATGGCGACGATGGCGGCGATGAACACCGCCGTGATGATCCAGGTGACCGAGACGGCGATGCTGTACTTCGACGCGAAATAGAAGACCAGGATCACAAAGTAGATGGCGGAGATGGGCTTGTGGATGACCATGCCCAGCGGGATGCCGAAACTGCTGAGAGAATTGGAGATGCCGTATTTCTTCTCACAGGCGGTCATGTTGCTGGAGAAGGCCGCCGCAGAGGACGCGGTGGCCAGCGCCACCAGGAAGGTGGGGAATCCCTTCTGCAGCAGCAGGAGCGGACTGACCTTCTGGCGCAGTCCGGTGTACACGAGAAATACCGCCGCCGCGATGACGAATGCCACTGCCATGATGGCAAACATCTGCCACACGGAACTGAGCACGCCCAGGTCTCCGGACCAGATGAGATTCAGGATCACCAGAAAGATCACATAGGGCACCAGTCGGCTGATGAATTCCATGAGGAACTGCACCAGATAGTTCACCTGCTCGATGGCTCTTGCCACCGAGCTCGTCTTGCGTCCGAGGAAGAGCATCGCGATGCCGATGACCGCAGCCAGGAAGATGATCTGCAGGGTGTTTCCGGTGGCAAAGGGCTCCACGATGGTAGAGGGGAAGATGCCGAGGATCAGCTCTGCGAGGGACGACAGCTGCGTGGCATGGGTACCGGCGTGCGTCAGCGGCATACGGAACAGCGGAAACAGGACACTGCTGCATGCCGACGCCAGGAACACGACGCCGATGTAGCTGAGCATGAGTCTCTTTCCCACCCGTCCGAGGGTGGCCGCATCGCCGATGCCGTAGATGCCCCAGGCCACGGACAGAAAGATCATCGGTCCCGCGATGCATCGCAGGAGGTTGAAAAAGGTGTCGTAGATGGGCACAACGATGCCCTGCTGGATGGTCAGCCGCGCCGTTTCCGGCAGGATCATCAGTCCCAGCACGCCGAACAGGGCGGACGCCGCGATGACGATGCCCAGAGTGGCCATCTGACCCAGGCGTTTTCTCTGTACCCGGAAGTAGATCCGGTTCCGTCCGCCGTCATAGCTGTATTCCGGAGTGAGATGCAGGTTCTGCATGATGCCGCCGCAGAAGGGGCCGAATTCTCCGCTCTCGTCCCGGTAGGGATCCATGGGCTCCCCTTCCATCTCCAGACTGATATAGGGGGTGAGCATCCTCTGCCCCATGCGCAGCTGGACCGGGGCTCCCTCACCGTCGCGGGCCATCCAGAACAGAAGGCACTCCTCCGCGGCGAGCCGGTAGCGGAGGATGTCCTTCCGCTCCAGTTTCAGGCTCTCACCGAAAGCCGTGATCTGCTCCGCGACCTCATCGCAGGCGGAGGGATCCAGCACAAAGGTTTTCTCGATAGGATTCATGATCGTATCCAAGTCTCAGGACTTGTTCCTTCCCATGTATTTGCAGAGGGTAACAAAAAGCACCAGCGGATCCGCGTCGGAAACCGTCCGGGGAATGCGCTGGTGTTCTATTTCTTTTTTAACAGGATTTCATGCCGCAGGCAATCCATTTTCAATATCCCCGGCGGGCCTTGTCCCGTCCGACGCCGCATCCGGGGTTCTGCAGTAGGCAGTTGTGGCTGCATCCGCCGCAGTGGTCCTGCCGCTGGCTGAGAAAGATCTTCTCTCCCGGACGGACAAACCCGATGCTGCTCCGCCGCACCACGAATCCCTTCCGCCGCAGCGCCCGCAGGAACAGTTCCAGGAAGGAATCTTCCGCCGCCACGACGCAGGCTTCGTTCCGCTGCAGCAGTTCTTCCGCAAAGCTCCGGGCACGATGCCGCGCCTGCCGGGCGCTCTCCGCCGGAGAGCCGATCCCCAGCAGAAACCGCAGCCACCAGAGAAGCCGGGTCAGAAACGACGCCGTTTTCCCGGGGCTGTCCGGGATGCCGTTGATCCGCGGTTCGGTGCGAAGGGCTTCCGGCAGATTCATTCCGGTGTCCGGCGGCACATACACCGGCCGGTCCTCCCGTTCCAGTTCCTCCGGAAGCGGAGCCCCGGGAACCAGACTGTATACCGTCATGATCAAAGGACGTTCCTCCTGTCGTCAGCGGACGTACAGTTCCGCCCGGGAATATACGGCGGCACGGCCCGCAAGGCGTACCCGGTCCCCGTCCACACGGCAGTACACCACACCGCCCCGGGGCGATGCCTGATACGCCGTCAGTTCCTCCCTGCCCGTGGCCGCTGCCCAGTAGGGCGCGATGTGGCAGTGGCCGGAACCGCACACCGGATCCTCCGGGATCTTCAGTTTCGGCGCGAAGGAGCGGGACACGCAGTCGTACTCCTCCCCCGGTCCGGTGACGTGCAGCAGGGCGCCGGGCAGGGCCTCCACCTTCTCCTGATCGGGATGGAGGTCCGGGATCTCATTCCCTTTGTCCAGAACGCACAGGAGGTCCCGTCCCATATACGCTTTCACCGGGCGGACGCCGATGGCGTCTTCCATGGCATCCGTCACGGGCACTTCCTTCAGGTCGTAGGCGGGAAAATCCATCTCCAGCAGGTCGCCCTTTTTCGTCACGGTGAGGGTGGTAAAGGTAACTTTCTCCGCCTTCGGCTCGATAAACCGGAGGATGATATACCCGGTAGCCAGCGTGGCATGGCCGCACAGGTCGATCTCTCCGCCGGGAGTGAACCACCGCAGATGATAGTGCTCCCCTTCCTTCACGGCAAAGGCCGTCTCGGAGAGGTTGTTCTCTATGGCAATGGACATCATGGTCTCCTCCGGGAGCCACTCTTCCATAACGCACACGGCAGCGGGGTTTCCCGCGAACACGTGATCGGTAAAGGCATCCACAACATACTGGATCATAGTTTCATCCTCCTTGCGCTTCGTTCTTTCCGCATATTATAGCAGAGGCAAGGAAAAAAATCTCCTCTCACTCGGTTTTTGATTGCCTGAAAATCGGGAATAGGGTATTCTGAAAAAAAGGAAATGACAAAGGAAGAGAATTATGGAAAAACTGCGCACCGCGTACCGATTAAACCTGATCATCGTCTTTTTCGTACTGATTTCGACCCTGTGGATGATGAGCGGCATCACCGGCGGCCCCCTCTCGGCCGGAAAGCTTGCCATGTTCCGCTTTTTCACGGTGGATTCCAACATTCTCATGGGCATCATCGCTCTTCTGGCGGCACTGGAACAGCGGAAGGTCCTCAAAGGAAGGAAGGAGCGGGTCTCTCCGGCCACCTACGTGCTCCTTCTCACCGGCACCGTGGGGGTGACCCTTACCATGCTGGTGACCATCTTCTTTCTGGAGCCTACCATGGCGCCTCAGTTCGGGCTGTTCGGACTGTTTGCCGGAAGCAATTTCTTCCTGCACCTGTTCAATCCCGTACTGAGCATCGTCAATTTCCTGAGATATGAGAAGACTGCGGAGATGGGCCGGATCCATACCCTTACCGGTATCGTTCCCATGCTGCTGTATGGTGTGTATTATACCGTCACGGCAGTGGTCCATTCCGCCAACGGCGTGGTACAGCCGGGATACGACTGGTACGGCTTCCTTGCCGCCGGCGTGAACAGTGCCTTTTTCGTACTGCCGGGAGTCATCCTGTTCACCTGGCTCATCAGCTGGGGGCTGTGGAAGCTCAACCGAAAAAATGCATAAGTATAGATATTGGAGATAAGTTATGAAAGAAATACCTGTAACATCCATAGAAAACATCGCCATCGGCCAGGCGGAGAACACCGCGGCCGGCACCGGGTGCACCGTTTTTGTCAGCCGCGACGGCATGGCCGCCGGTCTGGACGTTCGGGGCGGCGGTCCCGCCTCCCGGGAGAGCCAGCTGCTCAATCCCCTGATGAGCGCCCAGGTACTGCATGCCGTGGTCCTGGCCGGAGGAAGCGCCTACGGTCTTGGAGCCGCCGACGGTGTCATGCGGTGTCTTGAAGAGCGGGGCATCGGCTTTGACGTGGCGGTGACGAAAGTACCCCTGGTGGCCCAGTCCGATCTGTTCGATCTCACCGTGGGCGACGGCAGCGTCCGTCCCGATGCCGCCATGGGCTATGAGGCGGCCAAACGTGCGCTGGAGGCTCCCAATTACCGGGACGGCTCCTTCGGTGCCGGATGCGGCGCCACCGTGGGCAAGATCGGCGGCATGGAGACCTGCATGAAGACCGGCATCGGCAGCTACGCCGTGCAGCTGGGTGATCTGAAGATCGGTGCCGTGGTGGCTCTCAATGCCCTGGGAGATGTCTTTGACTGGAAGACCGGACGTCAGGTGGCGGGACTTCTCACCGAGGACCGCACCGGACTTCGCAGCACTACGGAATTCATGCAGCGCTCCATCGAGGTGGTGGAGAACCGTTTTACGGGGAATACCACGCTGGGGATCATTATCACCAACGCCGCTTTCCGGAAGCCTGCCCTGTGCAAGATCGCCGGCATGGCTCACGACGGGTACGCCCGGTCCATCCGCCCGGTACATACCAGTGCTGACGGAGACAGCATCTACGCCGTGTCCGTGGGAGATGTGGTCGCCGATCAGGATCTGGTGGGTACCCTGGCCGCGGACGTGATGAGCGAAGCCATCCTGCGGGCGGTGGACCATGCCGAGAGCGGCTACGGATTCCCCTCCGCCTCGGAACTTCGCCGGAACCGGCAGTAAACCGACTGCACTTTGGAAGGAAAGATCCGATATGAAAGACTTTTCCGTGAAGCATCCCGTTGTGTTCGGGATCCTTATGATCCTGGTCTCTTTTATCGCCGCAGGGATCCTCACCGCCCTGTCTGCCGGCACCGGCATGTCCTCGGATACGGCCGCTGCGGTGGGGCGCATCCTCATCGGAGTCCTGCTGCTGTTCCTGTTCCGTGAGATGTTCCCCCGGGGAAAGGCCGGAAAGGGACTTCGGTGGGGAGCCGTGGCGCTGGTGTTCGTACTGTGGAACATCCTGTACCATCTTTTGAACGGCTACGGCTTTGCCGGTGGTGACGTGTGGAGCGCGGCCTTCGTGGCGGCTTTAGCTCCCGCCATTTTCGAGGAAGTGCTCTTCCGGGGCATCCTTCTGGGAAAGCTGCGGGCAAACGGACAGTCCCCCTTGACCGCCCTTCTGGTGTCCGCAGGGCTCTTTGCCCTGATGCATCTCACCAACGCCGTCTCCGGACAGTTCGCCACTGTTCTGGTGCAGGTGTGCTACGCCTTTGTGGTGGGACTCCTCTTCGGCGCAGTCTATCTGAAGAGCGGCGATCTTGTGTCGGTGATGCTCTTCCACGGGCTCGTGGACTTCTCCTCCCATCTCTTCACCGGAGAGCCGGAACAGTCCGCCTGGTGGGTGCTGGTCCTGTTCGGCGTGATGCTGCTACTCGTGGCCGTCTATGCCATCCGGATCACACCGAAGGAGGATGCCGCGCTCCCGGTATCGGCGGAGCCCATCGATTAATATCATCCGGCCCTTAGGAATCGGTACCATATAGCACAGAAAGCGAGACTTTTAAGACCCATGCGTTTTATCGAATTTGGAAAAGGCAAAGCGAAGACCCTCCTGATGTTCCACTGCGCGCTGGAACCCTGGTGGGCATTTGAAGGCGCGGCGAACGCCTGCGCGGAAGACTATCACGTAATCCTGTCGGTGGCAGACGGCCATGACGAATCCGGCTCGGAATTCACCACTGTGGAGGATTACGCGGAAAAGACTGTGGCCTGGCTGAAGGACCACGGGATCACGAAACTGGACCTGGCCTACGGCGTTTCCATGGGAGGCTCCACGCTCATGCATCTGCTGGCCACCGAACAGATCCCCGTGAAAAAAGCGGTGATCGACGCGGGCATCACACCCTACCCGTATCCCCGGTGGATCTGCCGGATCATCGCAAAGAAGGATCTGGCCACCATGTCCTTCGCCTGCCGGAACCGGGGCGTCATGGAAGCGGCCATGCCGCCGGAACGCTGGACGCCGGAAGGCGAGGATCCCACGGAGCACTACGACCGGGTCTGGGCCTTCCTTCAGGACCACATGACGGATACCACCATCTACAATGTGTTCTGGTCGGCCAACAATTACGCCATGCCGGATCCCGTGCCGGAGCTGAACACCGAAATGGAATACTGGTACGGAGAAAAGGAGAAGAAAGCCCGTCGGGCCAACATCGCCTACGCGAAGAAAGCCTTTCCCGGCATCATGCTGCGGGAGTTTCCCGGGCTGGAGCACGGGGAGCTGGTGATGATGTTCCCGGACAGGTTCCATCAGGAGATTCTTCGGTTCGAAAACGAATGATTCGGTCCTGCCGGAACAGTAAAATGGAGAAGGATTGTCAATAACCCATGACTGAAGTCACGGGCTTGCACGTACTAGGTGCGAGTTAGTGGAAGAGGTCACTCCGGAGAAGCTCATCGTCGCCTCTCCCAACGGACAGAACAAGCAGGAGCTGGCTCTCTGAGATCTGACCTGGAACAAATCAAAAAACTAAAAACTCCTTCTTCCGGCAAAATAAAATGTCGGAGGAAGGAGTTTTCCTGTTGTATCAGATTAATAGGCTGCGACAGCTTTCTCATCCTCTTTCCGGTCCAGTGACGTATTGCGCACATACAGGCAGATGTCGATGAGGACCATGATGATGTCCGCAAAATAGAACCAGATGGAATAGGCCCAGACACCGGTGCGGTGCCAGGTGATGAACTTGCCGGCAAGTCCGATAAGGTATCCGCCAACCACGATGATCTCAAAGAGGACGCTCTTTCCCCGGGCGGTGCGGGACCGCCAGGATTTGGCGATATTAAACGGCCAGGAAGCTCCAAACGCGATGAGCATCCCGATCTCACAAAGCTGTACGATGTCCATAATTACAATGCCTTCTTTCCAGGATATTCGAGTGTTTTTCCAAAGCCAACCTATCTTAATCCCGGACTGTGTTGATGTCAAGCCGGATCGTTTTTTCCATAAAATCCCATAAAATTGCACGGTTTTTTGTGTTTTGTACTGTTTTTCGACACATTTATGCGATTTGTCGTGTTTGGACCAATTTTGCATATTTCGTCGGAATTCGACCAAATACAGACCGGTCTGTCGGAACAGGCACATTTCTCCGAAGATTGATGGTTGTTTTCCCCTGTCCCCGGCCGCTACAATAGACTCAAGAAGAGCGGGTCACTCACAGGTCCCCCCTGACCCGCATGAAACGGAAGCATTCCTATTATCCCCGGGAATGCGCAGAAAAAGATTGAAAGGAGACATCACTATGATCACTATGTTCAAACTGTTTCAGGTAGTTAAAATCCTTACTTGGCCTCTTCATCCCTGGACTATCTGATAGGGCCTCATTTGATCAAACAAGAGCCCGGCGGACTCACACCGCCGGGCTCTTGCTGTTTGTTCGGTATCATTTTGTTTTCTGAAAAACGATCATGTGGGTCAGTTTCCGTACCGGAGTGGCCATGGCCTCCCCGTTGATATACAGGGATGCGGAGGACCCTCCGTCCAGGTTCATGGCGTCCCGGCAGCCGGCCAGTGCCATGATCCGGGACAGTCCGAAGAGGGTCGTCGTGGCGGAGACCACCACGATGGTGCCGTCCTCCTTCACGCCCAGTCCGATGCGGGCCGTGAGACCGTAGAGGATCTTGGCGTCGGAGAAACCTTCCTCGGCATAGGTCTTGGGATCGCCGTAGGGCAGTCCGTCCTTTACGATGGTGGGGCCGGCACAGAAGGCCGTGCGGATGTTCTGCACTTCCGAACCTTCATAGTAGACCGACAGGGCCACCATGTCTCCCACGGCAACATCCCGGAAGAAGGTCTCCCACTTGGTGGTGTATTCCTTGTCCCTCCGATGGCGCTCGCAGAGGACGAAGCCCTCCTCGGGGATGGCCACTTCCTCCCCGTACCAGGAGTCCACGATCTCTGTTACCGTGCCGTTTTCGTCACAGATCACCGCCGCTTCCATCTTGCCGGGGACCATGTCGCCGTACTCCCGAGTATACACCATGCGGGTGCCGTCCTCCTCCGAGAGGAGATAGTTGCATCCCACATCCTCCAGAATGCCGTCGGGCACCGGCTGACCGTCGTGGTACAGAGTGGCGGTCTGTCGGATGGTCATGTTCTGGAAGGAGCAGTTCCCCTCCGTATCCACCACGAAATAGGGTTTGGCCTGGGAATGGGCATTCTCGATGCGCAGCACCTGTTCGTTGCGCACCAGAGAGGACAGGATCCCCAGATCGCTGTTATTGAAATAGGTTCCGTTGACGGCGATGGCCGCCCCGGAGCGCTTTACCATGGAAGAAGCCGCTTCCGAGGAATACAGCCGGTCGTTGGCCAGGATCACATCCGCCTCAAAACCGTCCTTCGGGTGGAAGGACACCACATCCACGGTAGTACCGAGAACCGGATAGGAATGATGGGTGATGCCGTCTTCCGTCACAGTGGTCTCCTCCTCTTCCTGTCCGCTCTCCTTCTCCGGATCGATCTCATAAAGCCGGCACAGCACGGCGCTGATCTCGGCACGGGTGATGGGCCGTTTCGGACCGAAGGTGCCGTCGGGATACCCGCTGACG
>Ga0310695_10010935_pt1 | contig 13143 bp, 8 predicted proteins | sample RumenRJG_04DNA_FD_203882 | JGI IMG/M metagenome (GOLD analysis project Ga0310695, IMG submission 203882) | Bovine rumen microbial communities from Lethbridge, Alberta, Canada - RJG_04 (v2) (version 2) | ecosystem: Host-associated > Mammals > Digestive system > Stomach > Rumen | place: Canada...
TCAAGGCGCACGGCTTGCTTGAATATTATTCCGTCAGCTTGCCCAAAAAATCTCGGCAAGGCGTCAGCCTTACCTTGATTTATTTGTACAACCTGACGAAAAATCTTGCTGCGCAATCCGCACACCTGAATTATGCGGTATTGCCTTAATCATAAAATTGACTTTCAGTCCGGTTTGTGCTATAATGTCACCATCAAACAACAAGCGAGGTGAGTTGCGTGACCAGCAGCGACAGTTACGGTCCCGGAGGGCGAATTCGACAGTGCAAAATACCGCGGAACGTTCGGCTGTGCGCCGCGTAACCGCTTATTTGTATTGCCGTTTATCCCTCTGAATTTCAGGGGGATTTTTTGCGCCCGAACCGTTTCTATCAAAATTTCGATAACGGAGGGAAGTTATGGCAAAGGAAAAAATTATTAACGACAACGCTCTTGTTCAGACCGAAAAACCCGACTATGAGAGCGAGATTATCCGCGTAATCAAGGGCAATTATTCGCCAAAGGCGGCTCTTGAAAAGTTGGAGGACTACCACGGAAGCGACATCGCCCAGGCGATGGACAGCCTTACGCTCCAGGAGCGCAAAAAGCTGTACCGGATTTTAGGCGCGGATATGCTGTCCGACGCGCTCGAAAGGCTCGACGAAAGCGAAGCCGGCGCGTATCTAAACGAGATGGACTTGAAAAAGGCGGCAAAGGTTGTGTCGAACCTTGAAACCGACGCCGCGGCGGATATATTAATGGAAATCGGCAAGGAAAAACGGCTGCTGATTATCGAGGAGCTCAACCCCGAGGTCAAGAAGGACATCAGGCTTATCGCTTCGTTCGACGACGACGAAATCGGCAGCAAGATGACCACCAACTGCATTGTTATCCGCGAGAATTTGAGCGTTAAAGAGGCGATGAGGGAGCTTGTCGCCCAGGCAAAGAAGAACGACAATATCTCAACCCTTTTCGTCACCGACGAAAACGAGGAATACTACGGCGCGATTGACCTTAAAGACTTAATCACTGCCGACAGCGGTGTTCCTCTGGAGGATTTAATCGTGACGTCGTTCCCGTACGTTTACGCGCACGAGAGCATTGACGACTGTATCGAAAAGCTGAAGGACTACTCCGAGGCTTCAATCCCCGTGCTCGACAACTCAAATTCGCTGCTCGGCGTAATCACCGCCCAAAGCCTGATTGAGGTTGTTGACGACGAGATGGGCGAGGACTATGCAAGGTTGGCAGGTCTTACCGCGGAGGAGGATTTAAAAGAACCTCTGCTTATGAGTATCCGCAAGCGTCTGCCGTGGCTGATTGCGTTGCTCGGTCTCGGCATTATCGTCTCGGCGGTTGTCGGCTCATTCGAGAAGGTAGTGGCTCAGCTCACGCTGATTATGGCGTTCCAGTCGCTGATTTTGGATATGGCAGGTAACGTCGGAACTCAGTCGCTCGCGGTGACAATCCGCGTGCTGACCGATGAAAATTTGAGCTTCTCGCAGAAGTTCAGGCTTGTTATAAAGGAAACGAGAGTAGGTATTTTTAACGGACTTATCCTCGGCGTAATTTCCGTTTTGTTCGTAGGGCTTTATATTATGTTTATCAAGCACCACGACGCCGGATTTTCATTCGCCGTGTCGGGCTGTATCGGCTTTGCGCTGCTCGTTGCAATGGCGGTGTCAAGCGCGGTCGGAACGCTCATTCCGCTGTTCTTCAAGAAGATTAAGGTTGACCCTGCGGTGGCTTCGGGCCCGTTGATTACAACCGTCAACGACCTTGTCGCGGTTGTCACCTACTACGGACTTAGCTGGATTTTGCTGATTAATATGCTGCACTTAGGATAGAGCTTAGAGTTTAGAGTTTAGAGTTTAATTATTAAGAGGAAACGTTTGATTAAAGATTTAAAGCCTCCCCCGTCGCAAAGCTACGGGGGAGGTGGCATTTCGCTTTGCGAAATGACGGAGGGGGCGGATTACCCTTTAACGCCGTGTTTTTAATAGCAAAAGAAACGTATAATAAATACCAATTTTTAATTTTCGTATTGCCAAAAACATATTTATATGATATTATAATTTTGAGGTAGTCAATACCTTAAAATACTCAAACCACGCCGCCTTGAACAAAGGCCTTCTATAAGCAGGCGGCGGGGTTTGAGGTTTCTTTTTTTAAATTAAAAATAATCGAACGCACTTTCGAAAATTCTGTTGATTTTTAAAAATATATGTGGTAAAATAACCTTGGATTAATTAATGTGGGGTATGGCTTATGGCACATGAAAAAATAATCGTTAAGGGTGCAAAGGAGCACAACCTTAAAAATATTAACGTTGAAATTCCGCGCAACGAGCTTGTCGTTATCACCGGACTGTCCGGCTCGGGCAAAAGCTCGCTCGCGTTCGATACAATTTATGCCGAAGGTCAGCGCAGGTATGTTGAGAGCCTGTCGAGCTACGCCAGAATGTTTCTCGGTCAGATGGACAAGCCGAATGTCGAGAGCATCGAGGGCTTGTCGCCGGCAATCTCAATCGACCAAAAGACCACCTCGAAAAATCCGCGCTCTACCGTCGGCACGGTTACCGAGATTTACGATTATCTGCGCCTGCTCTACGCGCGTATCGGCGTGCCTCACTGCACCGTCTGCGGCAGGGAAATCCGCCAGCAGACCGTCGACCAGATTGTGGACAAAATCACAGAGTACCCCGACGGCACAAAAATTCAGGTTATGTCGCCTGTTGTCCGCGGACGTAAGGGCGAGCACGCAAAGGTGCTCGATAGCGCTCGAAAGTCGGGCTTTGTGCGCGTTCGCGTTGACGGAATTGTCTACGATTTGCAGGAGAAAATTCCTATAGAGAAAAATAAAAAGCATAATATCGAGGTCGTAATCGACCGCCTTGTCATCAAGCCCGAGATTGGCTCGCGCCTTTCCGACAGCATTGAAACCGCTTCAAAGCTGAGCGGCGGACTTGTTATGGTCAACTTTGACGGCGGCGAGGACGTCACCTTTTCGCAAAAGTACGCCTGCCCCGAGCACGGTATCAGCATTGACGACCTCACACCGCGTATGTTCTCGTTCAACAACCCCTTCGGTGCGTGCCCAAAGTGCACGGGCTTGGGCGTTTTTCTGAAAATCAGCGAGGACAAAATAATTCCTGACAGGAATAAAAGCATCCGCGGCGGCGGAATTAAGGGCAGCGGCTGGGCGCTTGAGGGCAGCTCAATCGCGGCTATGTATATGGAAGCGCTTGCCAGAAGATACAAGTTTGGGCTCGACCAGCCGATTAAGGACATTCCAAAGGAAACGGTGGACAAAATCCTCTACGGCACAGGCGACGAGGAGCTGACTATCGAGCGCAAATCCGCCTACGGAAGCGGCACCTACAAGCAGCCGTTTGAGGGAATTATCAACAACCTCGACCGCCGCTACCGCGAGACCTCAAGCAACTGGATTAAGGACGAAATCCGCACATATATGACAGAAATTCCCTGCGACGAGTGTATGGGCGAGAGGCTCAGCAAGGAAAGCCTTGCCGTTACCGTCGGCGGAATTAATATATCCGACCTCTGCAAAAAGAGCGTTGTTGACGCGCTCGAGTTCATCCAAAATCTTGAACTGAGCGAAAAGGAAAAAATCATCGGCGCGGAGATTATAAAGGAGATTATCGAGCGCCTGAACTTCCTCAAAAGCGTAGGACTTAGCTACCTCACACTGTCACGAAGCTCGGGCACGCTTTCGGGCGGCGAAAGCCAGCGAATCCGCCTTGCAACGCAAATCGGAAGCTCGCTGATGGGCGTGCTTTACATTCTCGACGAACCGAGTATCGGACTTCACCAGCGCGACAATGAAAAGCTGCTCAATACCCTAAAGCGCCTGCGCGACCTCGGCAACACGGTTATCGTGGTTGAGCACGACGAGGAAACTATGTACGCCGCCGACTGCATTGTTGACGTCGGACCGGGCGCCGGAATCCACGGCGGCGAGATTGTCTGCACCGGCACGGTTGACGACATCAAGGCGTGTGAGCACAGCGTTACAGGTCAGTATTTATCGGGCAAAAGGTGTGTTCCCGTGCCCGAAAAGCGACGCAAGGGCAACGGAAAATACCTTGAAATTATCGGCGCTTCTCAAAATAATCTTAAGAATATAAACGTTAAAATTCCGCTCGGAGAGCTTGTCTGCGTAACCGGCGTTTCGGGCTCGGGCAAAAGCTCACTTATCAACGAGGTGCTATACAAAACCCTCGCGCGTGAGCTTAACCGCGCAAAGACCACCTCGGGCGCTCACAAGGAGATTAAGGGTATCGAAAACCTCGACAAGGTTATCGAGATTGACCAAAGCCCAATCGGCAGAACTCCGCGTTCAAATCCTGCGACCTACACAGGTCTGTTTACAGATATTCGCGCGCTTTTCGCGACCACAAACGACGCAAAAATGCGCGGCTTTACCCAGAGCAGATTTTCATTCAACGTAAAGGGCGGCAGGTGCGAGGCTTGTCAGGGCGACGGCATTATCAAGATTGAAATGCACTTCCTCTCCGACGTTTACGTGCCGTGCGAGGTCTGCAAGGGCAAGCGCTATAACCGCGAAACTCTTGAGGTTAAGTACAAGGGTAAGAACATAAACGACGTGCTCGAAATGACCGTTGAGGAAGCTATGGACTTCTTCTCGAACATCCCGAAGCTCTACCGCAAGCTGAAAACCCTCTTTGACGTAGGGCTGGGCTATATCAAGCTCGGTCAGCCTGCCACAACGCTTTCGGGCGGCGAGGCTCAGCGCGTTAAGCTTGCGACAGAGCTCTCAAAGCGCAGCACCGGCAAGACGATTTATATTCTCGACGAGCCGACCACAGGTCTGCATATCGCGGACGTTCACAGGCTTGTTGACGTTTTGCAGCTGCTTGTTGACGGCGGAAACACGGTTGTTGTAATCGAGCACAACCTCGACTTAATCAAGACCGCCGACCATATTATCGACCTCGGACCGGAGGGAGGAGATATGGGCGGAAAGGTAATCGCCAAGGGCACTCCCGAGCAGGTGGCAAGGTCAAAAACGTCCTTTACGGGCGAATACTTGAAACCCCTGCTGGGGAAGGAATAAGTAATAAGGAATAAGTAATAAGGAATAAGTAATAAGGAATAAGTAATAAGGAATAAGTAATAAGGAATAAGTAAGGCTTCCGGTTGCGTGTGCAACAGGAAGCCTGTTATTTTAAAATTTTTATATAATTAAACACTAAACTCTAAACTCTACATAGAAATTCCTTCAACGCGCTGTAGCGTTTTGTCTGGCGGTTGTTGTTTACCATCAGCTCAACCGTCTGCGGATTTCCGACGAGAATTAAGGTCTTTTTCGCCCTTGTAACCGCCGTGTAGAGCAGGTTGCGGTAATAAAGCTGCGGAGGGCCGGGGAACATCGGGATAATCACCGCGTCAAACTCGTTGCCCTGACTTTTATGAACCGTCACGGCGTAGGCAAAGTCAAGGTCAGAAGCCGCCTCAAAGCTCAGCCTTGCGGTCTTGTCGTAAAACGCGATTACAAGCGACTTTGACCTGCGGTCAATGCTCCGGATAATGCCGATGTCGCCGTTAAAAATTCCGTCGCCAATCTCGCCGTTGTCCTTCTCCCAGCGGATGTCGTAGTTGTTTTTAATCTGCATAACCTTGTCGCCGACTCTGAACACGCGCGAGCCGATTGTTACCTCAGCCTTGCCGTCGGCTTTCGGGTTGAGCTTGGATTGAAGCTTGTGGTTGAGCTCCGCCGTGCCCAATTCGCCCTTCTTCGAGGGACAGAGCACCTGTATGTTTTCAAACGCCGAGTAGCCGTACGCCTTGGGCAGGCGGTTAACGCAAAGGTCGGTAATAACGTCCGTAACCTCGGATTTAATATTCCTTTTTAGAAAAAAGAAATCCTTGTCGGTTGTGTTCAAAAGCGGCATTTCGCCCTTTACAATGCGGTGCGCGTTGGTGACTATTAGGCTCTGCTGCGCCTGACGGAAAATCTCGTTAAGCCTGATGACCGGCACAGCCTTGCTGTCAATTAAATCGCCGAGCACGTTGCCTGCGCCTACCGACGGAAGCTGGTCGCTGTCGCCTACAAGTATCAGCCTGCATCCGAGCGGAAGCGCTCTTGTCAGGCTGTCGAAAATCGCGGAGTCCACCATCGACACCTCATCAACAATCAGAGCGTCACATTTAAGCTGATTGCGCTCGTTTTTGCCGAAAACCGGGTTGTCGCGCTTGTCCCAGCTTACTTCGAGCAATCTGTGCAAGGTCTTTGCCTCAAAGCCCGTCACCTCGCTCATCCGCTGAGCCGCCCTGCCCGTCGGAGCGGCCAAAAGTACCTTGTGGCCGCGGCTGTGCAAAATTCTGATAATCGCGTTGAGCGTGGTGGTTTTACCTGTTCCCGGACCGCCCGTCAGCACGGTTATTCCGCAGGTCAGCGCGGTGGTTATTGCCTGCTTTTGCAAGTCGGCGTACTCAATTTCAAGCTCGCTTTCGCAAACGGAAATCGCGTCGTCAAGCTGCGTTATTTTATCGGCAGGAAAGCCCAAAAGCAGCTTGATCCTCGAAGCGCTGTTGAGCTCGGTGTCATACATTTTCGGCGTGAATATAAACTCCTTGCCGTCGATGCTTTCTTTAATCAAGCTGCGGTCAAACACCATTTTGTCAAGGATTTCTTCGAGCGGCTCCGCTTCGATTTTCAAAAATCCCGAGGTCGTCTGAACCAGCTTTTCCCTCGGCAGGCAGGTGTGACCGTTGCCCTGATTGTGTTTAAGCACATAGACAAGACCTGCGCGTATTCTCAGCTCGCTGTCGGGCTCAAACGACTCCTTTTTCGCTATGAAATCCGCGCTCTCAAAGCTAACGCCGAACTCGGGATTGCAGAGTATGTACGGGTTTTGCTTAATCTGCTCAACGCTCCGTCCGCCGTATACGTTGAAGATTTTTACCGCCGAGGTGTTCGAAATTCCGTACTCGCCCAAAAACAGCATAAGCGCTCTTATTCCGGCATTTGCCTTTAGCTGTTCGGAAAATTCAACCGCCTTTTTCGGAGTAATTCCCCTCAGCCTTGCCACCCTTTCGGGCTCGTTTTCCATTACATCGAGCGCGGCGTCTCCGAACTCCTCAACCAGCCTTTTCGCGGTTGAAGGTCCGATACCCTTGATTGCTCCCGAGGAGAGATAACGCAGAATATCCGCCGCCTGAGAAGGCCGCTCGACCTCGCAGGTTTTTACGGAAAACTGCCTGCCGTAGCTGCGGTGATTGGTAAAATAACCGAGCAAATTCACGTTGTCGCCGGCGTTAACCTGCGGCATTGAGCCGACCGCGGTTATGTAATCGTCGCCGCCGATAATTTCGAGCACGGTGTAGCCGTTTTCCTCGTTTCTGTATACAATATTTTCTACCGTTCCCTGCAAACGGAGCAATTCCTGATTGTCCATAATATTTCCTTAATAGAATTAAAAGTTTATTTATCAAATATATTATAAACCCATCTACCGATTTTAACAAGTCTTATTGCTGCTTTGTTCGATAATTTTCATCGTTTCGTCGCGCGTGATCAGTCCGGCAAAGCCGTATTCCTCGCACACGCCGCGGCAGATTTTCTTTGAAGCGGAGTTGAGCGGCATGTTAAGGCAGACGGAAACATCCCTGCACTTTCCGCCCCAGCGCAGGCGCGACAGCGCTCCTCTGAGCACAAACTCAGGCTCGTCGGTTTTGCTTACGGGGGTTACGATGATCACCGTGCTTTTTTCTTTTGAAGAAAAAAGTCGCAGGCAAATCTCCCGAACCAGCGCAACAATACCAATAACCGCGAAAACTACCATAATTACCGAAGAAAATACATACATAAAAAGCACCTCGGTACATTTTATTTTTTCAAAATAAATTTGTGATAAATTTAATGTTTGCGCAAATACTAATAACGTAACCACCTAAACGGTGCTTACCAAAACGGAAAAATTCCGAATTCAGAGGTGAAAATTATGGAGAACACTTACGCTAACCAGTGCATTGCGTGCACCGTAACAAGCTGTAAAAACCATCATCAGACAAGAGATTACTGCTCGCTCGATAAAATCACCGTCGGTACTCACGAGAGCGACCCGACCGTCGTTCCCTGCACCGACTGCCAGAGCTTTATGCCCAAGCAGGAAAGCTGCTAAACAGAAATTTCAAGGGCTTGGTTAATTCCAAGTCCTTGCTGTTTTAAAAAAATATTGAAAATACACCGCCGTTGGGCTATAATGAAAACAGAATATATTTGGAGTGAGATTTATGAAAGGATTTCGCCTTTCTGTTTTCAAAACTACGGCGGTTATTTTTTTAGGCTTTTTGCTCACGTCAACTGGGCATTTGGCTTGGATGTACCGCCTTATGGAGCTAACCTCGGCGGATATTTCATATCAGCTGTCAACCGTTGCAGGATATGCCTTGCAGGCGGTTGGAATCGGCATTTTTGCTTTATTGTTGAAGCTTAAGCGGAAAAGTTCGAGGCTGATTTTTATAATCTCTACATTGGGATATACCGCCTGTCTGTTTCCTGCGATACTGTCGGGAAGCTTTGCTTTTTCGGCGGTTTTCGGCTTGCTGCTCAGCCTTTTGTGCGGAGTGATCGCGGGATATTACCTGTATGAGTTGACCGAAAGCGGCGGAGAACACCGCGCGGCTTTGTTCGGAATCGGCTATGGCGCGGCGACAATCGGCTCGTGGCTGTTGTCGGTTATCGGCGGTTCACTGTACTATGGTAAAGGCGTTTTGATTATCTGTTCCGTTTTGGCGGTGCTGTCCTTGGGCGCAGCGTTTATAAAAGCTCAGCCTTCCGAGAGTGAGCAAATTACGGCGGACAGTAAACCGAAAATCAAGCTCAGCCGTTTGCTGTTGCTTTGCGGCGGAGTTGTTTTGCTGTTCAGCCTTGTTAATAACATCGGCTTCGCGTTTTCGGCTTCCGCGGTTCAGGGCGGCTTGAGGGTTGAGTTTTCACGGCTGTTTTACGCGATTGGACTGATTGGAGCAGGCTTTGTCACCGACAAAAGCCGCAAATACGGCGCGGTCTGCGCGTTGGCGGCGCTGGTGATTCCGTTCATCGTTTTGGCGCTTAGGGGAGAGCTGTTTTCCGCCGCGGTGTTTTGGGCGGTTGGATATTTTGCGTTCGGCTTTTACTCGGTGTACCGCGTGATTTTGTTTTCGGATATCGCAAGGGACAAAAGTGTAATTTACCTTTCGGGCTTCGGGCTGTTAATCGGCAGGGTAGGCGATTCACTAGGCTCTGAGATAAACGCCCTTATGTCCGGCAGCGAGCTTGCGCTTGTGGTATGTGCCGCGGTGCTGTTTATCGGCTCGGTTTTCCTGTTTATCAGGCTGTTCCAAATTATGTATGTTCCGGCAGCGCATAGCAAAAACGAGAGGGAAATTTTTGACGACTTTTCAATCAATTACAACCTCTCGGCAAGGGAACGCGATGTGCTCAGACTTTTGCTTGACGACAAGACGAACAAGGAGATTTCCGAGGAGATTTGCGTTTCGGAAAACACAATTAAATTCCACGTGCGTAACCTGCTGAAAAAGACAGGCTGCAAAAGCAGAGTTGAGCTTAAGACGGTTTACCGTTCCGCTCACTGAAAATACATACAAAATCAAACCGGCTCTTTTCCGATGGAATTGAGCCGGCTTTTGTTATTTATTAGAAATATAAACATATTTTTATCCCTGCCTATCCCAAAACTACCCCTGCTTTTTAATCACAAACAGACGCATTTATTGTATAATATAGTTGCAAATTTTATGCAAAGGATGTGTCAATCGTGAAAAAGAAAGTTTTGAGTATCGTGCTCGCCGCGGCTATGATTATCAGCGTGCTGTCAATCGGTATGATTTCGGTATCCGCCGCCGAGGACGGAAAAATTAAAAAGAACAGCGTTACGTTCAACTACAGCTCGAGCGAGACCGAAGAGCTGCCCGAAGGCGCGGAGCTTTCCGAGTACATAGCTCAGAAAAAAGCCGAGTTTGAGGATAGGGTAAGGACTGTCGCGGGAGCAAACGGCGATATTGCGGATTATTCGCAGTACTTCAGCGCCAACACCTACGCCGTTGTCGATAAGGTTAGCTTTGGCAATGTTTACTATGAGCAGAGCGACGACGCGATTGTCATAGGCGACTTGGACAACTGGGAAAACCTATATGTTGTTTCGGGCTGGATAGCCAGAGTTACAAACTATGTTGTCAACTATAAGCTGGTTACGGTTGACGAGAGCGTTCCCGTAGGCGGAGTTATTGACGAGGTTGAGCTTACCGTAACCGTTCCCACGGCAGGTACAAACAGCAAAACCTCGCCGCCTCAGGTTGAAATTGACAGCGAGAACTGCTCGCTTGAAAACGCGGTTTGGATTAGGAATCCAAATGAATACACAACTGAGGTATACGACGTTGACTTTGAGGAAAACAAGGGCTATTATATGCTGGTTACAATCAGGGCTGACGATGGCTATACCTTTGAAAAGACAGGTAAGCCGTACGATGGAATCGACGAGGGCTTTGACCACTTTGACGGCTGTGTTGTAAATTACGGCAGTGCTTTTTTTGCCGGTTCAAAGACCGTTGACGGCGTAGATTACCTCAGGCTGAAAATCAGCGTTGTCGTTCCGAAAACTACCTTTGACGATATGAGCTATATTCACGTGCTCAGCACCGAGGGCGGACAAGTTGATTTTTGGAGCGATGAATACGATGGCGACTGGACTCAGCCTTACGGTGTTCCCCAAGGCGCTGAGGTAACGCTGACAGCAATCTCTGAACCGGGATATATTTTCAAGGGTTGGTACAAGGGCGACGTGAACGCTTCTTCATATGATGAAATGTTCACCGACGAGCTGATTACAACGGAAAATCCCTATGTTTTCAACTCATATAATTATCCGTATATCTGCGCCAAGTTTGAGTACACCGGAGTTCAGCGCCAAGGCGACCAAATTCAGGTTTGGGTTGCTGACGGCGGCAAGGCTTCCGTTGAATACACCCCGACCTGGAACGACGATGGATATATCAAGCCAAAGGACGGCAATAACTATGTTTCTATCGGAGAAGTTGTCGCGTTCTGGAAGGGCGACGAAATTACCGTTAACGCTAAGCCCGACGAGGGTTATAAATTCAAGGGCTGGTATCACGTCCGCATTGAATGGGGACCGGGGGATGAGCTTCCGAAGTACGAGGGAGACGTTATTTCGACCGGCATCAGCTATACCTACAAGCCCGGCGAGACGGTTGTTCCCGGCGACAGCGAGCCGCTGAGATATGTTTGCGCGGTGTTTGAGGAGATTAAGGACGGTCAGGGAGTAACCGGAGACGCCAACGGCGACGGAAATGTTGATATCCTCGACTCGAGTATTGTTCAAAAGGCGGCGGTTGACAGAGTTACGCTCACCGCTGAACAAAAAGCTTTGTGCGACGTCAACGGCGACGGAAATGTCGATACGCTCGACGCGGCGATGATTCAAAAGTTTGCCGCAGGCAAAATCACGGAATTTATACCAATCTTCATTAAAAAGTAGACTTTCTACTTTTTAATAGCGCCGTAGGCGCGTCAAGATTGTATAAGACGGCAATTGCGCTTTTGCGCAATTGGAAAACGCGCCAAGCGTTTTCTCTCTGATAGAAAGTTGTCTACTTTCTATCAGAGAATAGTATTAAAAAGAAGTAAAACATTAACAATTTATGCGAATAAAAAGTAGGGTTCGGTCAAGACCGAACCCTACAATTTTTTTGGTTTAGTTTTGGAAACAGCTGCATTTTAATCCCGCCGTTGCAGATATTTTCCGTACGTTCACGTTTTCCAAAGGCGGGCGAGAGTGCCCACCGGCACATTATGAATTTTTTTCTTCAATCAGCTTTTCCAAATCGTCCTTAGAGAACTCATAGCGCTTGTTGCAGAACTGGCAAACCGCCTCGGCGTAGCCCTTTTCGGCCGCCATTGAGCGGATGTCGTCGTCGCTCATTGTCATAAAGTACCTCTCGAGCTTTTCGCGCGAGCAGGAGCATACATAGTTAACAGGATTTTCGTCGAGCACCTCAACCTCAAAGCCGTCGAGAGCCGTTTTGCATATGTCGAGAATGCTCATACCCTTTGCGAGCATTGTGGTGACGGGTTCAAGCTTCTGAACATTTTGCTCGAGCTTGTCAATCGCCTCGTCATAGGCGCCGGGGAGGAGCTGAATTAACAGTCCGCCGGCAAGCAAAACCTCGCCGTCCTCCTTGTCAACGAGCACTCCGAGAGCGCATACGCTCGGGATTTGCTCGGAAGTCGCAAAGTAGTTTGTGATGTCCTCGGCGATTTCTCCGCTGACAAGCTCAACCTGACCGATGTACGGGTCGCCCGTGCCGTAGTCGCGCATAACGCTGAGGTTGCCGTTTTTGCCGACCGCCTGAGCGACGTTGATTTTGCCGTTGGGATAATATTCGGTTTTGCAGTCCGGGTTCTCAACATAACCGCGAACGTTGCCGCTGCTGTCGGCAACCGCGACAACCGCACCCATCTCGCCGTCACCGAGCACACGCAGGTTAATGAACGCGTCCTTCTGCTTCAGCATATTGCCCATAATTGAGGCGGCGCATAAAAGCCTGCCCAGCGCCGCGGTAGAGCTGCGGCTGAGATTGTGCAGCTTTTTGGCGGTAAATACTATGTCCGACGCGTCGATTGCCGATGCCATAATCGCGCCGTCGCTTGTGATACAGCGTATAATTTTATCCATAAATCTTCCTCTTTATCATTTCTTTGCGGCAGTAAAAACCACCCTCTGCTCGTCGTCTTTAGGAGCTTCAAAGGTCAAGTCCCCGAAGCAGTCGAGCACTTCAAAGCCCGATTCCGTAAGCAGATTTTTTATTACATCAAGGCTGTAGGCGCGCTCGGTAATGTAGTCCGAGCAGCGGCTGTACAGTCCGTTTTCTTCTTCCTCAAAAAAGTCGAGAGTGATCTCGACGATATCATCCTCGCACAGCACGTTCTGCCACGCGCAGAGCACATTATCCGCCTCTAAAATAAAGTCGTTGTTACCGAGGATTTCCCTGTGCTTGTAAAGTGTGTTCACATCAAAAACAAACAGCCCTCCGCTGTTCAGGTTTTCGCACACCGCCTTAAAGGTCTGCTTTAACTCCGCTTCATCGGTCAGGTG
>Ga0310695_10010936_pt1 | contig 13142 bp, 6 predicted proteins | sample RumenRJG_04DNA_FD_203882 | JGI IMG/M metagenome (GOLD analysis project Ga0310695, IMG submission 203882) | Bovine rumen microbial communities from Lethbridge, Alberta, Canada - RJG_04 (v2) (version 2) | ecosystem: Host-associated > Mammals > Digestive system > Stomach > Rumen | place: Canada...
ATCATCGGCGGCGGACATCAGGATGCAACGCCCATGGGCAAGTTCACGAACGTAGCAGTATGGAATAACACGGAGAAGAACTTCGGTCCCACACGCGAGGGCGACGTACAGAGCGGAATCCTCTACTACGACGGCACGAACTTTGCTGACCTCCAGAGCCAGGTAGTGGCATGGGATCCCGCCGTATGGTCGTGCGACATGGCCGAGGGTAGCTATCCCGTACTGAAGGCCTTCACCACCGGCATCGGCAGCATCTCTGCTCCCGCCCGCAGCGGTGACATCTATGACCTCTCTGGCCGCAAGCTGATGACTCTCCCGCAGAAGGGCGTGTACATCCAGAACGGTAAGAAGAGACTGGTGAAGTAATTAGTGTATTAGGGGTCAGGAGCCTCACCCCAGGCTCCTGACCCCCTTAATCCAACGCCCATGAACGAGTATCTGTACCTGTGCATCCTCAATGCGGGATATGCCGAATGCCATGCTGACTGGAACTGGAAGAACGTGCGGAGCCCCTTCGCCCGCATCTACTACGTCACCGAGGGCGAGGCCTCGGTGGAGTTCGACGACCACGTGCAGCCGCTGCGCAGGGGATATCTGTACTATATCCCCGCCTTCGTGCGGCACAGCTGTGTGTGTGACTCGTTCTTTGCCCATTATTACCTCCATGTCTATGAGGAACCGCAGATGGGAGACAGCTTTCTGGAGAAACTGGAGATTCCCGGCGAGATACAAGGCTCGGAGGTGGAACTCTCGCTGCTGAGGATGCTGTGCGAAGGGAATCCCAACATCGAGTTGCCCGACTATAACCCGATGACGTATGACAAGCAGGACTATCTCATCGAGAGCCTGAGGAGGAGCAAGACGATAGGGTTGGCCAGGAAGGTGGAGCAGGAGGGCATCCTCTACATCCTGATCTCCCGGTTCCTGAAGGATGCCACGTACCGGGACACGCCTACGGCCCGTTTCATAGGGGAGACGCTGCAGTACATACGACACCACCTCAAGGAGAGGATTTCGGAGGACACGCTGGCCCGAATAGCCTGCATGAGCCGCGACCACTTCATACGGATGTTCAAGCAGACGGTGGGGATGACGCCCATGGCCTACATCAACATGAAGCGCATCAGACTGGCCGAGCTGGAGCTGATAACCACGAACCGGACCGTGAAGGAAATCAGCCAGTCGCTCTCCTTCAGCGACAGTTCTCACTTCATCAATATGTTCCGCCGTGCGCTGGGCGTCTCGCCACAGCGTTATCGCAAGGAACATCAGGTTTCAGCAGCCTCGCCTCGGCCCGACAGCCTCACCCCCGGCGCCTCTCCGAGGAGAGGGGACCCGAGGCGGGAGGAAATTATGAATTTTGAATTATGAATTATGAATTGAATTTACTACCTTTGCATCTGCGAAAGGGATAATCCATAGACCGACGACATTATGATACGAAGAAGAATGCTGCTCCCCGCCCTGTGCCTGCTGGCTGGGTGCATGCCGGCAAAGACGGCGAACCACCCCCTGCAGGCTCCGATGAAGGCTGTCTATGACCGTCCTGCTACTGTGTGGGAGAGCGAGGCGCTCCCCATCGGTAACGGATATATGGGGGCGATGATCTACGGAGGCGTGCACCGCGAGGTGGTGCAGACGAACGAGAAGACGCTGTGGAGCGGAGGCCCTGGCGAGGATCCGGCTTACGACGGAGGCCACCTGCGTACTCCCGCCGAGAACCATGCCGTGCTCGGGCAGCTGCGCACGATGCTGCAGGAGCGGGCCAGCGACTTCACACGCACGAAGGCGGCACGCCGCGACGGTGACGGGCGCCTGGTCACCAACGACTATGACAACAGCGGCACCGACGAATATACCTCGCGCTTGCTGGGGCTGAAGGAGCACTTCGGGTGCTATCAGATGCTGAGTAACATTGTCATCAGTGAGGCGGACTATCCTGCGCTCGACATGCGAAGCCTGTGGACCAGCCAGGACAATGAGAAGACGCCCGGCGAGCGCATAGCAAGCCTCTTCGATGGGAACGCCGCTACAAAATGGTACTCCGAACCGCTGAGTCACCCGTTTTCCCTGCCCGTCTTCATCACTTGGAACTACACTGCGGCGCCCATCATCACGGGATACGACGTGACGTCGGCCAACGACGCCCCCGGCCGCGACCCGAAGGCCTGGAACCTGTATGCCTCCCGCGACGGGGAGGGCTACGAGCTGGTGGACCGCCAGCGGGGCGACTTCTGGGGTCAGGAGCGTCACCGCACCGTTCACTTCCCGCTCTCCATCGCCGGTTACCGCTTCTTCAAGCTGGAGATTACGGAACTGCAGGAGGCAGGCTGCCACCCGCAGCTGGCCGACTTTGCTTTCACGACCAGCGAGGAGCCATGTTCGGGCTATGGCCGCTGGCTCGACATCGACAGTGCGCGCGTCTCTGTGGAATACCGGCAGGGTGGCGTTGCCTTTGCACGCGAGTACTTCATGAGCTATCCCGACCGCGTCATGGTGATGCGCCTGCGTGCCGACAAGCCTTTCAGTCGTACCATCTCTGTCGAAACGGAACACTCGGATTACGCACTGAAGGCGCGTGACGGGCAGATTGTCCTGACGGGCTATCCCACGCCCGTGAACGGGGACAGCCGCGTTGGCGAGGCGTGGAGGCAGGGACTGCGCTTTGCCCAGGTGGTGTGCCTCAAGAGTACCGACGGGACGGTGGTCACCGAAGGCGAGAGCCTCAGGATATGCGATGCCCGGGAGATTGTGCTCCTCGTGAGCGCCGCCACTAACTACCAGCAATGTATGGACGAGTCGTTCAACTACTTCTCATCCACCGACCCCCTCGCGACGGCTCAGGGCTATGTGGATGCGGCACGGCGGAAGTCGTACGATGCGCTCTACCAGGACCATCTGGCAGACTATCAGGCACTCTACGGACGCAACCAGCTGCGCATCGGAGGCCAGATAGCCCGCCCGCAGGGCACCACCGACGAACTTCTGCGCCAGATGTCGGAGGGGACGGCGTCCGTCGAGGCATGCCACTATCTTGAGACGCTTTACTATCAGTTCGGGCGCTATCTGCTCATCTCATCCTCGCGCCCCGGCACCCTGCCTGCCAATCTGCAGGGCGTCTGGTGCGAGCACATCGCCAACCCCTGGAACTCGGACTATCATACTAATATTAACATCGAGATGAACTACTGGCCTGCCGAGCCCACCAATCTCTCTGAGTGTCATCTTCCCATGGCCGAGCTGGCACGCAGCCTGGTGCCCCGAGGCTCGATTACGGCGCGCCACTTCCATTGCCGGCAGGACGGAGGCCCCGTGCGGGGATGGGTGGCGAACCATGAGGTGAACATCTGGGGCAATACGGCACCCGCACAGTATGGGCAGTACAGCTACTACCCTGAGGGTGCCATCTGGCTGTGCCAGCACATCTGGGAGCACTACAGCTTCACCCGTGACCTCGACTTCCTCCGACGCTATTATGACACGATGCTGCAGTCGGCCCTTTTCTGGGTGGACAATCTGTGGACCGACGAGCGCGACCAGACACTCGTGGTGAATCCCTCATTCTCGCCCGAGCACGGAGCGCTCTCGCTGGGATGCACAGCCTCGCAGGGCATGATTTATGAGATATTCGACATCATGATGAAAGCCAGCGAAGTGCTCGGCAGGCAGAACGATAGTGAGATTCGCGAGATAGCCGATGCCCGAGCGCGCCTCTCCATGCCCAAGATTGGGCTGGGCGGACAGTTCCAGGAGTGGAAGGATGAGACGACGATGGACATCACCGGCGACAACCATTACCGTCACGCCAACCACCTCTTCTGGCTCCATCCCGGAAGCCAGATCATCCCCGGGCGCTCGCCGCAGGAGACCCAGTATGCCGAGGCCATGAAGGTGAGCCTCAACACCCGAGGCAATGGAGGCACGGGATGGAGCCGCGCATGGAAACTGAACTTCTGGGCCCGCCTGCGCGACGGGAACCACGCCCTCACCATGCTGAAGAGTGCCATGCGGCTGACCACTCCGAACGGAGACGGCGGTGTCTATGGCAACCTCTTCGATGCCCATCCCCCTTTCCAGATCGACGGCAACCTGGGCGTGACGGCTGGCGTGGCCGAGATGCTGCTTCAGAGTCAGGGAGGCATGCTTGAACTGTTGCCTGCCCTGCCCGACGACTGGAGCGAAGGCGAATTCCGCGGCATGCGGGCCCGAGGCAACTTTGATGTCGATGTGGCATGGAGCAACCATCGGGCCACCGCCGTTACGATATACTCTCGTTCGGGCGGCCAGTGCCATATCAAGTACCCCGGCATTGCTGATTTCTCGATTAACAGCCGGAACGTGAAGCGCCTCAGCCCGGACGAGATTGTTGTGCCTACCACCGTAGGCCAGCGGCTTATCCTCACTCCCCGGGCTGCCGACACGAGGGTGCTCCAAGGTTTGGAGCCATCCCCCGACGGTGCCATCTACAATCTCTTGGGGCAGCGCCTCGCCTCGCCCCGACGGGGCGTCTTCGTTACGGGCGGCAGGAAGGTGCTGCGTCCCCGTATCTGACTCTCTCCCACGAACTCATGGCTCCCGATTGACAGGGGAAGGAAAGGTCTTCAGTCTTTTCTTTGCCCCTGTATTCTTTTTGTCCGGAATAAAAATCCTCGGCGGTCTTGCAAAAAATTATGCATCGTGCATTATGAATTATGAATTGAATTTACTACCTTTGCAGGCGTAAAGTCGAACTTTAAACGTAATGACGATGAAAAGAATACTTATTGCCGCATCGGCCGTGCTCTTGCTGGGGGGCTGCTTCCCCACGGGCAAGACAGAGGGCGACCCCGCACAGGGGCGGGTGGACTCCCTGCAGCGCCTCCTCGACCAGAAGGACGTGGAACTGAATGACATCATGGGCAGCATCAACGAGGTGCAGGAGGGCATGCGCCGCATCAACGAGGCGCAGGGACGCGTGACGATTGCCGACGGTAACCGCGAGAATGCCAGCAGCAAGGAGGTAATACGCGAGAACATGGAGTTCATCCAGGAGGCCATGCAGCAAAACCGCGACATGATAGCCCAGCTGAAGGAGAAACTGCGGAACTCGTCGCTACATGCTGACAAACTGGCCAAGGCCATTGAGAACCTTCAGAAACAGGTGGACGAGCAGGCCCGCCGCATTCAGGAACTGGAGGCACAGCTGGCCGAGAAGGATGCACAGCTGGCCGAACAGGGCGAGCAGATCAGCGCCCTGACCACCGAGAATGCAGCCAAGGACGAGAAGGTGGCTCAGCAGGATGCCGAACTGCACAAGGCGTGGTTCGTCTTCGGACTGGCCAAGGAACTGCGCGAGCAGAAGATCCTGACGAAGGGCGACGTGCTGCGAAGCGGAGAGTTCAACAAGGACTACTTCACACAGATAGACATCCGCTACGACAAGGACATCCGCTTCTACAGCAAGAGTGCAAAGATTCTGACTTCTCATCCCTCGGGTTCCTATAACCTCACGAAGGACAGACAGGGACAGTATGAGTTGCATATCACCGACCCTGCGAAGTTCTGGAGCGTGAGCAAGTACCTGGTGGTGCAGGTGAAGTAGAGTTCATAGTTCATAGTTCATAGTTCATAGTTCATAGTTCTTCGCACTAAAGGCTAAGCGGCATAGCCGAGCGCATAGTTTATAGTTGATTAGTAAAGCGTGTCAAGAAGCAAACATTATATGTCATCGCGTTCCTCCACGGCCACGTCGCGGATGGAGGAAGGCTTGTCGGGCATTCGTCAGCAGGACGTTGCCGAGGCACGGGAAGTGGAGACGGCTGTGCTCGTGGGTCTCATTACGCCGGAACAGAACGAGCGCAAGACCCGGGAGTATCTCGACGAACTGGAATTCCTGGCCAGTACGGCCGGCGCTGTCACTGTGAAGCGTTTCACGCAGCGTATGAACGGAGCGAGCAGCGTGACCTACCTGGGCAAGGGAAAGCTGGACGAGATACGCGACTACATCCAGCGCGAGGAGGATGCCGAGCGCGAGGTGGACATGGTTATCTTTGACGACGAGCTGAGCGCCAAACAGCTGCGCAACATAGAGGATGTGCTGAAGGTGAAGATCCTGGACCGCACGACGCTTATCCTGGACATCTTTGCCATGCGGGCGCAGACGGCCAATGCAAAGACACAGGTGGAACTGGCACAGTATCGCTACATGCTGCCTCGTCTGCAACGTATGTGGACCCACCTGGAACGTCAGGGAGGCGGTGCCGGTGCCGGCGGTGGCAAGGGCTCGGTGGGACTGCGCGGACCGGGCGAGACACAGTTAGAGATGGACCGCCGTATCATCCTGAACCGCATGAGCCTGCTGAAAGCACGACTGGCCGACATCGACCGTCAGAAGACCACTCAGCGCAGCAACCGCGGACGCATGATACGCGTGGCTCTCGTGGGATATACCAATGTGGGGAAGAGTACGCTGATGAACCTGCTCTCCAAGAGCGAGGTCTTTGCCGAGAATAAACTCTTTGCCACGCTGGACACCACTGTGCGTAAGGTAATCATCGACAACCTGCCCTTCCTGCTGAGCGACACTGTGGGCTTCATCCGCAAACTGCCCACCGACCTGGTGGACTCCTTCAAATCGACGCTTGATGAGGTGCGCGAGGCCGATTTCCTGCTCCACGTTGTCGATATCAGCCACCCTGACTTCGAGGAGCAGATACGCGTGGTGGAGAAGACGCTGGCCGACCTGGGCTGTGCCGAGAAACCCTCGATGATCATCTTCAATAAGGTGGATGCCTATCGATGGACCGAGAAGGACGCCGACGACCTGACGCCCGCCACACGCGAGAATGTCTCGCTCGACGACCTCATCCACACCTGGATGACCCGCCTGGGCGACGACTGCCTCTTCATCTCTGCCCGCGAGCGCACCGGCTTCGATACGCTCAAGCAGGTGCTGTATAATAAGGTGCGCGAGCTGCACGTACAGAAGTATCCCTACAACGACTTCCTCTTCGAACACTACGAGGAAGAACATCAGAACGAATAATCATTAAACTAACAGATATGACCGAATTCAAGTATGCCCCAATGTTCCAGATGGGCGAGGACAAGACGGAGTATCGCCTCCTGACGAAGGAAGGCGTCACCGTGAGCGAGTTTGAAGGGAAGGAAATCGTGAAGGTCAGTCCCGAGGCACTGACGCTGCTGGCCCAGCAGGCGTTCCACGACGTGGAGTTCATGCTGCGTCGTGAGCACAACCTGCAGGTGGCACAGATTCTCCGCGATCCCGAGGCCAGCGAGAACGACAAATACGTCGCCCTCCAGTTCCTGCGCAATGCCGAGACGGCCTGCAAGGGCATCCTGCCCTTCTGTCAGGACACCGGCACCGCCATCATCCACGGCGAGAAGGGACAGCAGGTATGGACGGGTTTCGAGGACGAGGAAGCACTCTCTCGCGGCGTTTTCAATACCTTCACACAGGACAACCTGCGCTACTCGCAGAACGCTCCGCTGAATATGTATGACGAGGTGAACACCAAGTGCAACCTGCCGGCCCAGATAGACATCGAGGCTACGGAGGGTGCCGAGTACCGCTTCGTGATGGTGGCCAAGGGCGGCGGCTCGGCCAACAAGACCTACTTCTATCCCATGACGAAGGCCACCATCCAGAACGAAGGAACGCTCCTGCCCTTCCTCGTCGAGGAAATGAAGCATCTGGGCACGGCTGCCTGCCCGCCCTATCATATCGTCTTCGTCATTGGCGGCACCAGTGCCGAGAAGAACCTGCTCACCGTCAAGCTGGCCTCCATCAAGTACTACGACTCGCTGCCCACCACGGGCGATGAGACGGGACGTGCTTTCCGCGACATCGACCTGGAGCAGAAACTCCTCGAGGAAGCCCACAAGATTGGACTCGGAGCACAGTTCGGCGGCAAGTACCTGGCCCACGACATCCGCGTCATCCGCCTGCCGCGCCACGGTGCCTCGTGCCCCATCGGCATGGGCGTGAGCTGCTCGGCCGACCGTAACATCAAGGCGAAGATCAATCGCGACGGCATCTGGCTCGAGAAGATGGATGACTGCCCCGGCGAACTCATCCCCGAGGAACTGCGTCTGCCGGGCGAGGGAGGTAAGGGTATCGACATCGACCTGGACAAGGGCATCGATGCCGTGCGCAAGGAGCTGAGCAAGTATCCCGTCTCCACCCGCGTAAACCTGCGCGGCACCATCATCGTGGCCCGCGACATCGCCCACGCCAAGCTCAAGGCACGCCTCGATGCCGGCGAAGGAATGCCCCAGTACTTCAAGGACTATCCCATCCTCTACGCCGGACCCGCCAAGACTCCCGAAGGCTATCCCTGCGGCTCGATGGGTCCCACCACGGCCAACCGCATGGACCCCTACGTCGATGAGTTCCAGGCCAACGGTGCTTCGCTGGTGATGATAGCCAAGGGCAACCGCACCCAGCAGGTGACCGATGCCTGCCAGAAGCATGGCGGATTCTATCTCGGCACGATTGGCGGCGTGGCAGCCGTCCTGTCACAGTCGAGCATCAAGAGCATCGAGTGCGTAGAGTATCCCGAGCTGGGCATGGAGGCTATCTGGAAGATCACCGTCGAGAACTTCCCTGCCTTTATCCTCGTCGATGACAAGGGCAACGACTTCTTCAAGCAGCTGAAGCCCTGGTGTCCTGCCTGCAAGTAATGGACAATAATGTGCAAGGTCCTTGGCTCTGCCATTGGCGCATCCAGGGACCTTGGTCTTTTTGACCTCCTTCCCTCCCCTTGAACCTTGACCTAAAATCTTCAATCCGATGCATAAAATCCTGCGAAAAGCATTACCCATGCTCGTCTCCTGTCTCTGTGCAGCGAACCTGTGGGCACAGAGTGAGGTGAATGTGGAGCAGGCCGGCACGCTCTCCACTCTGCTCACCAGCGCCGGGAGCATGCTAAAGCTAACCGGCACCCTCAATGGCACCGATATCAAGTACCTGCGTCAGCTGACCACCGACGGCCCGGTGATGTCGCTCGACATCTCCGGCGTTCGCATAGTGAGCGGCGGCGAGGCATACTACGAGAGTTATCGGACCGAGAACGACGTCATCGGCCAGTACATGTTCTGGAAGTGTGGCCGTCTGCGCAACGTGGTGCTGCCCCCCACGGTGACCTCCATCGGCCGCTGTGCCTTTGCCTATACGGCGCTGCGTAAGGCCGAGGTGCCGGGCAGCGTGCAGCGGTTGGGCTACGGCGCCTTTTCCGACTGTCCCTCCCTCTCCACGGTGCTCATCGGCAGCCATGTGACCCACATCGAGCAGGGTGCCTTCTACAATTCGGCCGTCACGCTGGTCTATCTGAAGCCCCTCTCGCCCCCGTCCCTCGGCCCCTACATCTTCACCTCGAAACCCACGCTGCGTGTCTATACCGTGGCGCTCGAGGAATACCAGCAGTCCTCCTGGGCCCAGTACGGCACTTTCATGGGACGCCTGGAGAACCTCTATCCGCTGGAGGACGACGGGAGCGAGCGGGTGAACGAACTGCGCGACACCTTCTTCGAGGATGCCGCCTGCACTCGCCTGAGGGGCGAATACCAGGCTATGACGGACGACGAACTCACCGCCGCACTCTCCGCTGCCGGTATGCCCGACTTCATGACCCCCATTGCCTTAAAGCTGAAGAACGGCGGCTGGGCAGCCTACGAGCAGGACTTCCGCATCCACGACTATCCCGCCTATAGCGATGCCAGCTACTGGAACAGTCTGCTCCGCGCCACAGGCGGCTCCTACATGGGAAACCCCACGGGCATCTATGTCAAGGATTCCGAGCCGCTCTATGTCTTTGTCGATGACGATGTGCCCTCGGATGCCACCCTCTATATCGCCGGTTGTGCCGAGAACAATCTGGTGACGAGTGCCCGGACGGGCAAGAAGCTTGCCCGAGGTCTGAACATCGTCGATGGTCAGGCCGGTGCCCTCTACTATATTCTTTATACGGCCGACACCAAGTCGAAGACCAAGTCCCTCAGCCAGTGGCCGGAGATCAGGATTCACATCGAGGGCGGCACGGTAAACGGCTACTACGACCTCTCGCGCCACAGCGACCGCGACTATCAGGCCCTGCTCCGGGCAGCCACTCACGAGCGCTTCACCGTGCGTGGTGCTCAGTCGCTCTTCCACTTCAAGACCGCCACCTACCGCAAGGTGTGGCCCACATCGATTGACAAGAGCATCTGCTGGTTTGACAGTCTCACGGTATGGGAGAAGGAGCTGATGGGCTTCTGTGAGTCGGTGGCCGCGGGACAGCGGGCTGCCGCCCCCTATTGCCTGACGGGTGGCGAGAGCATCTTTCCGCAGTACTACAACAACCCGAACTTTGCCATACAAGGCGAGGAGTCCAGCTCCGGATGGGCCAATTCCTCGTCCTACCGCACCTCCTACAATTCCGAGGGTTGCATCTCTTCCTCGTTCGTCGTTACGCGCGACGATCATGACGACTGGTGTGCTGCTCACGAATGCGGCCACAACAATCAGGGTACCATCACGCTGGCAGGAGGCACCGAGGTGTCGAACAACCTCTTCTCCAATGTCGTCCGTTTCCTCACGGGCCGTGTCACCTCCGACGGTTCACCGCTCTCCACCATCATGCAGGAGCATGCCGCCCACCAGCCATTCTTCACCCGCTCGTTGGACAGCCAGATGCGCATGTACTACCAGCTCTACCTCTATTATCATCAGGCGCGGCGCAACACCTCGTTCTATCCCGACCTGTTCTGCGAACTGCGTCGTGATCCGCTGGGCGGGCAGTACGAAAATGCCTACGAGTCCAGCCTGAAGTTCGTGCGCAAGGTGTGCCAGATAGCGGGCGAGGACCTCACCGACTTCTTCTCGGCATGGGGCTTCTTCGAGCCGTGTTCCAATCTGACCATCAACGACTATGGAACCCACTCGCTCACCGTGCGCCAGGCCGAAATCGACCGTACTCTTGCCGAGATAGCCAAGTATCCTCGGAAGAACCGCACGCTGCTCTTCGTCGAGGATCGTGTTGACTATGTGCCCACCTTCGGTTTCCTCGCCACCGCCGGACAGCAGCGGCGTGGCTCGGAGCGGGTGGGGCAGTGCGGTCGGCTGGGACAGTACACCGACTTCATGCCCGATGCCGAGGTGATACCCTCGAGCTACACCTATCTGCAGACTGACACCATGTTCTCCATGCAAGGCACGGGCGGTGTGGGCTTCCTGGTCCTTAATGCCGATGGCAAAATGATTACGGTCTCTAATGCCATGAGCTTCAGCATTCCCAGTAGCGCCATAGACGACTTCAGTATCTATTCTGTGGATGCCGACGGCACATTGCACGAAGCCCTTCCCGGCGGTAGCGGAGCCGAGGTGGTATGGCTTAACCAGGCCGGTACGCTCCGTGATTTGCTTTCTGCCCAAGTGGTCAAGGCTCAGGTGGGCGGCTACATCAATGGCACGGACATCAAGTATCTGCGCGAACTCATCAGCGAGGGCGGGTTGCTTGCCCTTGACCTCTCCGAGGCCCGAATTCTCACCGGCGGTGACGCCTATTATGAGAACTATCGCTCCACGCTGAACGCCATGGGCAGCTACGCCTTCTACGGTTGCACCAACCTCATTAGCATCCAGCTGCCTCAGAAGATTACGTCCATCAGCGATCATGCCTTCACCAAGACCAACCTGCGTGAGCTGCGCATCCCCAACCTGGTGACCTCGGTCGGCGTGGAGAGTTTTGGCGACTGCCATCAGCTCAGTATGGTGATTGTAGGCACCGCCGTGAGAAGCTTCGGCCAGGGCGTCTTCTACAATTCCGGCGTCCGCGATGTGTATGTCCTGCGTGCCACGCCGCCCACCGTCGGGCCCTACCTCTTCAACAGCAATCCCGTCATCCACGTCTATGCCAAGTCACTCTCTGCCTATCAGAAGACCGACTGGGCCAAGTATGGTACGCTGGTGGGTGACCTGGACGACTATCAGGACATCATCACCGGCGTCGCCCCGCTCCCTGACGTGGAGGAAGTGGCCGGGAGACCCGCTCCCGTCTTCGACTTGATGGGACGTCCCGTCACTCGCCTGCAGCCCCGCACCATCTATATTTATAAGGGAAAGAAGTTCGTCACGACACCTTAGCCCGCGGGGCAAGCCTGTATAAAAACCACATCCGCCGGGGACATACGAATGATGTCCTCGGCGGATGTTTGTCTTGTCCAGGTGCTCCGCACTACTCACAGATTCCCGGAGTGCTGTGTCCTGCGGACTGTCGTTTTCCTTCGAAGCACGGGAAGGAACAAATTTTCCCACGTGTGGGAAAAGTCGATGGAACGTGTTGCGTGAGACTTTCCCACACGTGGGAAAATGGGCTGTGGCGTGCTGCGTTTTCTTCTGCTATTTGAACCTTCTTTTCACCATGCCATCCTCATCTTTCCTCCCTGGATGTACAGCCCGCGCTGTGGTCTGGCATTCAGCTTCCGCCCCTGCAGGTCATAGAGGGCACCGTTCTCCTCCCTTGCAGAGGTGGAGAGCGGACTTTCCATCCCATTCGTGTCCTTGCCTGTAAGGATATTCAGGATGTTGGGGAAATGTTCCTCTATTGCAGAAAGATACCCTTCGTTCCTATAGATAATCTGGTCGCCCTGATAGAATGCGAAGAAGACCCTCTGATATGTACTGTTGGGCTGACCCACGCCGCTCAATGGCCCTGCTCGCAACGGGCCGATGCCTTGCACATACTTCAAGTCGTAATCATATATTGACACCCAATGCTCCTTTCCATCCAGCATGACGCTTCCAGTAACGTCCTTAACCTCCAGCGAGTCTATGCACCAGTCAAATAAGTTATGTCCATCATAAAGAGCTTCGGGACTGTCAAACGCGATGGTACCAAATGGTTTCTTGTCGCCCGCGGAATATGGCTTCCGGGTGTTGAATAGGAAGAGATCGTGGCGGACTAATCCGCTGGCATAATTCTGGTCTATGTCATAGTAGAATTTGTTCCCGCTAATGTGACCCAGTGTATTGACATCGTCGGTGTATAGCCACACATCGCCGCTCTCATCCTCACGCATAAAGAAGCACAGGTCGCTATCGTAGGTCTCCACTTCCTTGTCACGGATAATCTCACGGCCCTGTTCGTCCCATTCTAAATAAACGA
>Ga0310695_10010937_pt1 | contig 13142 bp, 11 predicted proteins | sample RumenRJG_04DNA_FD_203882 | JGI IMG/M metagenome (GOLD analysis project Ga0310695, IMG submission 203882) | Bovine rumen microbial communities from Lethbridge, Alberta, Canada - RJG_04 (v2) (version 2) | ecosystem: Host-associated > Mammals > Digestive system > Stomach > Rumen | place: Canada...
GGGTAGGATGATACGAGAGATGGCGCATCAGTTGTGACGTTACATCTTCCACGCATGAGCCGCCACAGAAATAAACGCTCATCAGCGAACGGACTATCTCGCTGAACTGATATCCGATGATACTGCTGCATCTCTGACCAAGTGTCTGGTCGATAATAGGTGAAAGCATGGAGTCAAATTGCTCCATGATTGAAAAAAATCCTCCAAAAGGTGTGAGTTTTTCGGATTTTATTTGTACCTTTGCCATGTCTTGTTACGATTTACGCTTGTTTTCTAATTGCAACACTAAGATAAGTGAAAAATCTGACATGGCAAAATCCTGGGTAACTTTTTGTTGCTCAGGAACTTATAAATAAAGTTAAATTATAGTGTTGCGGAATTAAGGTATTTTAGAATTCTTATCCAGTGCCATCACTTCACGATACCTTTCTCCAGATACTCAGCAAGATTCGTGCGAACCTTCGTTGCCGCATCCTCTGCTGCAACCTTCGCCATATCACTATCCACCATTAGGTTCACCAGCTCCTCAAAACTTGTCTTTGCCGGATTCCAGCCCAACTTTGCCTTAGCCTTGGTGGGGTCACCCCAGAGATTCACCACGTCCGTTGGACGGTAGAAGTCTGGGCTCACCTCTATCAGCACCTTGCCAGTCGCCTTATCGATGCCCTTCTCATTCTCGCCCTCACCCTGGAATTCCAATTCAATGCCCACGCGCTTGAACGCATAGTAGCAGAACTCACGCACCGAATGCTGTACTCCCGTAGCAATCACGAAGTCCTCCGGCTTCTCCTGCTGCAGGATGAGCCACATACACTCCACATAGTCCTTGGCATAGCCCCAGTCACGGAGTGAAGAAAGATTCCCGAGATACAGTTTCTCCTGCTTACCCTGCTTGATACGAGCAGCGGCCAATGTAATCTTCCTTGTAACAAACGTCTCGCCGCGACGCTCACTCTCATGATTGAACAGAATACCCGAGCAACAATACATACCATATGCCTCACGATACTCCTTCACTATCCAGAACCCATACTGTTTCGCAACCGCATACGGACTATACGGATGGAACGGTGTATTCTCGTTCTGCGGCACCTCCTCCACCTTACCGTAAAGTTCAGAGGTCGAGGCCTGATAGATACGACAAGTCTCTGTCATCCCCAGCTGTCGTACCGCCTCCAGGATACGCAACACGCCTACGGCATCCACATCCGCCGTGAACTCCGGCGAGTCAAAACTCACCTGCACATGGCTCTGTGCTGCCAGATTATAAATTTCCGTCGGACGCACCTTACCGATGACGCCTAGCACACTCATCGAGTCCCCCAGATCCGCATAGTGCAGATGGAAATGCGGTTTACCCTCCAAGTGAGCAATACGCTCACGGAAGTCCACACTGCTGCGTCTGATTGTTCCATGCACGTCATAACCCTTTTCTAACAAAAACTCGGCCAGATACGAACCGTCCTGACCAGTAATTCCCGTAATTAATGCAATTTTATCATTCATGTTCTTTATTATTCAAATTTAATTGATTACCTTTGCCCTTGAAATGTTCCAATGGCTCATCGTCCAAATCAAATTCTGGTGGTACATCTTTAGAGAGAAGTGTAACCTTTAGATTCTTTCTTTGCTGATATTCCAAAGAAAGAGGGGATTACCTATTACATATCTACGCCACATTCGTTTTGGTTCCTTAATCAAACGAAATAACCACTCCAGCGAATGTTCCTGCCACCATTTGGGAGCTCGTTGTGCAGTACCGGCATAAAAATCAAACACAGCTCCAATGGTACCCACATGGCAATGAATGTTCAGTTCTTCCCAGTGTGTGTATGTCCATTTCTCCTGCTTCGGTGCCGTCATGCCTATCCACAGCAAGTCGGGATTCGCATCATTGATGGCCTTGATGATGGCCGCATTATCCTCCTCCGAGAACTCAGGCTTATACGGCGGCGAATACGTCACCACCTCCAAGTTCGGATAATCTACAGCCGCCCTCTCACGAATCACCGCCAGCACCTTCTCCGACGAACCCATGAACATCACCCGAAGCGGCTTGAACATGCTGCCCAACTTTTCACTATTCACTCTGCACTCTTCACTTTTTCTTTCGAGCCTGTCCATCTCGAAAGAAAACAAGTCCCATCCCGCAATCCGTTCCTTCGGCTGGCTCTTTGCGTTCAGAATCCTGCAGGCCTTGATGATGCTTGCCCCGTCAGGAATCAGATAGTTGCCTTTAGCTAGCGCCTCAGCAAACAACTCATCCTTCTGCGCCACATTAAACGAATGCGCATTGATCGTGTTAATCAGCACCTTTCCCTCAGGAATATACTTCAGAGTCTCCTTCGACTCTAAAATGGCTAAATCACTTAATTTCAACATTATAAACTATTTGGAGTAATTTTTCCAATACTCAAAAAACTCTTTCCCTTCCCCTCTCAGCCAGTCGATGGTCTCTTTCACATTTTGCTCATAACTCTGCGAGAAAGCACCGAAAAGAGCGATGGTCACATTGCTTGGCGCATAGAAATCCTCTATCATGTTGCGATAGCGCATGGAGTACAGCGGGAAGTTGATGCCGAACAGTCGGAGGAAATCGCCCACTAACGCACCAGCCCAGAAGAACACCTTCGGAATGCGCAAGATATTCTTACCAGTTATCTCTTTCGACAGCGCATTCAGCCAGACATAGCTGTCTATTGGCATATCGCCAAGATAATAGGTCTTCTTATCCTGCAATTCATCTGGTGCATTCATAATAGCATCCAACTGCCGTACCAGGTTCTTTACGTATGCATACGTCCTGATGACGGGCTTCTTGCTTGGATGCACATACATTCCCTTGGCTATGAATTTCCACAACTCATTGGGATAGCGCATGTGCCAAGGCCCCCATACGTTGCACGGACGGAATATTGTCCACTTACACTTCATACCCGACTTTCGTATATACTCCTCGTCCATCTTCTTGCTGATGCCATAGACCGTATGCGGTGCATAACTATCATCTGTCAGGCCGAATGGCGTTATCTTATCTTTATATACATACTGAGTAGAAGCAAAGAGGGCATGCTTCACGTAGTCATGCTTCATAATTTCGTTCACAATATTCTCTGTTCCCTCTGTATTTTCAATATAGTCCTCTAACTTATCACTCAGTGTATCAGTACGTGCAGCCAGATGAATCACTATAGTAGGCTTATACTTGTCAAAGGCTACAGCCAGTGCTTCCTTATCCATGATGTTCCCTTTGTACCAATACTTATGCTGGCTGGGTTTCGTGGCATCAACTTTATCATAGTTTACAAAACGATACCCCTTTTCCTCAAAGAGTTCTATCAGATTAGTACCTATAAAACCAGAGGCACCTGTTATCAATATAAAATCGTCTTTTGAAATCATATCATAGTACATTTTTTGTCATTGCTCTTTCCATATTAGAAAGATACTTTGATAATTCATAATTTTCGACAAATAGGCTTCGTGACTTACATCCCATTTCTCTTATTTTATCTCGGTGGTCATATAAATCTATCAAACAATCTGCAATTTGATCTACATTCTTTATATCTACTAAAAAACCGTTTTGGTTTTCCTCAACAACGCTCTGTACGCCTCTCCATCTACTTGCAATCACTGGCATTTGATACATCATGGCTTCCAACAACACAATGCCAAAAGACTCAGAAGAAAAGAATGTAGGAAAACAAAATATGTCTGAAGACATAAAAGCATTCTTTTTCCTCTCTCCAGTAACTACCCCCAAATATTCAACTTTTTCACATAATTGATTATCTTTTATTTTCTGCATAAAACTCTTTTCATACTCTTCACTTTCAAACCTGCCAGCAATAACACACCTGACATCCCTGCCTGTTCGATTTACTTTTGATACGGCATCTAAAAGGTATCCCTCACCTTTAGTACCATTAAGTAACCCCATAAACATTACAGTAATATACCTATTATCACCAAAATGTTTACGAGATTCCATTTTGTTCTCATCTGGAATACCCAACGGAATCACACAAACTTGCTTTGCTTGCAAATATTCAGCATCTTTAGGGTTATGAGCACTGCTTGTAATACCAACAGAAGGCTTCTTCAAAATGTAATAACAGATTTTCCGAAGAAATAAGTTATATTTAGGTAACTCTTCGGAAATACCTGAGGCATGAAAATGATATATGGTTGTCCTAAAAAGGAAACGCGTAAAACACAAAATAATAACATCACGCAAAAGAGCAACTTTTGGTGTACTACTCAATGGATAATAAAGTGTATCTACATGTTTGGAAAAGCGGACCTTCCATATTTGGTATATAATACTCAGTAAATGAGTAATTTTATAGAGGGAAAACTTGCCTCTCTCACTAAACTCTTTTGAAAAACACATCCTCACATGGAATAGCTCCATTGTCGGATAATCTCCATCAAGCATATATTTTATCATCACGGCCTGACCTCCATAAGGAGGAGGCGTTTGTCCAACCACTAATACTTTCTTTTTCATATTGCTATGCGGCTTTAAGGTTGTTATTGCCGTCATAGCAACAGGACACAAAGATTATCGTATTCCGGCTACGGGGGTGGGTAATTTTGAGTTTCCTGTCTACGTGCTTATCCCACTGCCGTCGTAGATGACCGATGACTATCTTCATCGATAATGATTGGTATTTCAGTTTCATATTTGGATTTATAAATACTTTATCAGAACCTCGTTCTGCCATTTGCTTGTAGATAGAGAAGTGTTCACACTTTACCTCCACTCTATCATCGCCATTTTCCAGCAATTGATAGCGCAATCCTTTGATAGCCTCATAACGATAATTGGCCAATCCACCGAATGCTGAATATACCCGGATCCATTCATCAGCTTTTTGCAACTTACCGTATTTCTTAGCCAAATACATTATTTTCTTCTCTGTCTGAGGATGACCCTCATCACCATATTCTGTCAATGCATAAGTGTCATGGTATCGCCGCCTTAAATTTGGTCCTAACGAGTAACCATTTGCCGCAACAGCATCCCATTCCTTTCCATAGTTAAACGTATTCAAAATTGGTTCAAGGAACAGCTGAGCTACATCCAAGTCAACCACCATCAAGTAATCCGGATTGAAATCCAATTGATCAACAACCTCCATGTACTTATTTCTCAATGCAACCATTTTAGAGATTCTTGTCGTTGAATAGAAGGGATTGCAGTTGACTGACGATGCCATCGGTATTGTTTTTTGTGCTGCCTTATTTTCCATGTAGACAAGTACATGTTCTTGATCAGTAGCCTGCAAGTCTTTCAATAATTCTTTAGTCCTGTCCTTACTGTCATTCTCATACACAACAACCCTATAATCCCCGAAATAAGCCAGTAATTCTCTTAAGACAGGGATATTCGCACGCAACCCATTTCCCGCATCGCGTACAATACTACAAACTATAATATTATACTTGGACAAATCTAACATACAGAACCAATTTAGCTAATCTATATTCATTTGAAAAAGAAGCAGAAATCAGTCTTTCCATTTAGCATATGCATTACTATTTTTGCAACAACAACTTTACAGTTTCCTGCGTAGCATTTCCTGTCTCAACAGAACCAATTCGATTCATAAATTGACTTATTCCTTGGGTATAAGAACTTGCATCATAGGCTTCTATTTTCTCATTAACCTCATCATTGTCATTTACCAATATGAAAGGAAGTTCTTCCAGTTCGAAATACATTCCTCTTACATATTCTTTTCTATCCTTAGCATATATCACTACTGGTCTGTAAGTGTACATAAAGTCAAACATTGAAGAGGAATAATCTGTAACCAGCAGATCAGTGGAATACAGTAATTCCTGCATATCAGGATAATATGAGGCATTGATGGCAGAATCACCCAACAGTTTGGAATACAAATTATTGCTACTTAGCAGGATGGGATGTAGCCTTACCAGAACTTTGTATCGCTTTCCCGTCTTGTGTTCCCACGCTTTCTTCAAGCCGTCCAAGTCTATATCATAACATTCAAAGAGACTGTCCGTCCTAAACGTTGGTGCATATAGGATAATCCCGGTATCGGCGTCTATTCCATATTCCTTTTTTACCTTTTCTATAACCTCAAGGTGTTTCTGAAAGAAAATGTCGTTCCTCGGAGTACCGACCTCCGACAATTCGCCTTTGTACCAAAAAGTATCCCTATAGATCTGACTCATATACTTTGATCCTGATACAAATACATCTATCAAGCTATTATCATATCCAATAGGATCCAACCCGAGGAAGCTCTCTATTCTCTTTGGCAGACTTCTATTTTCATCACGCGATATATCATGACCTATTTTTTTCAGCGTAGTACCATGCCATGTTTGAAGATATATTTGGCCTTTCCTCTTCATCAGCATTTTATGGTTGAACGTACAATTACTTAAGACATACTTGGATGTTAGTATCTCTAAATAGTATTGGAGTGTATACAGCTTTACTTTCTTACAGGAACAAGTTATTTTCTCATAGTAAGAGTCTGTGAAAGCCCAAACTACATCCGAATCTTGCACATTCGCCCTGATATAATCAGACAATGCTTTTATATTGTCACCATAATTGTTGCCTGTCATACTTACACAAAAGAATTTTCGATTCTTCAAAGGCATGAACAAAACAATTGCCCTTGCCACTGTATAATTGACGCCAACTTTTGCCAGATTCAAAATACTTCTTATCGTTGCATTCATTATTACAAAATCATTTCATTATCAAATCTACAGCTATCACATAATGATCAGAGAGGTCGGTCTTATAGACATCCACTCCCATCACGTTAAAGCCTTTACACATAATATTATCTATGCAAACCCCGCCACTTTTATATGGAAAGGTAATCAAGTCACCTAAAAAGTTGTGGTTCGCCATGCTGAAGCCATGGTCTTTGAAGGCATCATACTCTGAAGTGTCCGCGATGTTGAAGTCGGCACAAAGTATTACATAAGGCTCATTACTTAATAATTTCAAAAGTTCCTGAATCTGCGCCTTGCGCTCAGCTTTCTCTGGAGGTACCTCCAAATGTGTTGAGACAATCTTTATTTTAACACCATTCATGTGGATTTCTCCCATAGAGTAATATCGGTGTTGTTTTTTCACCTTATAGTCCACTGTCTTAAAATTCTCAATGACACCGCTTGCAACAGCTATGCAATTGCAATTAGCCCCATATCGAGTGCCATACCTACAGTCTTCATACATGCTTAATAATGTGTTACGCGTAAGATCAGCAGAATCCTCTCGCAAACTGTCTTTCAGGCTGAAATAGGGAGCAAATTCATTCATGCAAAATATATCAGCCCGAACATCGTTTATCAAGCGCGAATAAGCTATTGCTTTCTCATTCCTTTTTTGGCGCGTGAAGACTGTCTTACCCTTTTTGCCCATACTCAACTGCCCAATATTCCATTGGGCCACTCGCACCTTCACAAAGCCATTTTTGGGCTTGGCGGAATAGCAGACTAATGGGAGGACAGCAAGAAATAATAAGTAACAAATGGGCTGTTTCATCTTTTCAGAATGACCAATTAATAATCTTACTTATAACAATAACCACCGTTAACCTCAATAAGGCTACCATTGACAAACGGATTGTCGATGCAGAAACGATAGGCATCTACCACCTCGTCGATGCTTGCGAATCGGTGGATTGCAGTCTTTTTGTAGATATTCTGTTTTATATTTTCCGGCTTTTCTTTCTGCCATGGGGTTTCTACAAAACCTGGTATGATGGCATTAACGGTTGTGCCCGTTCCTTCAAACTCTTTCACCAGGTTCTTCGCCAATGCACAGACGGCAGACTTTGTCACGCCATAACTGAGCACAGTTGCATGGGGATGAACTGCCATCTGGCTTCCAGTAAACAGGATCCTTGATCCAGGAGGCATCATCTTTGAGAACTCTCTGACTATAATATAATGGGAGTTCACTGCAACCTCCATCTGCTTGTCCCAATCCTCGTCTGTCGTTTCTGTAAACGATTTGCGGATGCTCATACCAGCATTGCAAACAACACAATCTATGGTATCACATTTCTTTTTGATATAATCGATAAAACGATACACTTCGACCCTTGATGAATGGTCAATCTTTATTGCTTCAAGATTCTCAATTCTTTCTGTGAAGTCCGGTCCCACATAAGTTACAAATACTCTGTAGCCCTTTCCTAACAGCATTTTAGCCACTCCAAGTCCTATTCCAGAAGTGCCACCTGTAACAATTGCATTCTTCATTGTCATTATTGCTTATATTTCTATTAAATTCTTACGTTCGCCGAAAGCTTGCATAATCTCAGCCATTGCTATGCTCTCACGTCTTCGTAATCTGGCAGTGCTCTGCCTATTATTAATGATGCAGGAAATAAATTCCTGGATTTCATAACGAAGACCAGCTCCATCCCATTTGTAGAAGAATTTCTTGTTTTGATTTTGATCCTCATAGCGCAACTCAAAATAGTCTGTCTTCCACCAAGGAGCTGGGACGTAAGCATAGCCCTTTGTACCAGATATAATCAGATTTCCCTCAGTCTTCACGCCAAGACCGACTTTAAACGAGCATACGGCATTATGGTAACGGAACACGCCCTTTGTGTACATATCCACTCCATCCTTCATGCGCGAATAAATATTCAGATTTTCATAGTCTATACCGCAGAGCTTCAAGATGGGTAATAACGGGTAGCTGCCTAACTCGTACATCGAACCGCCCGCCTGTTTCGCATCAAACTCACGAAGTGTCATGTCGTCATCCCACAGTTTGGATAGCGAAGCCTCTACATCCACCACCTCACCAATGACCCCAGACTTGACCATCACCACCAGATGATTAAATGCCGGGCAATGGGCTGTCTTATTAGCTTCCATAAGGAAAACACCCTTTTCCTTGGCTAGAGCATACACTTCTTTAGCCCTGTCACCTTTCAGCACAAGTGGAGTTTCGCACAGGACATGCTTCCCTGCCATGATACTCTGTTTGATATAGTCATAATGCGACAAATGAGGTGTAGCTATATAAACTGCATCAACATTTTTATAAAACTCCTGAAGGTCTGAATAAGGTTTGATACCGTCAGACAAGGCAGACAGTCTTTTGGCTGCGTCATCGCTGATGTCATAAGCAGCCACCACTTTCACTCCACTTACCACACTGGCCTCAGCTGGAAACCGGTTTGCTACTCTCCCACAGCCAATAATGCCAATTCTGACATCTGTAGTCGATTCCTCGCGTAACATTGTGGAACTAATACCCTTCGTTCGAGGAAGATAAACGACATCGCAAAATTCTTTTAGGTAGTCAAACTTTCCTTCCCAGTCAGAACCTATAGCAAATATGTCAACATCATATTTCTGAATATCATCTATCTTCTGACCTACATAATTCTCAATGATTATCTTATCAGCAAAACCAGTAGCCCTTACTGCCTCAATACGTTCAAGTACATTATTACGGACATTCAGCTTTCCCCGTTCACGGTCAAAGCTATCGTTGGTAACTCCAACAATTAAATAGTCACCAAGAGCCTTAGCACGTCGCAACAAGTTAACATGTCCCTGGTGCAACAGGTCATAAGTCCCATAGGTAATCACTGTTTTCATATTTTCGAATAGAAAAATGCAAAGTAATATCCTGGATACAAAACAACTTCTCAGCGCTTTATGTGCATTAGACTTTTCAGATATTCCTTCACCTTAAGGAATCTAATGCTCAATGTGTTTATATTGTAGCCGCTCTTTCGCCAGTTTCTTATATAACGAATTTTCAACTTATCTGAAACATTTGCCAAATCTTCAAAGACATCAGGGCATTTAGATTTCAGCTCATTGTCAAACTTCAGAAGCGTATCACAACTACTTCTCGTCCCTATTATACATAGATGGTAGTAATACAAAAAAGCTAATCGCGAGACCAGTCTCGCCTTCATAAACTTTCTTGATAATGGCGAACACGTGGAAGCATTGGCAGAATAATAATCAGCCATTGAATGCATCACCGTCTCTCTTTGTCCAATCGATTTACGGAACACTTTTGGATCAAAAGTCTGTCCTTCCCTTCCAATAAAATAGAAATATAAACAATATGGGAAATACTTCACCTTTTCCACCGTGACAGCAGGCTTAAACACCCACTCGTTATCTGTATATGATATGGCTTCCGTCTGTCGATAATTGATGCGCCTAAGATTATCAGTCCTGTAAGTTATGTTTTGATGAATTAGTCTAAGGACCATCTCCTTAGACTCTGATAATCTTTCTAACAAAAAAATTGAGCCAGCAGGCAAATAATGTGTAAAACCAGGACTTTGAGTAATATCTCCTCGCTCATTAACCTGACAATAATCTGTTATGATCAAATCGACTTCATCTTCCATATTGCTCAGTTCTGTCAGATAGTCGTCAAATACGTCTCTGCCAAAATAGTCATCCGCATCCAGCACCTTGACATACTTTCCTGTAGCCTCCTTCAGGCCTCGGTTGATGCAGGAACCATAGTTCCCGTTCTCCTTGTCTATTACGCGAAATGTTTGAGGATATTTAGCCTCATACTCATGCGCTATCTGCGATGACGAATCCTTTGAGCCATCGTTAATCACCAGAACTTCAAGTCGCTGCATGTTCTCATCCGACACAATGAGTGAGTCCAGACATTTACGGAGATACTTCTCCATATTGTATGTCGGGATAATGATTGACAGAATCTTATCCATAAAGCAATACCGTAAAGGGCACCGGGGAATACCGATGCCGTTATTGTAGTAAAAATTATTTTTCTTCTTAGATTATCCAATTACCCTTTCCTTGGGTAAGCCATCCCTTCCTCAGCTATTTTTTATGCATATATCGTTTCAGCGTTGGCTCACGCCTTAGTAACGAACGCTCAATCAAAAACAAGTCATGGCCTGGCATACTCCTCTCTCACTGCAGCCAAAGTTAACTCACAAATCTACTCTCCCGACATTCATAGTGATTTATGCGATATCCATACCCAACACTTTCTCCACTATCGGGGCCATGTCGTAGTACTTGTATTCTGCCAGACGGCCACCGAAAATGACGTTATTCTCTTTGGCTGCGAGTTGACGATATTGTTCAGCAAGCGCATTATTACGCTCGTCATTCACGGTGTAATAAGGCTCCATGCCCTCCTTGTATTCCGCTGAGTACTCACGGCTGATGACCGTCTTAGGAAATTTGTACACTTCTTCGCCGAACATCTCGAAATGTTTATGTTCGATAATACGTGTATAAGGCACTTCTGCCTCCGTATAGTTCATCACGGCATTACCCTGATAGTTAGGCGTATCCAGTATCTCCTCCTGGAACGATACCGTGCGCCATTCCAACTTTCCAAGTCTATAATCGAAATATTCGTCGATTGCTCCTGTATATACGATCTTGTCAGCCATACTTTCCCAGTAAGGGCGGTCTTCAAAGAAATCTGTATTCACTTTCGTCTCAACACCTTCAAGCAAACCGTCTATCAGCTTATTATAGCCACCGATGGGAATACCCTGATATTTATCATTGAAATAGTTGTTGTCATGAATAAAACGCACGGGCAGACGCTTAATGATGAAAGCAGGCAGTTCCGTACATTTCCTACCCCACTGTTTTTCCGTATAGCCCTTAATCAATGCCTCATAGATGTCCTTGCCTATCAGCATCAATGCCTGCTCCTCCAGATTCCGCGGCTCCGTCACTCCTGCAGCCTTCATGGCTGCAACAGCCTCAGCCTTCTGCTCCTCAATCTTTGCTTTTGCTTCGTCTGGAGTCAACACACCCCACATCTGGTAGAACGTGTTCATGTTGAACGGCAAGTTATACTGACGTCCCTTATAATTTGCAATCGGAGAGTTCGTATAGCGGTTAAATTCCACAATGGAGTTCACAAACTCCCACACCTGCTTATTCGAGGTATGGAAGATATGCGCCCCGTACTTATGCACATTAATACCCTCGATATTCTCGCAATAGACATTACCGCCCAGATGAGGTCGTTTGTCAATCACCAAACATCTCTTACCCATCTGTTTTATCCGATAGGCAAAAATAGCTCCAAACAATCCTGAGCCAACTATTAAATAATAATACTTTTTTTTGTGTTTACTCCGAGAATCAACCATAAGATTTACTAATTTAATTAGCTATTTCATATTTGAGAAATTCGAAAGACTCTCTTGTCTCTTTATCCATCATATTAGACACTCTTTGGTAGTCTATACATTTCAACCATTCATTTGGATGGTTATCATATAATTTATACAATAACCCATATCTCTCAAAAAGATCATACATACGTGTATTTTGGGAGCCTGCCTCTTGGTCATCCCTATTTTTCAGCATATGAACAAATTCCTTTTTAAATTTTAATGCAAATATTGTTGCGTGAAAAGAGTCCATACAAATATATGAAGCATGACTTAATAAATAAATAAATTCATAAGGTCCGCCATCTTTATAATAAATATCCCCACCAATAGGAATATCATTGGTTGTGCAATTCATGGATATAACCCGCAAAATCCCTGTTTGAGATTTAACGACCTCAATCATTTTTTCATATTCCACAAGACGCTTTTTACCTATAAAATAGCAAAAGATGTATTTCTCTGGCAACTCAAATTCTATTTTTGCACGATTGCCAAACTTCTCCCATTCTTCGGTACTGAGCAGATATGTGGGATCTACAACTAACTGAACATCATCACGTCCAAGAAGCTTATTTAGCATATTCACAGATGACTGTTCACGGACAGCAATGTGCTGGAACTTCGACAAATCCTCCTTTGCACGCTGCTCCACATCCTTCGGGAAACATGGCCTTGCTATACTTGAAGAATACGCCACTCGTTTCTTGTTGCCTGCGAATTCCAAGAACATCATCGGATTAAAGCCTCCACAATAGGGATTCCATATCTGGTCGCTACCAGTTATAAACAGATCTGCATCTTTTACGACCTCATCATACTGTTTTTTAATATAAAGTCGCTTCATCCTGTAGTTGCCATCCTCGAAGGTAAAAGAGAATACCTTCTTCCACTGTAAGGAACGGCACTTGAGAAGTTTATATATCCTCTTATAGCCAGGCAACAAACTAAGCCAATAGCGTATAT
>Ga0310695_10010939_pt1 | contig 13142 bp, 11 predicted proteins | sample RumenRJG_04DNA_FD_203882 | JGI IMG/M metagenome (GOLD analysis project Ga0310695, IMG submission 203882) | Bovine rumen microbial communities from Lethbridge, Alberta, Canada - RJG_04 (v2) (version 2) | ecosystem: Host-associated > Mammals > Digestive system > Stomach > Rumen | place: Canada...
ATGGTAATGCAGATGCGAAAACATTTAAGAGTGCAATTAAGCAAGTAAGAAACATGGTGAAATCGGATATTATTAATAAAGTAGTTGAAGCACTACCAAAAAAGAGTGGTGAGGAAGTTGAATAATATAGAGGAATTTGAGGGTGTTATAGGATACACCTTCAAAAATAAAAAATATATTGAAACTGCGCTTACGCATTCCTCTTATGCAAATGAGCATAATCTTGAATGCAATGAAAGAATGGAATTCCTAGGAGATGCAGTATTAGAGCTTGCGATGAGCAAATATTTGTATGCCGTAATCTCCTTAGATGAGGGTGTATTAACGAAAACAAGGGCTAAGGCTGTATGTGAGGGTGCACTCGATTATTATGCAGCTAAAATTAATCTCCCTAAGTATTTATTCTTAGGTAAGGGTGAGGAATTATCTGGCGGAAGATTCCGCCCAGCGATTATTGCTGATGCAATGGAGGCAGTATTAGGAGCCGTATTCTTAGATTCAGGCTTTGATCAAGCCTATGAAATTGTTAAAAAATTCTTTATTCCATATATTGATGAGGTAACAAGCCTTAAGGATTATAAATCTTTACTTCAGGAAAAGCTTCAAAGTGAAAAGAGAACGATTCGCTATGAAATTGTAAGAGATGAGGGCCCTGCAAACGATAAGATTTTTGAGGCTGTCGTTTACATGGATGAAATCTTAATGGGAAGAGGAATGGGTAAAACAAAGAAGGAAGCTCAACAAAATGCTGCCAAAAACGCATTAGAGAAGGAAGCAAAGCTATGATAAAGAAATTATATGAATGTGGATGCTTCAAATATGAAAAGTTTATTCTAGTTCACCAAAAGGAATTATTATTAACTCCTGCCTCCTCTGTCGTTTTAATTCAAATGCTAAAGGAATATGAAACAAATAAATATTTCTCCGTTCAATCCTTAAAATCAAAAATGATGATTTCTGATAAGGAATTTGATGAGGCTGTTGCGAACCTTTTAGAAAGAGAATTTTATTCGATTTATATTCAATATGAGGATGGAATCGGTAGAGAAGCTGTATCCTTAGATGGATTCTTTGATAGAGTAAAGGATATTTTATCTGGAGTAAATTCTAAGGATTTTGAAAATGATTTTTTCTATGTGACTCAGCTTATTCAAAAGGAAATAGGAAGAGTATTAACTGCCGATGAGCTAAGTATCGTATCAAGCCTTATTACAGAGGATAGAGTAAAGGTTTCTGATATAGAAGAAGCATTAGAATATATGAAGAGTAGATATAAGGTATTAAATATAAAGAATTTAGTTACCTCTTTAAATCGCTTTAGAAATGAGGTTCAAGAAGAAGCGGAGCCTGTTCCTGACTTTGTTAAGAACTTCTTGGATAATATAAAATAATGAATAAACAAAAATCAAAGGAAATCCTAGATATATTAAAGGAAATCATAGAAAACCCAAAGCCTGAGCTCGATTTTAAAAATCCCTATGAATTAATTATTGCGGTAGTATTAAGTGCTCAAACCACAGACAAAAGGGTAAATAGTGTTACTAAGGAGCTATTTTTAAAATATCCAAGCCCAAAGGATTTAGCTTATGCAGATTATTCTTTAGTTAAGGAGATTATATCTCCACTAGGGCTTTCTTCAACTAAAGCGAAAAACATTATCGCTTTGGCTCGTGAATTAGAAGAAAAATATAATGGTATTATACCAAGTGATTTCTATTCCTTAATTAAGCTTCCTGGTGTTGGAAGAAAAACTGCGAATGTCGTATTAGCTTTAGGGTTTAATATACCTGCAATGCCTGTGGATACCCATCTTTATCGTATGGCAATAAGATTAGGCTATATAAGAAAGGAAATGGATGTAGTTGATGCAGAAATAGCATATAAAAAATATATTCCAAAGGATGAATGGACACTTGCCCATCATTTATTCTTACTCTTTGGAAGATATTACTGTAAGGCACTTCATCCGTTATGTGATAATTGTAAATTAAAAAATTATTGTAAGTACAAAGGTTAGCTTTGTACTTTTATTATTTTGGAGGGAAAAAATGATTTATATAGGCTTTAGCCCTATGTATTCCTTTGAGGAAACCCTAAGGCTATATGAGGAATTAAGGAATAGTATGATTCCATGGACTTTTTTAAAGCTCCTAAATCAAAAGGGTATTTTAACGAAAAATGGGACGAGGAAGAAGATATATTTAGAAAGAGGAGAAAGAAAGTGCTTAAAGATTCAAAGAATGGTATTAGATCATAAAATCTATTTTGATTTATTCCCCTTATCCTTAATACCAAATTCTATTTTAAGGGTAGAAGATTTAGAGGATAATCCATTGGAATGTATAAAAAGAAATTCCTTCCTTACATGGGTCAAAAGCCAAGGCTTAGATAAGGACATCTTTAAAAAGTTTATAAATGTAGGAACTAATGGAAATATAACCTTTTATAAAAGTATAATGAAATATGCCCCATATACGACCAAAAAAGGAAAAAGAAGAGAAAAAACAAAGAAAAATATCTATTTAATCTACTATCATTTCATTTAAAAAATTCATCAGCACATTTGTTGTTTTCACAAGAATGAATCTTTTATATAATTTTTTCGAAAAATGCGGTACTTTTTAGTGCTTTTTCTATAAAAAAATACCCTTTTTTCACGAATATTGAAAAATATTTTTTCAGTTTTCAATTGAACAAAAAAGACCTTATAATTGAAATAGGGCCCATTGAGAAAGGATCATTTGAACATGAGTATGATTTTAGATGTTTTGTCACAAAGAAAGAATGATAATATCATTCATTTATCCAATCAAGAAATTATTGGAATTGAAATTAGAAGAAAGCGTCTTGAGCTTTCCTACACTCTTCAAGGGTTATGCTTTGATATATGCTCCCCTTCCTATTTATGTAAAATAGAAAGAAACCAGATTCAAGCAAATAATTACATTTTGCAAGAGATTTGTGAGCGTGTATCCATCTCTAGTGAGCAGCAACAGCTTTTGTTCCATTCCTATGAGGTATTGCTTGAATCCGTAGAAGCATTTGTAAAGGATGATATTGATGTACTGAATTCCTTTGTAATTAAGGGTAAAGGCTTTGAAAATTATAGATATAGAATCCTATTGTTCATGAAATACATCTATGATGGTGAGCTATATCTAGCAAAGGGAATCTATAATGAGCTTGTAAAGCTATTATCCTCTATGCAGGATATAGATATGCTAATATTCTCTATTTTTTCTGTCATTTTAGAATATAAGGAAAAGAATTATCAGGAAGCTTTAGATATTTTAAATCAAATCCATGGAATACCAATGGATAAAAATCTATCCATCCTGTATTCGAAGTATCTATACTTATCCTCAGCTATGATGCTAAAGGGAGATACAATGTTTTATTACTACGAGGTAGAAGAAAAATATAAGAATATGGGCTATTACTCAAAGCTTGAGGAATTACATTATTCCTTAGGAATTTATGCACTTAAAATAAATTCAAATTATGTCTTTGATTATGCCTTAAATCTTTTAAACAATTTAGAATATAAGAATTCCTTGAAATTCCTTCGTGCCTATTTAGAAAAGGATTTTGATACGATTCGTCTATTCAAGGATAAGCCACTTAATTCCTTTTCCAAATATTTGGTTCAAATCCTAGAACAAAATAGTAGCGTAAACGAGGTAATTATGCACTTATCTAGTGCACAGGATGATTATGATTTTAGTGCAAATTTATTAAAATATTTAACAATTACTGTAGAAGAAGAAAAAAGAAGCTTTATTCAAAGCACCCTACCCTATTATAAAAAGGTTAAGGATGCTTATGTAATACAGTATTTTATGAAGGAGCTATTGAGATTCAATCAAATAAAGCCTCACAATAAAGAAACGATAACCACCATTTATGAGCATTTTTTAAATAATGAAAAAAGGTAAATTTTTACTGTTTTTCCTTATGCTTATCGCATTTGCCTTTATCCCTTTTAAGGCTTCTGCAGCAAGCTGGAAATTCATGTGGAAAAATACAACGGTACATGTTCCCTTAGGGGCATCGATAGAGGATTATAAAAATGTTCCAAAAGCAAATTTATATAGAAATGAAATCTTATTGACAGATACTACCATAACCTATAATACAGAAGGGGATTGGATGTATTATTTTAAGGACATCAATACCCATAAAACAGGAAATTATCAGGTTTGGTATAAGGCCTATGATGCAAAATATTCTCCAGGTACCTGTACAGGCTATAAGGCTTTAATTACCTTTGTGGTTGAGGATAAGGAAGCACCAAAAATTACAATTGGGAATTCCTATTGCTATATCAAAAGAGGATCTAGTATTGATTTATCCTATAATTATTCTGTAAAGGATAACGATCAAATAGATAAGGTATCCCTAATGCATGAAATCAACACAAATAAGGTTGGCACCTACCCGGTTACGGTAGTTGCAATTGATGCAAGTGGGAATAAATCCTCTAAGGAATTTTATGCAGTGGTATACGAAAATGAAGCACCAGTGATTTCCTTTGATATGCCAAATGATATTTTAGAGATTCCATTAAATACGCCATGTGATATAAAATCACATTTTACAGCAACAGATACATTTGAAGGAGATATATCATCTAAAATAGAATATCCTGCTATTAAAAATGATGAAGTTGAAGAATATAGCTATACCGTAAGTGTGAAAAATGAAGCTAATTTATCAAGTTATTATACGATTACGATAAGGGTAGTAGATGATGTTGAGCCAAAATTAGAGCTTACAACAAAAAGCTTATTGTTCGATTATATGATCGATTTAAATAGCATTGATTTTATGGATTATATAAAGGACTTAAGTGACAATAAGGAAATTAATTATGATAATCTAAAGATTACAACCGATATGGAAAATAAGGTGGGAAGCTATACGATATGGTATAGCTACACAGATGATATTTATACTGTATCGGATTCGATTGCGGTATCCTTAATTTCTTATACAAAGCCAAAAATTATTGTAGAGGATATTTCTATTTTAGAAGATAGTGATGTGGATTTATCCCTATTTATTGAGTGCTATGACGAATCGGATGAGAATATTTTAGATTCCTTAGAAATCTATGATCAAAATGTAAATTATGGAGAGCCTGGTACATATTATGCAGAAGCCTATTGTATGAATTCATCAGGCTTAAGTACTACAAAAACATTTAAGGTAATCGTAAATAGTAATGGAATAGAGATTAATCCTATGCTTATAGGTATGATTATATCCTTAGCTATTTCGTTAGGCTTAATTGCATTCATTCTTATTTATATTATCCTTAAAAAAAGAAAGCATAAAACGGAATAAGCTTTGAAGTGGTACCAATTTAGTAGACAATAAAATAAAAGATAATTTCATAAGAAATAAAATATGGTTACTAACATTAATAAGTTGGTAACCATTTTATATGAATAGTGTTGCGTTTTGTTGCAAAACAATAATATGTGAAACAAAATTTGATTAAAAGTTGCACATAGAACGACCATATGTTAAAATGTATGTGAAACAAAATCAACATAAAAGTTTCACATAAAAGGGGTGATAGTATGGCAAACGTTGCAGAATTATTACATGAACAAGAGTTACTAAAGTCTAGAATAAATAAAATGATACATGGTTCAGTAGAAATAAGAGAACAAAACGAAAAAAAATATATTTATGTCCATTTTCGTGATGAGGGAATTTCTACATCGAAATATGCTGGTGAATATAGCATTGAATTAAATAACCTTATTTTAGAGAATAACAGAGCTGTTAGAGAGTATAAAAAAAGATTAAGAGAGATAAAAAAAGAGTTGGGACTTTTACAATACGAATCATTAGAACTAACTGATAATATAAAAATTAATATAGATTTGGCTAGAAGAAATATGGTTGATTCTATTTATAAACAAGCAATGCTTGAAGGTGTTGCGACTACCTATTCTGATACTGAAACCATTGTTAATGGTGGTAAAGTAAAGGATATGACAGCATCTGATATTTCTAAAGTTGTAAATCTAAAGCACGCTTGGGAATTCATATTAGGTGAAGGGGTTATAACTTATCCTACAAATTATGCTATTTTATGTCAAATTAACGAAATCGTAGAAGAAGGATTTTCATATACAGCAGGAAGAATTAGAAGTGTACCTGTTTCCATTGGTGGATCTACATATATTCCACCCCTTCCATATGAGCCTCAAGTAAAAGAAGATTTATCAACATTTTTATCAAAAGATGCTTCATATGATGTTGCGATTGAATTATTATTATACGTAATGAAAAAACAATTATACTTAGATGGTAATAAAAGAACTGCAGTTCTATTTGCAAATCATTATCTAATTAGTAGAGGAATGGGATTAATTGTAATACCAGCAGAATTAGTATCTGAATTTAAAGGGTACTTAATTAAATATTATGAAGAAAATGATATTAGTATAAAAGATTTTTTATATGATAAGTGTCTAACTAAATTATTATAAGAATTACAAATAAAAGCTATACCATTTTAGTTGGCTTTCTATATTAAGTAATAACCCACTAATTTGGTATAGCTATTTCAACCCGACTAATTTGGAACTTTACTAAAGATTTTGGTAGAATTCTACCTAATCTTTTTTTAAAATCCTTTTAGATTTGTCTTGGTTGCTATATAATGTAGGCAGGTGATTGCTATGAAAGGATTCTTATATGGTCAAACTGAATATAATCTGTTAAAGAATTCCACAAGGCTTACAGATTATGTAGCTAAGGGACAGAATGAGCATTTTGATTTTCTTTCAATAACAGATTCTAATATGTATGCAGCCTTTAAGTTTTATAAGGCATGTAAGGATGCGAATATTAAGCCTATCTTAGGCTTAGAATATACCTTTAAAAATGAGGATAATTTAACCTCCTGTGTTTTATTATATGCAAAGAATAACGAAGGATATAAAGAATTAGTTAAGATTTCCTCTTTAGTTAAAATAGAGGGTATAGATACCTTAGATTCTATAGCTCAATATAAAAATATCTATTTTGTATTTCCTTTCTTGGATTCCTTCTTAGAAAGAGTATTTATAAAAAGAGATATGGATCCATCTTCCTTACATATTCTTTTAGAATATATCAATAAAATTAAAGAAATGAATGGATATATTGGTATATCCATGACAAATAAAAAGAATCCCTTTGGTTCGTGCATTTATAGAATATATAAAAACACAGGAGGTTTCTTATTTACCTATTCATCAAATGAAATATTTAGAGCCTATGGATTCTATGGTTTATGAATGCTTAGCAAAGATTGATGGAAAAGAGGATAAGGTATTAGAATATGATGATTATTCCTTTTTGGTAAATCCATCTGCCTCAAAAGAATTAGATGCATTTGTTTCCTCCATAAATCTTAATTTATTTGAGAATAAGGCATTACTTCCTCATTATCCAAATACAAAGGGAAAAGGTGCCCAGGAATATTTATATTATTTATGCCATAAGGGCTTAGAAAAAAGAGGCTTTTATAGAGAGCCTTATATCGAAAGATTGAATTATGAATTATCTATTATTCATAAAATGGGCTTTGATGATTATTTTTTAATCGTATGGGATTTTATTTGTTATTCTAAGAAAAATCATATATTGGTTGGCCCAGGTAGAGGTAGTGCTGTAGGCTCTTTAGTTGCATATACCCTAGGTATTACAGAAATTAATCCATTAGAATATGGCTTATTATTTGAAAGATTCTTAAATCCAGGACGTATTACAATGCCCGATATCGATTGCGATTTCCCTGATAAGGATAGAGATAGGGTTATCGATTATGTAAGTGATTTGTATGGAAAGAAGCATGTATGTACGATAACAACCTTTGGTACCTTCCAGGTGAAATCCTCTATTAATGAATTATCTAAGATTTTTGGAATTAATTTAGATCGTGCAAAAAAGATTTTAGATATGATATCTGAAAGAGGCTATGATGAATTGTTAAAGCTTTATAAGGATGATGAGCTATACAATTTCTTATATTGCGCTAAGGGGATAGAAGGACTTCCTAAGCATATATCTACCCATGCATCGGGTATCATTTTATCGGAAGAGGAATTAGATGATATCATCCCATTATCCTTTGGGGCATCAAATATTTACCAAAGCCAATTTGAGGCAGTCGATTTAGAAGAGCTTGGCTTATTAAAAATGGATTTCCTTGTTTTAAGTAATTTAACCTTAATCGATGGAATGATCCATGATATTCCAAATTATTCCATTGAGCAATTTAGAAAAATGCCATTAGATGATAAGCTTGTATATAAGCTATTCCAATCGGGAGATACCTTAGGTATTTTCCAAATGGAAAAGCCAGCATTCCAAAAGGCATTAAGGGAATGTATGCCTACGGAATTTAATGATTTAGTTGCGATGAACGCACTATTTAGACCAGGCCCAATAAAATCCTTACCGGATTATATAAAAAGAAAGCATGGCGAAAGATTTGAATATATCCATAAGGATTTAGCTCCAATATTAAGGGAAACCTATGGTGTTATTGTATATCAAGAGCAAATTATGCAGATTGCGCAAAAATTTGCAGGGTATTCTTTGGGCGAGGCAGATATTTTAAGGCGTGCCGTATCGAAGAAGAAGGCGGATGTCCTACTTGAAATGAGAATGGATTTTGTTAAAAAATCGATTGGACGTGGATATTCAAAGGAAATTGCAGAAAGAATATATGAATTAATTGAGCTATTTGCAAATTATGGATTTAATAAATCACACTCGGTTGCCTATGCTCTATTTGCCTATAAAATGGCTTATTTAAAGGTTCATCATTTTAATGCCTTTATGGCAAATATTATGAATCATGCAATATCGAATAAGGAAGCCTTAATTAAATATATTGCCTACTCTAAGCAAAGAGGGCTTTTCGTGCAAAAGCCAAACATTAATGTATCTAAGGGTGAGTTTGTATTTTTAGATAATTGGCTATATTTACCAATTAAGGTCATTAAGGGTATTGGTGAGGATACAGTATTAAAAATCGTAGAGGAAAGAAATAAAAATGGTCTATTCCGTAATTTTAATGATTTTATAGAAAGATGTAAGCCTACGAAGGCAGTTCTAGAAGCGTTAGTCTATTCAGGGGCCTTGGATGTCTTAGGTAAAACGAAAAAAAGTATGCTTGAGGAATCCGATAGGCAATATCAAATTTATTTAAAGCATATTAAGGGCAGTGATGTAAGTGTAAGTGAATATGATTTTGATTTCCTAAAGGAAAAGGAAATGGACTATTTGGGAATGAATATTCAATATAATTTATTCCAAAACATGAAGGAATTATATGCCAAATATAAATCGAATTCCTTAAGTGATTTAAAACCTAAGGTTTACATGAATGTTATTGCAGCATTTAGTGATTTAAGAGAAATTACAACCAAAAAGGGTGAACGTATGGTTTTAGGTATGCTTGAGGATGAAGCAAGGAATATTAAATTTACTATTTTCCCAAGAATATATGAAAAATTACCATATGGCGTTTTAGTGAAAAATAAATTATATGTATTAAGAGGAATTTTAGAAGAGGATAATAAAAAGGAATTATCCTTCTCTATATCGAATGTCGCTATTGTTGAAGCGTAAGAAAGATGTTTTTGGGGCATCTTTCTTTTTTTCTATTGACAGATCATAAAAAATGTATATAATAATAGTTGAACAGTTAATCAACTGTTTTACTTAAGGAGGATTTGTTTATGATTAAAACTTATACAATAGAAGTAGATTGTGCAGCATGTGCACTAAAATGCCAGGAGGCAATTAAAAAGGTTGATGGTGTAGTTGATTGTAATATCAATTTCATGACACAAAAGATGTCCTTAAATGCAGATAATCCTGATGCTTTAATGAAGAAGGTATTAAAGGCTGCAAGAAAGGTTGAGCCAGATTTTGAAATTGTAGAATAGAAATTTTATTTTCTACTTTAGTTGAACAAATGTTCAACCAAGGAGGTATATTATGACAAAAAAGCAAAAAAGAATGCTGAAAAATATTATCATTGCCCTCGTATGCTTTTTGGTTGTCCTTACCCTAGATAAGGTATTAAAATATGGCTTTAGTGAATCCTTCCCCTATGGGATTGCATCTATTATTCCTTCTATAGAATTTGGATGGCTCCTACCCTTTGCCCTATATTTTATGATCTATATTTTTATTGGTCATAACGTATTAAGAAAATCATTCATTAATATTTTGCATGGACAGGTATTTGATGAGAATTTCTTAATGGCTGTTGCAACATTAGGCGCATTTGGGTTAGGTATTTATACGGGAATTACAGAGCATTCACCAGATGGATTTGATGAGGCCTGTGCGGTTTTACTTTTCTACCAGGTTGGAGAATGGTTTCAAAGCTACGCTGCAGGAAAATCAAGAAAAAGTATTGCAAGCCTAATGGATATTAGACCAGATTATGCAAATCTTTTAGAAGAAGATGAGATTAAGGTAGTATCACCAGATATGGTTCCTTTAGGGTCTACTATTGTAGTAAAGCCTGGAGAAAGGGTGCCCCTAGATGGCATTTTATCCTTTGGTGAATCTAGCTTAGATATGAGGGCGTTAAATGGGGAATCCATGCCGCATGATGTAAATGTAGGAGATAGTATTATTTCTGGTGCGATTAATTTAAATAGCACAATCCATATAAAGACGACAAAGGAATATGGTGAATCCACGGTTAAAAAGATTCTAGATTTAGTAGAAAATGCTTCATCTAAGAAATCTAAGAGTGAAGCATTTATTACGAAATTTGCAAAATATTATACGCCAATTGTAGTAATCCTTGCCTTAGCTTTAGCTATTATCCCACCAGTAATTTATACATTCTTAGGAAATTATAATACCTGGACTACTTGGATTTATAGAGCCTTAAGCTTCTTAGTAGTATCCTGTCCTTGTGCACTAGTTATTTCTGTTCCTATGTCCTTTTTTGCAGGACTTGGTGGAGCTTCCAAAAATGGTATTTTAATTAAAGGATCGATCCACTTAGAAAGATTGAATCAGGCAAATGTATTTGTCTTCGATAAAACAGGTACCTTAACTAAGGGTAATTTTAAGGTATTTGATGTATATCCTAAGGAAAAAAGGGATGAAATATTAAGGCTTGCCGCTATAGCTGAGGCAGATTCGAATCATCCTATCGCAAAATCTATTGTAGGAGAATACAATAAAGAAATTGAGAAGGGGTATACTCTTTTAAATATAGCTGGTAAGGGTGTTGTTGCAAAAAAGGATGAGAATATTATTTTATGTGGTAATTATAAGCTTATGGAGGAATATCATATTCCTGCATTAGAAATAGATAATATTGGTACTATTGTTCATGTAGCCTATAACAATGAATATTTAGGCTATATTGTAATTGTAGATGAGATTAAGGAAGAAGCCTATACGACCATAAAATATTTAAATTCTATTGGAGCTAGAACGATTATGCTTACAGGGGATAACGAAAAAATAGCTTTACATGTTGCAAAGGAATTAGGACTAACAGAATTTAATGCGAATTTATTGCCTGTGGATAAGGTTTTAAAGGTAGATGCCATTTTAGAAAAGAAGAAGGATAATGAATTATTATGCTTCGTAGGAGATGGTATTAATGATGCCCCTGTTTTAATGAAATCTGATATTGGTATTTCTATGGGTGGAGTTGGATCTGATGCTGCGATTGAGGCTTCCGATATCGTGCTTATGCATGATGATTTAGGAAGCATTGAGGTTGCTAAAAAAATAGCAAAAAAAACGATGCGCATTGTGTATGAAAATATTGTCTTTGCTTTGTTTATAAAAATCGTAATTTTAGTTCTTTCGGCCTTAGGAATTACGAATATGTGGATTGCTGTATTTGGTGATGTTGGCGTTGCAATTTTGTGCATTTTAAATGCAATGCGAGCAAATACAAAAGATTATAAATAATAAATTAAAGTTTGGCGCTATATTTTAGCGCCTTTTTTCTAAAGAAAAAGAGGTATGAAAACGCTATAATGTCGATATGGGGAAAAAACACTTTTTTCTTTTAAAATGTTTGTGATATAATATTTTTAGTAAAAATAGTCAAATTTATGGAGGATAATTGAATATGGCTAAGAAAATTGTTTCAGATTTAAATGTTAAGGGCAAGAAGGTTTTAATCCGTGTTGACTTTAATGTTCCAATGAAGGATGGCAAGGTTGCTGATGATACTCGTATCAAGGCTGCATTACCTACTATCCAGTATGTTATTGAGAATGGTGGTAGAGCTATCGTTTTCTCTCATTTAGGACGTGTTAAGAGTGCTGAGGATATTAAGAAGAATGATATCACTCCTGTTGCAAAGCGTTTTGAGGAATTAATCGGTAAGCCAGTTAAGTTTGTTAACGCAACTCGTGGTGCAGAGCTTGAGGCTGCTGCAGCTGCATTAAAGGATGGCGAAATCTTAATGTTCGCTAATACAAGAAATGAAGACTTCGATGTAGAAACTGGTAAGGAAGTTAAGCTTGAGTCTAAGAACAATCCTGAGCTTGGTGCTTACTGGGCATCTTTAGGTGATGTATTTGTTAATGACGCATTCGGTACTGCACACCGTGCTGCAGCATCTAATGTTGGTATTGCTTCTAACGTTAAGGAAACTGCTTCTGGATTCTTACTAGCAAAGGAAATCAAGTTCATTGGTGGAGCTGTTGATAAGCCAGTTCGTCCATATGTTGCCATTTTAGGTGGTTCTAAGGTTTCTGATAAGATTGGTGTAATCAATGCATTATTAGACAAGGCTGATAAGGTTTTAGTTGGTGGTGCTATGATGTTCACATTCTTAAAGGCAGAGGGCTATGATGTTAAGGCTTCTCGTTGTGAGGATGAGGAATTTGTTAATTTAGCAAAGGAATTATTAGCTAAGGCAAATGGTAAGATTGTATTACCAGTTGATGCAGTAGTTAATAAGGCATTTGAGGATGTTCCTGGTACAGCTAAGGCTATCGATGCATTCGAGGATGGCGATATGGGCTTAGATATCGGACCTAAGACATTAGAATTATTTGCTAAGGAATTAGCTGGTGCTAAGACTGTTGTATGGAATGGACCTATGGGTGTATTCGAAATGAAGAACTATG
>Ga0310695_10010940_pt1 | contig 13139 bp, 13 predicted proteins | sample RumenRJG_04DNA_FD_203882 | JGI IMG/M metagenome (GOLD analysis project Ga0310695, IMG submission 203882) | Bovine rumen microbial communities from Lethbridge, Alberta, Canada - RJG_04 (v2) (version 2) | ecosystem: Host-associated > Mammals > Digestive system > Stomach > Rumen | place: Canada...
ATTTAAAGTTTTAAAAGTGCAATACCATAATTAAATAATAAAATTTAAATAATTTTCTAACCATACTTAATATTACAAATATAGGAGATATTTAATATGGTAGTTAAAATTGCTATTATAAAAAGTGGTAACATTGGTACTTCACCAGTTATCGATTTGTTGTTAGACGAAAGAGCAGACAGACCAAATATTGATGTAAGAGTATTTGGATCTGGAGCAAAAATGAACCCAGAACAAGTAGAAGATGTTGTCCCTAAAATAGACGCATTTGGACCTGATTTTGCAATATTCATTTCACCAAACCCAGGAGCACCTGGTCCTGCTAAAGCAAGAGAACTCTTATCTGAAAAAGACTTACCTGCAATCATCATTGGTGATGCACCAGGTAAAGGTAAAAAAGATGAAATGGACGAACAAGGTTTAGGTTACATTATTGTAATGTCTGACCCAATGATTGGTGCTAAAAGAGAATGGTTAGACCCAACTGAAATGGCTATCTTCAACGCAGACATCTTAAAAGTATTAGCAGAAACTGGAGCATTAAGATTAGTACAAAAAACCATTGACGGTGTAATTGCTGCTGCTGATGCTGGAGATGCTATCGAATTACCAAAACTCATTATTACTGCTGAAAAAGCTGTTGAAGCTGGCGAATTTGCTAATCCATACGCAAAAGCAAAAGCTATCGCTGCATACGAAATGGCTGGATCTGTCGCAAACTTAGACATGAAAGGTTGTTTCATGACCAAAGGATTCGAAAACTTCATTCCTTTAGTTGCTGCTGCACACGAAATCGCTGCTGCTGCTGCTAAATTAGCACAAGAAGCAAGAGAACTCGAAAAATCCAACGATACTGTTTTAAGAACTCCTCACATGAAAGAAGGAAACGTTGGATGCAAAACCGACTTAATCTCAAAACCAGAATAAGTAGATTAACTTCTACTTATTTTTTTTTAACTTTTTTTAAAAATTTTTATAAAATAATATAAGATAATGGATAAGAATCCATTATAATTAAATAATTCCTTTTGTTGATGGCACTTGGTCATGTTCTACTTTTATAGCATCTTTTAATGCTTTAGCAAATGCTTTAAAAATAGCTTCACATTTATGGTGGTCATTTATACCTTGAACTTCCCCATAAATATTTAATTTAGCAGATGATGCGAATGATTCGAAGAAATGAACTACAATATCTGATGTCATGTCCCCAATTTTTTCATTTTTAAAGCTTAAATTCATGTTACAGTAACTTCTACCACTTATGTCTATTGCAACAGTAGCAACTGATTCATCCATAGGCACCATTGCATGAGCCATACGTTTAATACCTACTTTTTCACCTATTGCTTCAAGGAAAGCTTGACCAAGCAAAATTCCAACATCTTCGATTGTATGATGATCATCGATTTCAATATCGCCATCAGCAATTATATCCAAATCAATCATGCTATGTTTAGAAAAAGATTCCAACATATGATTGAAGAAATTCACACCTGTAGAAATATTATATTTTCCAACACCATCAAGATTCATTTTAATTTTAATTTCTGTTTCTGATGTTTTTCTCTCAACATTAGCTATCCGACACATGATATTTACCTTCCAAATAATTAATTTTACGCTAAAGCATTTAGTCCTTTGGACCATCACGTATGATTTTAATGCAGTCTGTAGGGCATTCCATCGCACATAGTGTGCAAACATGACAATATCTTAAATCCAATATATGTGCAACCTTGTTAACTTTCCAAATTTTATCTGCTTTAGGGCAAATTTCATAACATTTACCGCAGCCAATACATTTAGATTCATCAATTTCAATTTGTAACATGAACTCCTCCAGAATTAACTACAATTTTAAAGTAGCTACAGACATTGCTTTAAATCCAATAAATACTTCTTTACCAATGGTAAGATTTAATTCTTTTTCAGCAGATACCGTAATATCTGAATAAATATTAATTCCGCCAATATCCACATTGACTCGAATAATCTCATTATTGAGTCTCATTTCAACAATATTACCTTTAATTATATTACGGATACTGGATTTTTGTGGTTCCAACATTAAAAAGATGTTATCATAACTAATCAATGCTAAAACTTTATCCCCTACGGCATAATTTTTATTTAAAGGAATATTAACATTAAAACTGGACATTTTAACATTCATTACGCCTTTTGACTCATCAATTGCTAAGATTTCTGCTTCTATTTCATTTACATCCCTATGAAGCTCCATGATAGCATTGATTTTTTTACACTCTTTTAAGATTGAATAACCTTCTTCAGTCAAAGTAGTGCCCCCGCCACCACCTTTTCCACCTTTAGAAGTACTCACAATTTTAACCTGAAGAGTGGATTCGATTTTATCAATATAGTTTAGTGCAGTCCTATAAGAAATTTTAGCCAATTTAGCAGATTCAGTTAAAGAACCAGTGTCTAAAATATACTCAAGCAGCTGGTACTTTTTATTATCAAGCAAAAAAGAATTACCATCCACATTAATCTTATATTCTACACCTGCTTTCACATCAGTCATATTATAATCCTCCAAAGATATATAACATGAAATATTATATTCCTTATATAAAATAAGATTTACTATTTATTTATTTCTAAATTCAATTCTTTCAACAAAGTCTAGAAGTTTATTCGAAATACTTGAAAGACGGCCTGTTTTTAAAGATAGCTTCCTGAGAGATTCAATATCTTCTTTTGTAAAAAATCGCACTAAAATCAATGCAAAGAAATAAACAATTATGCAAAGGAAAATTCCCGGAAACAACCATGTAGCATTTTTTGGAATGAGCAATGCAAAAACACCCATAATCAATGAAGCCATAGTAATTTTAATAAGAGGCAAAATCTGGAATTTAGCTTTAGTTAATTTGAATACAAAATAAACTACTGGTATCATCATTGCCAAACAGCCGATTGTAGTGCCGAGTGCACCGCCAGCAATACCCATGCCCGGAACAAAAAGCCAGCATAAAAGACCTGTTGTAATAGAACCGAAAATTAAAATATACATAGGAATACGTGGATTACCGATACCCTGAATAATACTGGTTGAAATAGAAAATATTGAATAAAATGTCATTCCAATAGCCAAAATAGCTAATGCAGAAGCACCGGCAACATATTCAGGTTTTGCAAAATACAATACCCTTAAGGTAGGAGCCGCAAACAACGCAAGTCCAACACACATCGGTATAACAAATAGCAATGAGTACTTATATGATTCATTTACATATTTCTGCAATGTAGGAATATCTTTAACTTTAAAAGCTTCAGAGGAAGCAGGTAAAATTGTTGTTGCAACAGAAATTGAAATCATTAAAGGCAAACGTGCAATAGGATCTGCTGCTGCAAAAAAACCAACAGCGTCCAATGTTAAAAATTTACCCATGATAATAGTACATATATTATAAATAAGCATTTCGGCAATAGCTGTTATAATAACCGGAATTGAAAATTTAACCAAAGTTCCGGCAAGCTTTAATTGTTGTTTTCTTGTAAAGACAAAATCCGGACTAGGTTTGGGAATATATTTAGGCATGTAAACCTTAAAAATATAAACCGCAGAAAAAGCAGCCAGCGCATAACCGATAACAGTACCCCATAGTGCACCGATTGTGGAAAAACCAATTAAAACAAAAGCCGTTGCAAATAAAATCATGAAAAGCTGTTCAATGGCACGAGTATACAGAATATACTCCATTTTATAAACACCCTGAAACGCTCCCCTGAACGCACCTAAAACCACACTGAAAGGAGTAATAAGTCCAACAATTTGTAAAGGAACTAAAGCAAGAGGTTTATGTAGATAACCATAGGCCAACCATGGAGCAACGAGAAAAATCATTAAAACTCCCAAAAATAAACCTAAAAATACCATTATTGAGAGAGCCGTATAAATAGTCTGTCTGGCCATATCGGGTTCATTAACTGCATTATACTCAGCAACATATTTTGCAATAGCTGGCGGAAGACCACCTGCTGCTAAAGTTTGAAAAATACCTTGAAACGGCAAAGTAAGTCCTAAAACCCCATACATAGTAGGTCCTAAAAGCATAGCCATTAAAAAACGGTAAACATAACCTCCAATACGGAATATTATATTACCTATAAAAATTATTAAACTGCCCCTAATTAACTTATTTGCCATGATTTTACCCAAAAAATTAGTATATTATATCTATGATAAATTTTAATATATAAAAGTATTGTTAAAAAAAATATTTAGATGAAATCTAGTTTAAAAATTTAAATATTATCATAAATGTGAAAAATTAGTAAAGCAATACGCATAGTTAAATATTTGTTTGCCAAATAAATGAGAAACTTCGTTACTACCGATTATTAACATCCAATAATTTATTTAAGTAATAATTTAAATTAATTATGGTGTTGGTTGCAGTATCTTAATATTAAAAAAGAAGGAATAATTTAGGTTATTTTAAACCTAAATATATTTTTTTAAAAAGTTTTCAAACTCGAATAATGTTCTATTTAGTGACTCCATACCATAATCATCATTTTTAATGTCTTCCAAGCTATCCTTTGACCAAAAAGAAGCACCCAAATTAGATCCGAACGGTCCTCCACTAACTGGAATTATTCCATGAATCATGAAATAAGTAATGTTTTTTAAATGTGCAAAATCCGCACCACCAGTCCGGTCTCCTCCAACAGCTATGCTCATGCCAATTTTTCCCCTTAAAAGATTATAATCTACAGCTTCCAGAGCACGGGTCCTGTCCATAATGGCAGCAAGATTACTTGAAATCCCACCGCTTTGAACGGGAGTTGCCAAAATTATTCCGTCAGCTTCCTGTAAATTTTTATAAACATCAGACATATCATCATCAATGATACATTTCTGATTTTTTAAACAATAATCACAATGCATACAAGGTTTAATCATCTTTCCAACACATGAAAAAAGTTCAATATCAAATCCATTTTCCTCTAATTTATCTAAAGCATTTTTAATAACATATTCTGTTGTATTGGCTCTAGGGCTTCCACAAATTCCAAAAACCTTCACAATAACCACCATATAAATAATATTACTTTGCACTTCAAACAATAAAAAATTTCTGATTGATTAAAGGTTTAACAAATAACAATATTTATAATATCTAAATTCCATAAATTAATACAATAGGATAAATTGGGGAAAATTTCATGAAAATAGGGCATGGTACTGTAAAGAAATATTCAAGGGAATATCACAGGACATTAAAAACTGGGGAAAAAAAGAAATATACAACTGAACAGATTCAAATTACAGTTCCAAAAAACGAAGATATATATTCAAACAAAGAAGAAGTGCTCATTATTCCTCAATCCGAAATTGATGCATTTAATAATCTGGAAGAAGAATTACATGCAATTAAAGTGGCTAATTATTTATATATTATGGAAGTGGAAAAATTGCAAAAATTACTTGATGAAGGGGATTCCTCTGAATATGAAAAAATTATAGAAGAACTTAAACAAGAACTTCACTCTAAAGAAAATGAAATAACTAATTTAGAAGCCCTTAATGAAGAAGTAAAGAATAATACATTAACCAGCCTCCAAGAAGAAAATGAAAAAATAAAAACCAAACATACCAGATTAATTGAAGAAAATGAAAACCTTAAAAACAAATACGTGAATATGAAAATAGAAAATGAAAATTTAAAAACTAAATATTCAAGTATTAAAGAAGAAAATAAGAATTTAAAAACTAAATGCACTACTTTAAAAGAAGAACAGGCTGATATCAAAACCAGTTATGAAAATGTCACTACAAAATACGATCAGCTTAAACAAGAAAATCTAAATACAAAAACTTCTTATGCTGAAATGTTTGAAGCTAATGAAAACTTAGAAAAAGATTACGATGATTTACGTCTTGATTATAATGATTTAGTTGATAAATATAATGATTTAGAAGAAGAAATATATAAATTAAAAACAAGTAAAACTCGTGATGAATATATTGCATCCAGAGTTAAAGAGTTTATTTTAAATAATGAAGTTTAAAATTGATAATCATCCTTGAATTCAGGATTCCATCTTTTAAGTCCAGGTATGAATGTCGTTGTGATACCTGTTGCTGTTGTTTCGGGCAATCTTGGATTTTTTTCCATCATCTCTTTTGATTTGCGAACAATCATTTCTGTTAAAGTTATATCAGGTTCTGTGTATTTACCATCTTGAAAACAGTCTTTACAAAATTCAGGATTAAGACTACCATCCTCATTAGTTCCATAATCCTCTTTTACAATTGGTTTTCCACAGGAATTGCAAAAACCCATAAAAATACCTCATTTTAAAAAAAAAATAGAAAATAAATTAGAAATTAATCTAATTTACTTGTTCATCTTCGTCCATTGCAAGTCTCATATTATCCGGATCAGGTGGGAAGTGTGCTAAGAAGTCTTGAGCAGATCTTCTGACATCTCTTGAACCGATAATATATCTTCCTGCAATAATAACATCTGCACCTTTTTCGATAGCTTCTTCAACATTTTCAGGAGTGATTCCTCCAGCCACTGCAATTAAGCCACCGCCAAGGATTTCTTTAATCTTTTTGATGTTACCCCATTCAGTCATTTCACTTATATCTTCACCTTTTTCGGCTTTATAAGTTTCAAGGTCAACATTTCTGTGTAATAAAACTATATCTGGTTTTAAATCATCAGGCAATTGTGATAATTTATCTTCAAAGTCAGCTACATTCATCATGTCCAAGATAGCATAGATACCTTGTTTTTGGGTTTCATGAATAGCTTTTTTGATTGATTCGATAGTACCGAGTCCAGAAATAGCAACCGCATCAGCTGTTGCATCTGCAGCCATTTTTATTTCAACACGACCAACATCTAAAGTTTTTAAATCAGCAATGATAAATGCAGATGGACGTAATTTTCTAATGTCTTCCACTACACCAACACCGAATTTTTTAACAAGTGGAGTACCTGCTTCAACAAGAACTCTTTCTTTATCCGGCAAATCAGCGAGGATTTTAGCCATAGACTCTTTATTATCCAAGTCAAGTGCAACTTGCAAGTATGGTGGAGACCAAAGTTTTTGTACTCTGAATCCCATAATTGGATGAGTTCCACGGTCTTTTTCTGCAAGAACTTTATTAATTGATGGATAACCTTCCATAGCTCTTCTAATAGCTAATTTAGTTGCTCCATAGTTGTATTGATATATTTTTCTGAAATCTTTTGCAGAAGGATCAATGAATACACTAACATTAATTACAATATCTTCAACAATTTCTTTTGGAATATAACCGTCTTCTACTGCATCAGCTACTGCTCTTGCAACAGCAGTTTGTGCAGGTCCAAAAATTTTACTTGCATCTTCTAAATCAGCAACAGTTACTTTAGGAATGATTAAAGTTGCTGGTTTTGTCAATAAGTTTGGTCTGATTACACTTGTCAATGGAGTATGGCCTACAGAAAGGTTAGACAATCCATTAGCAAAAGCTTGACCAACAGGGCCGAATTTATCACCAATTAATAAATCGATGTGTGCTAATTCCGGTCCGTCTCCAATAAGAGCTTCTCCTATTCTATACATTGGGTCCATTAAATTTCCTCCGTCATATAATAACATTTATATTTATATTTTTATTTGTAAATATAATTATTGGAAGTTAATCCTTTTAGAGATATCTTTTGGTAAAGGTAATCTTCTATAAGGCATTCCTTTAGTTTTTTCTTTAATTTCAGATATTAATTCATCAACATCCATATCGACTTTTTCGCCGGTTTCACGAACAGATACTTGGAATTTACCGGATTCGACTTCTTTATCTCCAATTACAAAAATGTATGGAATCCATTCTTTTGAAGCGCTCCTGATTTTTTTACCGACACTTTCATCACGGTTATCCATATCTACACGGATGTTAGAAGCATTCATCTTTTCATAAATTTCGTTGGCAAATTCTTCATGATCCTCTCCAACAGTCAAGATTCTTGCTTGAATTGGACTTAACCAGGTCGGTAACATTGGAGATTTTTCATTCAACTCAATAGCAGTTTTTTCAAGCATTGCACATAAAACTCTTTCAATACTGCCCGTTGGGGAACAGTGCAAGATAGTAGGGTTATGTTGAGCGCCGTCTTCACCTAAGTATTCAATATCAAATCTCTTACCACTTTCAACATCAATTTGAACGGTAGGGTTTTCAATCGGACGACCTAAGAAGTCAATATTAGCTAAGTCAATTTTGCAAACCCAGTAATGATGTCTTTCAGGTAAAATTTCTAAAAGAATTGGTTTTTGGAATTTGGATGCGATTTCATACATCCATTCTTCATTTTCTTCAAAGAAATCTTGAGTTGCTCTGAAAATTACTTCAAAGTCTAAATCCAAATCTTTTCCGGTTTGCATACACATATCTGTTTGAGCTGCAAATTCATCCAAAGATGCAGGTACATCAGCACAGAATGAATGGAAATCCGGCATGGTAAATGCCCTTAATCTTTTAAGACCAACTACTTCACCTTTTTTCTCATATCTAAAACTGTAAGTAGATAATTCATAGAGTTTTGCAGGTAAATTTTTCCAGGTCAAGAATGAATTACCCATAACTCTGAATGCACCAAAACAACATGCAAATCTAAGCATTAAATTCCTTTTAGTGTCAGTTCTGTATTGTCTTTCACCAAATTTATATGCATGTTGGTATATTGCTTCATTATCTAAATCATAGAAAATTGGTGTCTCAATAGGCATTGCCCCTTGATCAACTACCAAATTATAAACATAATCGGCTAATAAATCACGAATTAAACGTCCTTTAGGATACCATTTAAGGTTTCCAACATCAGATGCGGCTTCATAATCACAGATTTCTTTTTCCCTCATCAGCTTGACATGAGGCGGTTCGCCTTCATCAGATGCTCCTTGACCTAATTCATAATCAACAAGTTGTTTGAAAGCTTTATTTTCAAATTTAAAGTCTTTAATTTCAGTAATTTTGTTTCCTTCCAATATTTGCCATTTTGAAGGTTTTCTCTCTATTTTTTCTTCTTCTGAATCCGCAGTGATTGTTCTTGAAAGTTCACTTAACGGGTGTCCTTTACAGGATATTTCAAATGCCTTATACCAACCGAAAGGTACTCTTTGAACATTTAAATCTTCAGCTAAAAGAGCCTGTTCGGCATCTTTTAAAATTTCAACAGCCACTTTTGGTGAGCTTAATGAAGAAGATAAATGAGCATATGGATATAAAACAATATTTTCTGCATTAACCTGATCATTAGTTTTTAAAACTTCCTTAACAAGATTTTTAACAATTCCTTGAGGATTATCTTCATCTTCTTTTTCAACCGCTGTAAATACAACTAAAGAATCATCAAAGGAACCATCATGTTTGGCTTCTTCAATTTCTTCAGCCACAGGGGTTTTCTTTTTAACATTGTAATTTAAATAATCAGAATGAATTAATAATATTCTCATTTGACCACCATATATTATGATTTAATTTTTGGTTTTAATATTATATAAAAGATTTCAAAAAGATAATATATTATCAAAATAAATTATTATTCATGAGAATTATATTGGCAGGAACCGGCAGTGCAGTTGGAAAAACTACAATTGCAACTGGAATTATGAAAGCTTTATCCGAAAAATATAATGTTCAACCGTTTAAAGTTGGACCTGATTATATTGATCCTTCTTACCATACATTAGCTACAGGAAATACCTCCAGAAACCTGGATTCCTTTTTTATGCATGATGGACAGGTTAGAGACTCTTTTATTAAAGGAATGGAAAATAAGGATATTGCAGTTATTGAAGGAGTTAGAGGATTATATGAAGGAATTGATTCCATAAATGATATTGGAAGTACAGCTTCAATTGCAAAATCTTTAAAAGCTCCTGTTATTTTAATTATAAATTCCAGAAGTTTAGTTAAAAGTGCTGCTGCTTTGGTTTTAGGTTTTAAAAGCTTGGATCCTGAAATTAATATTGCGGGAGTTATTTTAAACAAGGTTAAGAATAAAGCACACTTTGAAAAAACCAAACGTTCGATTGAAGAAATAACCGGTACTGAAGTTATCGGAGGCATTATTCGTGACGATAATATTTCAATTGAACAGCGCCATCTAGGTCTTGTTCCTGCACGCGAAAGAGAAAATTCACTGAAATTTATTGATATTTGGTGTGAAACTATTAAAAATTCAATTGATTTAGACCGTTTAGTTGAAATTGCAAAAACGGCACCCAAAATTGACTACAATTTAGAGCCAATTTGGAATAAATTAAATTCCAAAAAAGTTAAAATTGGAGTTGCTTATGATGAAGTATTTAATTTTTATTATAAAGAAAATATAGAATCTATTGAAGCTAATGGGGCTAAAATTGAATATTTTTCACCGCTAAATGATGAAAATTTACCTGATATTGATGGATTGTATATTGGCGGAGGATATCCTGAACTGTTTTCAAAAGAACTGTCAAATAATAAAAGTATGCTTAAAGATATCAAGAGCTTCCATTTGGATGAGCGCCCTATTTTTGCCGAATGCGGCGGTTTGATGTATCTTACGAATTCAATTCATGAAGACAAAGTTGTAGATATATATCCTTACAAGTCAATTCTAACCGAACGTGTTCAGGCCCTGAAATACACAATAGCCGAAGTCCAACAAGACAATATCATCTCTAAAAAAGGTGAAGTTTTCCACGGACATGAATTCCACTACTCAAAAGTAATTGTTGACAAACCAAAACATGATTTTGCATTTAAAATTACACGTGGAAAAGGTTCATACAATAATTTAGATGGATTTATAGAAAAAAATACCCTTGCAAGCTATGTTCACACACATGTAGCTGCAATGCCTAATTTTGGAGGAAACTTATGTCTTTCAGCACTAGAAAAATAGACTTTTTTCACCCTTACATTATTCCTGTTGCAATATTAATATTTTTAGTAATGGGTTATATTGGCTCATTTAACTATAGGTTTGAAAACCCGCTTAATACACAAACAATATTAACAATAATATTTTCAGCAGCATTATTTGCAATAGCCGCATTTATCACTTCAAAAAAATTTACAATAGAAAAAACTAAAGAAATAAATTTTCTATCAGAGAAAATTTTACTTATTTTTATAGGTATCGCATTAGTCCTGCAAAGCATAAATATGGTTTTACTTGGAGGAATACCATTATTCAATAGTGTTTTAAAAGCAAATGCAACCACCAATCTTTGGAGAGTAGCATACCCATTGTTTTTAATTTTAATCAACATATTAATTGCAAAATACTATAATCGAAAATATTTGCTCTTAGTATTACTTGGAGCATTAATTTTTGGCCTTAATGGATACAGGACATCCGTGATTGGAATACTGGTTAGTGTATTCATCACAATGTATTATATCGGAAAGATTTCCCGAAAATTTGGAATTATATTCGTTATAATTATTGCACTAGGAGGACTTGGTGTAGGTTATATTGCATCACAATCTATTGCAACACAAACCTGGACACTCAACCCAGTGGAATTGGTATTTTACAGAGCGGCATTTACACAGGAAGTATTTGAAAAAATCATTCCATTAGCCGGAACAACCCACGGACATATATTATCTATGATTTTTTCATCAGGAAGTCCAAGATCATTTATAGGAAATTATGTTCTTCACTATGATGTCTGTTTAACCTCCACATTATTCGGACCGGTGATGCTTGATTTCGGATATATTGGCCTTACCATTCAAATGCTTTTTATGGGAACATTTTTAAAAATAATACACAGCCTTGCTAAAAAAGGTATTGGAATTGGAATCTATTCAATAATACTGACCCATACTTTAATATGGATTGAAACAGGACCAACAGACATAATGATATGGTTTTTATATTTACTTGGTTTAATTCTAATAATTTTAGCATTAAAAAAAGATTAAAAAGAAATAAAATATTATATTTCTTAATTTTAAATAACTAACGTTTACTAGATAAAATATTATTTAATATTAATTAAATTAAATAAAGATTAGAATAATTAATATTATAAGTGAAATAAAGAATATAACTGTTGCACGAGTAATAAAGAACCTTGTTCTATCAACAAAAGCAAATGTTAATCCATAAGATAAAGCTAAAGCAACTAACATTTCAATTAAACCACTAACCCCATGATCCAGTTTTAATACATGGCCCAATAAGAAAGCCAATAAATAAGAAATAATAACAACTAAAGCAATTGTGACTAAAGGATTGCTTAAAATTGGTTGCAAACGGTCAAACCAAGAATTTGAATAAGAATTATAATTATATAAATTAGTTTGATAATTTAATGGGTATAAACTCTTTGGTCCTTTCCTATTCTTATTAAAGAAGGAAAACCTGGAATTAGAAGAATTATATCTCTCAACTTCAGGATATAATGTATTTTTATAAACAAAAGAATTTTCATCTCGTCTGCGCATTATATAATCCATATCAGCAGCATCATAAGTATACTCAGGATACTCATCTTCAACATATGAAACATCACCGGCAGAAAAATCATTGCTGTCCAAAGTAGTTTGTTGGGAGTTATCCTGATATGTTTTAGCTAATTCCGTTAATTTATCCCTATCAACTAATTTAATATTTTTTCTTAAAGCATAATTAGTAGCTTGATTATCAAAATAAGCAGAAGACACAACAGCCACTTTTGAAGCTTTTAAACTTTTAGCTGCATCTTCCATTTCTTTCAATAAATCAATGCCTACTTCGAACTCTTTATCATAATTGTTACATGCCATAACTACTCCAAAATCACCCATTGTTGTTGGTAGTACAGCATATATATCAATAACTCTTTGTGACGTTTTAAAGTTCTTGTATACTTTAAAACCAGAATCCTCCAAAACTTTAGCAATAAAATTAATCAATTGAGGTTTTTCCAAAATTCCACCCATACATGTTTCAATATTATATATAATTTATAATTGAAATTATTATTAAAGTTTATTATTAACATTCATTCCTAGAAACTTAACATATTTCGGATGAAACTTTTTATTATTTTGCTTATTTGATAACAATGTTATATTATTTGGGGTTAATGTTTGATTTTCGTAAGTTTTTTATATGATTTGCGAACAA
>Ga0310695_10010943_pt1 | contig 13135 bp, 8 predicted proteins | sample RumenRJG_04DNA_FD_203882 | JGI IMG/M metagenome (GOLD analysis project Ga0310695, IMG submission 203882) | Bovine rumen microbial communities from Lethbridge, Alberta, Canada - RJG_04 (v2) (version 2) | ecosystem: Host-associated > Mammals > Digestive system > Stomach > Rumen | place: Canada...
TAGGAGATACTCTTTTTGTTCCTTTTTAGGCGGAATGTATGGATTTCTTACTTGTTTTTCTACTTTTTGCCTATTGACATTTCACCGTAGGACTTTCTTCATAAAAATGTGGGAGCAGTATCCTTTATGCAAATCTACCTGTTTTTGCATAAGTTTTTGACCGCTCTGAAACGATTTTCAAAACACAAATTTTTTTTTATGAGAACTGACCTTTTCTCACATAAAATTAACACTGACCGCAAAGTGCATAGAATAGAGCTTTGCAGACATTTCAACTCAAAACTGTTATGATGACAGCTTTGAATGATTTTTAGTCAAAAACGAGTGTTTCGGAATGAAAATGTGGGAGCAGTATCCTTATTGCATTTTGGTATGTTTTGTGATATACTTTTAGCAGGTGGTGAGACCATGAAGTACAGGATATATGATCTGTCCGTCAGAGCAATGCTGAACTACTCAAAGCCTGACGACCTGTTTTACAAAACAGTTATTGATAAAAATGCACTGCGGAGTTGTATGAAGCACTCCGCGCACGAGCAGGACGACAATGCACTTTTCTATCAGATATTGTGTGTGCTGCACGGTGACGATTTCAAATATGACAGTGCTGACCTTGTGACAGACCTGTCCGATGTTATTTTCTACGCAGACTTCTCACGGGTGTTTGACCGTGATTCATCGCACCCTTACTATGCACAGCTGCAGGAGAAGGCTGCTGCTCTGTTTACGAACAGAGGTGTGGAGATAGACTTCGGCAACGGTATGCGCAAGTACGTTGCGTATGAGCGCTCTGCAAGCATGAGCAGAAATGCTGTGCTGTCATTTATCCGTGAGGACATTTTCTGGAAGGTCACTGAGCGCATACGTCTCGGTATGGAGATAACAAAGTGTCAGCTCAGCAAGCTGTATGCATACAACGGACTTATGCTCTCAGGCGGTATCCGTGTTGACGGAATAAATATCGACAAGCCCCATAGAGTTATCGTTGTGGATAATCAAAAACACACCGTACATGACACAGATGTTATAACTGTTGAGGACGACGGAAGCGACAATGCCGTTCGGAAGTATCATCGCGTTGAGCGCAGGGAAAGTGTTGATATTCTCGGATATGACGGCGAAGGAGTTATCTCCAAAGAGTTCGCCAAGGTCATCAATAAAAAGTTAGGCGGCGAGCATACCTCGTTTCAGATACGACTGCCGTACATCAAGGGAATGCTGCATCAAGTTGACATTCACGACTTCTTCAAGAGCGCAGGAGTTTCAACTCTGACTGACATATGGGGAGTTGAACATAAGGCGGCGGACGTTGACATTATCCTAACCAAGAGTATGTTCAAGGGCTACGGCTGGCTCTGCGAGAACAATATGAGCTGGGATGATTATTGGGACGCATTCCGCAGATACAAGCACGCTCTGTACATCTCAGGCGTGAGCAAGGACGATCCGCAGAGGTTTACGGAACTAAACTATCAGTTTCTCAATACACTTTCAATGACCGCTGATGAGTTCAGACCTCTCGACCTGCCGCTGTCCTTTCCTGCGAACGATAACCGCCACTGGCTCACCAAGGAAACTGAACGTGAATATTACAGGCTTTGCACCGACAGAGAGTATCGCCTGAGCTTTTTCACAGGCAGGAAGTTCAGCCGAGGCAGCAAGGACTACTATCTCAAAAAGATACTTGAGAAAAATCCGAAGTTCATTGCCGAGCCTGTTTATGCTGACAGATTGAAGTCACGGGCGCAGGCGGTGATGAAACAGTATGCTCTCGGACGTCTTATCGTTGCAGGCGACAACAGATATCTTTCAGCAGACCTTCTCGGTTTCCTTAAAGATTTTATACAAAAAAAGGCAAAGCGAAATACAAGTCAGCGCAACTTCTACAATGGTGCAGTGCAGAGTGATTTTGAGAAGAACTCTTTCTATGCTCCGTCGATGGCGTATTCTCACAGCGAGGAGTGTACACTTCTTCGTAATCCGCACATATCCCGTAACGAAGAGGTGCAGTTACAGGTCTATCCCGATGTTGAGAATATGCGGAAGTATTATCTCAGCCACCTCACCGATGTTGTTATGGTGAACTGGGATTCGCTGACTGCGGAGCGTCTCGGAGGTGCGGACTTCGACGGCGATATGATAAAAACTATCTCAGACCCTATCGTAAATCGCTGTGTCAAGAGAAATTCAAAGGCGGATACTCCGCTGTTGAAGATTCCAAGTGCTGAGCCTGTTATCCGTGATGCCACCGACTGGCAGGCACGTTTTGAAACGGTCAAGAGCACATTTTCTTCACGAGTTGGACAGATATCCAATGCGGCGCTGAACAGAAGTATCATCGCATACAATGAGAACTCCGACGACGAGCTTCGCGACAAATGCCGTGAGGAGACGGAGACACTTGCTATCCTCACCGGACTTGAAATTGATTCAGCCAAGAGCGGTGTGAAGCCTGATCTGACGGAATATCTCGGCACTAAGACTGTCGCCAAGAGTAAGTTCCTGAAATACAAGAGCCTGCTTGAAAAGAGCGAGGGTCGCCGTGCGTGGTACGAGCCGACCTTCGAGGAGCAGTTTGAGAAGTTCTTCGCTGATACCGATTGGAACAAGGTTGACTCCAATGTTGAGCGTTTGCCGTACCTTGCGTATATGCTCGGAAAGAACACGAAGACTGTCGTTGACAAACCTGCCGATGACTGCGAACTTTTCACATTTGCGGCTGATGAAAACTGGAAGGATAGGCTGAACGGCGATAAACTGGAAAAGCTGTCTGCTCTTATTACTGACTATGAACGGTGTCTGTCACGCATCAGAGCCTGCGGACAGCCAGTCAAGGACAGGCAGCGCAGGAACGACATTCAGCGTATTCTGTACAGCCGTGGTCAGGACCGTGAATACGATGCAGATATGCTGTATACACTGTTTCAGGGCACACCTCCCGAGAGGATAACTGCTATCAGGCAGGAATTGCAGGCTAAGAACTGGCACCTTACTCCGAAAGAACAGCGTGAAGATTTTCTTGCAGACTTGATACCCGAGCTTGAACGGTACTATCCGCTTTTCAGCGACTTCCGTTTCGGCGGTTACCGTGTCCTTATTGACCTTATAGCTGATATTGACGATGAAAACAATCTTACAGACAGAAAACGTCTTATCCGTGACGGTGATTCGCCTGAGATCATACGGCTTATGGAGGCTTACCTCAATAGATCCGTGAATGTGTATTACCGTGATGCGGTTGCTACGGAGTGCCGAAATCTTATAGAATCCGTAATTAAACCTGATGAAGCAGTCAGGTACATAGTTGCTCTGGGCAAAAGAAAAGTGCTCTTCGATCTGCTGCCGGACAGGATCGAAAAGCACGTCAGGAGGGAGAAATAATGCTGAACGAAATTGAAGAATTCAAGGCTTATACGGGCAAGCCCGTTTACAAATGCAGCGGTAAGCGTGACCTTTCCTTCCTCGGCCGTTTCAGCTTTGAAATGATGAAGGAGTTCACAGGTCTGAGCCGTGTGCTGACTATAATCGCTCGATGGTATATGTTCAAAAATGGTGCTCCCGATGCAGACTATGCACGGCGAGCTCTGTGTGCGTGGTGCAGTATACCCGACAAAAAAACTGCCGCTCCAAAGGAGGAGTGGCAGTTCAGAACTGATTTCAGTGATCTGCATGAGGAGTTTCCCGAATTGGTGGATAAGACTGGAAAAGGCTGGTTTTACAGGCACGTTCACAAGGTTGAAAAGTTCATCACCAAGAACAGCGAAAAAGTGAGCAAGACTACTCTCTCCAACGCTGAGCCGCTGAAAACCAGATTTGACGCTGCTTGGAGAGATAAGGTGAAGCAGTATCAGGTGTCGCTTTACTCGCCCGAGACCAAAGGTGCGTGGGTACTGCGGTTTGACGATGTGCTTGCGGATGCTCTGGAGCTCGGACCGCTGGCGGATAAGACAATTTCCTTCTCTGATGATGAAAAGGAGCGTATAAAGGCGCTTCTGCCTGACGGTCTGCCGTATGAAGCAGCAGAGACAATCATCGCTTACTGCATTGCCAACAAGCCCGATGATTCAGACTATGTTATACTGCCTGTGTCCAACTTTGATGCTTACTTTGGGAATACCAGCTTCAGTCACAAGTGGCTTAATTTATTCCCTGATACTCTGCTTGAACGTGATAAGCAGAGCTTTGGGGTGTGTAGAGTAATGCTAATGTCAAATAACCATTAAGTAACCCCCAAGCAAAAAGCAGAGTCAAATTCGATAATAACATATCAGTATAAAGGAGATGTTTCATAGCAGAAGCATCTCCTTTGTTGCTTTCTTGCTTATAATCGTCTATAATAAAGTAAATTATCATAAATCGAAAATCTTTTGAAAATCACTGCGAAAAATCAGGAGTTCGTGCGATTAATATATAGAAAGCATATATGCCACATCACAAGAAGGAGGAAATCAAATGGGGAACGATGCGGATCGCTACCGCCGTTACCTTGATGGTGATGACAATGGAATAATAGAGATCATTGATATATACCATGAGGGACTGACTTTGTACCTTAACAGTATTGTTGACAATATATGTGTTGCCGAAGAACTGATGCAGGAAACATTTGTAAGATTGGCGGTGAAGAAGCCGAAATTCAAAGGCAAGATGTATTTTAAGACATGGCTGTACAGTATTGCAAAGCATTGTGCGCTTGATTACTTGCGGAAAAGCTCAAAAATGGCTGACTTTCCGATCGACGAAGCCTTTCTGATGTCGGATGAGGAAGACATTGAGCGACAATATCTGAAAGAAGAACAGAAAATTGAGCTGCACCGAGCTATGAGGCGGTTAAAGCCGGAATATGCACAAGTATTGTACTTGATGTATTTTGAAAACTTTGATACTGCTGAGATCGCCAGTATCATGAAGAAGTCAAAAAGACAGGTCGGTGACCTACTATACCGAGCTAAAAAGACGTTAAAAACAGAACTCGAAAAGGAGGGCTTTGTTTATGAAGAATACTGAACAGATCGCAGAGACCGTACTAAGAATACGGGATGCTGAGCAAGAAAAGCTCATGCTTCGCAATCGCCGCATCAAAAGAGTAACGGCAGGTGCTTCATCATTGCTCATATTCTGTGCTGTCATACTTGCAATCAGAAACCTGAACGCTTCTCAGGGAAAAATCCCTACTATTGATAATAATCATGTGATAGATACCGAAACTTCATCTACAGGCGAAGAGAACATAAGAACCGAAAGCACTGGCGCAGAATGTCAGACTGAATCCACTGGTAACGTTGTTAAGGATAGCACATCGACAGAAAATCAGAAATTCAAAATTGATCCAACTGAAAAAGCAACAAGCGCACTTGCCACTGAAAGCAATAATGAAACAGTCGGCAGAGAGCAAGTAGAGATTAATACCTCCCCTGCGGAACAGCAGACTGAAGACATTGGCAATGAAAACGCCATTATTCCTAAATGGAACGAGAGAACACTTCCTACGCAGTTTATGGAATTTGAACTGAACGGCATCGGCTACAACACAAAAGATCATATTATCGAAGGCAGTTATATCGGAGGTTTTCTCGGTACTGTTACGATGGAAGGACAAGACATCTATGAGGATAAGATTCACAGCATCAATGCCGAAGTGTTCAGCATCTGCGATATTTCAACCGAATGTGCTGTTGCTGTAAAATTCAATGGGTATGATAACTACTATGTCTATATCAACAGAGAATATTCTCCTGCTACGCTCGGTGAATTGGTAGATTCCCTCAAATTGAATGATACGATTTCGTTCGGCGCACTAACTCCCGATGACAGAACTCTTGTTACCGATTATGATAGGGCTGTTCTCACAGAGCTTCTGGATGAGTATAGAGACTGTGCAACGCTATTTGACTACACCGGTCATAGAAAACTGTTTAGTGTTTCAGCAAATGTTGATATGCTGGGTATCAGTAACAAATCGTTAGCTGTTACTGAGGACGGCTATATTACGACAAATATCATGGAATGGGGATACGCATTCTATATCGGTGAAGATAAAGCAAAGGAAATAGCTGACAGACTCGGAATCGACAATATCGAACGAGATACTACACCGCAGGACTTTGATCCGCAGGAGGAGGTATTTTATGAAGAATAAGCGAATTATCAGCTCCTTTATCGCTATATGCAGTTCCGTAATGATCGGTACTGCCACACTAACTGCAAGTGCAGCCGGAGCATATGATATTGAAAAAGATGCGTGGAAGTTCAGAAATACATCACATTCATTCGGACAAAACTACAAATTCACAGATAGTGGTGTTGCGCCATTAAAAAACAACCTTACAAATGTTGACAGAAGGTTAGCAAGCAACCTGATCAGCGGACAGTTTTTAGGATCGTGCTATGGTATGGCAGTGACTTCTATTCTTGCAAGCTATGGATTGATAGACTACAATGCCTATACAGAGGGTGCTGACAGCCTTTACGCTATGTCTGGCGTGGCGTCACCAGATGATATGCCATCTGATGAAATACAATCCCTTATCAATTATTATTCCAGTCTGCAATTTACAGAAGAAGTTCGGCAGTATGCAGCGTATTCAATGCTTGAAAAAACAGAAAAAGAGAGACTGCAACAGATAATTGATGCAGTGAAAGCAGGAAAGCCCGCTTTGGTAGGTTATTTCGGGAAACTAAATGATTCAGGCGATAGGTATGGTCATGCAGTCGTTGCTTATAATGTAGAATACGGTCCCTTTGAAGTCAATTACACTGAAGAAGTTGATCAGCTTGGCTTACTGAAAACAGCGGAATTTGACGGAAGAATAGCTGTGTATAACTGCAATTTGGATTCTCAGGAAAGCTCTTATATTTATTTTAATAATGACGGCTCGTGGAGAACGGATAAGTGTTCTTCGGATAATGAAGGTAATATCAACCTTGTAATATCAGATATTGATTTGCTCAATAACAAGGGGTTATTAGGCGGTACTGAAAAATACAAGAATGACCGTGACTTCCTTGCGATGCTTAATATACGCTCGTTATTGCCCGAAAGAACTGTTAATAAAATCAAATTTGATAACGGCAAATGGAATACTATCAGCAATAATGAAGATGAAATTATTGAATTACCGCCGTTTCTGGGAGACGTTTCGCAGATTTATGCGAATACATATGTACTGAAGGATGACACAAGCGGCTATATGTTATCAACAGACGGATTGTGTACGATGAATCTGGAAATGAATTATCAGAACTGTGTGCTTATTGCTGATGTGAATGCGGCAAATCAAATTGTGTTTGAGCCGTCCGGTTATATTGAAATGAACGGCGATACTGAATACGGCTTTGAAATCGCAATGAATGATGGATATTATAATGGTAGTTGGTATAGTTTCCGCATAGATCAAGATCACAAGACTAAGCACAGCGCTCTCAAGAGAACAGACAAAGGGTATATACTGAAATCGGATAATCTTAATAATACAATCATTACAACTTGTGATGGAGAAAATGTATTTAGGAGAGAGATAGATACTGAATTTGACATTGATAGTGTTTTGATATTTGAAAAAGCAGACGGAAATATAGGTTTTGCTGCTGATTTGGATAATAACGGCAGCTATGAAACAGAGTTTCACAAAACTCCTAACGGAGATGTCAGTGGTGATGGCTATTTAAGCATAAATGATGTAGTACTTCTGCAAAAATGGCTGCTTGCCGTTCCAAATACTATACTTGCTGATTGGGAAGCCGCTGATTTTACGAACGATAATCGACTGGATGTGTTTGATCTGTGCTTGATGAAAAGAGCGCTGGTGAATAAGAAAAACGAAGCACCTCCGCCATTTGATGATGCAGAAACAACTCAATGGGATATGCTGAATATTGATTATGATGAATCTTATGATAATATTACAGCAACAGCTTTACAGACAACATATGAAGCAGATACAGATGAAATCATTTGTGAAGTAAAGAACCATAACAAAGGTAAAGGATTCTTTTACTTTCCAATCGCATTCATCGAAAGATATGACAATGAAAAATGGGAAGAAATATATAACGCTGATCCCGCAATCCGCTATCAATATGGTGATGGCTATGTATTATGTGGAATAGCGTATCATGAGCATGACGAAATGGAATTTAGTACATGGATTAGGGTGCAAACTAATAATATTTTCCCAAGTTTGAAAGAAGGACATTACCGCTTCAAGATTTATACTGCTAAGAATATCTTATATGCCGAATTTGATGTGGTAGCCGCTGAACAATAATTGAAGCTGTATCTGACCTTGCACTGTGATCAGGTATTAGCATAAAGCCTTAATTGGGGACAAATCAGATGATGCCGCACCTGTGAGGGAATCCTTGCAGGTGCGGCAACTCCGATATACAATGATAACTCTCAGCACCTTCTGAGGGCTTTTCTTTTTTGACGGTAACTTATCCGTTCCACAGGTACGGGCAGCTCTGGGCAGCTTTTTTGACTAAATTATTAAAAAGTGATAAAATCATAATGTCAATCACAGCACATTGCACAAACTTCGTATTTTTTCAAAATATCGCGCGTAGTTTTCTCCATTTTGTTGTCTAATAAGTGAAAGCACATGATAAGGCTTTCAGAAAGGAGCTTGTCGATGGATAACGGTGCAAGTAGCTACCGCCGTTTCCGTGACAATGGTGACGTAACTGGTTTCGATGAGATCGTTATGGAATATAGCGATGGTCTGATGCTATACTTAACAAGTATAGTCGGAAACATCTGGACAGCGGAGGAGCTTACCGAGGAATCGTTCTTTTTGCTCGGCACGAAGAAGCCGAAATTCAAAGAAAAGTGTTTCTTTAAGACATGGCTTTACACGATCGGCAGAAATATTGCATTCAATTACCTGAAAAAGACCGCCAGGCAGTCTACTGTTCCGATAGAGAATGCTCCTGAGCTTATCAGTGATGAGGCAGCAGTTGAGGATGCATATATCAAAAAGGAACAGCAAATTGCGGTTCACAGGGCTATGCGAAAGCTGAAACCTGAATATCAGCAAGTGTTATGGCTTATATACTTTGAGGGATTGAGTAATAAAGAAGCTGCAAAGGTCATGAGAAAAAGTGTCCGCAGTACAGAATTCATTTTATATCGGGCTAAAAAGTCACTGAGATCACAACTTGAAATGGAGGGTATTGATTATGAAAAAACGTGAAGAAATGCTAAGAGATTTACATCGTCGGATGGATGAGTACGAATCCGAAAGAAGGATGAAACGGGCGAAGGTTACTAAGGTAGCAGCTTCGGTAACGCCTGTTTGTGCGGCAGCAGTTGTCGGCGTTGGATTGTGGAAGGGCGGTGTATTGACTCCCCACAACGACCAGCTTATCAGCAGTACCGTAGAATCAACGGCATCGGATGTAATCCTGTCTGCGGGCAACGATACATCGGCTGACAAACATTCTACAAACAACAAGACTACTAATAATAGAAATGATGAATCAGCAACATCAGATGCTGCTATTCCTCGTGCAACTGAGAACAGCGAGAGCGTGATTGAAGGCAGCAAAACAGATAATACTTCTGTTGAAGCCAATATGCCTACGGCTGATGACAAGAGTATGCCTGCATCAGATAATAACGCAAACACTAATAATGAATCACAGAGAGTAACAGAAGCCCCCGTGGTGCAAACTGAAGCTCCGGTTCAGCAGGCAACTACAGCAAATGATGTGCAGAATGGTAATAGCCCGTTTCTTAAAGACGATGAAGAACCGCCCACATACCTTAATCTCATAACATCATATCCTTCCGGAGAAGACAGTATGGCAGTGCCTCCGATAGGCAATTATGGATTTGCACATTCTCTATATTTAGCAATGGAAGATTACAAAGATACTGCCAATTATCTTGTTATTGTTGATGTATTCAGCGAGAATGGTCAAGTATTTAATTATGATGATCTTACAGCAGAAGCTGCACGTCTATCAAATAACGGGTATACAGCAGCAGTAGAAACAGTCAACAATCAATCAGGTTCTTACTACTTTATCTCTTTGAATGTTACCTATGAACAGTTACAGAGCTTTGTTGCCAGATCTGATTATGCATACGCTTTAAGATTATATAACAATTGATTTTAACTGGCACGGTGAACGCCCTCCGTGCCTTGTTTGTTTTTATGGGTAAAGGTTTCCACATAATCATCACGCACGGCGCTGAAGGGTGTTTCCGTTCGTCTGAGAGTAAAGAAAAGGCGTTTTACGAGAGTCAGAGCATATAATTATGAAATGTTGCTTCTATTTAAATCAAGAAACAGCAACCGGAGCCTATTTTGTCAGGACGAGTCAATGTGTAGTGGATATTTAGCGCCTCTAAAACATATTATAGAATAGAGTTTGAATAAAAATGCTGTAAATTCCACTATCATGACCTATCCCTCAGGTCCATATGTTCGCAAGGACATGCAGGTTCAAGTCCTGTTATCCGCACCATTCAGAATCCCCGAATTATCGGGGATTTTTTGTTTGCGTGGTTCCTTTCCCTGCACTGGCAATAGGCAAACTTTCGCGCGGATGTCAGGCTTTTGTGTCTGGCAATGGCTAACGTAATATAGCCGTTTATAGCTGTTCTTCACTATCGTTGTACACGAAAAGGCGTTTTTGTACTTTTGTGTCTGCCAATTAAAATAAAAGCCACAGACGCAATAGTCTGTGGCTTTTTACAATAAACCAAATCAGAATCTACTGTATTTACTGAACAGATAGTATTTCGGTTTGTATAAGGAGCTTATTTTCGATGAAAAGAATAAAATCAAAAAAGAAAGTTGCAATTATCGTTCTTTTGAGTGCTATCGTATTATTGCTAATAGGCTGGTGGGCGTTTTGTGTGATGATGTATAATGAGAATTTTAATGTTCGCTGTGACAGCTACGAACCGCTGATGCTCCGAACAGAGGATTTCGATTCGCTGGAGTGCAGGGAATATTCCTTTTCCTCTGATAACGGACAGAAACTGGCAGGGTATCTATACAGTGCCGGTAACGATCAGCACGGCATCGTAGTCATTGCTCATGGATTCGGCGGAGGCGGACATAATTCCTATATGGACGTTGCAAATTTTTTTGCAGCAAATGGGTATTATGTATTTGCCTACGATGCTACCGGCTGTGATAAAAGCGAAGGTGGGGCGTAGGCAGTGTTCCGCAGGGTGTTCACGAAAAAAGCGCCCGGAAGTGTTATGCTTCCGGACGCTGTTTATTTTATTCTCACTTTTCAATGAGCAGTTTTCTGAGCAGAACGAGGTCGAATGTGTCTATCCTGTTGTCCTTGCATATGTCGCCGTTTCGCCAGCAGGTGAGAGTTTTGCTCTTGCTTATCAGCCACTCTTCGAGCATTACCAGATCTGCCACAGTTACCTCGCCGTCAAGGTTGACGTCGCCTGAAACGCTGTCGTTCACGAACGGATAATTGATGCTGAACCAGTTGAGATTGAACAGATAGCCTTCGCCGCCCTTGAATACAAAATATACATCGTTCACACCGGTGGTCTTGTCTATCCTGCACTTCTGTGTAGTCCAGTTCTGCCAGCCGCCCGTTTCGCTGACGTCCATACTGCCGATCAGCTTTCCTTCGGGCGAGCCGAGATGTACTTCTATCGCACCGCTGCTTCCGTTAGAAGCAACGCGGAGGTTGATAGATTCCGCACCTCTGCCGAAATTGATGCCCTCGAATCCGATATAGTCGCCGTTTTCAATGTAAGCGACATCCCTTCCGCCTTCGTTACAGCTCTCGATGTCGATGCCGGACTGATCGTTGAAATCCTCTGCTTCGATGACATCGCCGGCAGGTGCAAGCGTTCCTGTTACCGTTACTCTGCATTTTGCTGTGAACTGTTTATCGCTCGGTTCAAGTGTTCTTACGATTATTTCGGCAGTACCTTCTGATAATCCGGTAACATTGCCCTTGCTGTCTACGGCTGCAACGAGGGGATTCGACGATGTGAACAGCGCGACCTTATCAGTGGCATTATCGGGGAATATATCTGCCTTTATCTGTGATGAATCACCGGCGTTCAGTGCGAGCGATTCTTTATCAAGCCGCAGTCCTGCAACATTCACACGTCCGCCGTTGAGCTTCCATTTTGCCTGTATCCGCTGATTGTACTCAGGCATTATAAACGTGGATCGAGTTCCGTCAGCGCTGACAGGAGTCAAGTCCATTGCGTCTATTCCAACCTGCCATCCGTCAAATGTGTAGCCGGGTCTTGTTTTAGCATCGATAGTTACGAGCTCGCCGGGCTTATGGTACTCAACGATAGCTGTTCCCATAGAATCGCCGACATTATTGAGCACGAGCACGCGCTTTTCAGCTCGGGATATCCTTACAAGGTGCATATCTCTTGCGCCGACTGCCTCAAGCTTGGTTGAGCCGGCAGGTGTGAGGCGGAAAACGAGGAGCTGGTCGAGGTCGTAGCCTTCAAGTATCTTCACACGGACTGTCTTGCTTGTATCGCCTGAGCGGAACGTGACCTTCGGGTCGTCAACGAAGCTGAAATCCTTATCAATTCTTGCATCGCCGGCAACAGGAGTAACTTCAAATTCCATATTGCCCGAGGCAGGCTTGCTGAGCTTCAGCTCAAGCTCTATGACATCGCCGGGCTTTGCGGAGGAATTCAGAGCCGAGAAGCTCACATTCACATCTTCCGTGAGTCCGAGGCTCTTGTTGCAGCCGACATCAGTTTTGGGATATACTGCGTATGCGCCGCGGTCAACACCGTTGTCTCCGGAGCCTATAGCAGGACTTCCTGCCTTCAGTCTGAAATCGTAAGCAGCAGCATTTTCAAACATCGGGTCCTGAGCAAGCTCAGTTTTTGAGCCTATCTGCTTGTTGAATGCGTCCACCGTAATCGACGGCTGCGACGGGTCCATATAGCGGACGTAGGCAGGCTTTCGTGCTGAATACCAGAGATTGCTGCGGAAGATATTTGAGCCGCCTCCTTTCAGGTCGATACCGTGCCATGCGTGGAAGCCGTTTACTGAGGTCTCCTTGACAAGAAGACCGACGGTGTCATTGCTGTTGTACATACTGTTTTCATCTTCATAGGCGATATTGTTTCTCACCTCGTTATTCCATGAACGGTCGAGAGAGATACCGTTTT
>Ga0310695_10010944_pt1 | contig 13135 bp, 8 predicted proteins | sample RumenRJG_04DNA_FD_203882 | JGI IMG/M metagenome (GOLD analysis project Ga0310695, IMG submission 203882) | Bovine rumen microbial communities from Lethbridge, Alberta, Canada - RJG_04 (v2) (version 2) | ecosystem: Host-associated > Mammals > Digestive system > Stomach > Rumen | place: Canada...
ACACATTAGTTACAGGAATTGCTCGTCATAAGGATGGATTATCAGATAATCAAATAGAATTGCTTGCAAAATACGTTTTTACAAAGCTAATTAAACAAAAGATGGGATTATCTGATAGTCATGCAATAGAAATGACACTTAATGGGGTGGGATTCCTATCTGACAACTATGGTGGTTTGAAATACGATGAGATTCCTGGAGGTTATGGGGAATTTGGAATATCAATAAACAATCCTGTTCCCGTTAATGGAATACCATCTAATGAGAAATATCTTAAAAGGCTTGTTACCTCAGACGGTATGGCCATTTCATGGAGGCGTCTTGGAAGTGGTGGCGCTGATAACATAGACCATCCAATTGATATATATAACATAACGGATGAGAATGGAAACAAAAGAGATACTATCTATATTTCTCCATACCATCCATGTACTTCAAATAAAGCACCTAAGGGCTATAAATTCAAGTAATTATGTCAAGAATTGAAGATGATTTGTTCGCAAAATTGAAATCTGGAGATTCAGTTTTTAAATATATTCCAGAAGATATAGGTGAAATCGTTTATTGCGATAGTACCAATCCAAAGGCTGCTGCTGACTCAAAAGAACAAACGAGAAAAAAAATAATTCTTTCGACAGTCATACCATTGACAATAGTTGTTTTTTGCTGGGTAGTATTTAATGAGTCTCCTATTTTCGATAGTATTGCCACAGGTATTATGTTTATAGTTGGATGGGTTTCAATACACAACTGTTTACATTTCAACGGTACAGATTATTTCGTAGGAACTGAGGGGGCTGTTATCGCCTCATTCGATGATTCAAGAGATAATATAGTCGATAAAACTATGATGTATTTTCGAGATTTTGAAGACATGCTGATTCATGAAACTAGAAAATACAGGAACAGGTCTTATGTCGGTACGGATTATCAGTTTATTGTGTATGGCCATGAGGTTAATAATCAGAAAAAAATAATTGCAAGCATTTCGGATTCATACAATCAGGAAGAACCGAAGGATTATTATACAGATAGGAAATACAGGTTTTGGAAGAAAATAGAAACATATTGGAGTTCTTACAAATTAGCCCAATTAAAGATTGCACTTAACAATGGAATGGCAATCGGTTTCAATTTGTATTTTGAAAAGAGTTTTAGTGACAACTATATTGTTTTTAAAGGAAAAGAACTATTCATTGGCAATAAAGTATATAATCAAGACAATGTAAAGGACATCAAATTTAAAAATGGAAACTTAATTATTGAAGATGTTAATCATTCATCAAAATTTTTTGGTTTAATAGAGAAAGGAGATAAAACTACTATTCCACTTCATTGTATAGGTAATCGCGAATTGTTCTTGACATTCTTCCAATTTTTTGCTTCAACACTGTAAGATATGATTAAAGCTATATTAAATAATCCATATAGAATTCTTGGTGTATATTCTAACTCACCAAAGAAGGAGCAGATTGCCAACAAAGGCAAGATGCAAGCTTTCTTACGTGTAAATAAATCCATGCCCTTCAAACTTGATTTGAAAGGGATCCTTCCAGAAATACAAAGGACACAAGAATTAGTAGACTTTGCTGATTCTGAATTAGCTTTGTCTACTGGTCAAATAAAGCATGCGCAATTTTGGTTTATCAACAAAACCCCGATTGATGGTATAGCATTTAATCATTTAATAGATGGTAACATAGAGTCTGCTATAGATTTTTGGAAGAAAAGCAAAAATCTTTCTTCTCTACAAAATCTGTTTGTTTGCTACCTGATTAAAGAGGACTATGGTGCAGCACTGAATATTGCGGTTTCACTATATAACCAGTATGCCAAAGAGTTCGTTTCTGAAATTGATGAGAAAGCGACTATTTCTGTTAACACATTGATTCAAACTGTTGTTGATACGATTTCAAACGATGGTATTGACCTGCTCCCTATATCGCAAAGTATTTCTGATAATACATGGCAAACAGTAATAGAAGCAAAGAAAATAGAACCTTTAATTTCTCAACTGAATTCCCATGTATTAGAAGCTAAAGCAGCCAAAGATCAAGGTGCATCAGCTCGCCTAATAGCTGGTAATAAACTGAAAATTGCAACAAAGCCACTTTTGGCGACTTTGCATAGGGTATTACCTCTGAGTGATACGCGCTACCAGATGATTGCAGATAAGATTGCACAAGAGGTATTACAATGTAGTATTGACTATTACAATGACACAGATGATATTGATTCACCAGCAAAAGCTTTACCTTTATGCGAATACGCTATGAGTATAGCTGTTGGTACAGCAGCAAAACAAAGATGCGAACAGAATCATGATGTAATTAAGGAAGCATATGACAATATGCCGCCTGCCGAGGTGGCAAATGAAGCAAAAGAAATAAATGAGATACTCTCATGGTACGCTAAACAGCGTAAAACGTCAAAGAATGGTCTAGAACTTCTAAAAAAGGTACAGAAGCCAATAACAACTATCAAAGAGAAGGTTGGTAAGAGAAATACTTATTATTTAGAAACATCATCTCTTATTGGTAATGCTGCGCTTAGTTATGTCATTGATGAAGTAAACGATGCACAAAAAGAAGATAAGCCAAACCCATTAGAAGGGCTATTTGGTTCATCTTCAGTATATAATATTTATAGTGATATATTAGGTGGTCAAGAGCGCCGCCGCCAAAGAGCATTACGAATTAAAGCCGCATTGCATGATGCATGGGAGACTATTGTTCATATTGATTTACTTGATAAGACTGATGACTTCAATAAGAATAGGTATCAGCCTAACAGAAAATCTCTTTACTCTATAATTAATAGTGTTAAAGGCTTCTCATACCCTGATAATAACTATATATTAACAGGTTGCGCACATGGGGTATCTGCATATAAAAAATTCTTCTGGTGCGATTCTGAGTTCTATGAAGAATGTACAAGTAAGAGAATGTTTCAGGGTTATTTACAACGTTTCCCCAATGGCATTCATTCTGAAGAAGCAAAACAAAAGATAGTCGAGTATGAAGAAAAAGAAAAGAAAGCATGGAGGTACATACTTATCGCAATAGCTATCGCTATAGTATTATTCATAATAATTATAGCCTCTAATGCGAAAGGTTCATCGTCTAACAACAACTCATCTCCATCATATAGTACTGGCTTTTCAAACAGCGACTTTTCAAACAGCGACTTTTCAAACAGCGACTTTTCAAACAGCGACTTTTCAAACAGCGACTTTAGTTCTAATAACTCAGACTATATTGATGACGAAGATGATGTGGACGAAGATGATGTGGACGAAGATGATGTGGACGAAGATGATGTGGACGAAGATGATGACTTCGATAATGATGACTTTTAAAAATATAAAGATATGAAAAAATACCTATTACTATTAGTTATGACAGTAACGGCCTGCAGTTCGTTTGGGCAATCAGTTGCTGAGGATGACGTAAATCTACTAAAAAAGGAGATTTCTGTGCTTAAACAACAAATTGGAAATCAGAGATCGAATTATGTTATCCAACAAAAGATAATTAATTCTTTGCAATCGGAATTGAGTAAATCAAATAAAGAAGTTGATAGCCTACAATCAAAAGTTGATGGCTTAACGAACGCTCTTTCTTCTACAGAAATGAAGCTGGGTTCAGACATATCAAAGATGAATCAAACAGTTGAAGATAATACTGCCAACATTAAAGAATCGATAAGTTCAAAGTCACTTATTGGAATCTTTGCTATGCTGGCATTAGCTATTTTGACGGGAATAGGATTACATACACTTAGAAAGAAAGTGTCAGATAGCGATGTTGCAATAGATACCGTAAGGATTGCTCAAAAAAAGTTAGAAGAAGAGTCTGTAAAATTGGATAACCAACTAATCAGTGTCTTGAATAACCAAATTAATGTCCAGCCAGTTCAAGCACCGCAAGTTGCACCAGACCATTCGTTAGTATTAAAAGTTGCCGATGAAATAACTCGCATAGAACTAAATTTGTCTCGTATGGATCCTTCTGTTAAGGGTTTAAAACAGTTAGCCAAAGGAGTTGAACGTATTAAGAACAACTACCTTTCTAAAGGGTATGAAATAGCGGATATGCTTAATAAACCTTATAATGAGGGAATGAGAATTAATGCAGATTTTGTGCTTGATGAAAACTTAGAACCTGGCACTCGGATTATTACATCAATAACGAAACCGCAGGTTATATACAACGGTGAACTTATACAAAAAGCGATTGTTACTGTAACTCAAAACATTTAATGTATATGCGCAACAAGATTGACTACGGAATATATCTGGGTCTGGGACATGCTTGCGTGTGCCGGATGGAAAAAGGTGTGCCTGTAATCAAGAAAATCGACGTTACGGACGATTCGATGCCTTGTTGCGTGTTTTTTAATCGCAGGGGTGGAATTGTAGTTGGTGCCAGCGCTTACCGCTCTTTGAAAAGCGATAAGATATATGCCACAAAATCATGGCACGCTACCGGTACGAACGCTTTTGTAGAATTCCAAAGGACAATGGGTTCCGATAAGGTCTACCATAGTAAAAATATGGAAGATAAAGGCCTGAAAGCCGACTACACATCGGAGGAACTGTCTGCGGAAGTACTTAAAGCTCTTAAGTCATACATTACGGATGAGTCATTCCGCTCAGTTGTAATCACTGTCCCTGCAAAATTCAGCGTCAGCCAAATAAATGCCACCAAGGATGCAGCCAAGCTTGCAGGCTTTGATCATTGTGAACTTCTACAGGAACCTATTGCTGCTTCCTTGGCCTATGGTATATCTTCCATCCAGAATAATGGTTATTGGATGGTTTTTGACTTCGATGATTGCACATTCAACGTTGCCCTCATAAAGGCACAGAATGGCTCAATTCAAGTTGTTGATACTAATGGGGACAACTATCTTGGAGGAAATGATTTAGATTATGCTATTGTTGACGAAATCATAATGCCATATTTAAAGGAGTGTTATGGTGTTAAGTCTATTTTGGCAGATGCGGGCCGTTATGGGATTCTTCGTGATGCGATGAAATCTTACGCAGAGGATCTAAGAAATAAACTCTCTTTCCTAGAAAGGGAAGATGTCATTTCAAACCTTGGAGAGCTTGGTGAGGATGAAGATGGTGAAGAAATAGAACTTGACTTTACTGTTACCCAAGAACAGGCATTCGACGTTATGCGTCCTTTTTTTCAGAAGGCTGTTGATATGAGTAAGGCTCTTCTTGAAAGAAATAGCTTAAAAGGCGAACATCTAGATAAGCTGATTTTGGCCGGAGGACCGACACGCTCTTCTATAATCCGCGATATGCTTTCCAAACAAGTCAGTCATAATATTGATTTCAGTGTTGATCCGACAACTTGTAAAGCTATTGGAGCTGCACTATATGCATCAACAATTGATTCCAAGATCAAGAATAACGAAATTAATCGCGGTATTATTCGTCTTAATGTTGGCTATGAATCAGCTTCGGTAGAAACAACAGAATGGGTGAGCATCCAATTGGATAAGGCCGCAACTGGTGCGAACTGTCCTGATAAGGTATTTGTAGAACTTATAAGTAGTGACAAGACTTGGTCAAGTAGCAAAACAGAGATTGATGCAGATGGTAATGTCGTTGAAGTTCATCTGCAGGAAAGAATGACCAATTTGTTTTCTATCTTGACTTTTGATGAACAAGGTACTTTATTAGAATGTATCCCCAATGATATTTCCATTATTCAGACTTCAGAATCATCAAGAGCACCATTATCCTATTATATTGGTATCGAGTTATGGGACGAAGAAAAGAAAAAACTCGTATTCCAACCAATTGAGGGCTTAGAAAAGAATAAGCCGCTTCCTGTAACGGGATCCATAAATGGATTAAAGACTACATCTCAACTACGGCCTGGAGATGCAATTGACAGGATTGTAATTCCCATTTATCAAGCAGACGAAGTATGTGAAGGCATTTCTTCGAAACTATATGAACATGTCGCAGATGTTGTTATTGACGGCAACGATGTAAATCAATTGGTGCCATTAAATTCTACATGGAATTTGACAATAAAAGTAGATGCTTCCGAAATGATGACATTTGAGGCATATTTCCCATCATTTGATTTGTCAATATCGAAGACCATAGATACAAGTAAGAAACTGTCTTTGGAGGATGCAAGGAGAGCCATTGTAGATTATTTTGCAGAAGCAGAAAGAAACATCGCACGTTTAGAAAGATTCTTTATAAGTTCTTCCGATTTATATGCGAGGCTTCTGGAGGTTAAGTCAGAGTATGCTGACAGGAAAGAAGTTAAAATGGTTCTCCAACACCTAAAAGAGGTAATGCGTGAAATAGAGAAACGAGATAATGAAAATGAGCACGTAAATAGGAAACAAATAAGCAAATCGAGTCTTCCTTATTATTTATGCACAGATAAATTCAATGACATATATCTGAGGGTAGAGACAGTGCCAATCAACGGTCTGGAGAAAGGAGTGTCATTACCTGCATCTGGAAAATTAACTCCATTGAAGTTTGAAGTGGAAGTTGGACCAAACGACGAAGAAATTGCTAAGATACCACTTTTTAAGGTAGATTCATTATATGTGGGGCAATACGCTTTTTTATGCGAAAAGGTTGCAGATATATTAATCATAGGAGAATGCCTTGATTTTGTTATTCCAAAAGAGGCTACCATTGGGATAACAATATTCGTTAATCCTGCTGAGGAGATAACTGTTAAAGGTTTTGTTCCTGAACTAGGACGCTCGTTTAATCCAATAGTTATTTACAATCAAGAGAAGCCAGATAGTGAATACCATGGGAAGATAAAATACGAAATCCGATATGGATATGACAAATTAAATAAGATGCTTAAAGATGGTATGGATGTAGAGCTTTTATATTCAGAATTAAAATCTGTTGATTGTGATTTTGAGAATATACCTACTTCTGAAAAGGAACATACAATAATAAAAATTAAAGCAGTACTTCGAAAGATTGACAAGTTAGACAACGAAACTATACTTGAACGCAGAAAAAACAACTTGATAAAAGGAATTGCAACAGCTAGGTCGTTAAGAGAACAGTTGTACAAGAAAGTCTCACAAATATCATTGTTGACAATAGAACGTGATGCTAAGGAAGCTTTAGGGAAAGATGACCCTAAACTCATAAGGAAGGTTCTTTCCCAAATAGAAGGATACATTTTCACACAAAAGGATAGAATAAAAAAGGATGAAGCATTGAAAAATGATTCTGTTTTGTTGGATGTTAGTCTTGTGGAAAATTATGAGTTGCGTAAGGCCTACGCAAGCATAAGTATTGATAAGGATTCTGATTATGACAAACTAAATATCCAGATTTGTCGGAAGGAATCAAGAATCAATCCCGGGGGATGGACTAGTGAATTGAAAGAAATAAATAAAACGGGTGGTATATTAGAACTTGAGATTGCATCTACTTATTGGAACGAATATGAAATAATTGCATATACTTCTTCTGGATCTCAAATCTCTGTATATCCTTCCACCATCATAATAGATAAAATTAATTATTTAAATAATTACAGCTATGGCAAGAATCAAAATTGACTATGGAATTGACCTTGGAACTACCAACTCTGCTATATGCAGAATGGAGAAAGGTCAGCCAGTGATTAAAAAAATTGAGGTTACCGATGACACAATGCCATCATGTGTATTCTTTAATCGTCGGGGTGGTATTGTCGTTGGTGCCAGTGCTTATCGTTCTATGAAGAGCGATAAGAAAAGCGCCACAAAATCGTGGAAAATTGAAGGCTCAAACACATACGTGGAGTTTAAAAGAACTATGGGCACAGATAAGGTCTACCATAGTAAAAATATGGAAGACAAGGGCCTTAAAGCTGACTACACTTCGGAGGAGCTTTCTGCAGAAGTACTTAAGGCACTTAAGTCATTTATTACGGATGAGACATTCCGTTCAGTTGTTATTACGGTTCCTGCAAAATTCACAGTTAACCAAAAAACAGCTACAAAGCAAGCTGCCAAACTCGCAGGATTCGATCACTGCGAACTTCTACAGGAACCTATTGCTGCGTCTATGGCTTATGGTTTGTCCTCCAATCAAAAGAATGGATATTGGATGGTGTTCGACTTTGGTGGTGGCACCTTTGATGCTGCTTTGCTGAAAGTCGAAGATGGCATCATGCAGGTTTTTGACACTGAAGGTGATAATTACCTTGGTGGTAAAAATCTGGATTATGCAATTGTCGACGAAATAATCATCCCATATCTAAAGGAGAACTACGCCGTTGACTCCATTTTGGCAGATGAGAAGAGAAAAGAAGTACTTCGCGATGCCATGAAAACGTATGCAGAGGACTTGAAGAACAAATTGTCGTTCCAAGAAAAAGAAGATATTATTTCAAATCTTGGTGAACTTGGTGAAGATGAGGAAGGAGAGGAGATCGAACTGGATCTTTCTGTAACTCAAGACCAAGCGTTTGAAGCTATGAGACCTCATTTCCAAAAAGCTGTTGATATTTGTAAGACTCTTCTTGACAGAAATAGCATGAGGGGTAGCCAGCTTGATAAGATTATTTTGGTTGGCGGACCTACACATTCTCCATTGATTCGTCAGATGCTGCGAGAACAGATTACGGAGAACGTTGACACAAGTATAGATCCTATGACGGCTGTCGCTTCTGGTGCAGCACTCTTTGCATCGACATTGGATGCGGATGTCAAGAGCGAAGATGTTGAAGTTGGTACCATCCGATTAAATGTTGGTTATGAATCAACATCTGTAGAAACGACAGAATGGGTGAGTGTACAATTAGATAAGGCAGCTACAGGGCCAAATTGTCCCAATAAAGTGTTTGTTGAACTTGTTAGTAGCGACAAGTCCTGGTCAAGTGGTAAAACAGAGATTGATACAAACGGAAATGTCGTAGAAGCCCACTTGCAAGAAGGCAAAGCAAACTCATTCTCAATTATGACATACGATGAGCAAGGTACTGCACTGGATTGTTTCCCAAATGAAATAACCATAATCCAGGGGTCGAAAGTTGGAGCTGCTCCATTGCCATACTTTATTGGTATAGAGATTTGGGATGAAGAAAAGAAAAAACTTGTCTTCCAACCTATTGAAGGCTTGGAGAAGAACAAACCATTGCCAGCGACTGGTGCAATTAATGGATTAAAGACTTCTTCTCAATTAAGACCAGGCAACAGCAATGACATATTAATAATACCAGTCTATCAAGCTGATGATATTGTGGTAGGCACTTCTTCAAAGCTCTATGAATATGAAGCAAATGTTGTTGTCGATGGATCTGAAGTATCTCAACTAATACCAGAAGGTACAAGTGTTGATGTTATACTTAAAGCAGACACATCGGAAATGATGGTAATGGAAGTTTATTTCCCGTCAATAGATCTTACTGTGTCTAAAGAACTAAAAACCGATAAGAAACATTCACTTGAAGAGGCGAAGAAGACAATTGCCGACAACTTCTCTGAAGCAGAAAGAAATATTGCGAAACTTGAAAAAGCTGGGATTGATGCATCTGATTTACGCTCAAAACTCCAAGAAGTGAGAACTGAGGATTCCAATAATACTGAAACAAAGATGGTCCTCCAGCATCAGAAAGAAGTAATGCGTGAGATAGAAAAACGTGATTCTGAATCAGAATTTGATCGTATTGAGAAAGAGTTGAAGCGCGTGTTCAAGATGACTGAAGAAGACCAAAAGAAATACGGTAGCTTCCAAACTGGTCAGATTCTTGATCAGCTTCGAGGTATAGTTGACGAAGCTATTGCAAAACGTGACGTCAAAATGGCTAAAGGTGCACTAGACCAAGTACAGGCCCTTGACTATAAGCTTGCGTTAGTAGAATACTTCGTTGCATGGATTATGGGATGGAACAAGCGCTTCGATACGATTTCATGGAAAGACAAGACTCGAGCAAGACAGTTAATCAATAGTGCAATCGGAATTATCAACGACTCTCCCACAGCAGACAAATTGGAGCCATATGTGGATCAGCTCATTGATTTACTGCCGCCTACAGATGTACCCAAAAATGCCCAAGGTCGTTTAAAGAAGTAATACTATGTTATTTGAAAAGAAACAAAAAATAGACAAATACACTGTAACGTTTCCGCATAAGCAAGGTTCTTATGCGGAAACCTACCGTGTGAAAGATGATGATGGAAAAGTCCTTTTCTTAAAGCTCATTAGTTTTGCTCAGTTAAATGCTTCTCAATATAGTCCCGATGGGAAAATAATTGAGGTCGAGGTGGCGAAATCATTATCTCACAATAATCTTTGCGGCTTTGTAGATACAGGAACTTTAATTCATGGTGGTCAGCAATATGCATATATCGTCACAGAATTTATCAGCGGTGAAACTGTGGCAGAAAAAATGGGTCGAGAGGAAACATTGATCGTCACAGAATTTATCAGCGGTGAAACTGTGGCAGAAAAAATGGGTCGAGAGGAAACATTGACTGTATATGAAGCAAAACAGATTGCGAAGAGTGTGTTAAATGCATTATCGTTTGTGCATTCTCTTCAGCGTCCAATCATTCATAATGAAGTTACTTTGCAAAACACATTGATTGATCTCTCAGGAGAATTAAAGGATGCAAAGCTAATCGACTTCGGTCATGCAAGATTCTTGGACTTGCCTCCGTCAAAGGATGATTTAGGCAACATCAATCCTTTCTATTTAGCTCCTGAGCGCTTCAATGGTGTATGCTCTGTGCAATCTGATTTGTATTCTGTAGGTGTCATGATTTACCAGATGATTTTTGGTATGCTACCATGGTTTATTGATTTATCACAATATAAGCCAGCAGACAGGGTTAGAGCAATACTAGCAAGGAAATGTTCTCCTCTGCAGATTCCCTCAATGAATGTTTTTGAGCTGGATGAACAGCTTATTAATATTATGGGCAAAGCTATGGCCTATGACATAAAGGACAGATTTCAAACCGCAGACGAGTTCATTAAAGCTTTAGAGGGGACAGTCGAGATAGAAAAGCCCAAAACAGCATCTTTCAAGGAAGCACCATCTGGTAAGAAAACAAAAAAATTGGGAATGGTTTCGCTGACGTGGCAGGTATGACAGAACTGAAAGAACAGCTTCAGTCGGATGTCATTGAATTACTCAAGAATCCAGGACGTGCCAAAGAACTTGGCTTGTCTATCCCGAATGGCTTGCTATTCTATGGCCCTCCTGGATGTGGCAAGACCTATTTCGCTGAGAGATTTGCAGAAGAAATTGGATGTAACTATATGTACGTTCTTTGTTCTGACGTGGCCTCGCCATACATTCATGGTGGTCAAGAGAAGATTGCAAACTTGTTTGAAGAAGCCAGAAAGAATGCCCCTACCATACTATTCCTTGATGAGGTAGAAGCAATGATAATGGATCGAAACAAGCATAATAATGTCAGCGAGCAAGGTGAAGTTAATGAATTTCTAGGGCAATTAAATAACTGCGGAGCAGAAGGAGTAATGGTTATTGCAGCCACGAACAAGCCTAATTTAATAGATCCTGCAGCATTACGTGCAGGACGTTTGGAGTTGAAGTACTATATCCCACAGCCTGATAAAGAAACTAGAATACAGCTCTTTAAAGTCGGCTTGAAGGGAAGAAATACAGAATTAGGAATTAACTACGAACGGCTTGCTGACCTCACAGAAAACAGAGTATCATCAGATATTACATTAATTATTGATACTGCGGCTCGTATCGTATTTAGAAATAAAATCGAAAAAATTACACAAGCTGTTATTGAAGAGGCAATAACGCAGATTCAACCCACTGTAAGTGCTGATGAGATTCGGAAATGTGAAAAAATAAGGGATGAATTTACTGGAAAGAAGCCCAACAGAATAGGTTTTTAATCATTATTTCTATGGAAGAATTCAACAAAATACTATTACTTACATGCGTATGTTGCATGGCGTGTGATGGAGAAATCGCTAAAGAGGAAGTTTCAACTTTAAAAAAACTGTCTGAGGAGCAACATCTTTTCGAAAAAGATGAACTGAATGATTTGCTACCAGTCATCATGAATTCACTTGAGAAGTATGGCTATGAGTTTGTCAAATCATATCTTGATCTTTTAGAGAAAGCGAATTTCGACGACATACAAGCCCTTCAAATACTGGATGTTGCGACAAAGACAATTTACGCTGACAAAAAAATTGAATATGATGAGATTAAATTTTTCAAGTCTATTCGTAAAAATTTGAAAGTGACAGACGAACAAATTTTGTCCAAAGTTGATGGCGTAGAAGACTATTGGTTAAGTGCCGATGCTCAAGACAATAATATGTCTGCTTTTGAAATCAATTTCAGTAATGTTGATTATAGCTCGTTGAAGATAGAATAATGAAATTCGAAGAAGGTCGTATAATAAGAGAGAATCCGTTGCGTATATTAGGAGTGTTTTCTGATACTCCTAAAAAGGAAATCGTGGCAAACCTTGGGAAACTTAGAGCCTTTGCAAAGACTGGCAAGATCCTTAGTTTCGATTCCGATTTTACGACACTTCTTGGTCCCGTTAATCGTACTGCAGGAACAATAGAGAAGGCCAATAACGATATTACACTGCCAAAGGATAAATTACAGGCTGGTATGTTCTGGTTTATGCAGCATACCGATAACGATAAGGCTGCAATGGATTGCCTAAAGTCTGGTGACACTAATGGTGCAATGGCTATAATCCAAAAGAAGGGCAATTATTCTAGCGTTGTTAACATGGCAGTGTTAGCACTAATCCTTAAAAGATGGGACATCGCACTTTATAGTTATGCTTACTTATTGGATTCTACTACAAGAAGAGGAGCATTGGTTAAAGCATTTACTGATTCAGAAGACTATTATTCTGAAGAAGATCTTGTAGATTACATCTCTGATAGACTTATAAGAGACTTCCCTAGTGCTCATTGGATTGAACAGTTACAACTTGAAAATGTTGAGTTGGGTGATAAAACATATCCGTTCAAATCTCGTTTTGTTGATAGCAAATTACTTACTAAGATTGCGTCTGAATGCACTATAACAATAAAGAAAGAAATTGACGAAGTATTAAGTAAAGCAAATTCCGTTTCAAAAAATGATGCCAAAACCAACCTGTTAATGGCTGC
>Ga0310695_10010945_pt1 | contig 13133 bp, 10 predicted proteins | sample RumenRJG_04DNA_FD_203882 | JGI IMG/M metagenome (GOLD analysis project Ga0310695, IMG submission 203882) | Bovine rumen microbial communities from Lethbridge, Alberta, Canada - RJG_04 (v2) (version 2) | ecosystem: Host-associated > Mammals > Digestive system > Stomach > Rumen | place: Canada...
ACTATGGACGAAGTTCGCAAGGCTATGCAGATCGACTATTTCAATGATGCTGCTTTGATTCAGCAACAAGCAGAAAAGTTCAGAGCAAAATAAATTAGAACTAAACATATCGAGAAAGTGGATTCTAACAATATAATCCACTTTTTTTATGCTAAGAACTCAGTTTGATAATATATTTTAAGAAATAAAAGCGCTATTGTTAAAAAAAACAAACAATCGTCCAGGCGGTAGTATCTCTGTCAAGAAAGTAATAACTTTGTATTTGCTAAAAGAACATACATCGTTTTCCACGATATGAAGATTAAACCACAATAAATTATAACATGAAGACAAAGTTTATACAAGTTGCCACCTTTTTATCCATGTTCCTCGCTATTCCCGCTTATGGTCAGACAAACAAGCATGAAATTCGTGCCACCTTTGGAATGGGAGTAGACTCACATGTCAAGGACCGATGTGAGCAATATATAGAAAAATTTAATCTGGAAGGATCATCACCATTTGGTATCAGTGGTATCCAGGCGGCAGGTACCTTAGAGTACTTCTATCATCTTAACAAACATTGGGCGATAGGAGCCAACCTCGGTATAGCAGAGTCTGAAGCCGAAGCCCGAGTGAAGTGGAGTGAAAGGGCAAAAGATGGCGATGCCATCTCTTATGTCTTTGGAGGAATACTATATAGTTTATTTCCATTCTCAGATATCAGCATCCATACCAAATCCCAGTACTTGATGCCCTCAGTGAAATATTCATGGATAGCCAAAAACCACTTCCGGTTATACACAAAGGCAGCCTTAGGTATTCAACATTATAAGTTGGATGCAATATCAAGAGGCAACTCCTATCCCGAGACCCATGAGAACAATTGCAAAGTAGCCTATCAGTTCTCACCGGTCGGAATAGAAGTTGGTGGAGAGCGCATGCGCGGATTCCTCGAATTAGGTTACGGTAAACAGGGAATATACAATATCGGTATGCTACTGAACCTATAACAGCAAAGGCAATCGTTAGAATTCGATGCGATAAGCTATGTTCGGAAATGTGAGAGTAGTATACATATTCTTCAGATTATGCGTATGGATATCAAAAGTCTGACCGTTGAAAGCACGCAGACTGAGATAATCTATGATGAAATGCTGAGCCCCATGTTTACCATTGATAGTATATTTTATGGAGAAAGCATAACCAACGTTCATGCTCAGTCGCTTGCTGAAAGGATTATCCGTATATTCCGGTATTGTCTTGTCAGAAAGCTTCATCACATCCTCATAAGTCATACCATCCTCTAGTGGCGTATATCGGTCACCACCCATCAAGGTCAGACGGGTGTTAACACCGAAGACATTCTTCTTGGCGCTTCCTACCATCCATTCCTTACCACCTAAGATGTTGGCGATATATCCACGGTCTTGCCGCGTATGATGCCAAACCCTCTGCGCATCACGATATTTCGAACTGAAGATAGTCACCGTGAACATCCCATAGCGTCCATCCTTGAGATAACGCTCCAAGGTGAGATCGACACCATAGTTGCGTCCCGCACCATCATTCACAAGCTGGCGATCCTGATAAAAAAGTTTATGATTGATGATAGAATAAGTGCTGCCCTTTTCCACCGGAACATCAAAGAGATACTGCCAGTAAGGTTCAATCTTGAGCATCGCATTATCACCCAATCTTTGCGCAAACGAAGCCGAGATATAGTGCGAGCGTGTAAGTCCAAGCTCCTTATTGTCAGAACCCGTTACAAAATAAGTATTCGTATTCTCCTTACGACTGTTCATAGAATAAGCCATCGACAGCGTACTTGTAGCCGAAGTTTTGTATTGCATACTCACACGAGGTTCCACGATCCATTGATTGTTCAAGTTGAACCACATCACGTTTACACCAGCCACAGCCGATAGACGGTCGCTTAAAGCCAACTTGTGATTCGTGTAGGCACGCGTCAGACCAGTATTACCATCCGACTGATAGATTCTGTACAGCGGTCCACCGACATATTGAATATGGTCCATCCAAGTGTTGAAGGCAATATGCTGATGGCTGAAACCATTCTGCATCGTATACCGTGCCGAGAACTTATGCTGATGTTGTACATCAATGATGACATTCCAAGAGTTGTCACGACTGTTCATATTAGGAAACTCATGAAGTGACGTATCATAGTCATCGAGTCGCAATTTCGTATAGGACCCAGTGCAAGCAATGTTAGAAGTTAGCGTACCACACGATCTAAAGCGGAAAGTATGCTTCAGTCCGCCGGCCCAACTATGCTGGCGTGACCACGAACTGTTAGAATCCCAAAGCGTCTCCCAGTCGGATACATCAGCCACATCATTAAGAAAATGATCTATCAAACCACTGAACCAAACAGAGAAAGTGCCAGCCTTGGCTGTAGGGAAGTTGAGTTTGAAACTCAAATCCTGATAATCCAGCTTCTGTTTCTCCATGTTCACAGCGTGTAATTTCTGAGCGATGGAGAGGAAACTATAACGATAGTTCACGAGGTATGAAGCCCGATGACTCCCGTTGTTACCCTTTCCTAAAGGACCTTCCGAAGCAAAGTCTATACCCATGGTGCCCACCTGTATCGCATGTTCAAACTTCATGTTGTTACCCACACGCATCTTCATGTCGAAAGCACCGGAGAGCGCATTTCCAAATTCCGCTGGCAACGCCCCTGTAAGGAAGTCACTGTTGGCCAATACCGTACCATTGAGCGATGTGAAGATACCACCGCCAGCTCCCGTTATCTCAGCGAAGTGATTCGGGTTGTTCACCTCGACACCCTCTATCCTCCATTGTAGCATCTGTGGAGAGTTACCATGGATACTGATACCGTTGCTCGCACCAGATGCAACACCAGCGAACATGGCTGCAGTACGTGCAGGATCAGCCAATCCTCCCGCATAGCGGTTGGCTTCCTCCACGCTGAACATACGTGCTCCCACCTGAGCCATTTGGTTCAACGGCATTTGCTTGTTGACGTTTGGTTTTACTACAACCTCTCCGATTTCAGAAGTACTCTCTGTCAGTTTCAGGTTGAGTACCAACTCCTTTCCCGAAGACAGCAACTGCTCCTTCAGGATCAAAGGTTCATAACCAATATAACTGGCCTTTACTGAATGACGGCCCACAGGAACCTGATGGATCATGAAATTACCATTCACGTCTGTGACATCGCCGGTCTTACAGTCGTTATCTACGATGACGGTAACACCAACCATCGGCTTTCCTGATGCCATGTCACACACCTGTCCACGTATCGTCTGTGTGGTCTGAGCTTCTGCTGGTGTAAAGTTGAGTAGCAACAAAGAAACTGTTGCTGCTACAAAACAAAAAATTCTTTTCATACCTTAGTTCACCTATTTGTATATGTTAAAATTTAATTTTCTTAGAAAAGCAACACGTGTCTACCGACAGATGTTGCCGTGTGTAGAGATATACACATTTTAAACCTAATAGTTAATACGAATTTTAGAGTTTCTTTATGTTAAAACCTATAAGCAAAGAGAATTCCTATTTCGTGACACTTGCAGAGAAGTGTATCGAAGATTACCAAAGTTTGCATCTTTGAGAGAATGCGTTCCCTTGAAACTTCGATGACAAAGGTATGAGCAAAAATAATCCCTTCCAAATTGTTGGGATAGACAACCATATTATGTGACGAAATACCAAGTTTGTCTGCATTTACCATTCGTCACAAGATGTTACCATTCATCCCTAAATCCCCATTCTATGGGGGATTTAGGCATCATAAATTACGAAGTTAACTTCATCGGCCTACGAAGTTAACTTCGTAGCCTTACACAGTTAACAACGTAAGCGTATGCAGTTAACTTCGTAAACCAACGCAGTTAACAGCGTTAAAAAAGAGCATTAAAGTGACTTTTATATCATCTTGATAGCCTTTTCGAGTAATTCGATGATTTGTTGCACCTCCAGGTTAGGTTCGAGGAAGATGACGCTCCATCCCGTAAGTTGGAAATCAGCCCCCAGTCGTGAGTCATTAATCTTACCACTTCTCAGAAACATTCGAGCCTGTTCCCGGTTTCTATTATAATAGAATTCAATATAATACTCCTGGTTATCAGCCTTACCAAACATTTTATCATCGAGGATAGAATCATGTTTAGCAAAATACACATTTACCGAGAAGCGTTCTGGGTTGATACAGAAATTATTGTTTTCGAATCTACTCTTTGCCCCTTCCTGCTGCCATGCAGCATATTTGCGAACCTCCTCCTTTAGGATTCTCACAAATTCGCGAGCACTATTCTTGTTGAATTCCAGGAACGCCCGTTTATCATAGTCGAGCGAATACACCTCCATATAGACCCTACATGGATATTTTTTAGCTTTAATATCTTTCCCTTTATATTCCGCATATTTAGCATCCGTACCAATCTTGAACGCTTTGTCAAACGCTTTAGATTGATATTCGCCAATAACCTGTTGCGCATAGAAGTTTGTGCAGACCAGCAATAAAGATAGTAATAATGCGATACGTTTCATGATATTTGTTTTTATATGGCAAATATAATGTTTTTATACTAATTATTTTATAAACACAGCATTATTTTATTTTTTGATTTCAATTTAATGAATAGCCATGTTCAGAAGTTTAAGTTCCTCATTATTCATGCGAATTCATTTCTCCCAGTCTTCATCTAATACGAAGTTTATTGATATCATTTTTAGTGCATCCTAATAAATAATACGAAGACAATACAAACACACAATATCTTTTTCATCTTCTTATAAGATGTTGAAATTATAGATATTATTTGGGAAAAGTCTTTGTTTTCCTACATCAAACCGCAACCTTTGTACCTTTCCCATAGGCAATCTAAGGTTGTATATCTTTGTTTTCCTACATCAAACCGCAACTCTTACCGGCCTTAATGGACATGGCCTTTGGTTGTATATCTTTGTTTTCCTACATCAAACCGCAACAAGAAAAGGTACAGATTGAGGTATGTAGTGTTGTATATCTTTGTTTTCCTACATCAAACCGCAACTCATCTCAAAATATAGATATATATGAAAAAGTTGTATATCTTTGTTTTCCTACATCAAACCGCAACACTGATGACGAATCCCTTGACTTTGCTCACGTTGTATATCTTTGTTTTCCTACATCAAACCGCAACGTACAGACTTCAAGCCTACGGCTTATGAGTGTTGTATATCTTTGTTTTCCTACATCAAACCGCAACCTTCTTCAACAACTTAACGATATACGCTTTGTTGTATATCTTTGTTTTCCTACATCAAACCGCAACTAGAAATAGCTCTTACCAGTAGTGCTGTAAGTTGTATATCTTTGTTTTCCTACATCAAACCGCAACGAGAGCGGAACACGCAAGACCAAGGAAGCGTTGTATATCTTTGTTTTCCTACATCAAACCGCAACATCCTCCTGCGTCATGTTTTCACTGTCAACGTTGTATATCTTTGTTTTCCTACATCAAACCGCAACGACCTCAATTACATAAAGGTTCAATCCGTGTTGTATATCTTTGTTTTCCTACATCAAACCGCAACCTCATCGCATTGATTACCGCAGGACCTGTTGTTGTATATCTTTGTTTTCCTACATCAAACCGCAACCGCCAAGAATCTCGTTCAACTGCTTCAACCGTTGTATATCTTTGTTTTCCTACATCAAACCGCAACCAGCGGATGTCGCTAGACTGCATAAAGCGAGTTGTATATCTTTGTTTTCCTACATCAAACCGCAACTTCCGGCAATCACTCTATCAGGTGGTACCGGTTGTATATCTTTGTTTTCCTACATCAAACCGCAACTAGTCATGGGAGATACATCTGATAATATTAGTTGTATATCTTTGTTTTCCTACATCAAACCGCAACACCATTGAGTTTGTACTTCACGTCTGTGCGTTGTATATCTTTGTTTTCCTACATCAAACCGCAACTCTTTTGTTCTATTCCATCTTTTGGCTTTTGTTGTATATCTTTGTTTTCCTACATCAAACCGCAACTTTTTCTCTAATACCCTTCAAACCACAGAAGTTGTATATCTTTGTTTTCCTACATCAAACCGCAACTTAACTGGAGTTGTGCCGCCTGCTGCTGTTGTTGTATATCTTTGTTTTCCTACATCAAACCGCAACTAGTGCTTGATAGTCTTGATAATTGTGACGTTGTGTATCTTTGTTTTCCTACATCAAACCGCAACTCTCAATGCTAAAGAAGGCAAGGAAGTAACGTTGTATATCTTTGTTTTCCTACATCAAACCGCAACTTCATGTCACCGAGTTGAATACTATCGCCGTTGTATATCTTTGTTTTCCTACATCAAACCGCAACTCATAATAGGCAATTTGAAATCATACTTAGTTGTATATCTTTGTTTTCCTACATCAAACCGCAACTTATGAAACAACTCTACCAAGAGCGTCAAGTTGTATATCTTTGTTTTCCTACATCAAACCGCAACTCCAGATGCATGTTCAACAATATTAGATGGTTGTATATCTTTGTTTTCCTACATCAAACCGCAACATAGTTCTTTTCCTTTGATAAATGGTGATGTTGTATATCTTTGTTTTCCTACATCAAACCGCAACTATGAAGCAGTCTCGTATGGCTGATTTCCGTTGTATATCTTTGTTTTCCTACATCAAACCGCAACGTGAATGCCGAAGTCATCTCCCTCAGTTTGTTGTATATCTTTGTTTTCCTACATCAAACCGCAACGAGGATTTGGATTTCTGGTATATGATAGGGTTGTATATCTTTGTTTTCCTACATCAAACCGCAACAGTTAGTATGTCTGTGAAGACAAAAATCTGTTGTATATCTTTGTTTTCCTACATCAAACCGCAACTTCATACGCATGCGAACATTATTAATAAAGTTGTATATCTTTGTTTTCCTACATCAAACCGCAACCCTTGCCTATTATAAAGCTTGGTTCGATAGGTTGTATATCTTTGTTTTCCTACATCAAACCGCAACGATTTGAAGAAAAATAAAAAATTTGATGAAGTTGTATATCTTTGTTTTCCTACATCAAACCGCAACAGACGGGATATGAGGTTGATGGTCCATTGCGTTGTATATCTTTGTTTTCCTACATCAAACCGCAACTATCAGAGGCTTTTAATCACGCCCTCGAATGTTGTATATCTTTGTTTTCCTACATCAAACCGCAACTCAAGTTTGCGAATATCGAAATAGCCGCTTGTTGTATATCTTTGTTTTCCTACATCAAACCGCAACCTCTGAGCGCTACGCGCGGCGTTCCATGTGTTGTATATCTTTGTTTTCCTACATCAAACCGCAACAGTACACTCGACACGGAATCCAGTGCGCCGTTGTATATCTTTGTTTTCCTACATCAAACCGCAACTTCCTAGACGCACTTATAACCTGCAAACAGGTTGTATATCTTTGTTTTCCTACATCAAACCGCAACAGCAGAAGATGAACGCAAAAAATGTAAACGTTGTATATCTTTGTTTTCCTACATCAAACCGCAACAGAATCTACAGCAGCAATATTGCCCTGAGAGTTGTATATCTTTGTTTTCCTACATCAAACCGCAACTGGCGCAAGGTGAAGTATTATCTTATCCAGTTGTATATCTTTGTTTTCCTACATCAAACCGCAACTGTTCCTTGCAATATTGTCTTACAGCGTTGTTGTATATCTTTGTTTTCCTACATCAAACCGCAACTCAATCTGTGATAAGTATTATTTACTTGTGTTGTATATCTTTGTTTTCCTACATCAAACCGCAACTTGATGTTGATGATGCGGTCAATTTCACCGTTGTATATCTTTGTTTTCCTACATCAAACCGCAACATTGCCCAGCAACTCGCTTCCGCTGCTGCGTTGTATATCTTTGTTTTCCTACATCAAACCGCAACCTACTACTGACGCTGCTCTCAATAATGTTGTTGTATATCTTTGTTTTCCTACATCAAACCGCAACCTTACCCTTGAGAAGCATTATGAACAAAGGCTTTTTACTGCTTTTGAAGAATAAAAAAACGGTAGCGTAGGCTAATATTCTATTGCAAAAGTACTAAAAAAATTCCAATTGGATAGGTTCACTTATTATTTTATTTATCTTCTTGCTTGATTTCGCACTCTTCGCTTGACCACGATAATTTATGATGTTACCATATTGCTTGTCGGTTACAGATAATATACTGACCAAACCTGCTGTTGGAACGAATGATTTTACACGTTTGATATGTACTTCCATACTTTCGTAAGAACCACAGTGACGCACATATACAGAGAACTGCATCATCGAGAAACCATCTTTCTCTAGATTCTTGCGAAACTGCATAGCATCATGGCGTTCATTCTTAGTCGTTACTGGTAGATCAAAGAATACAAATAACCACATAATGTGATAAGCGTTTAATCTATCTAAAGTCATGCAAAAACAGGTAAACTTAGTTTCTTTGTTTCGCCTTTATAGTATTTAAGAAGTGAAGCAGAAGTAATGGTCAGGGCATTGGTAAGAGGACGAGTAACTTTCCCTATTTTTACGTCAGTAAACAACAGATTCAATAGTTTGGCTTTCGTGTTCTTATCAAGCTCAAGTATTCCCTCTTCCGCTGCATTAAAAACAATCTCGTCAACATAAGGACGATATGGCTCCATGATATCATCGGCAAGAGGAAATGCATTATATCGATTCCTGTGGAATATGCCTAAAGCAGGTAATAAGCCGGAGCCCATAAGGGCTCTGGCTGTTGCTGCTCTTAATATGGAATATCCATAATTTAAGAGATTGTTGGGGGCGGAACCATCACGATCTCTTTTGAAGTTGTTCCCAAATAAATGAGTCCAATATTGTCGAGCAGCAATGCCTTCTCTATTCGATGAATCACCACTCAATACTGTAGTATAAAAGGCCTTTAAATGATGGTCGGTAACCCCCACTTTATCTAGAACAAAAGACTGGTTTTTAATTTTTTGTTCGATAAGTTGTTTCCATGCCTGTTTCTTTGCAGGTTCTGAAACATTCAACTGATATTTCAGACTTTCTGCTTGAGTCGCATTATTGTCTAATCCCATAAGTACGGAAGATGGCATGCCTTTAGAGTCGCAGATAATAACGCTAACATTGTTACTGACGAGTTCGTTTAAAAGCGGTATGCTTACGGAGATCATCTGATTTTCAATCACCACAAAACCAATATCTTCAATAGGACGAGTAACAATATCGTTACTGTCCTTCCATGAAATCACTAATTGTAAATTCTTTAGTGATAGCCTTACAGGCGTAGAGAAGAACAAAGTTTGTTTCAGCATTATCTTAACATTTTGATTTCGCCTATATCATTGATTTTAAAATCATAACTCTCAACAAGAGCATTGATTTGGGTATGGAGCATCGTTATTTTGCTTCTAAAATCCTCTTGTCTTTTATATGTTCCATTTTTAGCTTTTAATTCTCCGCTTGGACGGGCTTCTTGTGAGTATTGCATAGTTATAGAACCATACTCACAACCACTAACAACCATAGAACTTAATCCAGTTATTTTATATAGTCTTTTTATCAATTCTTCCTTGGTACATTCTTGTATTTCCTCTGGCGTATTTTCGTAGAGTAGTACCATAGTACCTTTCTTTAGTACATAAGCGAGAGGATAATCTTTTTTGGAAAGTGGTACGAGATTATGTCCTACAGCCTCTTTGTCATTACTTGACCTAAAATATCTGCTAGCGTCAAGATTATTAATCATCTCAAATGCTCGTTTTTCTTTGCCTTTTTTGTCTTGCCCGATATAAATAGCCATAGCATAATTTGTGTCGTTCATCACATGGAATTGTTTCTTGTATTCCTTTGGTGATAAATCACGTTGTTGGCGGATATGTAGAGGTCGCGTAACAGATGGGGTAAAGCATCTTACTTTCTTTATGGCAATACCTTTTTCTTTATTCATCCATATTCCTGCTGCGATAGCTTTCTTCAGATTACCATGTTCACTGATGGCATCTTGGACGATCTCTTTTACTGTCTCATCAACAATATTCTTGACATCTGACTCCTTGAAGTTTTCGTCTAAAGGTTTACGTACTACATATTTTACAACTCCATCCTGCTCTATTGCACCATAATATGTGTCTAAATGCAATGAGGTTCTTGCTGTGTCTCCATTAGCCCATACTTTTTTGCCTTTTAGTAAAATCTTATGTTTCCCCTTTTTAGCCATATTATCGGCTGTATGATGAGCGACGATAATCTCCTGCTGTATTTTGTTTATATCTGTAGCAAATGTCGGCCATGGAGTGTTGAATCTCCCTTTGGAAGCTCCATACCATTTATGGTTCTCCTCATCGTGATAATATTCTGCGAGCTTATTGTACTCACCAGGACCAATACAAGCAATTACAATGGCATCTATGCAATGATGAATATGGTTGACACGTTCTTTCTTTGAATAGATATCTTGGATGCCCCAGATTTTACGGAAATCAGAAGTGGCAAGACCCTTAACAACAAACACTTTGTTGAAGTATGATTTGAGATATAATCTACCATATTTGGAAATGACACCAATATTTGCTCCTTGTCTACGGCTAAAGCCTTCTGGAACATTACTCATCACAAATCGTTGATATTTACCATACCAATAATCGCGACGAAGTTTAAGGTAATTACGTTCTTGGATTTTGCGATCTTTCTGTTCCTTTGACATACTGCTTGAAGTACGAGTCTTGCGGATTCTTTTATCCAAGTCTTCGTATTTCTTTTTCCATTCTTCTATACGTAAAAGAATATCTTCATGGTTTGATAGTTGTGATGGCAAAGAGGTTTGTTTGATCTCACGATTAAATTTGCTATTACAAAGTGTTAGATTCATCATCGTGCTATCGCCACCAACACTACGTGGTATGGTATGTTCAATATCGTATTTAGGATTTTCGCCAATAAAGTCAGATATACCTATTTCTTCATCAGTATAGATACACTTATGTTTCTGTTCTTCCCACAGTAGATATTTTAAAATATCAGTGTCTGTAGGTTCTATATCTTTATTTGTAGCTTCTTTATATAACTTGATAATTTCATCCTTAGCTTTCTTTCGCTCATTCTCGTTTTCTCTATTGTAACGATAAAGAGCCTGTCGCTTGTTAGCGTCGTTCAATTCACGTGCAAACTCAATATGAATAGTTGTGTCACGATCTATTTTGCCTTCCGCTAATAAGGTGTTGATAACATGACGCATACGGAATAATGAACGCATGGCCATTGGATTACGTACACTGTTGATTCGTGGTGATCCAAGTTTATTCTCATTCTCTGGTACATGAGGATATGATTCTATCATTGACGGATGATAGAGCTTGTTAGTAGCTTCCTTGTTTACCCTCCAATGATCATTATTAATAAGATAATCTTTGATGCATTGTTCGGTGGTTCTTTGATCTGCTGGATTATTGTCTTTGTCTGATATGGCAACAAGTAGTTCTTCAACTATCTGCTTTCTGTTTTCTTTAATGCCCCAAATGTCCGCAGGAATAACTTCTTCAAGATTGCCAAAGAATGTTGCTATTGGATATATTAGTCCCATTCGTAGATAAGGTAATATCTTGCAAATGGCTTTGAGGCTTAATGAAGCATAGTCAGAGTGTACCTTGATATTGGAAAACTTCTTGGCATCTTCTTCGTTAAGTTGAAGATGATTTCTTCCAAAAGCTTCAATATGTTCTTTATCTGAGAAGTCAAAGAGTACGTGCCAAATGTCATTCATGATTTGTTGTTGGCTTTTGCCTTCTGCTTTATCATAAACTTCACTTACAGCATTTATCCAGTCCTCGCCAAATATATCTTTCAATCCTGCGGTGAGTGGACAACCTGAAACGGATGTGTCCATATGATAGTTGAAAAGATATGGTTTGCCTTTAGGGTCCTTATAATAAGCATATTTGTTCTTACCGGCAAGTTCTTTTGCAATATCTTCAAACGCAAATGATGTCTTTGTCTTGCGGAAGAATTTAGGTAGAATCTTTTCACGCTCTTCTTCGTTTAATGGGCGCAATTCATTATCATGTGTCTGTATTTTTATGTTGTTAACAAACTGCAACATTCTGAACTCCTCAAATAAAGGATGTGATGCAGGACATTTGGTCTTCTTTGGCTCAAAAACACAATGGCCAACCAGTCCTTTCTGTGACTTTAAAGGACGCTGAAAGAAGATTGCGTTTTCGAGTTCCTTTACCAAGGAATCATCAAGTTGTTGCTTTTCACAAATAGCTTTGAACTCTTTAAGGTAATGTTCGTTACGTGCTGTATAATGATTTCTGATTTTCTCTCCTTTATGATAGAGATGATAGAAATATTCACCAAGATATTTACAGCCAGCATTTTCTATGGCTTGCGTTAAGTCGTTTATTCCTGTCTTGACAGTGCCATCCTCTTCGCTATCTTCACTCTTGCGATTACTAAGAAAGCCTCTGCGCTGGTTGATGTGATACAATGCTCTTCCTAGAATATATCGTTGGGTAGGATCTGTGAGGTCCAACTTTTCGGTTAAGCATTTATATCTAAAAGTATATGGATTCTTGTCTACTTTATCATCTGTTGATTCCCATTGAAGCAAAAGTTCATTTTTAGGGTAAATATTACGATGACGCCAAAGAGATAATTCCTGTGAACTGACAGAAGGACACAGTTGGTGGTCGCTAAGGATTTTGAGCAACCGTATTTTTCTAATCTTGATACGATAGTATCTTACTCGTGTAGAACGGTGCTCTGTTCTTTCTGCAGCTTTTGAAAGTTCTATACCTTTTTCTATCTTAACTCCTTCTTGAAAGATGTTAACGCCTTTTTCTAGGAGTTTATATTCTTCATCACGTTTCTCCACAATAGCCCATCCAAGGCTATTTGTACCGGTATCTATACCAAGTATCTTTTCCATTTTTCTAATTAATTATTAAGATTTCGTAAAATTATCATTATTTTTTGGAAATTCCAAATTTATTTCTCATATTTGCAATCAGATAAGTATTTTTCCTACATCTTATCGCAATAAGGCAGTAATTGCCGAAGGATGTTATCCTATACTCCCGCTTTGGTGGGAGTTTTTTTATGTATTTTTGTATCACATGAATACGAGAGATTCTCAAATA
>Ga0310695_10010950_pt1 | contig 13122 bp, 9 predicted proteins | sample RumenRJG_04DNA_FD_203882 | JGI IMG/M metagenome (GOLD analysis project Ga0310695, IMG submission 203882) | Bovine rumen microbial communities from Lethbridge, Alberta, Canada - RJG_04 (v2) (version 2) | ecosystem: Host-associated > Mammals > Digestive system > Stomach > Rumen | place: Canada...
AGGAACATAAGATGAATCTATTAGAATTTTATCCTACCCCCAAGACACTACTTACGAAGATTCTTGACAGTATAGATTGGCGAAAGGTAAAGACTGTTTTAGAACCATCTGCCGGAAAAGGAGACATCGCATCTTTTATAAAGGAAGCAGCAGGCGGATACTCTTACTGTAATTCAGGAGTAGACATTGATTGCATAGAAAAAGATAAAACATTACAGAATACCCTGAGAGGGAATGGCATGAGACTTATTCATGACGATTTTCTGACATTCAGAACCGCAAAACAGTATGACTTGATCGTTATGAATCCACCTTTTTCAGAAGGAGACAAGCATATATCGAAGGCTCTTGATATGCAGGAGAAGTCCGGTGGTGATATTATCTGCATCTTAAACGCAGAAACCATAAAGAATACATACACTAATCTCAGAAAAAGTCTCGTAAAAAGACTTGAAGACGCCAACGCTGAAATAGAATATATGCAACAGGAATTTGCATCAGCAGAACGCCCGACCAATGTTGAAATAGCGATAGTTAAGGTTCATTACGAAAAACCCGAGTTAACGTCAAGAATATTTGAGCATCTTAAGAAAAAGGCATATTCAGAGGGTTTTGTGGATGATATTACGGATCTGTCGCCATCAGATTTCGTGGAAGCAATCGTAAGACAGTACGAACTTGAAGTCGAGGCGGGTATAGCTCTTATTAATGAATATAAGGCAATGCTGCCACGGATTATGCCGAATATAGGAGAAGAAAACAACAAGTACGCAACCCCCATACTGGAGCTTAAAAGCAATGGTTACAATCTTTCAATTAATGACTATGTGGAGCAGGTACGGGGAAAATACTGGAGAGCTATTTTTGAAGATAGGCGTATCACCGGAGGTATGACATCAAATCTTCGAGAGACATACCGGGCTAAAGTGCAGGAACTTAAAGACTACGACTTTTCTGTATTCAATATCCACAGGTTACAGGCAGAAATGTCCAAGGAACTGATGAGCGGAGTAGAGGAATGCATTATCAAGCTTTTTGATGAACTTACGTATCAGTATTCATACTTCGATGAGGGTTCTAAGAACATCCATTACTATAACGGGTGGAAAACGAACAAGGCATACATTATCAACAAAAAGGTAATAATCCCGTTTTATGGAGCTTTTGATCGGTTTGACGGTAAATTCAAACCCACGTGGTATGAGTGTCTGTCAAAGCTTTCAGACATAGAAAAAGCATTGAACTATCTCGATAATGGAAGGACAGCGGATGATTGGGGACTTGCCGGGCGGCTACAGGCGGCAGAAAATGCCGGGCAGAACCGCAACATAGATACAAAATACTTTACTATGAGCTTTTATAAAAAGGGGACTTGCCATCTTACATTTAAGGACGATGAGCTTCTGAAAAAATTCAACATTTTCGGATCCTTGCAGAAAGGTTGGCTCCCCCAGACTTACGGAAAAAAGAGATATGACGATATGGAACCTGAAGAGAAGGCAGTAATTGACTCATTCGAAGGCGAAATATCTTACGACGAAACTATACGTAAATCCGATTTTTATCTTTTCCACACACACTATGTTTTGCAGATAGAAGAAAAATCAGCATAATGAGGTAAATAAAGGAGTGCATATGAGCTTTGACGCAAGATTTATAACACAGGAAAAATCCATCAGAGGAAAGATTGTAAATGTCAGAAGACATGGTGTCCACAGGTATGCGTTTATTTTAGGGGACAACGGCATAGAGTATTTTTTTCCCATAAGCGAAATCTGCCGTAGGCAGGACTGGGCAAAATATGTCTGGGTTGGTAACCGATGTTCATTTATCCCCGGGGACAATGAGGGCGGAGAAAGCCCTGTCGCAAAAGCGGTAGTCCCTGACCAGAAAATAGACCCCGAGGCAGAGACTAGACGAAAGAGACAGGAAGAGGACTGGGAACGGCATATTCTTAAAGAAGAAAGAAAAGCTGCAAACCGCGCAATAGCAGAAGAAAAAAAGCTGAGAAAAGAAGCTAAGGAACAGGAGATACTTAACCACCTTGTTTACTATGTGGCGGTTAAACATAAGGATAAATGGCTTATGTACAACAGGAATATCGTATTTACAGAGCTTGAGGATGCTAAGGCTGATAAGGAACGGATTAAAGTCGAAAAACCTAGACTTAACCTTACTGTCAAGAAAGCCCTCCGTTACGAATTTGGCGGGAAAACGGTATATATAGATTTTACCCACAACAAGGTTGGAACAAAGATCGCATAGGAGGCTATATGAGATACGTCATTTTAATCACTATGCCAGATGGTGTGCCGGTTCACGAACCCGACATAATCGAATATGATCCCAAAAAGGCCGTGATTGCATGGCTCAGGATGGGTTATAAATCTGTTTTACAAAACTAAAAATACATATAAATAATTTTCATTTGTTTCATTTTTCTTGTCCTTTCTTATCCTTATTGACGCTTAATATTTCCGGAAATACACTGTAAATATCAAATATTTCCATCAAAAGGTGGCTTATGGCAGACGGCTGGACTGAAAGAGTCTATACAATCGAAACAAGGCTGCAAAAAGAATACTGCGGGTATTTTCGGGAATTTGCTCCTGAGTTTGCTGCGCTGTGCAGACGCATAAGCCAGGATCTGAGACACGGTGTGGAAACGGACAGTAAGTACGTCACAGCGCTCATGCAGAAAACCGGGTATTTGAAACGTACCGTCAATTCTGCCCTGAGACAGATAAAAGGACGGATCAAAGCGTTAAAAGAGCTTCAGAAAACACAGATTGCCGACAAGAAGAACAAGGTCGAGGCGCTGGTGGGGAAAATCAAAGATTTAAGTGACGAGATTGATGAACTCAAGAAAAGTGTCGTGCAGCATCCAAACGATAAGGAATTGCTGCGTAAATATAAAAACAAGAAAGCAAAGCTTTACTCATTGCAGGTAAGGAAAAACCGTTTTAATAATGACATAAGGAATTATGAAAAATCTGATGTCCCTGATATATGCTACGGGAGCAAGGCTTTCTTTGCGAAACAGTACCATCTTGAAGATAACGGCTATAAGACGCATAAAAAGTGGCTAAATGATTTCCGGAAACTCCGGGACAGGCAGGTGTATTATTTGGCTTCCCGTGAAGAAACGGCAGGAAACCAGATGTGCCAGCTGAAATACCAGGGCGGCAGCTTTTTGCTGAAGGTACGTAAAGAAAGAAAATACTGCCCTGAAGACGCAAAGCGTAATGATGAACGCAATTATGTGTGGATACCCCTTGATTTCAGTTACCGAAGGGAACTTCTCATATACGCTTTAAATAACGGACTCCCGCTTTCATACACGTTTACCTGTAAAAATGGGAAATGGTATGTGGATGTTGCCGTGACCGTTAAAAACGAGATATGGACTGATACATCAGACGGATGCATAGGGATGGACTTCAATAACGGGTTCATTGCGCTAACCGAAACCGACAAAAGTGGAAATATCACCAAAACCACAAACATCCCCCTAAAATACCATGGGACCGGGAACAGAGCCAAGTCGGAGATGTCGGAAAAGATTAGTAAAATTGTAAGATACGCGTTCAATAAAAAGAAAGCCATCAGCATCGAAAACCTGAAATTCAGCAAGAAAAAATCCTGCTGTCTCCGTAAAGGCAAGAAAAAGTACAATGAAATGCTGCATCTCCTTGATTATTCAAGATATAAACAGCTATGTACGGACTACTGCTCTACATACGGAGTAATGCTGAAGCTTGTAAACCCTGCATATACATCAAAGATCGGAAAGCAGAAATATGCAGACAAAAGGAAACTTACAGTACATAACGCCGCTGCTTATGTCATAGCAAGGCGCGGTCAGGGATTTAAGGACAGATATAAAAAGAAGGCTGCATAAGCCACGGGCTTGTCAGAACCGGTCATGTCCCAAGTGATTCATGTTCCGGTCAAACTGCCGAGACCCTGTAACTTTCAACAGAAAGAAAGAATGGCATGCAATTCCCATATCAGGGAACGCGCCTAAGGGTGCGAGAACCGGTATGCGGTGAATGACAGGACAACTTTCTGCGGTGGATGGTGAACCGTAACACCGGAAATTAAAGACACAAGAAACGCCAGCGATGGTACTTTTTCATTATTTTTAATTTTATTTTACGGTGAAAAATATCCTACCTGTGTGTCTATACAGGCAGACAGCGAAGAATCAGCTTTCGAATTACTCTGTTGGACAGAACGAAACAAAGACAAAGTAAGAGTTTATATGGTGGAACACAAATGTCCTTATAAGCCGGACTGGTTCATAGATATTGTTAAGTCCTATGTACGTAAAGGCAAATCCTCGATGCAGTGGAATTATGATCAGGTATCACCGTTCGCTTATGGCTGAAAGGGAAGAAAAGATATGATAAAAAACGACAGACCACAGACAGTAGAGGTAAAAGGCAGCGCAGCAGATACGTCATTACTGACCGATTTAACGCCGCACGATATCGAGGTTGTAGGAAAATGGATACGTGCAAATATCGAACATTCCGACACAGAATGCCCGCACAACAGCTATTCCTTAAAACACTTATTGGAAGCAGACACAGGGATATATCTGACCAACAACCAGTACAAAGACGCAATGTTGCTTGCGGGTTTCAAGCCGATAACCGAAAACGAGATCAACTGGCGCTTCCGTTGTTCATATATTCCTGACAAGATAAGGAATCTCAATCCATTCGCAATATGGGCTCGTTCTGCCAATGACATTACTGCTCCAGAAAGGGATTTTATTAGCGATATGGAGAACGACAAGGATTTCCCTATCTTTGCTGAACATCAGATCATTCTTGATTATCTCGGGATAGAGGGAGCTTGTGACGGTGCGATAGAAGCCTTTGAAGCCTTGTGGGACAAGTATTTGCAGGAAATCCGTCAAAAAAAAGATAGACGATAATCAGGGCAGATACGTTCACTGGAAAATGCTTGAACATAATAAAAAAACCTATAGGGAATTAGAAAACTATATATTAAGACATCAGTCCTGCTGCGTGGTTAATCCATGCGGATCCGGTAAAACTTCTGTCATGTCTGAATTTATTAAGAACCACAACAGTTCAAAGAACGTTGTTCTTACAAAACAGAAGAACGCCGACGGATACTACAACCGGATGGACAACGTGTTTAGAAATGTCACTATCCGTACGTATTCTAGTACTTTTTGTTAAGACTTTTTTCAATACTGTGATTGACAGAGCTTTAAGGAAAGGCAAAAACCATACGGATAACTGACCTTTCTCAAAAAAATACGGAGGTTATATGCAATTACTTGAACATAATAAAACAGCATATTTGGCAGTAAAGGATGCGTTTTCCAGTGAAAACCGTACCTGTATAATCCATCCTACGGGCACGGGAAAGACCTATGTGGCCTTACAGGCTATCCGCGACTGTAAAGGAACGTGTCTGTATCTTACTGCGCTAAAGGAAAACCTCGCGTACTTTGAGCGTACTCTTGCCGAGGAACTAGGAAAAGTCCCCGGGTATTGTTCTAATATATACCGGAATCTGCAAAGGGATCTGCCAGAATATCCATCATTTGACCTTATAATTCTTGACGAATTTCATAGGTGCGGGGCTCCTGATTGGGAAGAATATGTGTATATGCTTCTTTCTGAAAACCCCGACGCAAAGGTTCTGGGACTGTCTGCAACGCCTGTCCGTTACCTGGATAACGAAAGGAATATGGCCGAAGAATTGTTCGAGAACAATGTGTCGTCTGAGATCACCCTTGCCTCGGCAATCGCAGGTGGGCTTCTGAATACTCCCGAGTATCACGGGTGTGTTTATTCATTCAAAGAAGACCTTGAGCGTATGGAACAGGCCCTTAATACTAAAAAGTACGGAAGCAATAAAGTAAAGGCAAAGAAGTTCTATGAGCTCGCTAAGAGACAGATAGAGAATTCCACAGGTCTTGAGGAATTATTCGATAAATACCTTAAGAAGAACGGCAAGTATATAGTGTTCTGCCGGAACAAGGAACATCTGTCCGCAATGATAAAAGAAAGTGACGAGTGGTTCTCCGGTATAGAAAGACACATATACCGGGCATCATCCGGGTATAACGGGTCGTCCCTTGAAATATCACGGTTTGAGGATGACAACAGCAATACTTTGAGACTCTTATTCTGTATTGATATGTTAAATGAAGGTTCTCATTTGACTGGTGTCACAGGAGTGATCATGCTTCGTCCGACAGAAAGCGCTAACATATATTTGCAGCAGTTAGGCCGCGCCCTGTCAGTTGACGCAGACGGGAAGCCACAGATATTTGATATTGTAAACAACAGTTCCCTGCTTGTCCCCGCAAGGGAGGTGTGGGGAGAGATAAATGCCGCCCTTGTAAATGCAGGAAAAACGGAAGTAAATTTCGACATCCTTGACAGGGATTTGGAAATAATAGGTCTTTTACACGATTTTTTCGATGCTGTCTATTCGTCCTGGGAGAGCAGATATGAAACGGCAAAGGAATATGCTGAAAAACACGGTTCCATACGGTATATGCCATTTAATTATGAGAATGAGGACGGAGTAAGGATTGGCGCATGGATATGCAGACAGAGATCTTTCCGGCGCAAAGATGCACTTCCGGAAGAAAAAATAAAACTTCTCGATGCGATCGGCATTGAATGGGATCCAGCAGAAGCCTTCTGGTACGAAGGATACAATGCATTAAAAAAATACGCTGAAACGCACAGAGACTTTGTATATGTAGACCCGAAAACTGTTTTTGGGGATAATAAAAAACTGTCAACATGGATAAACAACCAACGAAAGGCATATACTACTGGATACCTTTCAGACGAAAAGATAAAGCTTCTGAAAAATGCAGGGTTCGTATTCAATCCCAAGGACGCTGCCTGGATGAAAAGCTTCCGTGCACTGGAAGAATATGCAAAAAACAATGATGTCAACACCCTTCCGAGAAGACATAAGACTGCCGAAGGATTTAATCTAGGGTCATGGTTTATGATTCAGAAGCAGAAGTACAGAAATCCCGGAACGCGAAAAGGAACTCTTACGGAAGAACAGATAAAACTGATGGAGAGCCTTGGAGTGAAATGGGAAGTCCGTTTTGATAAGAGTTTTATGGAGGGATATACCCATGCCAGAGAATATGCTGAAAAGGGTGGGTGCCTTGCTGAAATCCCTATATCGTATGAATGTGCTGACGGGTTTAGATTAGGATCCTGGCTGCACGAAAAGCGCAGGACATCGCGGCAGTATCTTTCCGAAGAACATAAAAAGATGCTTGCCGAGATTGGATTCGATTTCGAGAAAAAGTTGAAGCGTGCCTGGAACAGACATATAGAAAGCCTGAAAAAGTATATTGAAAACAATGGCGATATAAACAATATGCCTGTAGAATATGAAAGTGACGGCTTTGCTTTGGGGAAATGGCTTGCTATGCAGAAAGATAAGGTAAGGAATCCCGATAAATACGGTGTATTAAGACCTGAGCGGAGAGAGGAACTGGAATCGCTTGGATACAATTTCGCTCTTAAAAAGTCTGCTTCCTTTGAGGAACGAGCAGAGGAGATAAAAAAACTCATAAAAGATGATAAAATGAGTACGATGTCTTATTACGAAAAAACAGACACGGGATTCGCGCCGAAAAAATGGCTGTCAGTTCAGCAGACTAATATGCGAAACAATAACTTAACAGAAACGCAGAAGAGAACTTTGAAAGAAATATTACAGGAGCTGAGATAAAAAATGGATAAATTCGAAAAATACCGTTATTTACTAAAAGAAGCCATAGGAAATAGGACACTGGCGCAGTTTTCTGAAGAAACCGGAATCACTGTAGAATCTCTAAGCCGGATCCAGACCGGTGCGAACACATCCCGTCCGAGGATAGGAACTCTTGAAAAAATAGCGGACAACTCTAAACAGAAGGTCGATATAAAAGAGCTTTTGTCCCTTTTTGACTATGATTATAAGGATTATCTGTCCCTGAAAGAGGAAAAGAAGAATAATACTCCGGATCATGAGAGAGCACGTAATGAAATTCAGATGCTCTTAAAAGGGTTTAACGAGTTTAAGAATATTAAATGGGATGGGCTGTCTGAATTACTGGATACGGTATATATGCTCTACACTGAAGAAAAGCCGAAATTCACCATAGGAGAGGAACTGCCCTGCAACAAAAAGATAGACCATAATGCCGAATCCATGGTTCTTGTGACGGGAAATGCGCGGTTATCTGGAAGTGTGGCAAATATATATATCCTGCTCACATATAATGAGACAAAGAATGGTGCAATTATTTTATCCAATGCCACATCAAATACTGGAATATTGAAATCTGCAAAGGTTCTCAACAAGAATTTTGACGTTCCGGGTGTGTCGGATGATGTCGAAGAAACCTTCGAATTGTATCCGGTAAAAGGTATGTCGGAACAGGAGATGGATAACATACGTAAATCCATATCCTGTATTACGGGCCAGCAGAAATACATACATACAATAACCGGTATTGGGTTCATTGTTTCTGATAGACCTGATAGAAAAACAGTAGACGTATTTTACAAGAACCATAAGAAATCCATATCTGAGCTGGATGCAAAAGAAATAAAAAGGTATTTATCAGGCGACAGCGAGGCGCTTGATGATGTTGGAGACAGAATAACTGGAGCTTTTGGATGGGGCGGTCTTGTAGCGAATATCATATCAGAAGAAACCGGTCTTCAGGCAAGGTTCTGGACGCAGGAAGACGAACTTGATGAGTTTAAGTTTGATGATAACCCCTCATGTATATTGGTCCCTGATGAAGAAGCGGAGAGGCAGAATTTAAGCGCGGACAAAATTATGGACACTCTTGAACCTTATGCGAGGGAAATTGGGGCAAAAGAGATAGGTTGTTGTTATTTTTCCGCTGTATTCGATAAGACAGATAGGGAAAAGAGGATCTTAAGATAATAGGTCAACAGCAAAACGGTTAAGGTTCCTTGCGGTCTGATAGTTCTTCAGAGTAGAGAAGAGAGATCATTGCATCCGCCTCGTCTTTTAGCAGAGCTGACATAATCCCTACTGCATTTTCAGCTTCCGGAGAAATACTTGCAAGACCGCGGCTAAGAACAGACAGGTTGTCGGATATCTGTCTTATATTCTGGATATGGTCTTCAATATCTGGCACAGGTATAACGTTTGCACTCATAGCACTGCTTCCTTTCCCTCTTTATTACGAATTAAATCTATTTTATGTCATTTAATTTTATAAAATCTTTTTTGCTCTTAATTTTTTAAGATAACAGGTGTTGTTTTATTCATCACCCCTAATAGCTCGCCGTTGCTCATCTGCAGTACTGTCAATATACGATTCTGTGCTTAAAATGGTAGAATGCCCCATCAAATCCTTCACTAATTCAGCATTCCCGTTCGTTTTCCGGAGCATCACGGAGGCGAAGGTTGTACGGAGCTTATGTGGTGTTATGACATCGTATTTATTAGGGACAGATGCTTTTATATAGCGTTTTACCATACGTTCCACGGCTTTGATGTTTATTCTCGTTCCAGGTGTCGATTTTTTGAAATATACAACCGTTTCCTCACCGGTTTTTAGATCTTTTTCTTTCTTCTCAATTACTTTTTCCTGACCATATGACAGAAAAAGTGCCTTGTTATCCGGAGCAGGAGAGTAACGTTCCCGATCTTTTATGCATTCCCTTAGCACTTCTTCAATATGGTCTGACAGATATACATAGGAACTGTTTTCCTGTGCTCCCTTACGCATCACATCTATCATATGGTTATCGAAATATATGTCAGTTATATCAAGGCCGACAAGTTCCGATATGCGGATTCCCGTAGCAAGGAAAAGTTCGCATATTGCTATGTCCCTTATCCGGTTCTTCTCATAATAGCTTTTCCCGATTCCTGTCCCGTGCCATAAGGCATCCAGGAATGCTTCTTTTTCCTTGTCAGTGAGATATGTGATCTTCTTGTCCTTTTTCTTTTCCTGTCCCTTTATTTTAAGGATGGCGAAGGGGTTACGGTCAATAAACTCCTTGGCTACAAGATAATCGAAGAACTGGGTCAGGGTCGTCCGGTAATGCTTTATGGTCGCAAGCTTCTTTACATTATTCATGGAAGCCTGGAACTCGATGGCATCATCAGCATTGAGTGCCCCGAAATCCTCATAGGAGAGGTCTGACATCTGCTTATGGCCAAAATAGGAGTTATTGTCCTGTAGATACCTGCAGAATTCCCTTAATTCCGTCGCATAGGAGAGCAATGACCGCTGGCTGAGAATAGAAGCAGCCTTAAAGGAGATGAATGAACGCATGGGCTCAGGCAGCTCTTTCTTTATTTCGTCCGTTTTCTTTTTCAGTTCTTTGTTAACTTCTTCTTTGTATTTGGACATGTTCTACAACCTCAGTTCTTGCAGGTCATGGGCATCATTCCGTAACAATAAACCTTGATGCAAGGTTTTCGATCGTAGATGTATCCTGCACCTGAAGAGACGGTATAAAAAGATGTTCCCATTCTTTATATCCGTTTGCTTTACACCACTTAGTAGCAACCTTACAGTACTGAATACCCCTCTTTTTCTTGGCTATTACGTCAGGATCGTTCTGTTTATCCTCCCCTTTTATTTCAACCAGATATATAATATCTTTAGTCTCTACCACGAAATCCGGTTCATAATTATGACCCCTGTTATAGGTAATATTGAATTCCGTTGGGGCAGGTCTTAACCAGTTGATCACGTTATCCCTATCCCTTTCCATAGCCCGGGCAAACAATAATTCAGGCCTGCTGTCAAATTTGGCAGTCTCGAAAACCCCATATTCTATTCCGTCAAATAAGACTGATTGGATGTTCTTCGTATATTTCCCATACAGATTGACCTTTTCTTCATAATTATACCTCTGGCATACGTTGGTTTTTGAGGCGTTGATAACTTCTTCCTGTAAAAAACCGTTTTCGCAGTAAAAATGCTGCATCATCTGTGAGTATATTTTCTGTGCAATGTCCCTCTTATACATCATAACGATATTTTTCATGCCGTTTTCCATGTAATGATTCTCAAAATGCCCGCATACCTGGGAAACGAGTTTTTTAAGCAGAGTAGCGCAGTTTTCCCTTTCATAATCTATTTCGTCTGCTTTTCGTATTTCATCAACCAGTATTTTCTTCGGGTTGTACCCGTCAAAGTCAATGGCATCACCTTTGATCATCTGTAAGTCCGATGCTTTTATAAGATTCTGTATAAGGAGCTGGTTGTTTATGGGGACTTGGGTAAATTCATCGAGGTTTAGGTCAAAGTCCGTGAACACGTATTCTTCTGTTCCTGCATCTGTAACTTTGATCCGGGGTATGGGTATGAATTTTTCCATTGCCTTTACGTGTGTTTTCTCTACCTGGGTTTCAAACCATGCAAGAAGAGGGTTTTCGTTCTCTTTATAGATCATGGCAAGGTCTTTATCCTCGTTGATTGTTTCCTTTATCCTGTCCACGATTTTTTTCTTTTTTTCGTGGGTAATGCTTTTCGTAGGGCTTTCCTGTACTTCCTGGCCGATTTCGTCCTTAATAATCTTGCTGGCAGTCTCTATGATTTTATCAGTACGTTCTGTCCTTGTTATGCCGGTCTCTTCATAAGCCGATGTGATATGCTTTTTATCCCCGAGGTCAAGCGATAACTGGGTGTATTCCGTTTCCTGTGGCGCAATTTTGTTCGCATGGATGACATTGCCTGCTTTAAAGATGGAGTCGCCCTTTTGGGCTTCGGATACGATTTCTTGGAATTTGTCATGTGCTGTAAGCATTACAGAATCAATGTTTGTCCCATCTTCATTGGTTCTTTCCCCGAAAGGAAGCCTTAAACCTCTGCCTACCATCTGTTCCCGGAGTATCTTTGACGCTGCTGTACGAAGAGGGACAATGGTATAGAGGTTGTTCACATCCCATCCTTCCTTGAGCATGTTCACATGGATGACAATTTCCACCGGGTTGTCAGGATCCTCCACGTCGAGAAGCAGTCGCATATTTTCTTCGCTTTCCTTGCCTTTCAGGCCGGAATATATCTTTATGGTCTTATCCTGATACTTGCCGTCGTGGAATTCAGTGGATTTTACATACTTCTCAACCCAACTCGCATGATCCTTGTCCTTGCAGACAATCATCATAAAAGGTTTGACTCTTTTCTTATCATGGTTGATATGATAAGCCTCCAGTTCTGCTCTGACCTTTTCGTGACAGGCGATCCCGTCAAGGATCATCAGCTTATCAAGCTGTTCGTCCCCAAAATTGTAAAAATCAACATCAGAACGGGTCACGGCAAAAGGAACCCTTGTGTAGCCATCCTCAATGGCCTTTGACAGGGGGTATTCATATACGACATTTTTGAAAGGCTCTTGTTTGTTCCCTTTTATTACAAGTGGCGTGGCTGTCAGCTCAAGTCCCAGAAGCGGGTTAAGGTCGTCAAGCGCCTGTGCGCCTTTTTCTGCACGGTAATGATGAGACTCATCCATTATGAGGGTAAGGTCCGGGATAGAAGAGAGGTAATTATAGAAAGAATCTCCCAAAATCTCGTTTATCTGCCTCATATTAGCATTTTCCTTATTAAATTTATCAATGTTGAAGACATATATGCGGATATCGCTTCCCATTAAGGAAAGGTTCCCTTCCTTATAGTCATCATCAACGATAATCTGTGGGGGAGAAGAGAAGCAGCCAAGCCCTTTGAACACGTATTTCTCACTGGTGATGTCGCTCAGGTCTTTCTTCAGTTTGTCATACACTGTTGTCCCGGGAGCGACCACAAAGAAGTTCTTTATATCGTGCTGTGTATATAGGTATGCTATGAATGCCCCCATAAGCCTTGTCTTGCCGACCCCTGTGGCAAGGGCGAAAGTCAGGGACATAAAGGAGCGCTCAAAATCAGAACATATGTTATACAAGGAGCTGACCGTATCAAGGGCCTTTTTCAGATCCATGCCTTTTTTGAGTTCCATGCTGGATAGTATTTTATCGAGGATAAAAAGGGACTTTTCCTGTGGTGTCCTTAAGGACATTGCTTTGCTTATGTATTCCGGCGTGTACTGTGGGAACCTGTCACTCATCGTAAAT
>Ga0310695_10010953_pt1 | contig 13120 bp, 10 predicted proteins | sample RumenRJG_04DNA_FD_203882 | JGI IMG/M metagenome (GOLD analysis project Ga0310695, IMG submission 203882) | Bovine rumen microbial communities from Lethbridge, Alberta, Canada - RJG_04 (v2) (version 2) | ecosystem: Host-associated > Mammals > Digestive system > Stomach > Rumen | place: Canada...
TCGAAGCTGTCACTCCCAGCAGGGCCTGAGGGCCGTAAAGGAAGAAGCCGGCGAGGGCGAGCAGGATGAGAATCAAAACAGGAGACGCTGTATTCCTTACGAGATGCAGGACGAGGAGGCATGCCCCCGTCAGCAGCATTTCCACTGCGCAGACGCGGTGCGTCTTGGAGTGGAAGAAATGATCTGAAATCCATCCTGCCGCCAGCATCCCGAGCAGCCCTGCGATCTCGAATATTCCTATGGTCCAGCCGGCAAGCTCCGGAGACAGCGGCTCCTGCCTCTGCTGTAAAAAGGTGGGTCCCCAATCCAGTACGGCAAAACGCACTATATAAACGAAGAGATCTGTGACAGCGAGAAGCCAGATTACCGGATTGAGGAACACCTTTTTCTTTACGAACGCCCTGAAAGCTTCAGGGGTATCGTCGTTGTCTATTTCAGTTTTTGTGTCCGGGAGGTCGGGAAGGCCCACCGAAGAGGGAGTGTCGCGCAGAGTCAGGACGATGAATACGACTCCTGCGAAGCCTATCGCCGCCGGTGCGAAAAAGCAGTAGCGCCAGTTGCCGGTACGGGCGATTATATATCCGCAGAAAACCGCGGCGAGCGCTGCGCCTATCGAATGGGAGGTATTCCACACCGCAGTCTTCGTGGCAAGTTCCTTCGGCGGCACCCACCAGGCGAGGAGATGGTTGCAGGGAGGGAATCCGCAGCCTTGGAACACATTGTTGAGCACGAGCAGCGTGGCCATGATGATGACCATGGTGCTGACGAATTCTGCACCTCCGGCCTGGCCCGTAATCATGACGGAGAGCTTGTCGGACCAGCCGAAAAGCAGGTTGAACACCGAACAGGCGGCGAGCCCGATGGCCAGATGCCAGCGGGCGACGGTCCTGTCCGCGATGATGCCGTTCACGAATTTGGAGATTCCGTAGATGATGCCCACCAGACTGAGGATGATACCGAAACTGGTGTTCGTTATCCCGTACTCTTCCCCGAGGGACGGCATCGCGAAGGCGAAGTTCTTGCGCACGAAGTAGAACAGCGCATAGCCTATCATCGAACAGATGATGACCCTCCACTGCCAGTACTTGAATGTGTGCTTCGTCTTCATACCTTATTATTGTTTACTTCCCGAGATGGTCGAAAGTGAATGCTTCCCAAGGCATGTCGGCGTCGGCCTTGCCCTTGTCGAGGATATCCACTATGTGCATGAGCAGGGGGAAATCCTTCAGGTCGACAAGTCCGAGCTCCGCCTTGCGGCGTATTGCCTGCCCCATGACTCGTGTTATCACCAGACTCTCGAGGGTGATGCCGGCGAGAGCCTCGGTAACCTCGTCGTAGTTGAGACCGCGCCCCATCAGCACTCCGCATTTGCGGGTGCGGCCGCTGAATATCGTGACGTAAAGGTCTCCGAGCCCGATGCATTCGCTCTCGAAGGTGCCGCCCTGCATCTGCATCAGCGCATGAGTCTCGCGGACAGCCTGAGTGAACGTGCCCGCCTGCGAATTGTAGTGCTGGGGCTCGTCTTCTCCGTGCCAGCGGGTGTTGAGGCCCACGGCGAGGGTGACAGCCATGGCGTAGGCGTTCTTGAGGGCCACGGCGCTCTCCAGGCCTATGACATCGTTCGTCAGAGAAATATGGTAGTAAGGGCGCTGCATGGCCTCTTTCATCATGCGAAGCGCTTCGTTGTCCTTGCCGCAGAATCCGACTTCGGAAGGATCCATGAACACGAGTTCGTAGGAAGTACATGGGCCTCCGATTGCGCAGACAGTCCTCTTTATTCCGCGCTTTGCCAGTTCGCTCTCCCAGTAGCCCGGATATGAGAGCAGCGTGCCGTCTTCCGTGGCGCGGAGCCCCTTGGTAACCGACAGCACAGGCATTGAAGGGTCGAGTTTCGTCAGGATTTCCTCAAGGAACCAGTCGACTCCGAAGGAGGACACTCCCCCGATCACGAAATCCGAGCCTTTCACAACGTCTTCCCATTCCTTATAATAATGGTATTGCACGTTGTCCGGGAAGGGACGGCAGAATTTCTCGTGTTTGTGCGTCTTGATATATCCGTCGATGATTTCGTCGTCCAGGCAAGTTCCAACTATATGGACTTCGTTGCCGTTTTCGGCTGCCGGGAATGCAAGGGCGGAGCCCATCATACCGGCTCCGATAATGGTAATCTTTCTTTTCATAAGTATTTTTAGTGTGAGTGCACGTGCACTCACACCGCAAATTTAGAGATATTTATTTTATTTGCAAACATTTTTTCATATTTTTGCAACCAGCATTACAGAGAATTGGCATAAGATGCAGATAGTCAACAATAAGACTGCAACGATATTCGATGTGGCCGACAAGGCGGGAGTTTCCCGCGGAACCGTCGACCGCGTGATTTACGGCAGAGGGCGCGTGTCTCAACAGACACGGGACAAAGTACACAAGGCGATAGCGGAGCTCAACTATTCCGCCAACACGAATGCATCCAAACTCGCATCAAAAAAGGAATACGCCTTCGCCTGCCTCATTCCCGAATTCAAAAAGGGCGACTACTGGGAAGAAATGAACAAGGGCTTTCTCGCCGCTGCAAAAGACTACTCTTCCTACAGCATCAATCTCACAATAAGGTACTACGACCAGAACGACATCCGGTCGTTCATAAAGGAAAGCGAGGCGATCCTCGATTCGAGGCCGTCCGGAGTCATAATGAATACCGTATTCCGCGAAGAAGTCACCACATTCACCTCCGCTCTCGAGCAGGCGGGAATCCCCTACGCCTTCGTGGACAACAAAATAGACGAGCTCGGCTACACCATATATTATGGTATCGATCCCTACAAAAGCGGAGCGTTCGGAGCCTATCTTCTCACCAACCGGATGGAAATCGGGGAAATCGCCCTGGTGCGACTCCTGCGCGACCCGAGCCACAAGGCCGACCCGAACCGTCCCCGCCGCCACGGGTTCACCGATTACATAGAAGACCATTTCCCGGCATGCAGGATACACACGGTGTTCATCGATCCAGAAGATGAGGCCGCCACCCTGAATACGCTCGAGGACTTTTTCCGCGCACATCCGTCGGTACACCATTTCGCCATGACCAATTCGCGCGTATTCCTGCTGGGAGAGTTCCTGCGAAAGCATCCGGATCCGAAACGGATAGTGGTCGGCTTCGACGATCTCGAGAAGAATCTCGCCTGCCTGAAAGAAGGTCTCGTCGACTGCCTGGTGACGCGTCATATTTCCATGCAGGCATATAATGCGCTCACGACCTTCGCCGACTGCATCATCCGGAACAAGAAGCCGGAAAACAGGAACAACTTCGTCCACATGGACATCCTTACCCAAATGAATCTGGACAATTATTGATATGGACCTCAGACACCTTGCGCTCAGCCTCCTGCTCGCTATTTCTTGCGGATGTTGCCGCGATGCGGCCATGGTTTCCACCGACGCTCCCCTGACGACCGAATATCTGCCCGCAACAAGAATCCTCTGGACTGCAGGCGCGCCGGAAGGCAGCGGCAAGCTTCTCAAAGCCTTCTGCGGGCAAGTTGCGGTAAACGAGCCGGAAGTCTGCACCCTTCATTCAGGGGATGCCATCCTGCTTGATTTCGGCCGCGAACTGCACGGGGGCCTGCGCATCACGGGCGCCATCCGGGACAGCAAGGCGACGCCCCGGGTCCGCATCCGTTTCGGGGAATCCGTTTCCGAGGCGATGAGCGACGTGGCGACGACTACCGCCACCAACGAGCACTCCCTGCGCGATTTCGAAGCATCCCTCCCCTGGCTCGGCTCTTTCGAGACCGGGAATACAGGTTTCCGTTTCGTGCGGATCGACATTCTGGACGACGGGGGATCTCCCCTGCCGATTGTCGCGGTTGAAGCTAAAAGCATCCTCCGGGACATCCCCTACCTCGGTTCTTTCCGATGCAGCGACGAGAGGCTGAACGCCATCTGGCAGACCGCCGCATATACAGTGCACCTCAACATGCAGGACTATGTCTGGGACGGCATCAAACGGGACCGTCTGGTCTGGATAGGCGACATGCATCCGGAGGTCATGACAATAAACACAGTATTCGGCAGTCAGGATGTCGTGCGGAAGAGCCTGGATTTCGCCCGCGACGGCACCGGTCCGGATGAATGGATGAACGGCATCTGCTCCTACTCCATGTGGTGGTGCATAATCCAGCGGGACCTTTATCTATATACCGGCAATCTGGCTTATCTGCAGGAACAGCACGGGTACATCTCCGCCCTGCTCAGGAAAATCGCGTCCTGCAGGGACGGCTCGCGCGAGAATTTCAAGGAAGGGCGCTTCATAGACTGGCCGACTTCGGAGAATCCGCAGTCTGTCCACCAGTGCCTGCAGGCGATGATGAGCATGACGATGAAGTCGGGGATGGATATCGCCGCCGCGCTGAAAGACAAGGCCCTGTATGAAGATTGCAGCGCCTGCGCACGGGAGCTTTCTTCCTACGAGCCCTCCGAACCGGCCACGAAACAGGCTGCCTCATTCATGACGCTGGCGGGGATCCTTCCCGCAACGGAAGGGGCGGAGACTATCGCCGCGGACGGCCCGGACGGGTTTGCCACCTTCACGGGATACTATATGCTGGAAGCTCTTGCCGCTGCCGGGAGATATGACGATGCCATGCAGATCATTTCCGACTACTGGGGCGGGATGCTCGACCTGGGGGCGACTTCGTTCTGGGAAGACCTGAAATACTCCGATCTTGCCAAGGCCGGACGCATCGACGACTTCGTGCCGGAAGCTGTCTACGACATACACAAGGATGGCGGGGCATACTGCTACGAAGGCCTGCGGCACAGTTTCTGCCACGGCTGGGCTTCCGGGCCAGCCCCGTGGATAAGCAGGCACGTCCTCGGCGTCGAGCCGCTTGAACCCGGGTTCAGGAAGGTGCGCATAGAGCCCCATCTCGGGCATCTGGACTGGGCGGAAGGCACTTTCCCTACGCCAAACGGCCTGATACATGTTTCTGCGCGCAAGACGGAAGACGGCAAAACAATAAGCGACATAAGCCTCCCAAAAGGTGTAAGACGCGTCCGTTAGCAAAGGATTATCAAAAAAAGGGTTGTCTCTGCGCAAGATTAAGCGAATCTCGGATTTACAAGAAAAAACGACAATATGAGAAAAACAATCCTTTTGACTGTCCTGCTGGCGATGCTGCCGTCCATGCTGCATGCGCAGCAGGGATGGAAGGGGAAGTTGGAACTTAGCGCCAACATCTCCGGTGAACCTTCCGATCTGGCATTCGGCGACGCTGATTACTACGTGGGATCATCCGACCTGGCATCAATCTACGGCCCTCAGGAACGCAATGTAAACTACACTCCCGTGTTATCCATAATGGGAGAATACAAGCTCAGGAAGAACTTTTCCATCGGGCTGGAGGCCGCGTACTCCCATTCCGGGAAGGATTATTTCGATCCGTTTACGGACGATTTCATCGGCACTTTCTCGAAGCATACGTTCGCCCTTATGCCAGGCGTTAAATACAGATACCTATTGAAAAGGTACTTTTCGCTTCATTCGGGAATCTCGGCCGGAGCCGCTCTGCAGTTCGGCAAAGACGGATCAGAGGGCATCTTCGATGTAAGGCCTGCCATTCAGGTCATTCCAATCGGCATGAGAGTCGGGGACAAAATCTACGCAACTCTCGATTATTATTTAGGTAATGTGGCTTTAGGGGTAAGGTTTGGAATAGGATACAGATTCTAGTGCTATGAAAAGATTAATTTTTATGTTTGCATTGGCCGCGACGCTGTGCGCGTGCAGCAAAGAATCATACAATGATGAATTCACCGGGAGTTTCAGCTACAATACCACGGCCGGGAGTCATTATCTCCAGACAATAGCCACCGAACTGCTTGTAGACAATATGCGTGCACTGGAAAACGCGCTGGAATTCAACTCTTTCGGTTCGGTTTCCAACAGCAGGACCTCTTCCTACCATTCAAATGGCAAAGACCTTTGGACGCCTGGAGCGGAATGGACAGTCAACGCGGTAACATCCATAAAGGGAGTAAAGATATGCAAAGACGCAGCAGACAGCACCTGGACGCTGACACGGGACGCTGATTACGGCCTGGCGGGCAACACCTACCCTACCGCATACAGCATCACGCTCCGCATGCACAAGGGAGAGAACTATCACTTTGACTGGGAAGTCAGCGCGCAAGGCACGCGTACCGAAAGCAAGGGCTATAGCTGCAAGTTCTGGACAGACGGCACGGTCAATTACCAGACCGCAGAAAGCGGGTACAACTGGTCGAAAGCGTTCGGCACGATGTGGATGGAGGTCAACTGCGGAGAGGAAATCGTCGACAGGGCTTTCATCCGCTACAACGGCAGTACATCGGACTACCGGTATATGCGCGGACTTTAGGCCGGCAGGCGTGGTGTGCATACTGTCCGGGATTTAAGGACAGCATGCACGTTTTGACCGGGGAAGTGTGCATACTGTCCGGGTTTTAGGGACAGCATGCACGGGCTGGAAGGCCGGGATGGGAGGACAGGGTGCCACCGAAGGAGTCTATATACAAAAAGGGATGACCGGCCGGCCATCCCTTTTCATTTGCTTATCGCACAGACTTACTTGAGTTCTGCGAGATACTTGATGGTGCGGACCATCTGAGAAGTGTAGGAGTTCTCGTTGTCGTACCAGGAGACTACCTGAACCTGGAAGGTTTCGTCGTCGATCTTGGAGACCATGGTCTGGGTTGCATCGAAGAGGGAACCGAACTTCATGCCGATAACGTCGGAGCTGACGATCTGATCTTCGGTGTAGCCGAAGGACTCGGTCTGAGCGGCCTTCATAGCAGCGTTGATGCCTTCTACGGTAACGTCCTTACCCTTTACTACAGCCACGAGGATGGTGGTGGAGCCGGTAGGAGTGGGAACGCGCTGTGCGGAGCCGATGAGCTTGCCGTTGAGTTCGGGGATTACGAGACCGATAGCCTTGGCAGCACCGGTGGAGTTGGGAACGATGTTGCAAGCACCTGCGCGGCTGCGGCGGAGGTCACCCTTGCGCTGAGGACCGTCGAGGATCATCTGGTCGCCGGTGTAAGCGTGGATGGTGCTCATGATACCGCTCTGGATGGGAGCGTACTTGTTGAGAGCGTCAGCCATGGGAGCGAGGCAGTTGGTGGTGCAGGAAGCTGCGCTGATAACTGTATCGGCAGGGGTGAGGGTCTTGTGGTTGGTGTTGTAGACGATGGTGGGGAGGTCATTGCCTGCAGGAGCGGAGATGACGACCTTCTTTGCGCCGGCCTCGATGTGTGCGGAAGCCTTTGCCTTGGAGGTGTAGAAACCTGTGCACTCAAGAACAACGTCGACTTTCAGTTCGCCCCAAGGGAGTTCAGCTGCGTTGGGCTTTGCATAGATGGTGATTTCCTTTCCGTCAACGATGATGGAACCGGGAGTGACAACGGTCTTGCCGTCTTCTGCGAGGACTGCGTCCTTGTAATCTACAGTGTGCTTGCCTTCACCGAACTTGCCTGCGAAACCACCCTGAGCGGTGTCGTACTTGAGAAGGTGAGCGAGCATTTTAGGACTTGTGAGGTCATTGATGGCGACAACTTCGTAACCATCAGCCTCGAACATCTGACGGAATGCCAGACGACCGATACGGCCAAAACCGTTGATTGCAATTCTATTCATATTGAACTAAAATAAATGTTAAACAATTTCTAACCATTTTCTTCAGGTTTTACCTGAAAAGCGGCGCAAATTTACAAAAAAATTAACGCATAATCAATTATTGCAGGGAAAATAGAACTATCTTTGCACAAAATATCCTCCATATGAAAATTCTTGTCACCAACGACGACGGTTTCAACGCCAAGGGCATACGGACACTGGTCAAAATTCTGAAACGATACGGCGACATCACCGTTGTCGCCCCCAAAAAGCACCAGAGCGGGATGTCCATGGCCGTGAACCTCGGCCAGAGCCCCATCCCCGTGAAGAAACTCAGCGAGGAGCCGGGAGAGCGCTGGTGGTATCTGGGCGGAACACCCTCCAGCTGCGTCAAGTTCGGAATAGACAATATATTCTATCCGGAGAAGCCTGACGTAGTCGTTAGCGGCATCAACCATGGCGGAAACTTCGGAACTGCATATCTCTATTCCGGCACCATAGGGGCGGCATCCGAAGGAGCCCTCGCCTATATTCCCGCCATCGCCGTGTCCATCGACGCCTTCGATCCGGATGCCGACTTCAGCTCGATCGAAAAGCATTTCCCCGCCATATTCGAAAAGATAACCGACAATCTTTCCGACAGTTACGGATACGTATACAACGTGAATTTCCCGAAGCCGGGCACCGTCCTCAAGGGCATACGCATGGCGAAAGAAGGCTGGCTGCGCTGGGAGAACGAATTCATCCCCTACGACGAGCGGCTGTTCCGCATGAAAGTGCTTTCCATGATGGGGCACGAACTTCCGAAATTCCCCGATCCCGAGGAAGGAGAAGAGCTGTTCATGATGGCGGGCGACATCGTAAACGATTCCGTAAACGATCCCGAAGCCGACATCAACCTTCTCTCGCAGGGATATGTCACCATTTCCTGCCACCAGATCCTCAGCCACGACCTGCAGGAGAACGAGCGCCTGAAGAACCTCGGATTCGAAACGGATTTATGAAGTACTACCTGATAGCCGGCGAAGCCTCCGGCGACCTCCACGGGAGCAATCTGATGAAGGGCCTTCTGCAAGAAGACCCGGGGGCGGATTTCCGTTTCTGGGGAGGAGGGATGATGGAAGCCGCGGGCGGCACCAAGGTGCGCGACTACAAGGCCACGGCCGTGATGGGCCTCACCGACGTACTCGCCAATCTGGGCAGGATTTCCCGCAACCTCAAGGACTGCAAGGCCGACATCCTGGAATGGAAACCAGACGTGGTGATTCTCATCGACTACCCGGGATTCAACATGAAGATCGCCCGCTTCTGCCACGAACACGGCATCAGGGTATTCTATTACATCGCGCCCAAGACCTGGGCATCCCGTGAAGGCCGCAACCGCAAGCTCAAGGCGTGGGTGGACCGCCTCTTCATAGTCTTCCCCTTCGAGATCCCCTACTTCGAGTCCAGGCAGATCCCATTCATCTACAAGGGCAATCCCCTGGTGGACGCTGTGGACAATCACGAATACCGCAGGCCGGAGGAAGGCCGGTACATCGCCATCCTTGCCGGATCCCGCAAAGCGGAAATAGCCCGGACCATGCCCAAGGCGATGCGGATGGCGGACATCCTGCACGCGCTTCCGGAATATGCCGGATGCAAGTTCATAGTTGCAGGAGCGCCGTCAAGGAGTCCGGAAGATTACGACAGGCATATTGGCGGACGCGACTATGTCGAGGTGGTTTTCGGACGCACCTACGACGTCCTGAAATTCGCCGATGCGGCCCTGATCAACAGCGGAACCGCTTCGCTGGAGGCCGCCCTGACAGGCACGCCCCAGGTGGTCTGCTGGAGCACCAGTTTCGTTACGGCCGTGCTGGCGAAGTACGTCCTGCGGGTGCTGGACCACATCAAATATATCTCCCTCGGCAATCTCATCCTCGACCGGCTCGCTTTCCGCGAACTGATCCAGTACGACTTCACCCCCGAAGAATGCGCCGCCGAGATACGCCGCCTTACAGAAGATCTCCCCTACCGGGAGCGCATGCTCGCCGATTACAGGGAGATCCGTCAGCGTCTCGGAGGCACGGGAGCTTCCCGCGCCGTCGCAAAGGCCATGATTCAGTGCCTGGAAGAAGCCTGATACTCGGTATTTATAACCTGATACACCGCCTGCGTCTCGCGCAGCTGCTTCTCCGCCACCTCATCCTCGATAAGGGTTTCTGTGAAGTTGCTCCGTCCGGTCTGCTCCACAGCGAACTGGCGCACCTGACGCACCGGGCTCAGCACCGTCAGGACTGAATCCGCATAGTAGCCAAGGTCCTGGTAGGTCGCCATGAAAGCGCGCTCGCGGAAATCGTCCGACAGCACATCCTGACCGTAGAAACGGGAATCGTAGCTGAATCCAAGCAGGTTGAAGAGCGTAGGCATCACATCTATCTGCGAGCACACCTTCTTCACGTGCGCCGGCTCGATGAAACCGGGAGAATAGATGAATGCGGGGATGTGGTATCCGTCCAGCGGGAGGCTTGTCTTGCCCGCACTCGACGCGCAGTGGTCCGCCATTATCACGAACACGGTGTTCGCGAACCACGGTTTCGAGGAGGCCTCCTTGATGAACTCCCCTATCGCATAGTCGGTATACTTGACCGCAGCCGAGCGCGACATGGGATTGCCGTCATACTCTATGCGCCCTTCCGGATAGGTGTAGGGCCTGTGGTTGGACACGGTCATTATGTGGGCGAAGAAGGGCTCGGCGGCAGCGTCGAAGTCGCGCAGGGCGACTCTGTAGGTATCCTCGTCGCAGGTCCCCCAGATATTGTCGAAGGTGATGTCCGACTTGCCGAAGGTCTTCTTGTCGCGTATGGCATAGCCGTTGGTGCTGAAGAAGTACTCCATGTTGTCGAAGTAGGCATCTCCCCCGTAAATATAGGTAGTGCCGTAGCCCTTGCTGCGCAGGACTTCCCCTGTGGAGAACACCGGGCCCATGCCGGGGCGCTTGACAAGGCTCTCCCCTGAGCTGGGAGGGATGCAGGCGGTCACGGCCTCGAGCCCGCGCACCGTACGGTTGCCGGTTGCGAAGAGGCAGTCGAAGGCCAGACTGTGCTCGAAGAGCGTATCCAGATTCGGAGTAATCCCCTTCTCGTTCCCGAAATATCCCATGAAGTCCGCACTCATGCTCTCGATGGTGATGAGGACGATGTTCTTGCGGATTTCAGGATTCTCCGACACTATGTGCGCAACGCCGTTTTCGTCCATCCCGCAGAGTTCCTTCTGCAGGGCCTCGGCTTCTTCCTGAGGGATCAGGGGATAGAACTGATTATAGTCGAGTTCGTTGGATGCGAAGGCTTCCAGGAAGTCCCAGGATCCGCTTTCCTGCAACTGCGTGACGAACATGTTGGAAGTGCCGAAATTGCGGTATCCGTAATGAAGGAAAAAGAATCCTATGCATGCACAAATGAGCGTGCGGTAGAGGTTTCCAGCATACTCCCCGGCACTGCCTATGCCGGCATTCTTCCAGTCCGCACGGCGGAAGAGCAGCAGGAAAATGCCCAGCGACACCGCCAGCACTCCGAGCGACATCAGAGGGATGTTGTAGGACTCCATGATGTTGCCTATCACCTCGTTGGTATACACCAGATAATCGACGGCGATGAAGTTGAAGCGCACCGCGAACTCCTCCCAGAACACTATCTCGCAGACGAAGATCAGCACAGCGCAGATGATGTAGAGAAGGCTGAGCGCGATGGCGGAAACCTTGCGCCAGCCATCCCTGACCGCCGGCACAAAGAGCTTGATGCTGAAGCAGACGAGGATAATTGCGACAAGGGCATTGGCAATGCCCGGCACCACTCCCCCGTACTCGTCGGTAATGTCGTTGAATCCAATGACATACACAGCCAGTGCAACCAGCAGTCCTTCGATTATGTAACCCACCGGTTTACGGTACTTGGCGGATGTCATGAGAGAGTAGATGACGAAGGCAGGCACCAGGGCTATCGCACTGAAGGCCACGTCGTTGAGAAAGCCCAAGCCGAAGATGCGCAGGATATCCCAGAAGCCGAAGTCCCTCACGGTCTGCGGCATGAAAATGAGGACTATCCTCAGTATGAAGCCCATTACGGCCGCGAGGGCCACGAAACGGGGCGCGAAATATTTGAACCAGTCTTTTTTCTTCATATCTTTTTGTTTTCTATTGTCACTGCATTGAGAGCGGAGGGCAGAAGCTCGAACTCGAGCCTGGTGCCTTCTTCCAGCGGTTCTCCGTCGAAATGCGCAGGGCCGGCCTGGCTGCGTTCTATAATCACTTTCCTTCCCTTAAGGCAGAGTGTGCTGCTGCTTCCCGTAACCTTGCCGCTTACCAGACGCACGAGCAGGGGCGGGAATTTCATGGTGCTGAAGGGCTTGACTATCGTGATGCTGAAGAGGCCGTCCATTACGGACGCTCCACCGCAGATGCGTGCGTTGTTGCCCCACTGCGAGCCGTTCCCCACGGTGATGAACACCGCCTCCCCTTCCCACGCGGGAGCGCCGTCGACAATCACTTTATAATGATCCGGCCTGTAGCTGAACCAGTTGCGGGCGGACATCGACACATAGGTCCACAGTCCCCTGCTCTTGCTCTTGGAGAACTCCAAACCTACTTTTGCATCGAATCCCACTCCGGATGTGCAGAAAAAGTGGCGGCCGTTCATCCTGCCGCAGTCAATACGGCGGACCACTCCGTTTTTCAGCTGCTCCAGCGCCTTATGATAGTTCCTGCTGATGCCCAGGTGAAGGGCAAGACCGTCGCCGCTGCCGCAGGGGATGATTCCCAGGGCCTTTTCCGTCCCTACGAGCCCGGAGGCAACTTCGTTGACCGTGCCGTCGCCGCCGACAGCGACAACCACATCGGCATCGGCGTTTGCAGCCAACTCCCTTGCGTGCCCCGCATGAGCGGTGTATAATATATCACAGCCGGGGAAAAGCGCTTCCGCCTCTGCAACAATCCTTGTCTTGTCTTTCGCTCCCGATACCGGGTTGACTATAAATGCGAACTTTTTCATATTCCGTTTTGCACTGCAAAGATACGCACTTTCGTGTATCTTTTATGCATCTGCAACAATTTTGCCGTCCGCAAAAAATCGGAAAGCACTCATAAGCAGTCGTATTAACTCGCCGAATCCTGACACTTTGCTGCCGTAACTCTTTGATAAATGTTTTCCGGACACCCGAAAGGACACAGACATACTGCCGGGTGTTATGACCCGGAGGTGGTCAGATTTCCTTCGGGGGTTGAAAATGTCAATCGCGGGTTGAGTCGCGTACGCACTCGTGCAAAATTCGGGAAATTGGCTCAAAGGTTTTATACTCGCAACAGTTACTTTTTAAGAATGCCGTCAAGTTCAGCATAAGATATTTCTGCTACATACTCCCCATCTGCGCCAGAGCCAAGGTTGTATGGGTAGAAGTAAATGACAAGACCATCTGAAGTAAGGGCGCTGCCGT
>Ga0310695_10010955_pt1 | contig 13119 bp, 21 predicted proteins | sample RumenRJG_04DNA_FD_203882 | JGI IMG/M metagenome (GOLD analysis project Ga0310695, IMG submission 203882) | Bovine rumen microbial communities from Lethbridge, Alberta, Canada - RJG_04 (v2) (version 2) | ecosystem: Host-associated > Mammals > Digestive system > Stomach > Rumen | place: Canada...
CTCGCAGACTATCGTAGTAGCCGTTCTTCTCGCATACTCGCTTGATGTGAGCCGCCTGCCGTTTCTTGATGCGCTTGATACCTTTCGGGCTCTTCGTCAGTCCGAACTCACGGGCGAACCGATGCAAGGTGGAATGGCTCATGCCGCTGGCTTTCATCAGTCGGCTGTTCTCCTCTTCGGGGAACCACTTGCAGAGCCATGCCCGTTGTTCATCGGTCAGCACATACCCCATAGAGTTATGCCGTAGCGGTTGCTTCGTCAGCGTTCCTGGGAATGGATCTATCTTCATTTGATACGCCCTCCGAACTTTGCGCTGACTTCACGCTCAGCATGAACACCCTCGATGTACGATGTCTTGCTGACCTCGCTAATCATTTCGTGAACTTCCGACAGCGAGCGACCTTGGCAGGCTGCTGCGATACGTTCACACCATCGGGCAAGGTTCTCGCCCTTCTGCTTTTTATATTCCTTCTTCATGTGTCTCACCTTTTGCGTAGTTATATCCTGCCCTCCATGCCGTGCTGATGGCTTGTGCCATTTCACGGGCAATGTCGGTGTCGATGCCTGCCTTCACTGCATGAGTGAACCAATAAGCCTTGTAAAACTCGCAGGCTTGGCAGGCTTTGTCTTGTCTGTCAGTCATGTGACTTCCTGTATTATCCGTTGTTCCTTATAGAAGTAGGCTTCGCACTTGGTCAGCTTGCCTTTCTTGTCGCGCTCATGGTTTCGGTAGCGTATCGGGGTGCCGTCCATGAATAACTCCATTGTCCGCTTCGACTGCGTAATGAGTGCCAATTCAGCGTCGCGATATACGCGGTCATCACCTTTGGCATTCCATTTCGCATACGGCATGAGTTCCTTTGCCGCCATGAGTGCTCCCTGGTAGTAGGCCGCATAGTACACCATCTTGTGAAGGTCTATCTTGACCTCGTTCTCAATGGCAAACCGTTTGGCTCTATCGTCCTCATTCCTCTCCAGAATCGCCAACGCTCTCTCGATGGTCTTCTTCTCTGCATACGTCAGTTCCATAGTCGTAACGCTCTTTGAGGTCAATTCCTAATTCTTCAGCCTTCGCCTTCATCAGTTCGATGTTGCGCCACGGGTTGCAATGCACCTCCTTGTGGCACTTGTGGCAAAGCATGATGCCGTTGCGGATAGACTGCCCAAGTTCGGGGAATCGTGCGAGTGGCAGAACGTGGTGCAACTCCATCGCCTCGTACTCAAACGGCTGTCCGCAATGTGGGCAACGTCCGCCCTGACGTTCGTACAGCTTGCGCTTGTTCTCGACACAATGGTCTTGCACGTTGTTCGCGTACATCAAATCGCGGATAGGTCGTTTCTTCATCCTACAATTCGAGATGTAGAAGTACAACCGCCCGATGCGTAGTTTCTTCGCCCATCCTTTGCGCCATGCTCTCGGCTGCGAATGGTACGGCGGGTTGATGATAGTCACCTGCCCGCCGCTTTGGTTGAACTCCGTTCGAGCCTGCTCACGCTCGGAAATGGTCAAGTCAACTCGCCATTTCTCTCGCTTACCCGCAGCCTTCACCAACTCGCCAATCACCGCAATGGGTGTGTGGTAGGTCGGCTCTCCCGTTCGTCTGAAAATCTCGTTTAATGTCATAGTTACTTATTCGTTTAATTCGTTCAATTCGTGTTCAAAACTAATCCATCTCTGGAATCTCGTTCATCGTGTCGCGGGCTTGGGTGAGCAGGTTGCTCAGGCCGTCCTTCTCGGTGTCAACACCCTTCTTGGTGTCTTCCTTCACCTTCGACGGGGTGGTCTTGTAGTTCAGTCCGATGGCCTCGAACTGAAGCATGAGCGTGCGCTGCATCTTGTCGTAGTAGGGCAGCAGGGGCGAAACCTCGTTCTTCATCTGCGCCATCGAGCCGCTGACCAGCGTTACCAGGCTGTCGGTGGCCTCCAGTTCGGCCTGAACCTTGTCGAGCATCACCATGTTTGATGCCGTAGCCCTCACCTGTGGCAGCAGCCACGGCTCCATGTCAGCACCCGTGCGACTTTTTATCATCTTGCGCAGCTCCAACTCGTAGGCGTGCGCCGTTTTCTTTTTTGCCATAGTTGTTTATCTCTTGAATAGTGACTTATAATGTTTCAACTCCTGTTCGAGTTCGTAGGGATGGCGACGCTCGCGCCATGCCTCCATCGTGATAGGGTATCGACGACCGGGCAGCGACATCCACTTCTCCCACTGATCGTCGCAGGGGCGGTGCAACAGTCGCTTCTGCTTTCGGTAGGCTGTGGCACTGCGCTCGATACCCTTTGACGTGAGCGGAGGGAAACCGTCGGGCGTGAACACACCCAGACAGCAGTACGCCTGCCGTTGCCCCTTGGTCAGTTCCTCTTTTGGTCGGAGTCCCAGCAGCGGACAGCGCGAACACTTGTCGGGCTGCTCGGGTGGCAGCTGGATTGGAGTAAAAATCGCTTTCGGCATTTTATCTGTTATTATTTTGCGTTCGGAGTATATTGCGCATTTTCGATACCTTGCACCATTAAGATATGATTCGGGAAAAACGAGAATTTCAAAATTTCCATTCGTAAGTGAAATTTAGGCAAGTGGATTTGGGAATCGAGAGGGGGTCAATAAAAATCAACCGCCCCGGGTGTCAGTCGGTCGGCGGTTCATAGTTCGGGTCGTCATCAGGCCACCTCGCCAACATCTGCCGCTTCATGCTGAGTGCGTCAGCTTCGATGGCTTCGACGCGACCATAGAGCGAGTCGATGTAGTCAAGCATCTCGTCCTTGGTCTCAGCAATGTAGTAGCCTTTCGATGTGGCTATCAGACAGGGGATGATGTCGTTGTTGCGTATGTGGTTGATCATCTTACGCACTCGCGCCTCGCCTATCTTGATGTCGCATTTGGCTTTCAGTCCGCGCACGATGTCTTTGTTCGTGACCGCTTTCTCTTTGCCAACCTTCACGCGCAGACCTTTGATGATTGGAGGCAGGAATACCTCGCGCTCCTGGTCGGTCAGCGGCTCAGTCTGTTCTTCAAATCCTGTTATCATCGTCGTCTTCTTTATAGTTTGGATCATTCGCTTCCATAAACCTCCGCCGCGCCCGTGCCTTGTTCTCCTTCACCTTCTCCTTGGTATGCGTGCGCATGTCCTGATGCACCTTGATGTGGCAGGCGATGCACAACAGCTGACAGTTGTCTGGATTGTAACACCTTGCACGCATGCCGTCTGGACCTTCAACCGTCTTCGCCTGTTCGACAGGTCGGATGTGATGCACGTCCACGCCTGGGGTGATGAAGCCTTCAGCCTTGCACAACTCGCACAAGCCGTTGGCACGTCGGAACACCTCGGCTCGCAACAGCTTCCATCGCTTGTCGTTCAGCAGTCGTTGGTATCTTGGGTCTCTGCTCATATTACTTCATCTATCCAAAGTCTTACCAGTTCGCGCATATCGTCGAAGGTGATGGGCAGCTGGCGATGATAGCCTTCCTTGTCGGTCGTGGTGATCAGCCAACAGTCCTTTGCCTTCTTGTCTCTCTTTAGTGTTACCATTCTTCAGTGAACGGTCGCCACGGAATGCTCTCCAAGTAGGCGAGCGTTTCCGGGTCGGCCTTTGGTTTCGGTTCGGGCTGCTCACGGTGTGGTAGCCGGTATTGACTTTCTTCAATCATGGTCGCTCATGTTGGTTGGTGGTTCTTCAGTCTGTCGGTGTTCTCCCTCCCAGTCCTGTGCCTCCATGTCAGCCACCTCGCGATCGTCATCACCGAAGACGATGCGCGTCTGGATGTCGTCGGGTGTGAGGTGCTTCTTTCTGCGAGTGCGCTTACCATATTCTATCACGGTGCCATATTCGGAATGGTTGCCTTCCTGCGGACCTTCGTTGCGGATGTCGGCTTCACTCTTGGTCAGTCGGTAGGCATCGCATAGCGTGAACAACGTTTCGCGGAAACTTTCGGTGCCAAGGTCGTTGCCGATGTCGCGGAGTTCCTGATAGAGTCCCTTCATTGCCACTTCCACCACGCGTTCCAGTATGTCGTCCACACAAGTGGTCTGATGCGCCTCGCTGATGAATGGGCGGTCTATCATCACCATGCCGAACCCATTGTGGGCTGGCTGCTGGAGAATGAGCACCATCTGGGCTATCTCGTTCTGAGCGGTAGGGCTGGCGAAGTTGAAAGCCTGACTCCATGCCGCATCCACCTTCAGTGTGTCAACCAATAGTCGCATTTCGGGGGTCACGGGGCCGCTGTTCTTCGCTGCGCTGATGAAGGCATTCACCAGTAGTTGCAACAGTTCATACACCTCCATGCCGCGCATCTTTGCGAGTATGGTCAGCAGGTCGGCCACCCATATCGGCACCTTTGTTGCGATGGATATGTATCCTTCGTCGGTTTTTTGTTTCGTCATATTGTTAGTCGGTTTGGTCGTTCAGTAAAGGTTCAAGCATGGGGTATTCCTTCGCGGCTTCCTCGGCAGTCATGGTGTCGGGGTAGTGCCGTTGGTACCATTTAGTTGAGCGGGCATTTCGCATTGCCATTCTCCATTTGTGAATCCTCGGGTTGGCCATTTCTTCTTCATCCAGGAATGGCTGGTCGCCATACCAGTGGAGTGAGTTTTCGGGGGTTGGTGTTTCTTTTTCTTTTTCCTTTCGCGGTCCTTCGCCAGTCCGCATCATACGGATGGCAATGTCGGCAATGTCGGCTTTGTCACCGTCTTCCGCACGCCAACAGGTATCGAAGAATTGGGTGTATAGCCGGCATTTATCGTAACCGAGTTTGTCGCAAACCTCCTGCCAATCGTCGCGCCCGTCCTTGTCGGGCCACAGCCATATCGTTCGCCCTTGGTCGATGAGCGGCTGAAGACTGTCGAGTTGTAAGAACTTCAGACCTCCGCACGCCAGCCATAACTGCTGGTCGGGGTTGCCGTAATAGTTTGCCATCACCAGTGCGGTCTTCTCGCTCTCGACGATGTTGATACTTGCATCGGGGTATCGGTTCAGCAGGTGACATCCGAATAGGGGATTCAGGATAGTGTGCTTGTCGGGTTCCAACTGTTGTCGGCATCCGTCTTGGTTGTATATCCATCCGGGGTGAGCCTCCTTGTCGCGGTGGCCATACTTGGGGTGGTTCATGGGGTAGAACTTCATCAGCTTGGCTGCGCGAGGTATGCCCTGGTGATCTATCTGCCAGAACACCACGCGCCCGTCACGCCAACCGCCAACGCAGTACATCCACAATGTCTGTTGCAATCGCGCCCGCTGCTCATCGTCCCAAGGCAGGTGCATCAGCCAATAGATGAATATATTCTTATCGCCTCCCAGCTCCATCGTCCACTTGACGTATGCCCTCGGTATCTCCAATAGCGGCGGAGGTGGCGGTACTGGTCGTGGTGGGGGTGGGGTATAGTTCAGCGGTATGTCATCCACCGGCTCATTATACTTCTTACCAATCCATCGGATAGCATCGGGGAACGACATGCGCTCATGCTTCATCAGGAAGTCAACCGGCCCGCCACCCTCGCCTCGCCGCATACACACGAAGCAGTGATAGGTGTTGCCGCCTCGCTTCGCGCTGACCGTCGAAGGTCGCACGATGAAGTTGCCGTCGTGCTTGTCGTCGTGGAATGGGCACAGCCCTGTGAGGTTCACGCCCGCCTTTCGGAGCGTGACGAAATCGCCAACCACATCCTCAATGCGTGCCAGGTCAATCACTCGTTTAACTACTTCGTCAGGAATCTTTGGCATAGGTCGTTTTTTAATTCAACGGGTTGAATTGGAAGATTCAACCTGTTGAGTTGGGAAAGTCAACGGGTTGAATTATTTGAGTCGATTATCTGTAAAACTAAAAACGTGCGCGGGCGTGTGTGTCACGCTGCAGCACTCCCCGTCTTGCCCTCTCTTTCCCAGCGCATTCATCCCTGCGCAGGGAAATGGGCAAAGGGGTGTGCCCATGAGTCTTACTCGGAAAATTGCTATAATAATAAATCTTATTTATTATTAGATTTTCGGAAAATTACTTTTTGTCGATATTCTCGGCTATCAATTTGGCGATTCTAACAGCCTCCTTGACCTCATTGACTCCTGTATATTTTAACCTCGATTTGGAATTTGAGGCGTAAGTGTCACCGCTCATGGCTCCTGCCAACAGAATGGCGGCAGTGGTCATGATCTGCTCGTTTGTTGCTTTCATATTAAAAAGGTGTTTTGATGTTAATAACTTCGCCATTCAGATTCCATTTAGGTTTCTTCTGGTCGTCTTCATATTCGCTTTCTGGCTGTGGGATGATGAAGGTGCGGTTGCGTGCTATCTGTATGCACTGCTGAAGGTCGTCGCTCGACTTGATGTCACACTTCGCTTTGAAGATGTTGTTGCGTATTTCCGTCAGCGTGGCAGGCCATTTCACTTCTCCCTGATATTCCTCTATCCATGCCTTGATTTCTTCGACGGTATGCTTGAAGTTGTTTTTGACGATAACAGGCGAGTCCAGCTGTTCAGGCCGTCCCCATGAATCAACTGGCAGCACTCTGAACTGCCAGTCGGCAACATCACGGCCACGGGCTTTCTTCTGACTGACTGTGAAGGTTACATCGCCAGTCTTATCGTTCTTATCCTTCTTGGTTTGAAACACGTCGGTCACCTTACGTTCAAGGAATGAACCAAGGTGTCCGACCAACTTCTCACCGCCTGGGTTTTGGTGGACGATGCACCACACGCTGATGCCGTAGTGCGAGGCCACTTGCATACACTTATAGATGGTGTCCTGGCACTCCTTGTTGTCGTTGAAGTCGCGCACCACATCGAGCAGTCCGTCAATGAACACCGCCGTTGGTTTATACTCCCAGATGGCCTTCAGTGTCATGCGCCAGCGGTTGACGGATGATGAAACCTTTTCATTTTTGCTGTTGACCGTCTCAGGCACCTCTCGCAGCATCACCACCACGAAGTCGTCTGTGCGCTCGTTGATAGGTCTGCCGCAAAGGGTCATCACGCGGTTCTTTACGGCGATGGTGTTGGCTTCCTCCATCTCGGTGTCGATGTAGAGCACCGTTCTTTTGATGCTTGGGTCGAGTTCGCATTTTAACAGCCCGTATTCGCCACAAAGTATCGCCGCCATGAATTGCGCCAGCGTCATCGTCTTGCCGTTACCTGCCTGCCCTGTGATGGCGTGGATGCCTCCAAGTGGTGCAAAAGGTATGCCGTCCCAGCTAAGCGTGTATCGCGGTGCTTCGTAAGCCTTAGCGAAGTCCAGCCGATAGGGTGTCACGTCCTGGCTGAACCATTCATCGGACTTCAAAAAATCTGGTGTATGGTCCATCGCTCCCGGCAGTGGTATTTTGTTTTCTTCGTTCATAGTTCATTCTCTAATTCTTTCAGTGTTTCAGCCCTCACCTCGGCAATCTCGCGCTGCACCTTCTTCACGAAGCCCTTAGTTGCGAATATCTCCTCATAGTCGTCAACGGCTCCTGATGCCGAAGAGTATAGCAGTTCGGGGTCGAGCCACGCCTCCATTAATTGCTCCAAGCCAAACTCGATGTTCCGCTCTTCGGTACTGTCAAGTTGATAGTTGTTTGTTTCGGGTGCCAGCAGCATGAGTGCCCGCATCCAGTCCTTTGAGACGGTCTTTAACGAGAATTGACCGAATATACCGTCAAGCAGTTTGCGGTGAAGGTTCATTCCTGTCTCACATTCCTTCATGGCACTCTCGTACATTGCCAGCGACAGGTCGATTGCGGCCTGTGCTGTCATTACCCATGCCACGTGCTCCGCGTCCTTCACGTCGTGCTTAATGAGGCTCACGCGGTACTTGTTCCATAAAGAAGTAATATGCGGCTGAGTCTTGGCGTATGCCACACCGCCGACACCTTTCCAGAACTCGTAATATTCCGCGTCGCTGATGTCACCGTACTTACGCCTCACGTCTTCGGTCATATCAGCCACATGAAACATTCGGTTTTTCCCGGTTGTAAGCAGTTGCCGTTCGTAGTCCTTGAAATCATTCACAGCCTTCTTGAAATACCAGCCCACCATGTGGCCGCCCCTCAGACTCCTGCGAAATGCCTTGCAACGCTTGGCTTGGTCGTAACCGTCCATCATTACCAGCCATGCAGCATTATTGCCAACACCACAAACAAGTTTAAATATCGCAGCGGCATTGCTGACCGCCTTCACTATCTCTTCGTACATCATTTTTTCTTAATTAGAAGTGGTGACCTCAGTAGGCCAACACTCGCAGAAATATTCATCAGAATGGCAGGTCATCTTCATCACCTCCTCCCTGTGGCTGTGGTTGTGGTTGGAATGCCGGCTGTTGTGGTTGCTGCTGTGCCACAGCAGCCCCTTGCGCCAGCACCTCAAACTTATACATCCTTACCTCGTTGATGGTTGCCTTGGTGCCGTCCTGACGGTCGAACGTCCGTACTGAATGACTGAATCCGCACTTGCACTTCAGCTCTCCCAGCAACACGCACTCACCATTCTCGATGACTGCCTTGCCGTCAGCACCCTTCTTCAGGTACTTGCCAATTTGCGCCATCACGTTGGTGTCGAACGTCTCCAGCAGTACCTTGTCGCTCCAACGTTGTTCACCGTTCTCAAAATACTCAAACACGAATGGCAATTTCTTCCATTCGCCCCTCTGACTGGTGCCACTACTTACGGGCAGCACTCTTTGAATTCTACCTTCAAATTCCATACTATATAATATTTTGTTGTTCTTGTTCAACCAAATCTGGTCTGCTCGTTAGTGTCTTAATCCTGTCAGCTTCTTCGCTTATCCACCAATGCCCACAGCAATATGACTTTTTCACGATCTTGCTTTTTGCAGGGTTGCGCGTACACGACCTTCTGGGACCTTCAGCGTCGTAAGGCAACTTATACTTGCACGAAGCGCAACACTTCTTAATCAGCGTCCCTTTCGAGTTGCGCACGAACTCATAGAACTCCCCGCCGCAATCCTTAATTATTACATCACTCATAATTCCAAATTTTAAATTTCCACCGTAGGTTGCGATTTCGTCGCAACCATCTCTCATCACGCCATCAGCACCGACCCTCTCAAACATAGCGGCCAGTCGTTATATCCATCTGTCACCACCACGTCTGGGATGCTCCCATAATTGTAAATATCACATGTAACAGGCAATCTGCTCACGTTCTCACAATATCCAACTGGCAACCCACGGCAGTCTTGTGGATGCTCGAGATATTCGCCAGGCTCAATGTGATAGACATATCCGCTACCATTAATAATCCTATCAATGTAGTCGGCACTCAATGTCTCGCAATGCTTTGCAGCCCGCCGCATCCGTTCCACCCATTCAGGCGGGAACGGACAATGCCACACGCCATCCCCTGGAGTCCCCTTACTGTAAATCATGACAGTGTTCCGCCAATCATACAGGCTAACACCAATGCAGCAGGAGCCGCAATCACCCAAACCCATGCGGGTAAATCCTCGAACGACTTGTTCTCGTTCGTCAGAATCTCAATCAGTTCTTTCATAATCGTATCTTTTTAGTTGTAAATAATGTGTGGTCGTGGGCGGGCTCGAACCGCCGACCTCGTGCTTCTTGCATCTGCCCCTCAAGGGCCGCGCTCTGCCAACTGAGCTACACAACCAAGTGCCCAGCGGTTACCCCGCTGGGATGATGTTATATTATACACCGGCCTCCCTCCGCCACCCGGGGAGCAACTACCGCGATGTCTGCCGGTGTGATTGTTCATTATCAATTTAAATTCTATGTCACGATTACTCGTAACCATTCAGCACTTATTGACTCTCTCCACGCACCCACTCAGCCTTACACTACTACCTATCTGCTTCTCCGTAGGTTGCGGTTTAGCCGCAACTAAATGCCCAACTCGTGAGCCATACAGATTCGGAACTTACCTTGTCGCCATGGTTGTACTCACGGAAAAACCGTCTCTTTCCACTCCTCAGCTTGTCGGTCTCTTTCGCTGCTGCCTATTTGCAGGATTCATCATGTCAATAGTTTGCCTACTTGCCGGGATTGTCGCTTCACGTCCCTCGGCGTTTGCGGCAGTGACGGGACTCGAACCCGTGCTCATGGTCGTTAGCTGCTGGTTGCTCCATTTACCAGTCTTTCACTGCCAGAGTTCATCGCGGTTCCGCCGCGAGTAAATCATATCATCCCCTTCTCAACAATATTCTGAATTTCATGCAACGGGTACCCCCACTGCGTATGCGCTGCCTTCCCATCATCTCCGATGAACTCAATCCTACGTCGTGGCAGTCTCCATCCGTTCCTCTTGATCCAATCAGGCGAGAACATTCCAAACTTGGCGCACAAGTCCTTGCTGTTCAGATACACCTCGCTGTCGCGCTCCTCACCAACGGCCAAAGCCTCCTTCACCGATTCCTTAACAATATCAGGAACCAATGCCTTCAGTACCCTACGCACCACCGCTGTCATTACCTTCTCTTCCATGATTCGTGTTTTATTATTTTCGTTTCGTCTCCAATCACGCCGTTCTCGTAATCGTCACACCACAGCGTCCCGTCTCAGGATCAGGGTCGCCGATGACAGCACTGAACTCGCGCTGGTCCTTAGTCCCCATCGTCGCCTTCTTCATTTGGTTGGCATAGCTCTGAGCACTGCGAGCCTTCGCAAAGTTGGGCAGCGTGAACACCTTCTGGTCGCCCACGTTGAACTTCATCAAGTCCTCTTTTGTTACCTTGTCCTTTACCATGTTTGTTTTAATTTATCTTAAACTTTTGCTTGCTTTCGGACAACGAGCACAATATTTTCGTATATTTGCAACCCACTACCTTTGCAAAGTGCCGTGTGCGCTTTTGCTGAAAAGACGGCTAAACGTCTGACGGCTATTTTCGTGCCCGTTGCCTTACTTGCTTGCTTTCGGGTGCAAATATACAAACTAAAAGTGAAACGATGGTTATTTGTGGTTATTTTTTAAGATTAATTAAGGTTATAGGTGGTTATTTATGGTTAGTCAAGATGAAATCAACAGCAATTTCTTGGATGTAATTCGTTGGCTCAAAAGCGAATACGGATATACTCAGGCTTATATCGTCGAAAAAGCGAAACTTGCATCAAACGCTATCTCCAAGATTAAGAATGGCAAAGCAGATGCCGGTGATAAAACTATCACAAAGCTCTGCAATGCCTTTAATCTTAATTCTGACTACTTCTATGGTCGTAGTTCATACAAAACAAAACTTGAAGAGAGTGAGGCTAAACTTGACGAAAACATTCGTCAAGTACAAGCATCCATTCAGTCACAGCCATACATTAACCAAGGTAGTCAGAAGAATGCGAACTATGCCGCGTTAAAACGTCGTGAGCAACAAATCCAACAGCAGGTACTCGGCCATGTAGTCGCTCATCCTTCATCCGAAGGCTATGCCGCTGATGACCCGCGCCCCAATCTTCCGACATGGGCTGACACTCTTCTCGAAATTCTATCGAAACAAATAGCAGAGAATGAAGCACTCCATGCCCGACTCCGTCAATCCATCGACGAAATAAACGAAATAAAAACTCAACTCTCAAAAATCCTTCCAAAATGATAGCCTTGTTTTTTCTCTTTTGTCTGGTATTCACGGCATGGTGTTTTTGGTATTTCGGCTTCCCCAGTCAACCATCATCCCCATCCCACAGAATGCCCGTCGGTTCTCCCGACGGTGAAAACGCCTCCATCCGGGATCTCCAATACTTTTGCATTAAAGACAAAGGATACCACGTCAGCGTCTGGCCAAAGAACCAGCCCACCGGCGGATATATAGAATTTAATATTGCAGGCATCTCATATTGTGGCGACCTTACTGAATACCTTGGCGAATTTATTGCCATATTAGACCCTGAGCCGTCCAACCCCTATGACGCAAACGCCATCAAGATACTTGCCCCCGACGGTCATCATGTCGGTTATGTCCCCCGTGACTTCACTGATGCCGTACGTGACGTCACTAATCTACCATGCTCCTGTTACGCCTACATAGGTGAAAACGGTGGCACTTATTTCTCTGACTGTTACATAAAAATATAACCAAATCTTTCCCCACCAGCAATGCCAGACATTCACAAACCCCCATAAACACTAAAAGCCCCACTAATCACCTACCAATCCCGCGGGAGTCACTTCGTAAAAAGTGGGGATTGAGGTATAGATGCCGCAATCCCCACTGTTTATTATGGATGCAGAGATTTTGCCGAAAGGGGTGGGGAAAGAGAAAAAGTGGGTTTTGGTGTGTTTTAGGAGATAATTGAATTGCCAGATCTTTACCCATATTTGCTTTGTGGGGAAAGTGGGGAAAGATTTTGAGGCAAAGACTATAAATATAAAGAAGGAAAAACGAATGATAACAAAAAAGCTGGTGTTCGACCATCGAGGAAGAACGAAAGAAAAGAACGAGGGACCAATTGAGGTACGTGTGACCGCTAACTCGAAACCTTTTTATATTAATACAGGCGTGCGCGTGAGGTCTGATCAGTTCAACGGTGAACGGGTGGTGAACCATCGCGATGCAAAGCTGCTGAATGAGCGGCTGAAGGATGTGGTGATAAATATCGAGTTGGCCGTGAATGAGTGCATCAAGAAAGGATTGCCGATTGACGTTGCTCAGATTAAGCGACAGGCTTATAATGTGGAGGAGAAGGCGAAGCATAATGAGACGGCTATGATTGATTGGATAGATGAACAGATTCCACAACTGAACATTAAGTCGGGAACCCGTGAGCGATATTGTGTTACTGCACGAAGGATGCGTGAATATGGCGGTCTGATGCGGTGGGATGACCTGACTGTAGAAAATATATACCACTGGGATTCATGGCTGCATAAGATTAAGAAACCTGTGTCGAACGGAGACGTGCAAGCGGGCAGGGATGGGGTGTATATCGGAGAATCTGCTGTGTATAACTACCATCGGACGCTGCGGTCGTTGCTGTCGAGAGCCGTGAAGCTGGGTGTCATTGAGGCGAATGTGTATGACAGAATGCGCGGTGAGTTCCGCAAAGGCATTAAGGATAATGTGGAATATCTGACTGAGGATGAGATTGCGGCTATAGAGTCGCTTCGTCCTTTGGATGGAACCCAAATGGCAATGGCTCGCGACTTGTTCGTGTTTCAGATGTACACTGGTTTGAGTTATAGCGACGCTCAG
>Ga0310695_10010957_pt1 | contig 13115 bp, 10 predicted proteins | sample RumenRJG_04DNA_FD_203882 | JGI IMG/M metagenome (GOLD analysis project Ga0310695, IMG submission 203882) | Bovine rumen microbial communities from Lethbridge, Alberta, Canada - RJG_04 (v2) (version 2) | ecosystem: Host-associated > Mammals > Digestive system > Stomach > Rumen | place: Canada...
TTCAAACTGCTTTATGATGCGGCGGGTAATTAAATCCATTTCGCTCTTTGAACGGCTAAAGTTCAAATACTTACAGCCGTAAACCAAAGGCGGACAAGCCGGACGGATATGAACTTCTTTTGCACCACTCTTATAAAGATAGTCTGTTGTTTCGCGAAGCTGAGTTCCGCGAACAATCGAATCATCAATCAAAAGAATCTTTTTACCTTCAATCAGCTGCTGAATAGGAATAAGCTTCATGTGTGCAACCTGATTTCTTATTTCCTGATTTGTAGGCATAAATGAGCGGGACCAGGTTGGTGTATATTTAATAAACGGACGAGTAAAAGGAATTCCGCTTTCATTTGCATAACCAACGGCGTGGGCAGTTCCGCTGTCTGGGACTCCGGCAACAGCATCAGGGTGAACCGAATCTTTATCGCGACGTGCAAGATAGCGTCCACAGTTGTAGCGCATTGCCTCAACGTTTACGCCTTCGTAGCAGGCTGTCGGATAACCGTAGTAAATCCAAAGGAAGGTACAAATTTTCATTTCCTTTCCAGGCTGCTGAAGAACTTCCATTTTATCTGCATTAAAGAAAACAATTTCTGCAGGTCCAAGCTCGTGGAAATCTGTATACCCAAGATTCATATATGCGTAGTTTTCAAAGCTTGCACAATAAGCGCCATCTTTATGACCAATCTGAAGTGGTGTACGGCCAAGACGGTCGCGTGCAGCATAGATTCCATCAGCTGTCAAAATCAGCATAGAAATAGAACCTTTGATTTTTTCCTGAACAAACTTAATTCCATCAACAATTGTGTCTTTATGATTCAACAATGCAACAATAAGCTCTGTCTGGTTAATTTCGCCACCACTCATTTCAAGGAAGTGTGTGTAACCGGAATTCAAAACTTCTTCAACAAGTTCATCCTTGTTTGTTACGATTCCTACTGTTGTAATTGCAAAGTTTCCAAGGTGTGAATGAACAAGAAGCGGCTGCGGCTCGTAATCAGAAATACAACCTATTCCCATCTTGCCATGAAGATCTTCTATATCACGTTCAAATTTTGTTCTGAACGGAGAATTCTGAATATTGTGAATAGAGCGGGAAAAATGTCCATCCTGGTTTACAACCGCAATTCCGCCACGTCGTGTGCCAAGATGCGAGTGATAATCTACTCCGAAAAACAAATCCAACGAACAGTCTTCTTTTGAAGCAACGCCAAAATATCCGCCCATTTCAAACTTCCTATAATAAAATATGCGAACATTATAGTGAATTTATAGTCCTTATTCTATATGTTCATGGCAGCTGCATTAGGGAAGATGAATTGAGTTATTTTTTAAAATTCTCGCGTAAATGTTCAAGCAAAGGGATTTGTTCAGACTTCATTGTAAGCCAGAAATGAAGTTTTTCCTTATTTTCTTCGTTCTTAAGGCGAATATTCTGCTGAACTTCTCCAAGGTAAATGATGATTTTATTTTCGCGTGCAAAAAGTCTGATTTTTGTCATTACATTCAAAGAATAAATCAAATCAACGCAAAATACGCCGTAGAAAAAGCCCACAACAAAACTAAATTCTATATGATTTGTAAACCAGAAAAGCCATTCAAGAATTTTTGGATGAATCAGGAAGTAGTAAATTGCACTTAAAAGCCACCAGTAGAATGTAAACTGCGGACAAATAATTCCCTTAATGTTACCCCAGTTTTTAGAATAATCCCAAAGCCTGATTTTCATACCAACAATAAAAATCATTCCGGCAATAAATTCAAAAAATGTAATGCAAAGTGACATAAGCGCAAACAACACAAATTTTTGCAGTTTAGAATTTTCTATAAAGCTTACATCAATATACGAAAGCAAAAACAAAATCACAAGGCTAAAACCGTAAAGAGGAAGATAAGGCCCTGTCAAAAAGCCCGGGTTAATCCACTTTCGCTCAGGATTATTTGTAGAAAAAAAACGGCGGAAAATCAGTTCAATGCCCCAGCCAATCAAACTGCCTGCAAAAAACAAAAATGTGATTACAAGAAAGAGTTTCATAATTTATTTCCTTCACCTTTCATTTTATCACGCTTTTTGCAGATTTCCATCAAAAGCGGGCATTTATGAACATTTGCTAAAAAAAGTCCCGCAATTTTCTCAAGACAAGTGCATTTTAAATGCGTTTTTCCGGAATTTAAGCGGCTTTTAAGAAACGTTTATATTCAGTTATAATCTGCGAGACCGAAAATCCTTCTGCCAGCCACTTCATACAAAGGTTGCAGCACTTTCTGTAAGCACAAAGGCTCTGCTTTGCCCTTCCAACGTCCGAATAGCTTTTCCAGTAACCGCAGTACTTGCAGTTTTTTCCCTGATTTTCTTCAAAACTAATTACATCTTCAATCGGGTAGCCAAGAATAATTCCTATTTCATGCGGAAAACAAATCTGATTCTGCATGCGGTTAATAATTTCGTTGATTACACGCTCTACACCGACATTACATAGATAATTTTTACCAGAAAGAAAAACCTTAACAAAAGGATTATCAAGTATTTTTCTTTCCCATTCAGAATCAAAAACAAGAATAAAACAAAAATCCTTAGAAAGAAGCCCGGAACACGCTGTAATTCCATGTGCCTGCAAATTCTGCTTCCATTCATCAAAGTGATGCTGAGAAAAAGCTTCCTGTTTTATAAAAAAAATGTTTGCAGGTTTTATTCCGCACATAGTCGGTGAGCAAAAACGAATCATCATCTGATCAAAAGACACAAGAATTTCCTTAAAAAAAGAGCCGCTCGACAGGCATAAATCGAACGGCCCAAAGTATATTTATTTTATAAGAGCCTATTTTATTGCAGATGCAGCCCAAGTTTTGCACTTTTCAACATCTGAAGCTTCCGGAGTAAGGTGAACCATAAGCGGTTCTGCTGCAATTACAGCGCCAATAGTATTCAATCTGTCTGCCCAGTTTCTGAGCCACAAACCATCACCCCAGTCATAAGAACCAAAAATTCCTGTTTTTTTACCATTAAGAGAACCTTCAATTCCAGAAAAGAATTCTTCCATTGAATCTTCAAGAACTTCGTCGCCCATTGCAGGACTTCCAAGAAGAATTACATCACAGCCAAGAACTTCATCCTTATTTGCACTGTCCGGCGTTCCAAAAACTGTCTCCGCTCCATTTGCTTTTACACTTTCATTGATTGCATTAGCCATTGCTTCTGTATTACCAGTTGTACTTGCATAAATAACTGCTACTTTCATTTTATACCTCGTTTGCCCAATATCTGTTAGTTGACACTAACCATATAGATTTATATACTTAATCCAATAGTTAGTCAATACTAACACGAAAAAAATAATGAAAAATTAATTGCATGAGGTGAATTATGTTAAACAAAGTTGCAATTGCAGATGTAATTGGCCGCGAAATTATTGACTCTCGCGGTAACCCTACTGTAGAAGTAGACGTTATTCTTGAAAACGGCGTATTTGGACGCGCCGCAGTTCCAAGTGGAGCCAGCACCGGCGAAAATGAAGCTCTGGAACTTCGCGACGGTGACAAGGAACGCTTCGGCGGAAAAGGTGTACTTAAGGCCGTTGAAAACGTAAACAAGGTGATTGCTCCGGCTCTTAAAGGCTTTAATGTCTTTGAACAGCGCGCTGTTGATATGAAAATGCTCAAACTCGACGGAACACCAACAAAGAGCAGGCTGGGCGCAAATGCAATTTTAGGAGTTTCTCTTGCAACCGCTCAGGCTGCGGCAAAGGCTTTAAACATTCCGCTTTACCGCTATATCGGCGGTGCCAATGCACATGTACTTCCTGTTCCTATGATGAATATTATTAACGGTGGTGCTCACTCAGACGCTCCTATTGCCTTCCAGGAATTTATGATTCGCCCGGTTGGTGCAAAATCTGAGCGCGAAGCAATCCGCATAGGTGCAGAAGTATTCCACGCACTTGCAAAACTGCTTAAAGCACGCGGACTTTCTACAGCAGTTGGCGACGAAGGCGGCTTTGCTCCAAAATTTGACGGAATTAACGACGCATTGGACAGCATTGTTCAGGCTATTAAAGATGCAGGCTACAAACCGGGAAAAGATGTAAAAATTGCTATGGACTGCGCCGCAAGTGAATTCTCGGTTGAAGAAAACGGAAAATTCTTCTACGACTATAAACAGCTTTCAAACGGCACAAAAAAAGATCCTAACGGCAAGAAACTTTCTGACGACGAACAGATTGCTTACCTCGAAGAACTCATTACAAAATATCCGATTGATTCAATTGAAGACGGTTTGGACGAAAATGACTGGGAAGGCTGGAAAAAACTTACTACCCGCATCGGCGACCGCTGTCAGCTCGTCGGCGACGATCTTTTTGTAACAAATGTAAAATTCCTCGAAAAGGGAATCAAAATGGGAGCCGGTAACTCAATCCTCATCAAGGTAAATCAGATTGGTTCTCTCACAGAAACTTTGGAAGCAATTGAAATGGCACACCGTCACGGTTACACAACAGTAACTTCACACCGCTCTGGCGAAACAGAAGATACAACAATTGCCGACATTGCAGTAGCAACAAACTCTGGTCAGATTAAGACAGGTTCTATGAGCCGCACAGACCGCATGGCAAAATACAACCAGCTGATTCGAATAGAAGAAGAACTTGGAAACACTGCAACTTATGGTTATAAAAAGCTAAAGTAATCTATATTTTCTGGACGAAATCATAAATCTTTTTGATTCCGTCCAGAACTGCCTGTTTTTTTTGTTCTCTGTAAAATCTGATTTTTGGTTCTATTTCTAAAAGCAGAGGAACAATTGGTTCTAGTTTCTTCAGGTCTAAACTGTTTTGCGGATAAGTTGCGAGGATGCTGGAGGTTGCTTCTGTGAAGGTAATCTGAGCTTCCGGGCAAATAATTTTTATAACATCAATTAAAGCATTGCGAATATCAATATCACGAAGAACGTGGTCGCGAAAACGTAAGCGGCCGGGAAAGTAGCGGTATTCCATTATAACTCCTGAGAAGCAGACCCAATTCTTCGACAAGTTTCAGGAACCGAAGGTTCAACCTCCGGAAGTACCGGCTGCATGGACTTAACGCTAAAAGCAATAGTTGATGCATTATGTAAAACGGCTGCAAGCGACGGCGAAATAATTCCAAACAGACCTAAAAACATAAGGGTTGTATTTACTGCAACTATGCTACGGTTATTTGCATCTATTTTATCCATCAAAAGACTTCCCAGCACACGGGTTTTGTAAACTCCCAAAAGACCGTCTTCTGCAGGAAGCACAATATCAGCGGTTTCACCTGTAATGTCGGCACAGTCTCCCATTGCAATTCCTGTATCAGCGGCGGCAAGAGCAGGGGCATCGTTAATTCCATCTCCAATCATAATTACTTTATGACCGAGTTTTTTCTGTTCTTCAATATAGCGCACTTTATCTTCCGGTAAAGCCCGCGAAATATAATGATCAATTTTTGTTATGCGGGCGGCATTTTTAGCGGCACCTTCATCATCGCCTGTAATCATTACACAGTTTTTAATTCCAGACTCATGAAGAGCTTTTATTACTTTCGCAGCATTTTTTCGTACCGGATCATTTATTGCAAAAATACCTGTAACCCTTTTTTCTTCGGCAAGATACAAAAGTGACATTCCGTTTTCAAGGGCTTCTTTCTGAATTTTTTCAAGCCCGGCTGGAGCCTTGCACTTTTCATCTTCAAGAATAAAATGCCGGCTGCCTATAAGCAGTTTCTTATTGTGAAGTTTTGTTGCAATTCCATGGGCAACAACGTACTCAACCTTTGCGTGTTCTTCAGGATGAAAAATATTCCGTTCTTCTGCAGCTTTTACAATTGCACTGGCAATCGGATGTGCAAAATGTTCTTCAAGGCAGGCTGCAACAGAAAGAACTTCATCTTCAGAATAGCCATCAAAAGTATAAATCTTTGCAAGCTTTGGACTTGCATGTGTAAGTGTTCCAGTTTTATCAAAAACTACAGTGTCTGCAAGCGAAGCATTTTCAAGGAACTTTCCGCCTTTAACAATTATTCCATGCCCTGCGGCTTCCTTCATTGCACTTAACACCGCAATAGGAGCTGCAAGCTTCATTGCACACGAATAGTCAACCATTAGTGTTGCCATTACTTTTGTTATATTTCCTGTAATAAGGAATGTTGCAAGCGAAAGCAGAAAATTGTATTTTACCAGCTGATTTGCAAGATTTTCTGAACGCACCTGCGAAGAAACTTTAAGAGACTGCGAATTATCTATCATTTGAAGAATATTCTGAACCTTAGTCTGATTTCCGGTTGCACGAACTTCTACAAAAATTTCACCTTCCTGAACAATAGTTCCGGCAAAAACAGAAGTACCGGTCTGCTTTTCTACAGCAAGCGGCTCACCTGTAATCGTAGCCTGATTTACAAGAGCTTCGCCACGCAAAACCGTACCATCAACCGGAATAACACTTCCAGTACGAACCGCAACAACATCGCCTTTTTTAATCATGCTGAGACGGACTGTTTTTTCTATATTCCCTTGAACCAACTGAACCTGATCATTTTGTGAAATAAGCCTTTCTGCAAGGTCGTTGTAAGATTTCTTTTTTGTAAACTCTTCTATTGTGTCTCCAATGTTCAAAAGGAAATTGATATTTGAAGCAGTTCTTGTATCGCCTGTAAGAAGTGACATTGAAATTGCTGCTGCATCAAGAACTTCTGAATGGAAAACCTCGCCTTTTGCAAGATGTTCAATTCCATTCAATATACGTGGACCAAGTGATAATACACTAAGTAAAAATTGAACTGGAGCCGGAAGAATCATCTTAAAGTAGTGGCTGCCAGTCATTAAAGCCAAATCAAAAAGAAGACTTTCCTGTTCAGCCGGTTCTTCCACCTGCTCAAGCATTTCCTGATTTTTAAGATATTTATCAGAAAGTGCCATAAAATAGGCACAAATATGTTTTTCAGAAAGTTTTTTTACATCATAAAAAATCAGAAAGGAACCGGTTGTGTAATTTACACTAACCTCGCTCATTCCTTCCTGCACAGAAAGCAGACTATACGCAAGGGCAGCCTGCCGTTTAGTCACTTGTGTTTTATCATAGCGAATACGAATTCGCCCCGGTAGAGAATGCTTTACTGTGAATTCCATTTTATGCCTTCTTAGAGTCTTTTTCTGCTTTTGCGTCTTCGGCATCTTCTTTTATTGTCTCAAAGTATTCCTTTGCATCATCTTTGAGCTGAAGTCCGCCTGCAACGAGCTTAGCAGTTCCCTTTTTGAAGGTATCAGTTTTAATAAAAGCGGCTGCTGCGAGACCTGCAGCAACTCCCCACAAGAATTTCTTTGCACCTTCGGTCATTTTTTATCCTCCATATTAGTTTCAACTAACTTCTTATACTATAGCACACTTAGTCTTAACTAACAAGTTATAAAGTTAGGAATAAATAACAAAAAAATAAAAAAAACATTTAGTTAGTGTTGACTAACTTTTTTATATACTGTATATTACAGTTGTTAGTCACCGCTAACAGTATGAATCGAATAATTCTTCTGTGGTGTTGTATTAATATTTGCTCTTATAAAATGTGGTAAACCCACATAACGGACTGTGATTTAGCCGGATTGCAGTCCGTTTTTTTGTATTTAGAGGTAAAAGTTATGGATCTTGCTGACATTGATGAAAACGGAAAAGGTTTATTATTTTTTGGTAAAACAAAGGTTGAACGTCTTGAAAAAATTGAAGGTCAGCCGAATGTCTATCTTTTGCAGACTACAATTGAACTTGAACGCCAGAATCAAAAATCACCTGAAGCCGGACAATTTTATCTTATCCGAAGTGCAAAATCTGCAGTTCACTATAACCGACCTATAAGTGTTTATCATTCCGAAGAGTGGATTAATAATGAAGGAAAGAAAAAAGTTACTGTCCAGTTTATGATTCTGGAAAAAGGAAGAGGCACCGGAGAGCTTTGCCACATGACGCTTTGGGATGAAATTTCTGTAATCGGACCGTTGGGTACGCCGTGGCCTGTTGAAGAATGTCTTGAAATTGCCAGAAAAAATCCCGGAAATGCAAAAATCTGTATTGTCGGTGGCGGAATAGGTGTTGCCCCGGTTGCAAATCTTGCTCATTCGCTGCCAGACGGCTCTTATGATTTTTATGCTGCTTTTAAGTCTGGCTCTTATGGACTTGAATATGTAAAGGCAAATAAACTTGCAATTACAACTGATGACGGTTCCTGTGGAATAAAAGGAATGCTTCCCGAAGCTCTTTCAAAAGATGCAATTAAAAAAGCCGGCTACAAACTGATTCTTGCCTGCGGCCCTACGCCGGCTTTAGTTTATGTAAAGAAAATAGCAGAAGAACTTGGTATAAAATGTTATATCAGCATGGAACACAGAATGCTCTGCGGTCTTGGAGCCTGCCTTGGCTGTACTATTGAAACAACAGAAGGATTGCGACGCTGCTGTAAGGATGGTCCTGTTTTTGACGGTTCTAAAATCATTTTTGAAAAGCCTTTCCGCCGCCGCTTACCGCTCGAAAAAGACACGGAGCCTGATTTAAGCGTAAACATAGCCGGCGTACATTTTAACAATCCTACAATTGCGAGTGCGGGAACCTTTGCCTTTGGTCAGAATTTCCGTGGCGTGAGTGATGTTTCGGCATGGGGCGGGATTTGTTCTAAGGGCTGTACTTTTGAACCTCGGGAGGGAAACCACGGAGAACGTTCGCTTGAGGTTGCCGGCGGAAACATGAATTCCATTGGACTTCAAAATCCTGGAATTCCTGCATTTATAAAAGAACTTCTGCCGGGAATGCTTGGGCTTGGTCCAGTGGTAATTGCAAACCTTGCCGGAAGTGATATTGAATCTTATGTGGAAGGCGCAAAACTTCTGGACAAAACAGAATGTGACATGATTGAACTAAATATCAGCTGTCCAAACGTAAAGGCAGCAGGTCTTGCATGGGGCTTAAGCCCGGATACTGCTTATTATTGCGTAAGCTCTGTTCGAGCAGTAACAAAAAAGCCTCTTATGGTAAAACTTTCGCCAAACGCACCCGATAACCGCCCGATTGCACTTGCCTGTATAAAAGCGGGAGCCGATGCACTTAGCTTAATCAACATGGTTCATGGCGTTGCAATTGACATTGAAAAAGGAAAGCCGTTCTTTAATAACGTTCATGCGGGCTATTCAGGACCCGGCTTAAAGCCGCTTGCGTTACGCATCGTTTACGACGTTGTAGAAGAAATCAATAAACTTCCGCCGGAAAAACGAATTCCTGTTGTGGGAATTGGAGGAATATGTACCTGGCAAGATGCGGTTGAGTTTATTATGGCAGGAGCCAGCGCAATAGAAATTGGGCAGGCAAAGTTTACAAATCCGAATGTAGCAATTGATGTAGTAAACGGGCTTAAAACTTTTATGAAAAGTCATGGTTATCACAACCTGGAAGAAATGCGTGGAATTGCGCAGGTAAAGCATCCTTCAGTTTTAGGACCGGGAGATGAACGAGCCAAATATGCTGAATTAAAAAATATGATTCTATCGGACAAGCCTGTTGTTTCAAACCTTAGTGGAAGTAATTTGTAGCGGAATAAAAAATATATGACAAAGCAGATTATCGTTCCAAATGTTTACAATTCCTCTCCAGAAGATTTTTTAGACGGAAACGCTTACATTCCAAAAGAAATAGGCAATCTAAAACTTTTGAGAAAAGAAAGCTGTAATCAGATTGTATATTACGACTGGAACTTGAGTTTTAAAAATCCTACTTTTGCAAGCCGGCCGGACAATTTTGGAAAAGATGAAATACAGGTAATTTTTAATATAAATCAAAATATTGACTGGAAAATTGATGATGGTCGTGAACAGGTTAGCATGAAAGCCGGAGAAGTCTGCATATTCCGGAATAAAAATTATAAAACCTCAATGACTTACACAGAAAATCGTAATTTTCAGTTTAAGAGCATGCAGATGCCAACAAAATATTTTGAAACCCTGCTGTCAAAATATTTTCCCGAAAATCAAATTGAACGCTGCAAGTCACTTATGCTTACTCACGTTACAAAAACACAAATTACACCGGATATGTACCGTGTTCTTTCAGAGCTTGATTCGGCAGAAAAATATCATGAATTTAAGGATGTTTTTATAGATGCAAAAATGATTGAACTGATTGCACTTGTGCTATACGGCATCTCGTACAATGTAAGTCAAATTATGCCGCGCACAAAGCAAGGTGCACTACCCGGCTCTAAAAGCGACATTGAAAAAATGGAAAACCTGCGCCTTCACATTCAATTCAACCCTTCTGATGACTATAAAATTCCAGACCTTGCAGAAAAGCTTTCCATGAGTAAAAGTAAATTTTCCCGCCTGTTCAAAAATTTATATGGAATTAGCATACATCAATATATTCAGGAAAAAAGACTTGAAAAAGCAGCTGCTTTGATTCTGGAAGGCTCATCAAATGTTTCTGAAGCCGCTATAAAAAGTGGTTATACAAACATGAGTCATTTTTCGAAAGAATTTAAGAAAAAGTTTGGAATTTTGCCAAAAAAATACTCAATAAAAAAATAAAATACCGAAAACTGTTAAATTTTTACCATTTTTTGCTAGAAAATTCCTCTTTTGAATAGTTAGTATATACTAACATAATAAAAAAAGAGAGGTAAATTTATGCTAAAATCAGTTGCGCCGTATATTGGCAGGTATAAAAAATATACGCTGATTGCGTCCGTTCTAACCACGCTTGGAATTGTGGCAAACGTAATCCCTTATTTCCTTTTGTATCAGATAATTGAGCCGCTTACACAACATCAAATTCCAGATTTTAAATTTGTGTGTACGCGTGCAGGCTGGATTCTTTGCTGCGAAATCTTCTATGCCTTAGCTTATAGCAGCGGACTTATGTTTTCGCATGTAAGTGCTTATAACACGCTCAAAAATATCAGGGTTGCACTTAAGTCAAAGCTGGAGGTTCAGCCGCTCGGAAATATTAAAGAGCTTGGCACCGGTCAAATTAAAAGAGTCTTTACAGATGATATAGAACAGATTGAGCTTCTTCTTGCACACGCCATTCCTGAAGGAATTGCAAACATTTTAATTCCTATAATCATAATTCTTTGTATGTTTTTTGTAGAATGGCGGCTTGCACTTTTGACACTTGCAGTTATACCAATCGGGCTTTTTGCAATGGCCATGATGATGAAAAGCGGTATGTCAAAAATGGGCGCTTATTACAATTCTGCAAAAAAGATGAACAATACAATCATTGAATATGTAAACGGAATGGAAGCAATTAAGGTTTTTAATAAAGACGGAGATTCGTTCCGGCGTTTTGGAGATGCTGTTAAAGGCTACCGGGATTTCACGCTGGACTGGTACAAAGTTTGCTGGCCCTGGATGGCAATTTACAACAGCACCATTCCGTGCCTTGCGCTTTTTACATTGCCTATTGGCGGACTTCTGGTTTTGAACGGAACAATTTCGTTAAGTCAGCTGGTTCTTGTTTTGTGCATGTCTTTTGCAATTGGTCCCGCAATTTTGCGTGCACTCAGTTTTGGCGGAAAAATTCCACAGCTGGATTACAAAATCGCAGAACTCGAAAAACTTATGCATGGCGAGCCGCTTAAACAGGGAAGCCACAAATTTGAAGGCAAAAACTATGATATCGAATTTAAGGATGTAAAGTTTTCATATAAGAAATCACCAGTGGTTGATCCTGCGGTCCCTGAGCCTGGTCGAAGGGTTGAAACTACCGTAAATACCGAAGTCCTGCACGGCATAAACCTCACAATGAAGCAGGGAACAACCACTGCCCTCATCGGCGAATCTGGCAGCGGTAAATCTACACTTGCCAAGCTCCTTGTTCATTTTTATGACCTCAATGGCGGGCACATAACAATTGGCGGGCAGGATATTACCGATATGACAATTGAAGCTTTGAACAATCAGATTTCGTATGTAGCGCAGGAACAGTTTTTGTTCAATACAACACTTTATGAAAATATTCTGATTGGTCGCCCGGATGCAAGCCGCGAAGAAGTTTTAGATGCCGCACATCGTGCCCAATGCGATGAATTCCTTGCCCGCTTTCCAAAAGGAATAGACACACCGGCAGGAGACAGCGGTAAGCAGCTTTCCGGCGGCGAACGTCAGCGAATTTCACTTGCACGTGCAATCTTAAAAAATGCGCCGGTTATTGTGTTAGACGAAGCAACCGCCTTTATGGATCCAGAAAACGAAGAAAAGATGAATGCGGCAATCAATGAAATCATAAAAGATAAAACAGTAATTGTAATTGCGCACAGACTTTCTTCAATCAAAAATGCAGACAAAATTTGCGTGCTCAAGGCCGGTAATGTAATTGCAGAAGGTTCACATGCTGAACTGATTGAAAAATCAGAAGAATATAAAAAATTATGGGCGGCTTCAACTGCTGCTGCGGAGTGGAAAATATGAAAAACAAATCTATGATTTCGATGATGCACAGACTTGTACAGTCGTGTGGAAAATACAAAAAACTGATTCGAGCTGCTTATGTTCCCGGTTTTTTTAAGGGCATTCTGATGAACGGCTCTCTTGTCGCTTCGTTCTTTCTGGTTTGCACTTTTATGGCAGGTACAGTTACTAAAAAACTGTGTCTTATTTACGGACTTGCACTGCTGGGTTGTGTTATTCTGCAGGCAGTTTTGCAGAATATTTCGGACAGGTTGCAGTCGGCAAATGGTTTTAAGCTTTTTGCAGATAAACGCATGCAGCTTGGCGATCATTTCCGTAAGCTTTCGATGGGCTACTTTACGGACGGAAATATCGGCAAAGTAAGTTCAGTTCTTTCAACTGACATGAACTTTATTGAAGAAAACTGCATGACAGTTCTCGAAGAGCTTGCCAGCTTCATAATTTCGCAATTTCTTATGATTGTGTTTATGTTTTATCTTGACTGTAAGCTTGGCATTGCAAGCATTGTAATGTCCGGTCTTATTATTCTTACAGGAAATATTCTTACACGAAAATCAATTTCGCATTCTGTTGAGCGACAGGAAACCAGTAATACTCTTACAAATTCTGTGCTTGAATTTGCAGAAGGAATTGGAATTATCAAAACCTTTAATCTGCTTGGTGA
>Ga0310695_10010963_pt1 | contig 13110 bp, 6 predicted proteins | sample RumenRJG_04DNA_FD_203882 | JGI IMG/M metagenome (GOLD analysis project Ga0310695, IMG submission 203882) | Bovine rumen microbial communities from Lethbridge, Alberta, Canada - RJG_04 (v2) (version 2) | ecosystem: Host-associated > Mammals > Digestive system > Stomach > Rumen | place: Canada...
GTTTCGCAGGAGGTCGAAGATGCTCTCTATCTTCTCTTGCATTAACTCGGGGTAGAGGAGGAAGAGGCAGGTCATGATGGAGAAGTTCTTGTTAGGATGGTATATGAAACCTGAGCACCTCAGTTTCTCCAGGATGTTGTCCACAAACTCCGAGGCGATGTCCTTGTCTTCGTTCTCGCTGTCTTGAAGCATCTTGCGCGCTTCCACAAAATAGCCTATCCGCTCAATGATGAACGTGATGCGGTTCTGGAAGAAATCGCGTTCTGTATCGCTCGAGCAACTCTTGAGAAGTTCTGAGCGTTCAAGCAGGTTCTTGCATTGTTCTCTGATGGTCGTGAGAAGCCCGGGCTTGTCGTCAGACTCCTTGGCCATGCTGAGCACCCATTGGTGGCATTCGGCATTGAAAGAGCCTTGGCTCTCGTTCGAGAGCAACATGTTGGCAAAGGTCTTCACATCCCATGTGTAGGGGCTGGCTTGTGCTTCTTCTTTGTCGGATTCAGTTGAGTGACTGCTTTGTTCAAGGATAAGTTGCTCGATGTATTGGGCGTTGATTTCGGTGTCGGAGCTATACCCCTCGGAGAAATACTTCACGATGGGGCGCGAAGTGGTGATACCGATAATCTTGCATTTGATTTTCTGGCCGTTGATAAAAGGTTTGGTAATATTGAGGTTTTGCAGATAAGTGGTGAAACCATATTTGTCGATAATCTCCACATAATTGGAACCATTCGGCCTGTAATCGCGTTTGACAATAAAATCCTTGATGGCATCTTTCCTGTATAACTCGTTCAGTTTTGATTTGAAGTTTTGTTTAATCGTCACATTGCCGTTTTCATCGGTGGTGACTATACAAGGAAGTTCATGGATTTCAGTAATGTTTTTTTGTGAAGGGTGCAGACGTATACTGTATTTTTTATTGTCATACACCACGATAAATCGATTGTTTTCAAATGCTGACACGGGCAGTGTCATGGATGTGCTGTTTGCTTTCATAATGATTGTTCTTTTGTAATGATTGTTTTTTATAATGAGAATAAGTTACATTGGGGATGCTGCGTATTGGCAACATCCCCTATGCTGTTTTTTGGTGTGTAAGTTCGTTAGTGGATACTGTTAGTACCATTCATCCTGCTCGACAGGTATCCTGATGTCGGCGAGGAAATTGTAATCAACGACGAACCATTGTCCTGTGCTTGGTTTCTTGCGGAGCTTGATGGGACGGGGGTTGTCGGCTCCTGAAGACTGCAAGTAGAGTGTGGCGTAGTTGTTGTCCTGGTAACTATATGGGTTGGAACTCACTTTTACCTTGTAGGGCGCGTTCGTTTGGTAATTGTTTTGAGGAGAGGTGCCTTCGAAAAACGAAAAGGTCTTGTACTGCTTGCCCTCCAGTCGGTCGCGAATGAACTGCTTGGTGAAAGTGTTTATGTCGGTCGGACCATTGAGGAAATCAAGCATCTCGAAGGTGGTCTCCTTGTCTTTCTCGTAGTTGCAGAGCACAGCCACGACTAAAGCCGCTACTGCATATTCGTCTTTCAGGTCGGCGCCTCTCATGGCTTGCAGCTCTTCCAAAGAGGTGGGTAGGGAGGCGATGTCAATCACCTTGGTCTTGTTCGCCTTCATTGTCAAGAGCATGCTTGGCTCGGGTTCTGATACTTTGACGCTTTTTGTCTGCTCTGGTGAATGGGTTGCGGTGGTTGCTGTCAGACTAAGTGCGAGGGACAGTAAAAGGGTTGAAGTTTTCATCATAAAATATAGTTTTTGGTTAGTCTGTACAAATATAGCGTTTTTTGTCGGATTACAATCAATCTCCAATGCTTTTTAAGCATATTTTCGTTTTTTTTCAGCTACTTGAACCGATGTGTGTATGAGGGTTAGTAGCTTTGGACCATCCTTTAAGCGGATGCTGTATACAACATAAAAAGACATAAGACTGTCTCCAGTCCTATGCCTTTTTAAGCTATGCTGAGTGTAGAAGTGCGATTATTCGCGACCCTCCCAGAAAGATTCCTCCCAATCCGTGGAAGCATCACTACGACCGCCAACAAGTGCCTCGTCGGTTTCTTCATCACTCCACGACATGGCTACTATGAGTTCTGTTTCGTATTCTGCCACACTGAATTCGGGTTTTTGATATTCTTTCATTGTCCTGTTTGTGTTTTGTGGCGGCAATCAATCTGTCTTGATTGTCCTCCACCATTGTTAGATGTGCTGAATCGCTAAGGACCGTTTTATTGCGTCTGCCGCCGTCCCTTTCTGGGGTGCAAAGATATAAAAACTCTCACACACCACCAAATATTCGCTGCAGAATATGATTTCAAACCTCGGCAGAACACGGAGGTCAGAAGGTGGTCTGCTCGGTACGGCAGATGATTTCGTTCTGCAAATCCTCGCCAAGGTCGTTGAAGTAGTCGCTGTAGCCTGCCACACGGACGATGAGGTCGCGGTAGTTCTCCGGGTGTTTCTGTGCATCGCGCAAAGTGTCGGCGTTCACCACGTTGAACTGGATGTGGTGGCCGTCCATACGGAAGTAGGCGCGGATGAGGTGTACCAAGTTGTAGCAACCCTCGTCCGTCGATAGAAGCGATGGGGTGAACTTCTGGTTGAGCAGCGTGCCGCCCGTCTTGATATGGTCAATCTTGGCGGCGGAGCGTATCACGGCTGTTGGACCGTTGGTGTCGGCGCCTTGCACGGGCGAGATGCCTTCCGACAGCACTTTCCAGGCGTTGCGTCCGTCGGGTGTTGCTCCTGTGACCTTGCCGAAATACACATGGCAGGTGGTGGGCAGCATGTTCACACGGTAGTCAGCGCCACGGGGCGACTTGCGCCCGTTCAGTGCGTCGTAGTACATGTTGAACACCTCCACTTCCTGCTCGTCGGCATAGTCATCGTCGTTGCCGTATTTAGGCGTGTTGTAAACCAATTGGTACTGAAGTTCCTCGTAACCCTTGAAGTCGTTGTCGAGCGCGTCTTTCAGCTCTTCCATCGTCACGTTCTTCTTGTCATAGACATTGTAGCGCAACGAGGTGAGCATGTCGGTGATGCTGCCTAAGCCCACTCCCTGCACGTAGGTGCTGTTGTAGCGGGCACCGCCACACATGTAGTCCTTGCCTTTGGCGATGCAGTCGTCGATGAGCACCGACAGGAAAGGAACGGGCATATTGCGCATGAAGATGCGTTCAATGATGTTGTTGCCGCTGAGTTTGATGCGCATGAAGTGGTTGACCTGTGCCTTGTAGGCGGCAAACAGTTCTTCGTAGGTCTTGAAGTCAGTGGCTTGTCCGGTGTGCAGACCCAGTTGCTTGCCAGTGCGTTTGTCGAAGCCGTCGTTCAGGGTGAGTTCCAGTATCTTGGGCAGGTTGAAATATCCCGTAAGGATGTATGCCTCAGTACCGAAGGCACCTGTCTCCACACAACCCGAGCAACCTCCGTTGCGCGCGTCTTTCACGTCCTTGCCGGCACGCAGCATCTCTTGCACCAAGGCGTCGGTATTGAAGACGGATGGTTGGCCGAATCCCGTCTTGATGATTTCCACTGCCTGACGGATGAAACGGTCGGGGTTCTTCTTGCTCACCTGAATCATGGAACTGGGCTGCAGCAGGCGCATCTCCTGAATGACATCAAGCAGGATGTACGACATCTCGTTCACACCGTCGCTGCCGTCCTCCTTGACACCGCCCACGTTGATGAGGCAGAAGTCGGTGTAGGTGTTGCTCTCCTCGGCGGTGACACCAACCTTGGGGGGCGACGGGTGGTTGTTGAATTTCACCCAGAACGACTGTAGCACCTCATAGACTTTTTCCTTGGTGGTAGTGCCTTCTTCCATCTCTTTCTTGTAGAGTGGGTAGAGGCTCTGGTCCAGACGGCCAGGGTTGAAGGAGTCCCAGGGATTGAGCTCAGTCACCACACCCAAGTGGATGAACCAATAGTGCTGCAGGGCTTCGTGAACGGTCTCTGGGGCATGGGCGGGCACCTTGCGGCAGATGCGGGCCATCTCCAGGAGTTCTGCCTTGCGTTGCTCGTCTTGCTCTGTGGCGGCCAGTTCCTCCAGTTTGTCGGCATGGCGGTTGGCATAGGCAATCATGGCGTCGCAGACAATGTCCATGGCGCGCAGTTCATCGCGCTTATCGACGCCCTCGGGGTCATTGACCAAATCCACTTTCTCCATGCTCTCGGCTATACGTTCCTTCAGGTCTAAAAGACCGGTATGGAACATCTTGATGCCTAGTGCGGTATGACCTGGGGCACGTTGCTCTTGGAACTCGGTGAAGAGTCCAGCGGCGTAGGCGTCTTTCCATTCCTGGGGCAGACTGCTGAAGATGCGGTCGCGGTTGCTCTTGCCTTGCCAGAAGGGGATGATGATGTCGCGGTAGGCGGCGCGGGTCTCCTCGTCCGACTTGAAGGACACCTTGGCGCGGTCGTTGAGTATCTGCAAGTCCTGCATGGAGTGGATGCAAATCTCTGGATAGGTGGGAGTCGCCTTAGGGGCTGGTCCGCGTTCGCCCACGATGAGTTCTCCGTCGTTGATGCAGATGTACTTGTGCTCAAGGATGTACTTGAACGACAGTGCGCGCTGCACGGGAACTGGTTCGGAGGCGGCTACGCCTGACTTGTAGAATTCGGTGATCAGGAGGGCGCGTTCTGCCGTGATGCGGTTCACGGCGTTGAGGCTTTGCTCACGCAGCCGCCTGATTCTGTCTGTCATTTTCATATTTGTTTTGGCTTGTCTTTAGTTAATCTTCTACTTTCGGAACCTCTATCTGCGAGCCATAGCGATGGTACTCGTTGGCGATGGATTGTTCCTTGATGTAGTGTATCAGTTCGATGCGGCCGTCCTTCACGGGAGCGGCGGTGGCGATGTACTGGTTGTTGGCGGCTGCGGCCACATAAATCTCGTCGGGCAACTGGTCGGTCAAGGTGCGGATGCGCTCGTAGTTCTTCATGTCGGCGATGAACTCCTCGAGGGTCTGCTTCTTCACTTTGGCACCGTTCAGGACTGCCGCGCCATTGTCAAGACGGGTGTCGTCTGGCTCTACGGATATGGTCAGCGGAGTGCCTACAGTCTTGGCGGCGTATGCCACCATCTCTGCTTGCTCCACGGTGTCGTCCTTTCTGAAACGCAGAATCATGCCTCCCTTCAAGGGCAGGTAGCGGAACACGTTCTGCTCTCCACGAATCTTGGGCTGGATGTTGCGGGCATGGGCAAACTCCTTCTCATACCATATTCTGTACGAATCCTTGTAGTCGGTGGTGCTGCCTTCCTTGTCACGGAAATGAAGGAAGCAAGCGCAGTAGTTGGGACCACCGGCTTTCACGCCGCCACCGAAGGCACTGAGTTTCATGCCGCCGAAAGGTTGACGGTTCACCACAGCACCAGTGATGCCGCGGTTGATGTAGAGATTGCCCGCCATGATGTGGTTCTTCCAGTAGCGCTGCTCTTTCTCGTCGAGCGACTGCAAACCACTGGTCAGTCCGTAGTCGAGGCCGTTGACCAGTTCGACGGCTTCCTCCAGGGTGTCGAAAGGTGCCACTGCGAGCAATGGTGCGAACAACTCCGTGCGGAAGGTGAAACTGCCGGGTTTGACATCCAGTTTCACTGCCGGACGCATGATAAACTTCTTCTCGTCTACAAAACTTGGCTCAACCAGCCATCTCTCGCCTGCGTCGAGTTGGAAGGCGTGTTCCAGTTTGTCGTTCTTGTTGGTAATCATCGGACCGACGATGTTGCCGGCGTTCCAAACAGGACCTACCTTGTAACTGGTGGCACAGTCCTTGAGCTTCTCAATGAATTCAGGGTCGTTATAGACGGAGCGTTCCACCAACAACAGGGAGCAGGCGGAGCACTTCTGACCTGCGTTGCCGAAGGCTGAACGGCAGGCATTCATGATGGCGTGGTCGCGGTCGCCACTGGCAGTGAGTATCATCACGTTCTTGCCACCGGTCTCGGCAGACAGCGGTTTGCGTGGGTTGTTGCGGGCAATGGTCTGTGCGGTTTCTGTACCGCCTGTGAGGATGATGTGCTTCACCACTGGTGACGAGGTGAGCAGGTCGGTGGCCTCACGGTTGGTGATGACCACTTGCAGAGCCTCGCGTGGCACGCCGGCGTCCCAGAAGGCCTTGGCGAAGAGCCAAGCCACGGGGGCTGCCACGGTGGCGGGTTTCAGGATACAAGTGTTGCCGCTGGCCAGGGCTGCCACCACACCTCCGCAGGGGATAGCGCAGGGGAAGTTCCAGGGCGAGAGCACCAATACCGTACCCTTGGCAGAGAATTCCACGTCATCGAGAGCGGCGTATTTCTTCATCGTGGTGGTGTAGAAACGGCAGTAGTCGATGCCTTCGCTGACCTCCACGTCGCCTTCCTCCACGGTCTTGCCTGTAATGGAGCACATAGCACCTATCAGGTCGCCACGCATCTGGCCAAGCAGGTTGGCGGCCTTGTACATGATTTGGTGACGTTCCTCGATGGTGGTTTTGCGCCAGCCCTTGGGGTCGGCGTCAGCGATGGCGAGCATCTGCTGGGCTTGAACCTTGTCGGCGCGCGACATCTCGCAGACCTCCACCTCGCCGTCCTGACTGCGGTCGAAGTATTTCACCTTGTCGTCGTTGAATACGGTTTCTGAGCCAATCTGGGTCGGGAGAATCTCGCCTGGCTGCCATTCGCCGTCAGTATGGGCGGCTTTCACCGGTTGCTTGCCTGTACTCTTCCATTTGGCGAAAATCTTCTCCACCCACTGCTGGTTCACATCGCGGTCGAAGTCGGTGTCGGGTTCGTTAATCATCTCATCCACGGGTTCCTGCCCCACGTAAGGCTTGTTACGGTCTTGGGTGCGGGTCGGGATATGGGTGATGGTGTCCTTCATGTTGTAGGCGTTGATGAACTGCTGCTGCAAGTCCTTCCATTCCTTGGTGTCGGGTTTGAGGTTGAAGGAGTGGGTGAGGAAGTTGTCGGGCGCGGTGTTCTCGTCCATACGGCGCACCAGATAGGAGATGGCGTTGAGGAAATGCTCGTTCTTCACCACTGGGGTGTAGAGGATGACGTGGTTGCCGAGCTTCGACTGGGCTCTCCAGACGTGGTTGGCCATGCCTTCCAGCATCTCGAAGCAGAAGCAGTCTTTGGGTGTCCCGTACTTCTGGGTGAGCAGGTAGGCGTAGGAGATGGTGAAGAGGTTGTGGCTTGCCATACCGATATGCAGCACCTTGGCGTTCTCGGGCAACAGACCGCGTTCAATCAGGTGCAGGTAGTTAGCATCCACTTCCGTCTTGTTGGGGCGAACGGGGTTGGGCCAGCCGCGAAGGTCGCTGACGATGTTCTCCATGTCGAGGTTGCAACCCTTCACAATACGCATCTTGATGGGGCTTCCACCTTCGGCCACACGTTTGCGGGCGAACTCGAGCAACTCGCTCTGGAACAGATAGGCGTCGGGCAGATAACTCTGCACCACAATGCCTGCCTCATAGTTCTTGAATTGGGGAAGCGAGAGAACGTGTTTGAAGAGCCTCATCGTCAGGTGGGCGTCCTTGTATTCCTCCATGTCGAGGTTGATGAACTTCGAACGCTTCACACCGTTCTCGTCAACGTAGGGGTTGTCGATGGCGGCCTGGTAGAGTTCCGACATGCGGTGAACGAGTTCGGGAAAACATTCCTTGTAGTTCAGCGCATGGGTCTGCGCATAGATACCCGAAATCTTTACGGAGATATAATTGATGTCGGGCTCCTTGAGTGCCTCGAGGTACATGTGGTAGCGCTTGTCTGCCTCACCGTCGCCCAGCACCACTTCACCAAGCAGATTGACGTTCTGGCCGATTTTCTGCTGGAAACGGGTGGCAAGGTGGTCGGTGAGATGAGGACGTGCAGCGTCGATAATCACTCGGCTGGTGTCGCGGCGCAGACGCCACTTCACGATAGGAATGGCAATCTGACGGAAAGGCGACATATAACCGAAAGATTTGTAAATCTGGAAGAGGAAATGGTCGAATGAATTGAGGAATTTGGGGATGCCATACTGGTCAATCAGTTCCTTCACTCGCATGGCCAGTTTCTTGTTGTCGCGGATTTGCGAAGTCTCGTCGAGCATCCTCACGATAAACTTCTTGTCATCATTGCGCTGGACCATGGTCCCGTACATGTGCTGTTCATACTTCTCGGTCGAAGTCAGGGAGGCCTGGCTTTCATCGTAGAGTTTTCTCATCCATGAGAACACTTCTTCGATGGTTGGTTTATCATTATTCATCATCAATATAGTTTAGTTAGGTTAGTTTGTCTGTAGGAAAGTGGTTGGAGTTTTCCACCCTCAAGTTATTAAGCCCGTCATGAAAGATGGAGCACACTTTGTACTTGGATAAAATCGCTTAAAACCAATCATTAAGCAAAAATACAAACAAAAAATAATATCCAAATGTTTTTTGAGAAAATATTTGATAAAAATGCAAAAGGGGATTCTTTTTCACACTTTTACAACAAAGCCGGCATCCGTAAATTGTTGTTGCATGGACTGCAGGTCGTCTTTCGTGAGGTTGGGAGTGTCGCCCATTTCCCAGTTCCTGCCCAGTCGTTTGTACTTGTCTGCGCCTGTGCGGTGGAAGGGCAGCAGGTTCACCTCACGGACTTGAGGTATGTCGGCAAGCAGGGCGATAATCTTGTTGATGTCGTCTTCGCTGTCGTTGACATGTGGAATGACGGGTATGCGTGCCACGATGTGGCTGCCATTCGCGGCAATGCGGTGCAGGTTGTCGATGACGGTGGAGTAGGAAGCGCCGATATAAGTTTTGAAAACCTGCTCTTCGGCGGTCTTTACGTCGAAGAGGAATATGTCGGTGTATTGGCAGATGTCGTCGAGTAGGGGAGTGCTGACCGCTCCTGCTGTATCCACACATGTATGGATGCCTTCTGTCTTGCAGCGTCGGAGGCATTCGAGAAGAAAATCGGCTTGCAGAAGTGGCTCACCGCCCGAGAAGGTCACACCGCCACCAGATTCCTCGAAGAACACATCATCCTTGCGGATTTCGCGCATGAGGTCGTCGGTGCATATCCTATAACCTACGATATGGTTTTCGGTGAACGTGCGCTCACCTAGTTTGCGTTTCTGCTCCATCGCCTCGGGTTGATAGTGCTGGCTCTCAGGGTTGTGGCACCATCGGCAACGCAGCGGGCATCCTTTCATGAACACGGTGGTCCGTATCCCTGGCCCGTCGTGTATGGCATAGCGTTTGATGTCGAAGATAAGTCCGTCCATAAATGTCGGTAATGAATTCCGACTACAAAATTATACATTCCAAATCGAATATCAGCGGAAACAACCCCTAATTTGGAAATGCATATTGTTTTATCTTGAATTTGAACATAAAAAAGCGTATTTCCACGCAGCCACTCCCTTCCCGTCTTTCAAAAAAACCACGCTTTCTTTCATGTTTCATCATAAATGTTGTAAATTTGCATTGAAGCGAAGATAAGCTGCATTTCGGCATAAGAAATGAACGAGTTCATTTCGTTCTGCTCTCAATTTGCATTATCTTTGTGGCAACAATGAAAATATCTGCAACATGGGCATCTTCATCAACAAGGGAAATTTAGGATTCCGCCAGACTCGAAAAAGTGAGTACATCGATAAATCGGGGCTAATTGGCGTTGTTAATCAGACACTTTTCACACGTCAGAAATTCACTTGCGTGACCCGCTGCCGCCGCTTCGGCAAGTCGATGGCGGCAGAGATGCTGGCTGCCTACTACGACCAATCGTGCGACTCGCGCTCACTCTTCACAGACCTGCAAATAGCCGGCAACCCGACATTCGAAGAGCATTTGAACAAATACCCAGTCATCTACCTTGACATGACCACATTTATCACTCGCTTCAATGACGACCGTATTGTGTGGCATATACAGGACGAGCTGAAGAATGATATACAAAAGGCTTATCCACAAATACTGCTTCAGGATGATGACGATTTAATGGCCTATCTCCAGCGCATCAATATCGAGACTGGTGAGCATTTCATCTTCATCATTGACGAGTGGGATGCCATCTGCCGTGAGTTTGGAAGCAAGCCCCAAGTGATGGACGAGTACCTGAACCTGTTGCGCCGTATGTTCAAGGATGTGTCGGGTATGGATGTCTTCGCGGGGGTCTATATGACGGGAATCTTGCCTATCAAGAAGTTCAAGACACAGTCGGCGCTCAACAACTTCCAAGAATACTCTATGGTGGAACCAGGTAATATGGCGGGTTTCTTTGGCTTCACAAAGGCTGAGGTGGAAGCTTTGTCCACCAAGCATAGTGCAGACTTGGACGAGTTGATAAAATGGTACGACGGCTATCAGATAGGTGATGAGCCCTCAATCTTCAACCCAAATTCCGTGATGGAAGCCATCAGGAGAAAAAGATGCCGTAGTTACTGGGCCTCAACGGGTGCATTTGATGCCGTGGCGGATTATATCCGAATGAATTTCGAAGGGCTGAAGGACGACATCATCAAGATGCTGGCAGGAGGACGCTGCATGGTGGATCCAACGGGTTTCCAGAACGATATGTCAATCATACAGAGCCGCGATGACGTGCTGACGTTGCTCATCCATTTGGGCTATCTCTCCTACAACTGGAGAGAGGAGGAATGCTACATTCCCAACAAGGAAGTGTCGGGCGAGATGGTGAATGCAGTGAAAGCCTGCAATTGGCTGCCTGTAGCCAGTGCCTTGCAACAGTCGAAGCAGTTGCTTCTGGACACGCTCGACGGAGACGGTGAGGCTGTGGCGAGGGGAATTGATGCCGTGCATGATGACAGCACAAGCATTCTTTCTTACAACAATGAGAATTCTCTGGCTTGTGTGCTGAATATCGCCTACTATTACGCTCGCAATGACTACATTATCCATCGCGAGTTGGCCAGTGGGAAAGGATTTGCCGACTTGGTGTTCATTCCGCGCAAGCATGTCGATAAACCCGCTATGGTCGTGGAATTGAAATACAACAAGGACGCAGACTCTGCAATTAGTCAAATCAAGCGCAAGCAGTACCCGAAAAAACTGCTTGAATACACCTCGAACCTCCTGCTTGTTGCTATCACCTACAACCGAGAGGCCAAGACGCATGATTGCATCATTGAATCGTTGCAAAAGTAGTCGTTTTCCCTTGATGACCATCATTCCATTTTGTTCCTTATTGCCTCTAAAGAAAAAGATTTTTTTGCTATGGAGTAGGGGGTAAAGAGGGAGCGCTTGCGTCATTGTCCCATGCGGACAGGAGATCCGCCAGTGGTGTACCTACAGTAAAAAATAAAAGAGCAACATGAATGGGTTGCTCTTCTATTTTTAGACATTCAGTGTCAACTGGTATATAACTGTCTTTGAAAAACTTCTAATTGTTCCTGGTCTTTCTTATCCTGCACCATCATTTTAAATACCGCTGTTTGTGTAACGACATTCTATGTAAGCCACGGCAAGCATCCATTTTTACCATAATACTACATTTTGATGATATTTCGAATAATGAACCAGATGAAGAATAACATAATATAACCATACGTCATCCATTTATGCTCCACAATCTTTTTATATTTCTGCCGTAATCTCCCTTCTCTCAAAAAGTTTCCTAATAAAACACTTATGAGATAGGGGAAAGCTACAACAAAAAAGAGGTTGTAGCCTATAGCTTCGATGAAACGTCCATGTAAAAGTGCATGTGCAGCTCGCTGAAATCCACAGCCAGGACACTCAATTCCGAATAGCATTTTAATTGGACATTTCGGCATCCAAATGTAATCAACGGGGTTGAGGAAGAACAGGGCCAGCAGACCGCAACAACCTATTACTACGATTGGGTAGAAGAGGCGTTTTGACATCGAACTACTGAAGCATATCAGACCATGGTAGGAAAGATAACGCTGCAGCGCCACCTACCAAATAGATGATCAACAGGATAACGTCAATTATAAAATAAGCTATAATTCCATATATACACCAATTCTTAGCGGCATTGGAGGCAGCAATGGCAGCACTATATTGCTTCGCGGCGTACAATTTATTGACTTCGCTACCTTTTATTAGCGCAATAATTCCAAAGGGCAAGCAGCAACACAATGTTGTGAAAACTGCAAGTCCAATATTAGAACTCGGTTGTGGAACGAAGGGTTCCTGTGGCTGTGGAGCATAGCCATTCTGTGGCTGTGGAGCATAGCCATTCTGTGGCTGCGGAGCATAGCCATTCTGTGGCTGTTGTGTGTTCTCCTGATTTGATGGGTGTTCTTCTTGCTGATTGTTCATTTTTTTACGATTGTTTAAAGTTTGTATAGTATAAGTTTAGTATAGTAATTCAAGCCTTACAATATAACAGTTAGTTATAATCAGTGTCTTCAAGAAACTCCTCTATAGCTTCTTGAACCTCACGTGGATCTACAGAATAATTCTTTTCCATTATCTCGTCGTAGCGGTTTTTCTGCTCTTCTGTGAATTCGGCCTTGTTCAATTCCTCGTCAATTTTTCTCAATTCCTCAGCAAGTTCATTGATTTCTTTTAGCAACTTAGGATCTTTTTCTTTCATCGCTTTTTCACAGAGGGTGACACCTTTATTAACACCCTTTTCCAATTTGTCGAGCGCACGGTCTGTTTTGTTACCGCAAGAGACCATAGATACACTTATGGCCACCATGATCAACACAAATAAAATCTTTTTCATGTTCATGTAGATGTTTTATTGATTGCCTACTCTTTTTAGGATTTTCGGCTTCCTCCACTTCTATATCTCTTATTGATAGGTCTTTGGCTTTAAGATTCCCGACAATTGTGCCACGCAATACGTCTCACGCAAGAAGTCGGCTAAGCCCAAATGGAGCCGTCCAGCCGCGCCAAAAACCACCGTCCAGGAATTTTTAGGTACATTTTGGTGAAAAACTCAGAATTTATAGTGCTACATTTGGACAGAACTAGGAACTATAGTTTAATGTCTTCAATACCGCCCTTATGGAAAGTTTCTATAACTTGTCCCGGTCGTCCTATAACAAGCGTCTCATCCGACAGATAAACAATCTGCTTAAAATTTCCCTGAGCAAGCATTGTACGAAACATTTGTTTAATTTGCGGTATCATTGTTCCGTCTAAGGTGGGCTTTATTTGTTGCATCAA
>Ga0310695_10010965_pt1 | contig 13107 bp, 2 predicted proteins | sample RumenRJG_04DNA_FD_203882 | JGI IMG/M metagenome (GOLD analysis project Ga0310695, IMG submission 203882) | Bovine rumen microbial communities from Lethbridge, Alberta, Canada - RJG_04 (v2) (version 2) | ecosystem: Host-associated > Mammals > Digestive system > Stomach > Rumen | place: Canada...
GATTCCAAGGCTCTGACAGCCAGTGCAAGCAGCTCAACAAGTTTCTCTGCCGCTTTCACTCCTGTTGTTGAGACAACAACTACCTACCCCGGTTCAAAGGTTGTGTTTGAGTTCACCGACGGTACAAAGTTTGAAACAGAAGGCTTTGACCTCACCGTGACCAATGAGCCCATCTTCCACTTCCTTGACAGCAAGCCAAGCAGCAAGTGGAACGAGCCAAAAGATCGCACTGCTCCCATTACTTTCGGAAAGGTTAATGCAGTAAAGGAACAGTCATTCGTAATTTTCAACTGGGGTTCTGCTCCATTGACAGTTAACAGCATCACTTTGCCCGAGGGCTTCTCTACCACAACAGAATTCCCACTTACCGTAGCAGCTTTCGACGGTGAGAATAGCGGTATTGACGCAGCTAGTCAGGCTCTCACCATCACCTTCTCTGCTACTGAGGCTAACACCTACAGCGGAGACATGGTTATTACCTATAGCGGTGACAAGACCTTCACCCTGCCCATCAGTGGTACAATGCTTGATCCTACGAAGTTCTATGCAAACTTTGGTAGCGAAAGCAATCAGTGGCCTGTAGGTTCTGTCTATCAGAGCAACGTAAGCACTACGTACGTAAACACTGGCGACTACGCCCTCACATCTTCTAGCACCACAAGCAACATTTTCATCACTCCAAAGCTGACTGCAGCTGCTGGCGACAAGCTGTTGTTTGATGCTAAACTCTACAATTCTTCATGGTCAGAAGGTAAAGTGGTGGTTTATGCCGCTACAACCCGTGAGGCCATTCTCGATTTCGATCCCGAGAACGATACTCGTACTCCTCTATTCAGCGTTAGCGGAAGAGACGAGACTGCTCCAATGACCACAGACTTCCAGACCTTCGAGGTAACTGTTCCTGAGGCTGGCGACTATTACTTCGGTTTCGAGATCAGTGGACGTCCATATGTAGACGAGATTTATGGTCTGAAGACTGCTGCCGTGGCCCACGACTGGATGATCGCTTCAAGCAACATTCCTACTGAGGCTATGCAGAATATTCCTTCGGCAGCTACCGTAAACATTCTGAACCTCGGTCTGGCAGCAGAAGAAGCTGACAGCTACACCGTAACAGCATTCATCGATGGAAAGGCAACTTCTACTGGTACTGCTATTGCACTGCCTACCACAAACAAGCTCAGTGACGCTGGCACACAACTGACTGTAGGTATCCAGTCTCCAAAGGTTGGTACCTTCCCCGTATACATTGAGGTAAAAGCTGGCGACTATAGCATTGCCACAGAACCCGTCAATGTAGTGTTTACCGCAGAAGTTGCAAAGAGTGAATTGACCGCAGCTGCAGATGGTACAAGCTCTAACTCACCACTCAACCTGAGTTACTATAACAGTGAGTCAGTTTCTCTCTACACAGCTGATGTACTTGCAAATTCTTACGGTCTGACAAGCGGTGCCAAGATTAAGTCTATCACCTTCAAAGGCTATAAGACTACTCCACAAACCAAATCAACATTTAACTTATGGTATGAGTGGAGTGATGATGCCGAACAGGCTAAACCAGCCGACGGTCTCTATCCTACGGAAGGTCTTACACAACTCATCGCTGACCAGGAAAAGACCTGGCCTGAAGCAGGAAGTGCTACAGAATTGGCAGACTTTATTACACTGACATTTGCAGAGCCTCTTGTTTACGAAGCAGGTAAGGCGCTGCGTATCGTGATGCGCTCTAATTCTGACGACTGGAAAGCTGCAAACTTTGAGAAGAGTACTTCTGCAACAAGTGGCCTGACCTATTATCACTACAATGACAACAAGAGCACATTCGAGTCTAACAGTTGGACAAACACTGTTCTCCCAGTACTGCATATTGGTCTGGCTGTAGAGCCTACCACCATCTCTGGTACCGTCAAGAACAGCGAGGGTGCTGCTATTGAGAATGCTACCGTGACACTGGTTAGTGCTGATGGCGACAATGTACAGTATGAAGGCACAGATGCAGAGGGTGCTTATAGCTTCAACGTGATTCAGAGTGGTCGCACCTACAACGCTACCGTTGTTGCAGAGGAATACAAGACTGCTACCGCAGAGATCTCATTTGCAGAGGGCAGCGTTATAAAGGACTTCGTCCTGGCTGACACTAATCCTCTTGGTGATGCTAACCTCGACGGTGAGGTAACTACCTCTGACGCCGTGGCAGCCGTGACCTTCGCTCTTGAGAAGGAAGTTCCCTCTGAGAAGGCTCTGAAGGTGGCCGACGTGAACAAGTCTGGCAATATCACCGTGAGTGACGCTGTAGGTATCGTGAACATCGCACTGAACACCGAGGCTCCTGCTACTGCACGAGGCGAGATGGAGGCAGTGAACTTCCTGACTCAGAACGGCACCAGCCTCAATCTGACAAACAGCACGGAGTTCGTGGGCTTCCAGATGGATGTCACACTGGCCGAGGGTGCTATGCTGAACGGTGTATCACTGACCGACCGTGCTGCCAGCCTGCAGGTTGTCTACAACCGCATCGCTGACAATACCTACCGTATAATCGCCTTCTCTACCGGCAATGCCGCTATCGAGGGTAATGAGGGTGCAATCTTCTCTCTCAATATCACAGGCAACGACAACATCGCTATCAGCAATATCGAGTTTGCCGACGCTGCTGCCAACGCTTATGCATTGAGTCTGGCAGAGACTACTGGCATCAACGGCATCTATGCCGGTGCTGCTAACGTGGAGAGCTATACCGTAGGTGGTGTGAAGAACGACAAGGTGCGCAAGGGCATGAACATCGTTCGTACTGCCGATGGTAAGGTGAAGAAAGTATTAGTAAAGTAATCAAACAATAAAAACAAAAACCAAGATGAACAAAAACACGATTTCCAAATGGTTCTCGATGTTCGTGCTCATGATGGCCGGTATTACGGGAGCGACTGCACAGTCGCTCACCGTTGCCGACGCCACATTGGTACCGGGCAAGACAAAGGTTGTTTCTATTAGCCTGGATGCAGCCGAAGGACAAACCATCTATGGTATTCAAACGGATATTACTCTGAGTAAGGGTCTTAAGATTAACGCTGCCACTGCAGCCAATACAGCCCTTCACTTCAACCAGAACAAGTTGGAAAGCGGTGCTACCCGTGTAGCCCTGCTGTCACTGGGTGGTGAGGCCATCCCTGCTGGTGAGGCTATCAAACTGACCATCGAGGCCGATGCCTCATTCAAGAACGGTACCGTAGACCTGGCCAACACCAAGTTGACCACCACCGCTACAGGTACAGAGATCAACGTAGATGCCACCAGCGCCATCATCGACACCTATGATTGTTTCCCCTATCAGAAATATATCATTGGAAATGCAGAGTCAAGCTTATTCTGGGGTGCTGGCAATGACTGGGGTACACGTGCATCACTCGTGGCTCATCCCGTGTATGTGAAACTCGACTACAATGAGGCTGACGGCACATACAAGCTGGAGTCACAGGTGAGCCAGAACGGCTATTATTTCGATGGTGACTACATGGATACCAATGCTCCATTATCACTGACCATCAAAAAGATTGAAACGCCTCTTGGCTATGAAGACGACGCAGAGACCAAGCCCGTCTATGGCTACACCATTGCTAATGGCGACAACTATTTTGGTTGGGACGGCACTTCTACCATCCTTGGCAAGAACCTGACTGCTACCGACGAGAAAGCCATTTGGCTGATTATGCCACTGGACGAGGCAAAAGCCGGTCTGGTAAACGCCACGCTCGAAGAGCCGCTCGACGCCACCATGCTGATTGAAGACCATGACTTTGGTCGCAACAACCGCTATCAGGACAGATGGACGATGGAAGCTGGCAACAAAAACCTCAGTGGTGGTAATAACATCAACAACTGTGCTGAGTCATGGCACTCAACATTCACCCTGAGTCAGACACTGGCCGACGCTCCCGCTGGTATCTATGCACTGACAGCACAGGGATTTTATCGTCAGGACGGTAGTGACAATGAGCACCTGCCCGTGTTCTATGCTAACGATGCCACCAAGACTTTCCCCCTGAAGACTGGCAACGAGGACAGCATGTCAAAGGCCTCTGCCTCATTCTCTGCAGGTCTCTACACCATTGAGCCTCTGGTCTTCGAATTGAAAGAAGGCGAGACACTAACCATTGGTGCTAAACTGGAAGGCAACACCAGCCTGTGGTGTATCTGGGATAACTTCAACCTGACCTACTATGGTAAGAATACTACCCTCGAGGATGTGGAGGCCGAGTCACTCCGCAAGGAAGTTGAGGCATTGCGTGAGAAAGCTACTGACATCTATAATGAGGTAGAAATTGAAAGCATCAAGACCATCTTGTATGATGCTATCTACTCTACAGGTTCTGTATCTGGTGCCGAGGCTATCAACAATGCCATCACAACTTTGAAAGCTGCCATTGAGCAGGGTGAGGTTTCTCTCAGTGCCAAGGCTAAGCTGGACAAGATGAAGGAACTCATCGACGCTACAAACGTTTATACAGCAGAGGCTAAGGCTGAATACTACGACCAATGGGTTGTGAAGTATACCGATGGCTCCATCACAAAAGCTGAGGTCAATGCACTGCAGGATCCTTTCCTCACGACCGGATGGCGCGCCAACACTACCGTTGACAACTTCCTGCTTTCTGCATGGGATACCAACCCTGACTTCCAGGATGCAGCATACTACATCAACACATGGAGCACCGAGGGCGATACCGACGGTTCTAACTTCAAGGTACCCTTCTTCGAGTACTTTGGCAACCCACTTCCCGCAAAGACCCTGACCGCTACAATGAATGGTCTGGAGCCTGGCAAATATGACGTAACCGCATGGGTACGAGTGGCACCTGCTGACAAGACTGCAACGTCAGCCAATGGTGTTACTCTGCAGGTTAACGAAGGCGACAGTGTTAACGTATGCACAGGTGAGCAGTTTGACTGCGATGCAGAGCGTTTCTTCATCAAGGAGTACACAGCTACTGGCGTAGTTGCTGAGGACGGCGTACTGATAATTAAGTTCAACGTAGCAGAGAACAACAACATCCACTGGCTGAGCTTCAAGAACGTGAAGTTCACCAAGAAACTGCCTACATATAAAGTTAACGAGGTAGCTGATGGCACAGTTGTTCGTACCACAGAAGGCGAGGCTGAACTTGGAACAGACGTTAAGGTGCCCTATCGTCACTATAACGTATTGGAAGGTAAGCTCTATAGCAAGGGCGTAACCAGCAAGGAGTACAACTACAAATTCAAGCTCAATGCCGACGAGCAGGTTGAGAATATCACCTATGCCGCTACAGACAAAGAGAACATCGTATTCCTGAGCGAAGGTGAGGATATCGAGGGTTTGACCCCCTGTACCAGTGGCAATACTGCCGTACGCAGTTCTAATTCAGCTTCGGCTTACGCTGCCGAGGGTGACGTGGCAGTTACGAAATTGCAGGCAGGAACCTACAAGCTGACTGCTGCAATCTTTGATGCGAGCAAGAACCCCAACAGCATGTGGTATTTCCTGGCAGGCAATGACACCATTGCCAAACTGAATTGCACTGCTGTGAACTATCAGGAGCTCACTTCTGGCAAGTTCACCCTTGAGTCTGAGACTACTATCTATCTCGCAAAGGGCGGCAACGGCAATATGGGTCTTGACCTTGTTTATATTCAGGCTGTTGAAGCAGAGACTCCTATGTTTGCCTATACCGTCAATGAGATGGTTGGCGAGCATGCAGTTCGCACCACCACAGGTACAGCAGAGAAGGGCACTGCCATGAAGGTTCCTTTCCGTGAATACAACACCTACGAAGGAAAGCTCTACAAGAAGGCACAGATTAGCAAGGAGTTCAACTACTCATTCACACTTACAACCGACAATCAGGTAGAAAATCTCGAATACAGCGAGGTTTCTGGTGTTGAGGATGTAGTATTCCTTTCTGAAGGTGAGGACATCAAGGGTCTGACACCTATCACTACAGGAAATGCAGCCATCCGCAGTTCCAACTCTGCAGCAGCTTATGCCGCTGAGGGCGACGTGGAGATCGTAAAACTGCCTGCCGGTACCTACAAACTCGTTGCTGTTATCTACGATTCAAGCAAGACTCCCGACAGCCACTGGATTTTCAAGGCTGGTGGCGAACAGATTGCTGACCTGAACTGTACCGTTGTAAACATTCAGGAACTGACCTCTGAAGAGTTTACACTCAAGGCTGAGACTGCCATCTCTATGGCACAGGGTGGAAGCGCAAGCATGGGACTTGACCTGATTTACATTGTGAAGCTCCCTGTTGTTGACGCTATCAGCAACATCGCTACCGATGTTCAGAAGACTGCCATATTCAACCTGAATGGTCAGAAGATGAACAAGGCTCAGAAGGGTCTCTTCATCATTAATGGCAAAAAGACTGTTATTAAGTAATAGCAATTCCCTCCCCCTCTCTTGAGGGGAACCCAATGGCCCTCACCGCAACTATGCGGTGGGGGCTTTTTCATAAGCCCGGCTTATATTTGCCATAACTTACTGATTTATCGCCATTTGCAAAATATTTAAACAATAAGCTACTTTTATGTTTGCTTATTTCCTTAGAAAAATGAGACAAATTTGCAAAACCTATGAAACAAAATGAAAAACGTCTTTACATAATATATTGTACCTTTGCCACCCGAAACAATCTAATCACGTTTTATTAATTAACTTTTAATCATTAACTAAAAACAATTAATTATGCGAAGTATTACAAAATGGTTACTCACGTTCACATTGTTATGTATGATGGGCGTGGTAAATGCTTTCGCGCAAGATGGAACCAAGACGCCCATCCTTCTCGTTGACAAAAACGGAGAATTGGCGACTTCGGATTTTGACATCGTGCCGATAGCACCAAGTACTTTGGACAAGACAAACTTGTATTCAGCAACTTTCACACCGAAAGATGATTTCAAGAATGCCTTCCAGTACTTAAACATGGAAGTTGGCGATTACGACAAAATCGTCATCAAGTTCGCCGAGGCTGTTGCCGACGGATGGAACGTCAATGAATATGGCGGTTTCAAGAGTCTTAAAGGTATGACAGAGTATGTTGTGAACCTAAATGGAACCCCCATTGAAGACTTTACAATTTTTAACTGGGGAGGTTGTCGTGCACCAATCACAATTTCCGAGTGCTACTTCTTTAAGTCTGCAGATCCTCTGGCAACACAGAAATCAGAGTTAAGCGCTGCAATTGCACTTGGTAAGATGTACAACGCTTTGGCTTACACAGATGCTACGTTTGGAACACTAACAACAAAAATTGCCGATGGTGAAACAGCTTTGGCTGCTGAGGGTGCTACAGCAGAGAGTCTGACCGCTGCTACTACTGCTATCAATGACGCTATTACAGCTTTGGCCTTCAAGGAAGGTTTCAGCAGTCTGAAAGACGTTCCCTTCGGAAAGTGGAACGGTTGGGGTGCTGATGCCCAGCAGACAAGCACATACAATACTACATGGGAACTCTTCAAGACTACAGGACAGTCATACGGCGACCCTGGCGTAAACGATTATGCAGATCTCTCTGCTTTTGACAAGCTGTATGTTACAGTTGCCAGCGGAACACCACGTATTCTGTTGAACCGTGATGCAGACAATGGCCAATGGAACGCAACTGAGGCTGAGTCACATCTTATTGACAACACCGTGGGTGATGCTGATAGTTGGCATCAGAAATACTTCGCTAAGGAAGGTAATGTATATTCTGTTGATTTGAAACAATTGACCACAGACAAGGGCTTTGCTCACCTTCACTCTATCAAGAGTAGGGATAACAACGTCGTAACAGGCCTGTTCCTTTACAAAGCTCCTGCTGCAGCTGTAACGACAGAAGTCACATTTGATTTCGATGGTGGTAACCATGCTGCATCTAGCAACAGCTCACATGATGGCGACATCACTGAGGACGAAATTTTGACACAAGACGGTGTAACAATGACTATTACGCCAAGTGGAGGTTCTACAGCTAACCGTTATTGGGGTACAAGCCCAAAGATGCGTATGTACGGTGGTACAATGACTATCGCTGCTCCAGAGGGCAAGGCTATCACAAAGGTAATTTATAATAATGGCAAGTGGAATGCTGCTAACACTATTAATGGTATTGTTGCAGAAAAAGGTGAATGGACCGGTAATTCTACAAATGTCGTTCTTTCCGTATCTGCAAACACTCAGATCAAGAACGTTATTGTAACTGTGGCAGATAAAAATGATGAAACCACAACTTTCACTCCTGCAGAACCCGTTCACATTGCAAACACAGCTGAGACTGCTTACACTGTTGCTGAAGCTATTGCACTGATTGAAGCCGGTGAGGCTCTGAGCGAGACCGTATTCGTTAAGGGTATCATCTCTAAGATTGAAAAAGTCAACGTAGATGCCGAAGATGCCACTAAGAACTATATTACTTATTGGATTTCTGCTGATGGCACAGAAGAAGGTCAGCAGTTCGAATGCTTCAAGGGCCTGACCATGGAAGGTGTTGCATATACCGACATCAAGGTTGGTGCTGAGGTAATCGTAAAGGGTATACTGACCAAGTATCAGGAAACCTACGAGTTCAAGCAGAACAACGAGTTGGTAAGCTACGTGGCTCCAGTTGAGCCAACAGAGACAATCGCTGCTACTTTGATTAAGCCTACTACTGGTATCGCTACAGAGTTCACAAGTGTTGCAGATCTTACTGGCGTAAACTTCGCCATCATCAATAAGGAAGAAGGAAAGGCTCTCTACGGTTCTAACAATCAGAACCTGGCCTATGACACTTACGCAAGTGCTTTCTCAAGCTCTAACTCTGGCTATCTGTGGAAGCTCGTCAGCCTAGCTGATGATGCAGATGCAGACGTACATGAATACTATCGTTTCCAGCTCATTACTCCTACTGGCGCTGACTACAACTGCTGGGGTATGGGTGGTTGGCTGAACTCACAGCCTGCAAATAAAGACTGTTCATTCATTCTCGGTCTGGATAATAAGAACGGTCAGGATATAAAGAATGGTGCTGTTTACGATGTACAATATGTAGAAGGAAAGGGCTTCACCATCAAGAATATTGGTACTGGTCTGTATCAGGGTGCCAACAATGGCCCCGCAAAGAATGAGGAGCCTACTTACTTCACATTTGCTACCGTTTCCAACACCTATGTTCCCGCAGTTGAGGCTCTGCTCGCTGAAGGCGCTAAGTATAAAGCTATCGTGAAGGATGAGGCTGCTCTGACTGCATACAATACAGCTATTGCAGGTATCGACGTTACAGCTATCACAGGCGACGGTCTTGAGGAGGCTAAGAAGGTTGACGCTGCTATCACTGAGCTGGCTAAGGCCGTTCCTGCCGTTGCCGGACAGGTCTATACCCGTACAATCGTAAACCCAAGCTTCGAGTTTGGAAACATCGATGGTTGGACAAGCAAGGATGGCGGTAATTCTGCCAACAACGGTAACTTCCATCAGGCTACAGGTTCATTCTTCGTTGAAAAATGGACTAACTCTGCAAATGGTGGCAAACTCTCTGACGGTTCACTGACTCAGGTTATCGCCGGTCTGCCCGCTGGTAAGTATAAGCTGACTGCAGAAATGCAGAACTTGGAACAAGGCAACGGTGATGCTGCTGGTAAGGGCTTCTACCTCATTGCAAACACTGATAGCATGGCTGTAGCTGTTAGCGGTGAGACAGTTACCGTAGAAACAGAGCTCGCACGTAAGGCAGACCTGACTATTGGTGCTGTTATGAAGGGTTGTACCGGTAACTGGGTTTGCGTGGATAACTTCCAGCTCACTCTTGTAGAACCTGCTCCTATTCCAACATTGTATGCCATTACTATTGCAGAGACACAGAATGGTACTGTTACAGCAAACGACGTAGAAGCTGCCGAGGGTGAAGTGGTAACCCTTACTGCTAAACCTGCAGAAGGCTACATCGTTGACGAAGCTCACGTAGTATACGGAGAGAATCAAGAAGCAGAACTCACCATCAACGAGGCTGCCAATACCGCAACATTCACTATGCCCGCAAGTGCAGTTACCGTAACCATCACCTTCAAGGTTGATCCTATTGTTACTGCTAAGGCTGATTTGGAGGCTGCCATCACTGCAGCCAAGGCTATCGAAACCGAAGGCAAGAATGGTGCAGATGCACTGGCTACTGCTATCACAGATGCCGAGACAGCTTTGAATGCTGCTGACGCTACTGTTGAAACTATCGCTACCGCTAAGGCCAATCTGGCTGACGCTATCATCCTGTTTGACAAGGCAAACCTTGATGCTAACCTCATAGAGATTGCACAGGAACAGCAGGATCAAGAGGGTGGTGTTGTAACTCTGGCCACATCCGAAAAGAATGAAAAGACTGGTGTAATAACCTATACTTCTAAAGACCAGGTTAGCGTTATCTTCAAGATGAAGAATGTTGATGTATCAAATTGCGACTACATTCTCTTCAAGTTTACAGAACCCACACCTGCAGGTCTCAGTTATGCATTCTGGACAGACAACAAGAACAAGGAACTGCCTGCTGGCATTACCGAGTTCAAGTATGTCTTCGCAGAGGATAATGAAAGTGAAATCAAGGATGGTATTATCCCTGAAATCAGTCTTCTGACTATCTTTACTGGTGCAGGAAAGGTTGTTAAGGTTGCCGGTGTATATAAGCATCAGGTTCCTGTTGAGGTTACTCACACCTGGGACTTCACAAAGTGGAGCGAGGCTACCGTGGCTAACCTGAAAGCCGAGGCTGCTAAGGTTACTGTAAGTGCTGATCCTGATAAGGAAGGAAACACACTTTGCGAGGATAATGGCGCTCTGTGGTCTGACCACGAAAAGAAGCCCGGCACGACCTGTGATACTTATGCCGCTTCAAAGGACAACTGCTTCTGGTATGTTGGAGGCGAGGCTACGCCTACTGCCAACGGTACCGCTATTGCAGAGTTTGCCGGTCTGCAGTTCAACACTGCTTACGGTGCTTCTCGTGCACTGGCTATTGCAGTGAACTATCCTTCAACTTCTATTGGTACTTATAACGGTCCTTCTTACCTCTGGTTCGGCGGTAAGGGTCAGACTATTTTGACTATCCCCGCAGTGAAGGGTGGATCTACCATCAAGATTGGTGTTGAGTCACACAAGAGCAGTGAGGCTCGTGGCATACAGTTGTTCGCAGGTGAGACAGAGTTGAAGGACGCTGAAGGTAACGCCGTTGCAGCTCCTAAGACTTACACCGAGCAGACGTGGGTTGTTCCCGCAGGTGTTGCTTACGATATCGTAGTGAAGAACACCAACGGTTGTCATATCTACTTCATCGATGCTGAGCAGGACGAGGCTACTCTGACAAGCATCAACACCGTGAAGAGCAACGTGATGAACAATGCTATCTACAACCTGAACGGTCAGAAGGTGAACAAGGCTCAGAAGGGTCTCTTCATCATCAATGGCAAAAAGGTCGTTAAGTAATAGACATTCCCTACCCCTCCCCACATAGGGAGGGTACAAAACGGCCCTCACCGCAAGATGCGGTGGGGGCTATTTTTTATAGATAATTGCAAGAATATCAAGATTTATTATTACCTTTGTCAACAAAATAACCAAAACCATCATGATATGAGAAAACTATTACCTATTCTATTCCTGTTTGTCACCGTAACATCATGGGCTGGCAATGTAACGGAAAGTGAAGCTCTGCAGAAGGCAAAGGCCTTTATGGACAGTCAGCGAGCCACGCAATCACAACGCCAGATGAGACTGGCAGCCAAGAGCACACAAGTAAACAATAAGTTGTCTACCGCCGTAAAGGAGAGCTACTACGTGTTTAACGTGGGACAGAACGATGGTTATGTAGTGGTAAGTGCCGACGACAGAACCACAGCCATCCTAGGCTATGCCGACGAGGGCACATTCGATGTGAACAATATTCCAGACAATATGAAAGCATGGCTGCAAGGATACACAGACCAACTGGAATACCTGGCCACCCATGCCAACACCAGAAGAGCAGAGACAGCAGACCACGCAACCATCAGACCACTGATACAGAGCACATGGGATCAAGGCAGTCCTTATAACAACAAGTGTCCCATGGATGGTGACGAGAGAAGTCTGACTGGATGTCTGGCAACCGTCATGGCACAAATCTTGAATTATTATCAATATCCCGAAAAGACCACGAGCACTATTCCAAGCTATACAACAGGAACGAAAGGTATCACAGTCAATGAGATTCCTGTGACAACAATCGATTGGAGTAATATCAAGAACAACTATAACGGAAACGAGACTGCGGCTCAGAAAAATGCCATCGCCACACTGATGCAATTATGCGGCGCCAGCATGGAGATGGACTACACCTCCTACAGTAGTTATGCCTACATGATACCCGCACTCAATGCATTTAAGAAATACTTCGACTATGACACGAGCTTGAGGCATGTAAACCGAATTGAATTCAAAGCCAGCGAATGGGACGAATTAATCTACAACGAACTGGCCCAAAAGCGTCCCGTATACTATTGCGGACAATCAATTGGCGGTGGACATGCCTTTGTGATTGACGGCTATAGCAAGGATGGTCTCTTCCACGTGAACTGGGGATGGGGCGGTAGCTGCAACGGCTATTTCCTGCTGAGTATCCTCGACCCACATAGTAATACAGGTAACGGCGCCAGCAGTAGCAGCGATGGCTACAGCTTTGATCAGGATGCTATCATTGGCATACAGCCCAACACCGACAACAAACCAGAATGGGGAGTAAGAATGACATCAGAAGGGCTATATACAAATTTAAGCGTAGTGAACAAACAGGGAAGCTATTTTCCCATCTCTCTGACAGCCACTTTCTATAACCGTACTGGTGCCACACAAGACTTTGACCTTGGCATAGGTGTGTACGACAAGGACAACAAGGAGGTATCCGCCCAGAAAATGAACGATGGCAGATTTGCTGAAAGTTGGGGTTATAATGGAATCACCTACAACTGCAACATTCCTGCCCTACCCGATGGCACCTATGCCATTACTGCTATCAGCCGGGAAAAGGGTACAGACACATGGTATCAGAATTCAAGAAGCTTCCAGTATTACATCACTGCTACCAT
>Ga0310695_10010966_pt1 | contig 13105 bp, 9 predicted proteins | sample RumenRJG_04DNA_FD_203882 | JGI IMG/M metagenome (GOLD analysis project Ga0310695, IMG submission 203882) | Bovine rumen microbial communities from Lethbridge, Alberta, Canada - RJG_04 (v2) (version 2) | ecosystem: Host-associated > Mammals > Digestive system > Stomach > Rumen | place: Canada...
CCTCTACCATCTCATAGTAGTCAAGCATGTTTTCGCGGCAGAAGTTCGCTAACCTCACTTTTTTGTGACTCTTTTGCAAGTCACGGTATTGCTTCACATAATCCTTTATTTCCATATTGCGCTTAACTTTAGTGAATTTAATCTTGCGCAAAATTAGAGAAATATTTTATCTCAACCAAATTCGGCTAGGTCCAAGGTTCGGACGCTTACTGCTTGTTCTACTAGATTATTCATATTGTTTCACTTAAAAAGAGGGCAAGTCCGGCAAGCCTCGCTTGCCCTCATAACCATTAACCCAGAGCGTTCGAATCCCTTTCGGGCCTACCAGCACCAGTGGTTTATTAACGCCATAGCCACAAAAGGGCTACAGTCGGCATCTGTCCCGAAGGACAAATGCGGCATCCCGAAGAATGCCCATCGCTCCTTAGAGCGAATAGTCCACTCATACAGTAGAACCCCAGCAAAAGCTGGAATTAACAAGTCGTTTGGCGGGTCTTCCTCCAACGAGGTTCACCAATACTCTTGTCCAAACGAATGAGTGGGGCCTTGCTCTGCTGCAAGGTTACATCTTGAATGTGCTGACACATCCAGTTTCTATATCGAGTTCTTTGCAGAACTTATCAATTCTCTTTTCATCTTCCGGTGAATGATAACTAAACTCCCACAGGACATCATCCTTAACCGATGATTTCAGTTGTTTGTAGTAGTCCATATCAACCGCACCAAGCGAGCAGCCAATGATGGTAATCTTTTCTACATTACCCAACGAGTCAAAGAACCCCATGTGGCCATCAATGATCTTCCTAGTATTCTTGAAATTGGAGTCATAGTATTTCTCCAACCGTTCTTCTGCCGCTTCTACTGCATAATAACGTATGGGCAACCGCCAGTTCCCAGTCCAGTCATTCTTATGGAAGAAAGCCAAATATGCTAATTTGTCATTCCTGAAATACCGCCCTTTCTTGTCTTTCTGCACATGACGGTAACGGCGGCGGTTCTGGTTCTTGTGTTTCCAACGCTCAAAAGCCTCCTGATCGTCCGAATGATGTCCCAATACCAGCGACCCTAACTTATCTTCTCTGCACCCGTGAATATAACATATCTGCTCAGGAGGGATACCATATTCACTTTCTAGGAACAAAGTATAATTAAAATTCAGAAAGATGGCGTCTTTGTCTATATCCAGCATCCTCTTCCGAAATCCCTTGGCATAATGAAGCGTGTTTATCCATCGATGGAAATGATACTTCATCTCAACTGTGCAAGACGTGACAGCATCTGTTATTTCATCCAAAGGCGCAAAATACTGGGCGTAACTAAAGTCTTCATCATCCTCATCTACTCGTGGCAACTGCATATCAAGCATATCAAACACCTTCTCCCTGTTTAGTTCACTAAGGTTGGTTTCAAAGTCTCGCCACAGATTTGAACGGCTCCAAGTGGCCACAGGATAGTGCAATCCATATTCGTTATGTCTGTACTCGTATGGTTGCATACACCAAAACCAGCCTACGGGCGTTGAAAAGCTTCTTTCCAAAGAGCGAGGTCCAAAATACAAATCGAAATACCCTACTGTTTGGGGACTTCTCCTATACAGATAGCGACGAAAGCTCATATATCCCGATTCAGCCCCATGATAGCGGTCAAAACCATTTCCTATCACATATAGGTGCTTGGCCTGTTTCCCTCCAACTTTATATTGCCGCTGTAGAGAACGTGGCGCAAGCGAACCGCCCTTGTCGTAGCAGTATTTTGTCATCTCTTCCACCACCTGCGACTTTGGCATATCTAAAGGCAAGGTACTCAAAAGCGAACTTACATTAAAGGGCTTTAAGTACTCTAACCCTTCCTGTGGCAACATACCGTGAAGTTCCGAAAACCAATCCATTGCCCGGAATACAAACGCACTTCTTTTATACTCTTCCGTATTTTTGTCCATCTTCGTAGTAACACATCTTTGATAGGGTACTATGACTTTTATCCTTCTCAGGATTTCCTTCAATTCATGTTTTTGAGAAACACTATAATCTTTCGATTTTCTCACGGCCTGATAGTGCGCCGTTATTCTGTTCTTAAGCGTTCCTGCCTGTGATTGCTTCCCAACCGCCATATAGAATGCCACCATGGCCTCTGCCATTTTGAATCTCATCAGAGCGGCACCATACCCCTCTAACGGTTCCGGCACCTCCCTTTCGAACAAGGCATTTAATTCATATGCACAACGACACATCTTCTCCATATTGCCGTCTTTCACAGCCTTATGGAGTTCTAATATCGATTATAAGAGTTTTGCCTTGTTCATAATTCCTTCGAAAAGTTCATGCTTTCACCACAAGTGATTCTCACACATACTGATTTACATGCTTATTCTCATCCGCAAGAGCCAGCAGTTTCTCAAACAGATCCACCCTTTCAGGCTTCAATTCCCCCGCATTCATTCTTTTCTTCGTCGCCTTCCACCAGTTCCGAAGATCCCTTTCCTCTGCCATATAGCGAGAAGGTTTCCTGTGATTCTCACTCAAGAAACGCATAGCCTTCTCAAAGTTTTCTATCCATCTTTCATCCTGAGTCATATGCCTATTATACCTTATACCTTATTTGTCTGATGCCAAAGAATATTTGAACTTAGGCCCATATTATTTTACCTCATCTTCTTTACTACCCATAGATTGCTTTCTCATTAGCATTCCTTAGACGTTCATCCACAATATTTTTCTCCCATACTTTAATGTCTTCAAGGAAAAACGACCTAGCTTCAGCATTTGCAAGTTTCTCCGCATAGTCCTTACACAACTCTATCCTTCTCCTATACAGTGGTATTCCACTGCCTGCCCAACTATACGAGTGGAACCTACAGCCAAATCCCGACATCACAGATTCTGAATAATAATTATCCATCAATCTTACAACCCCGGGGTTGGCCTTTCCATCCAAGCTATACATAAACAGACTACTCAGCACATATGCCCTGTCATCCTTGTCATCGCCCTGTTCAACCCAGTCAAACCATTCATCATACGATATCACCTCGTAACAAGGTCTCGTTTCGCCTTCCTGCGGATAACTGGTTCTCAGGAACTCTATCCAGTAATGTCGTTCCTCCCTGCTTTCCAGAATTTGCATGATTCTTGGTTTTAGCACTTCTTTATAAGCTCGTAAAACCTTCACATAAAGCCTTCCAAGATAGTAGTTATCCCTTGCTTTAATATCTTCCATGGCCTTTTCCATCATCTCATGAATATGAAGGGCCAGCTCTTTATCTCTGTTCTTTGTAAAATAGTTATTAACGCTCTCTATATACAGATAGTCATCCATCATAGCGCCTTTCAATCCGGTCATGTGAAGACATCTTTTCCCAATCTCTGCATAATCTTGATCTTCGGGTTCTTTATCAAATAATAAATGACGGCATCTAGTCAGCACCAGCGATGCGCCTTCCTCACCATAGTCCAACAAACGCTTCGTGATATATTTCACATCATATTTCTGCAATGGAGCAAAGTTATAGTATAGTCCGAAATCATTGACGCCAACCTCACCTCGCTCTAACATTGAGAACAATTCTTCTTTTCTGGTATCATCTACGCCTTTTATGGCATACATCGCTATCAATAGGGGTTTCCTCTTTGATTCACGTATCATCTGATAGGCGACCTCCACCATCTTTTCATCCTCCACTTTCCAGAAAAAATACAAGAAAAGATTGATACCGTCATTCGAGACATCGTGATTTACAACATCACCCATAATCTCTATAAAGATGTCATACTGCACATTCTGGGCTTTGGCATACTCCGACAGTTCCATACCATAGACCAAATAGTGAAAGCACTCTGCTTTCAGAATATTCAATAGCAGCTTTTCATCTTTATACAATTGTCTGTCTATTAGTTCATGAGCCAATTCTTTGTATTTCTCATTTACCATCTCGGTCTGTTTCTCAAAGCTAAGATCATAGTCCATTTCTATTCTACTTCCAGCATTGATAAGCCTTGACAGATAGTCATCCTTTGTCAGTTTCTTCTTCCATTCTTCTATTTCGTCGATCCTCGTGTTACTCCTCTTCGGTGCATCATACCGCTCTATATAATGCAGGGCTTCTTTCATCTCCTCCCATGTATAATCTTTTTTAGGCACCAACTCTTCTAATACCGTAAACAAGAAATCCTCCACACCATGGAAATAGTAACCTCTCGCACTTGTGGTAACAGCTTTGCAAATGTCATCAAAATCATCTTGACTCGACACATTACCCATCAGCATGTTAAAACATGCATTCAAGTATTCCACTATTTCTTTACCAGTTTTGGGGATATAGTCTGTCAGTGTATTAAGGCCTTGTTTTTCTGCGCCGCCGCTTCTGTAATCATGATTGATATTAAGTCCCATCAACAGAGCCTTCTTCACGAGACTATCATACCGTTGGTCTTTCTTTAGTTCATTTATAACATTCAATCTCTCCATCAGCGGCATCTCAGTTCCTGGTAATATGATAGTATACCTCTCTATAAACAGGCTCGATACATTTGTAGAAAAGACATTCTCAGTATCAAGCAGCGATAATCTGGCCAGAGTGAGCATGGCATGATCAAACGACCTATGGTCGAATGCCATATGACCTAAGGCTAATGCCAGGTTATTCTTGGCATCTTTGGCTCTTCTTAGCTCTTCATCGGTTTTATTGCTTACTATTCTATAAAGTGCTAATGCACATGCTTCTGGGTTCACTTCTGAGAATGCGAGGAAGAGGCGTGAACCCAGTGTTGACAATACAACTTCCTCAGAAAGAAAAGGGCTTCTATCGGGATCTGTCAAATTTTTGTTCAACTCATCGGCAAGCGGTACACCAGCCAGCAGCGAAATCCTCCTCGATATACTATCTATCAACATCCTCTTGGTTCCCTCGTCCTCCAGCGATTTTATATCGTTCACAAGTTCTCCTATCTTTTCTGAGGTCTGACCATCAAACCATGCCTTGCACAGATAAATGGCGAGAGGTATCATTCGCATCATCACAAAGTTCCCCTGCTTTTCCAATATATTAACTCTCGAATAGTCTTCATATGTCAGCTTAAACAACATCAGATTCTCATCCTCGTTCATTCTCACCAATGGAGTGATTATCTTGTTGTTGGCTATAAAACGACCATGCTTCTCTTCCATACCATATAAGCCGATGTATTTGAAGACAGAAAAAGCAGTCATAACTTTGAGCTTATCTTGGTCATTGGCATTTCTCTCATCAATATTCAGCATACGTTCAAACACCTGTTTACGACTGACGTCTGAGATAGGTTTCCCCTCTATGAAGTTATCTATCATAAATTGAGCCATCAAGGGGAAGTTGCCAGCCATTTCTACAATAGTATCTCTATCTCTTTCTGGCATCTTCTCAACTTGATTCACCATTTCTCTAACCACTCCCTGATTGTCCGCCCAGCTCATATAGACACTTTCAACACCTGATTCCTGGTTTTCTTTTACGTCATAATTAATGGTAATCAGTTGGCAGTCGTAACCATGTTCATAGATAGAATCATTCACAAACGAGCATATCTTTGTCGAGCAATTATCCAAAATAACCACTTGGCGCTCATTGCTACTCTCTATCAGTTTCTCAAAGGCTCCAAGTATCTTTGCGCCGTTTTTCTCATTACAGTCGCAGTATGTCACATTGTGATCCCTGCCCCTGAATGCTTCGCCAACAAGTCTGGTTTTTCCTAATCCTGGCAATCCCAACACCCTGAATGACTTTCCCTGTCTGGCTAGTTCGAATATTTCATCAAATTTCTTTGTCGCCAAGAATTTCGACTGATAAAGCCGCTTTACGTATTCATTGTGCATAGGCGACAGAGGGGCAAATCTCGTTTTTTGATTCTCCAAATACGCCTCGGTACATTTTCTGATATTCCTGAGAATCTCTTTTTTCAGCCCATCAACAATACCTTTTCTGGCTTCTTTATCGTCATTGGCATCACACTTGAAAGCTATTGGGAAGTGTTCCTGCCTGAAGTCAAATGGGAAATCTATATTCGTTTTTCCGTCACCATACGCAGTATTATACACTTTGAATATTTGTTTCTTGCCCAGGCTGTATTCCAATTTTCCCGTCTCAAAAACGGTATTCGAATTTGGAACACATTTCACCTTGTTCCATTCTCCTTCTGGATTTTTGGTAGGCAGTGCGGCAGTATTTGTATAATCAGATATGGCAATGTTTGCCTCATACTTGATGGCCTCGTCTATCCTATCCGTAATATCCTGCGACCCTACAACCCCACCGCCACCTCTCAGTTTGTAATACTGTAGGTCTGGGTTCTCAGCGTTCAGTGCTGTGATAGCATTATCTAGCGCCTTGTCTATTATCTTATCGCAGCAGGCCGTATCCATACCCTGCCAGCTATAGAACACACATACTCTCATAATCTAACCTTTAAGCATAAACCATAAATAACCACAAAGAGATTTTCTTCTCAAATCAGATTCTACAACTCTTTAGCACATCCTGCATCAGTTTCGTCAATGGGCGCTTATGCACATCGCCCTCGTCAAAATAGCTTCCAAGTATAAACCTGTTAATCTCCTCGTCGGTAAAGTTCTTCTCTTCCAGTAGATTTAGCAACGACTCCTTGAAAGCATCATTATATATCATCTTCCGCCAGATAACTTCCTCTGCTACATCCTGATGCTCCTTATACATCGACTCGATATGCAACTGAGTATTCATGTCGTTACACATCGCATCATACTGAGGCTCCAAGCTTCTGAAATGGATATTCAGATGTGTCCTATCATGCTCAGTGATATAGTTCGCCACGTCTGCGTCTTCCAATGTCAAACTAAATATGTCCAACGGTTCATCGTCTCTATCTACATACAACCCCATATAATCATGTTCATCGTCATTACCCTTATGCATATTACAACTATGGCAACTGGGCTGTAGATTAAAGAAGGATATACACAGAAATGGATACTTCGACTTAGGTTTCCAATGATCCAAGTCGTAGTAAGCTATTCCATCAGCGTCAGTAATTGTATAGTTGGCATTGCAATACACACAAGTTTTCAGTTCCTGCCGCCTAATATATTCAGGGAATATCCACCGACGTATCTCCTGATACATCATTTGACTGACTAGTATCTCCCAAAATGGTTTCTTAGCATATCTGCCAACCTTCAAAACCCTTGTCAATTCCCCGTCATCTAGGATTGCCTCAAAATCCTCAATAACATCCCCCATCTCTGAAGGCTTGACTGTCAACAAATCGCTCGGATAGCGGTCTATAATTTCCTGTACATAATCCCCAAAAGAATCTATGTCAACTGGAATCTGATATACATCATGCCCCTGTCCGTCCTTCCCCACATACTCTTGCACCAGCCCGTCATCGAACTTTTTTTTCAATGATCTCAAACGTTTCAAAGGAAACACAAGTTCACCGCCAAAACGTTGTTCCCTCTGCATCTTCGTCTTGTATTCCTCAGAGAGAAAAGTTTCGCGTTTACCGATTCTTATCCTTCTCATATGTATTATGCTTGTTGGTCTCTTAGTTCTGGATGCTTCGTATAAAAACTATTAAGCAGCGATACCAACTTTGACTTCAACAATGGATCGCCCACCTTCTCTATCAGCCTGTCAGCCAGTTCCATGTCATAACTTTCTCGAGTCACCTCCTCTGATGACAAGAACTTCACCAACCGAAGTATCTTATGTTGAGCCAATGCACCCATAAAACCCTTCTTCATAAAGAAGTCCTGATACAGGATATCATTAACGTTGGCAGCAAATGGTTTCTTGAAATCCTCATGATGTCTTCTTTTCCCATCTTCAAGGTATAGGATATTGGTTTGTGGGATGTCCGACAGTATAAAAGGAGAGTGTGTAGTCATCAGGATATTGATACCACACTTATCCGTTATGCCAGTACGATTAATTAGCAAAATCAAATCCCTTAGAAAAGTCCGCTGATACTCTGGATGGAAACAAATCTCCACCTCATCAAGCACAACGTTGTAGTTCCTATATTTAGGCCTATCCTTTCTTACAGACCTCAGGTTCATCAGATGATAAATAACACAGCTCGTAGTAAACAAGAACTGCCGTTCTCCAGAACTTAGTTTGCGCAGTGGGATGATCATTCCTTTGGTCTTGCCCTCCTCTTTACGTTCAAGCATCACCTCCTCTGCAAAGAATGATGGCGGCAAGATATGCAAACGGTCATAGACCGACATTTCTGGATTATGCAAAGCAAGTTTGTTCTCATAGTCCTGATAGGTGAACGTCTTATACAAGAAAGACAAGTCTGCCACGCCTGATGCCTTCTTAATAAAGTTGTACGCCTGCCATACCTTCACGCTGACATGCGACCTGTCATCCTTCACCTTCTTGGCCATCGTCTTTACCAATCCTTTCTTATCCCGTTCGCAAAGCAATAACAAAGCATTTGCAGGATCGGTCAAATGCGAAAATCTCGAATAGCTCGGATAACTGGCAGCTATCGACAGCACCTTGTTCACCAGATAGAGCCTTGCAGCCACAAGCATCTCATCTGCATTCTCAATACCCGTATTGTCTATCTGGAAATTCCCCAATATTAGGTTTGCATAGCTCTCAGGATAATTTGGCGAACATGCCTGGCGAAAGGCTTCCAATATCCGATTGTATTTTGCTACTATACTCTCGCGTTTGTTCAATTTCGCGAATGAACTGACAAGCTTCTCCTTGCGGAACTTATATTTAATAGTATTCAATTGATAGCCCGATATGTAGTCCCATCCCATACGCTGAAACTCTATCAGAAGGGCTGTCACCCTATACATCGTCAGCTCAGTTTCCGTGTGCATATTGATGACTCCGCGGTCACGATAAGGATTCAGGTTGATGGATGTCATATAGCCGTCATTTTTATGAAACAGGCTGTCTATCCATACTTTTCCGCTCACCGTTTGCCACTCCCTTGTTTTCTGGTTAAATATCATCGAGCGTTCGTCACGATAGTCATTCGACAAATATGCCTGTAGCGAATAGTTGGTAACAACAGTATAGAAAAACTTTCCCGCCAGATCTCTTATATCCTGAGCAGTTGCAATGGAAAAGTCTCTGTATTCAGGAAAGTGCACCTCCGACAGTTCGCCAATCCGATAAGACTCCTCACCATATTTCAACCCTACTGCCATGTCTCTTACAGACAAAACACCTTCAACATCGTCAACAGCATAGTGCAAGTCTGCATGAATACCACGTACCAGCACCAGCGGCTCTGCCGCATTGCAGTTCACATCTCGGAATAACTGCGCCGAAAAATTATTTACCATCCTGAACATCAGTTCCAACAAAGCAGATTTTCCACTCCCGTTCATACCTACTATAACCTGAACAGTCATATTCTGCCCGAAGAATCCACGTTCAAGATTGTCTGTGAATGGATATGTGCCAACTTTCAGATTCTTCCGAATCTTCGAGTCGCATGATTCAAATATTTCTATGCTCTTGAGTATGAAAAAAGCCATATATTCACAATATAATATTGCCTAAATCCATCGTAATCCGTAGTTCTCCTTCCATTCCCTGTGGTTTTCCGCAGGGTTCTCTATCACCCCATTGATTTCATCTCCCCCTCCACCATCTTCATCAGCTTTGGCAGCATCCCTTCTATCTTTCTGCACTTCACCTTATTGTGGTAGAAGTCCATATCGTCCAGGAGTTCATTACACAACTCCTCATCCATGTCCCCACCATAGCCTGCGGCTACGACGGCGATGGCGGCAAGTTTGCGAGCATCCTTGTCCGCTCTCATTCCCGTACTCATCAGTATCGTGGGCAGCATCTCAAATAGGATGTTGCAAGACTCGACCTTTGGTCGCTCATTCCGAAGGTCTTGAGAACGCAGTAGCTCAGAGAAATAATCATCCTCCGTGAGAAAGGCATCAAGCATCTCTTCTTCATACTGTCGAAGCAAGAGGAAGAACTCTTTCGGTAAGCCGAGCGGAGAGCTAAGCTTGCTTAGGCTATCCCGAGGCGAGAAAGTAGTCACCGAAGGTAACCTTTCCTTCCTAATCTTACCCTTCAGACACTGAGGCAGCGTCATTGTCCAAAACAGCGCATGCGACAGAACGATACGATCCTCAGAAGAATGATAGTAAAATAGACTATCCTCCTCCTTTGGATGCATCTCCTTTAACTGTTGCTCCATTTGAGCGAACTTCTGTCTACGTATCTCCTTCAGTTCATTTTTGTCCATTTTACGACATTAGAGAATAATTATTCAACGATAGTTGTGCAAAAATAAGAATTCTTCATGGATTCAATCCTATTTCTCGTTAACAATTACGCATTTTTAACGAGAAAAGGGCTTTGACATTACAATATCAGCCCTCTTCTAAATGTCAGAATGATAGTTCATCCCAATCCTATTGGTTTTTCCCATGACAATGTTTGTATTTCTTTCCGCTACCGCACCAACAAGGATCATTTCGTCCGAGTTTATGAGTCGGAGAAGGATATAATGGAATCTGTTTGGGGGCTGAAGGTTCAGGTCTTGGCTTCAGCAAGTCCTCCGTCGTCTTGCCATCCAGATGCCATTCCGGCAAGTCGCGGAATGTCTGTGCCAATGCATCTGACACCTGACGGTCATCCGTCTCAGCATCCTTCACATCTATCCGCAGCATGATGTCCGTCATCAGCGATATCCATTCTGTATGCAGATTCATTTCATGTGCCAGCCAGAGCTTCGTCAGTATCTGGTTAGCTTCCTGTTCCGTGAGCGACTTCTCCGCTTTGTTCACCATTAGGTCATAAAGCCGTTCCATCGAGGGAGCCATGATATGCGGAAATGGCATTCGTCCATATTCCATCACCCACTTCCGGCCATAGGCCGTATAGAAGTGCTTCGGATGGTCCCACACCACACGGTTAAACAGGCGTTTCACCTCCGTATCATCTGTAATCAAAGGCGTAGCAAAGAAACAGTCCTGTTCTCCATTTGGGTTAATATGGAAGATACGCCTTGTGCCAAACAGCGTATGGTTCAGCAAGTAGTTCCCTACGTTCTGCCATATCACGAGGTCAGCCCTGTCTGCAGTTCCTTCTATGAAGCCTATCAGCGCCTTCGCGGTCATGCCACCGAACAAGTTCAGTGTACCCATGGTCAACTGCTCCAGTCTGTCGAAGCCCAAAGCTTTCTTCCTGGCAATGTACTCTGACACATGAGGTTCGAAGTACTCCCTCACCTCGTCAAGCATCATATAAATGGCAAAGTCCTTACCCAACGGATGCGGACAAGAGATGATGCCACCCACCTTCGTTAATGGCAACAATGCGTCATAGTTCATTGACACTATACCATATCGGTTCTCTGGCAACATCAGTTTCAGCAGAAACTCCAGTTCAAACACGCTCGTTCTGTCCAGCACGTCCTCTGCACTATATCGGATATGCCACTCCACATTCTCTATCAACTCATCCTTACGCGCACTGTCACTGTCCGGCACACCCAATCCCATCAGATCTGCCATCTGCACCAACTCCTCTTTAGTGTTGCGTGACAGCCACTCTGCAAGTGGCATATTCCGTTTCAGTTCCCTATTATGCTTTGCCATTCATCTTTTTATATTTTGATCGATTTTACCCCTGATTTCTGTTCCTCCCCCATTGAGGCACAAAAAGGTATGAACAAAACGCCCATACCCCTTTAACAATCTCCTTAATCATTTTTTCTCCACATTCAGTATTCCATCCACCTCATGCTCCACAAACGGCCCCAGTTTGCACTCAAATATGCAGCTATCCGGTTCCAAGGCCTCAATCGTATGCCATACTCCTTTCGGAATGTTCATGCCATATCGCCCTTCATCAGCACATAGCACAACATCCTCGATAATTGAACCATCATCCCTATGCGTAGTCACCCGCACCCGTCCTCTCAGAATCACAAACGTATCATCCTTGGTTGGGTGCTTGTGTATCGGCACCTCAGTCCCGGGCTCCACAGCATTCAAGAACCTATGACACAACTCATCGAGACCCTGATGAAAATTGTAATTCATACGGAGTCTCGGTGAGGATTTCGCCTGCTTAGACATTTCGTCAAGGAGCTTTTTATCGATTACCATTTATTAGCTATTACATCTTCTGATCCAAATTCTTCCCCTTCTCCTCATGCTCAAAATTAGGAATAAATTCCTTGATGGCCTCTACCACCTGCGCCTTGGTGAAGTCCTCCTTCTGGAAGATGCCCTCCAACTTATCGAAGAACCCATTCACCTCATCCATCTCATGGCGAGTGGTCTGGCAGACCACGCCTAGGGCAGCGAAGCGCTGCATGTCAATCTTCTCCCCTGGCACGTAGAATTCCTCGTAAGCCTTCTCACCTGTGGTGTCCGAACCAAAGTAAACCGTAGGATACTTGTTGTCATCCCAACCCAGTGCTGCGGCCTTGTCCGTCGAAACACAGAAGAAATGCTTCGGTGGATATACCGTCAGCAAATCCATCAACTTTTTTGCCTTGATGTCATTGTTCTCAATCAATGCCTGTACACTGTAGCGGTCTTTCTCCAAGCGCACATGCTTATGTGCCGAGAAGTTAGCCACAATGTCAAATCCCTTCTCCTCACGGAAAATACGCTCAAAGATAGGGTCTGCAAAGTTCAGTGTATAGCAGCGGAACTCATCAGGCACATATAGTCCGTTTGTCGAACGCACATCGCGCACCAGCTCTGCCAACCCGTTCTCATTCAGGTCAACCACCACCACAGATGCCGGTTCAAAGCGCAGCACCGCCTTAATGAATTACACCCACTGATTAATACGTTTATATTGCTCGAATAACGCCAGTAACTCACAGAACCTGCTTAACCGTGGTTCTTCAAGAGTTCCTGAATTCATCCTTTTTCTTGTAGCTTTAAGCCAGTTCAACATATCATGCTCTTCAATTCTATGACGTGACGGATTACGATGGTTTCTGTTTATGAACTCAACCACCTCATTGTATTTAGCTATCCATCTTTCATCCTGCGTCATACCATTCGTGCTATTCGAGAGATTCGTGTTCGCATAAAAACATAGCAATATATTAGACTTTTATACAGATTGGGGTCCTCATAA
>Ga0310695_10010968_pt1 | contig 13103 bp, 15 predicted proteins | sample RumenRJG_04DNA_FD_203882 | JGI IMG/M metagenome (GOLD analysis project Ga0310695, IMG submission 203882) | Bovine rumen microbial communities from Lethbridge, Alberta, Canada - RJG_04 (v2) (version 2) | ecosystem: Host-associated > Mammals > Digestive system > Stomach > Rumen | place: Canada...
TACTAAAAACTTTGATGCGAGTGTATTTAAGGAATTCCATGCTTCAAATCAGATCTACGCATCGCAAATTGATTTTGAAAAAATCGATTACGTCAAAGGCGATGCAAATCTCGATGCTCAAAAGACAGTCGCAGATGCCGTAGCGATTCTCCAATTTATCGGAAATAGAGACAAGTATCAGCTTTCCGCACAGGGAGCGTTTAATGCCGATGTTGACGATGAAGAAGGCGTTACAGCTAATGATGCACTTACAATACAGCAGTGGGATTCACAAGGCAAAATCTAAAGCGTTCATCATTTGAATAATTCTCCATATAAGGCAAACGGCACTCATCAGAGTGCCGTTTGTTCTATAAGGGGGCAAGACTTATGAAACGGCATTTTTGTTTATTGCGTTGCACACATTAATGATAATGCCCAAAAGCTTTGCAATCGTAACCATTTTATAGTCATAACGCATTTCACATTCATAGCAATAAGCTGCAACTGCTTCACGAACGCCTGTTGCATATGCAAAACAAATGATTGCAAAGGCAATAGCTTTCATTATGTAATACATAAAAACAACCGCCTTTTTTGAATTAGCTTAATATTGAATAAGCGTTCTTTATATAAGGTTGTTATAGAATTAACAATGAATTTATCCCAAAAGCAATAGATATTTAGTGACATGGAGGTAATAAAATGTCATATATACCATTTACAGAAGAACAAAAGCAGACCGCCAACAGCGTAGAATTAGCCGAATTTCTGCGTATGCGCGGCGAAAAGCTCGAACGTGCAGGACGGGAATACAAGCTCATATATACCGACGGCGGCGGTAAGCATGACAGCATAACCATGTCTGGAAACAGGTGGTTCGATCACAAGGCTCAGACTGGCGGCGGAGCTATAAAGTTCATGGAATACTTCTACGGTATGAGCTTCACGGACGCGGTGCAGAGCCTGCTCGGATATACTGTAAAGCCGCAGCAGCACTGTCCTCCGTCACAAGAGCAAAAAGCAGAAAAGAAACAGGAATTCAAACTCCCCGAAGCGAATGAAGATATGCACAGAGTGTACGCTTATCTCATAAAACAGCGGCATATAGCTCCTGAGATAATCACTCATTTTGCAAAGGCTCATACCTTATTTGAGGATAAAGAGCATCATAACGTTGTATTCGTGGGACTTGACGAGAACGGCGTTCCGCGACAGGCAAGCAAACGCTCAGCTACTACTTACGGAAACAGCTTCAGAATGTCTGTAGGCGGCTCTGACACCAGATACAGCTTCGGTCATTTCGGCACTTCAAACAGGCTGTATGTCTTTGAAGCTCCCATAGATATGCTCAGCTTCATAACGCTGTATCCCGATAACTGGCAGGAGCACTCATATATAACGCTAAACGGCATATATGAGCATCCGCTGATAGGAGCTCTTGAAACCCATGATAATTTACAGCAAATATGCTTCTGTACCGACAATGACGAGGGTGGTATCGACGGATATGAGAGGCTGAGAGATATACTGCTTGATAAGGGATATACCGATATACAAAGGTGTTCTCCCGAATACAAGGACTGGAACGAGCAGCTCAAGGCGTTGAACGGCGAGTCCGCGCTTCCTGCCGTTCCGCACTTCCGAAAGAATAAGTATTATGAGATAGCCGATAATCTCCGAGAACTGTCCTTTGAGCCTTACGGCTTTATGAATGAGCTGAGAAAGGCATACAAAAGCGCCGACAATAATTTTATGACCGAGCTTGCAATAACAGGCTCGGTTTTCTATTTGCGGCAAGCAGCGCATAACAGCGATTTTAAGTGGCTTTGTGCGAAGCTGAGGAAAGAGTATAGGGCGTATACAGACAAGGGCAGAATTGGGCAAAAACGGCGCGATATGAGCAATATTTTCAAGGCAGTGGAGCGCGATTTTCGTCAAACGGCACGAACAAGGGAGCAGTCTGTCCAAACGGCGAAACTGCTCTTTCAGCTTGCGGACTCGGCTATGAGAGTTGAAGTTGAAGAATGCCATATGGAACAGGAGCAGAGCGAATCTCAGGACGAGGATATGGCTATTGCAGTCTGCTAAGACAACACCCCCTGTTGCCGAGGACAACAGGCTTTGAATATACCAGTTTAAATATTAATAATAACAGAAAAGGAAGATATGGAGGTTAAAACTTGAATGAAAAACAGATATTTATTTTAATACTGCTGTCTGCTGCTTTTATCGGCTTTATAATCCTCGCCAATGTTCTCGATAACAAGAGCATCAACGGGATAAAGTCAAAGAAAGTCGGGGACGGACAGTACGGAACGGCTCGGTGGGCTACAAAGTCCGAGATAAGGCAGACTTTTTCCTTTCTGCCATTCGAGCCTCAGAAATGGCGCAAGGGAGAAGCTCTCCCGACGATACAAGAAACTGTTATCGGCTGCCGCGGAAAGGCTAATACAACTGCGCTTGTGGATACAGGTGATGTTCATACGCTGATGATAGGAGCTGCTGGTGTAGGCAAGACCGCCTACTTCCTGTATCCGAATATCGAGTTCTGCTGCGCAAGCGGAATGTCATTTTTGAGCAGCGATACAAAGGGAGATGTGGCTCGAAACTACGGAGAAATAGCCAAGAAATACTACGGCTACAATGTCTCCGTGCTCGACCTTCGTAACCCCACTCGCTCAGACGAAAACAATATCCTTCACCTTGTGAACAAGTACATGGATATATACCTCGCGGATAAGAGAAATCTTTCAGCAAAAGCAAAAGCTGAGAAATACGCAAAGATAACCGCGAAAACGATAATCAATATCGGCGGCGGTGACAGCACAAGCTATGGACAGAACGCCTACTTCTATGACTCCGCCGAGGGCGTGTTAAGCTCGATAATACTGCTTTTAGCAGAGTTTGGAGATAAGAATGAAAGACATATAGTCTCCGTATTCAAGCTGATACATGAGCTTATCGAAAAGTCCGCGCCGAAGAACTCAAAGGACAAGTATGCAATGTATTTTGCAAAGCTCATGGACAAGCTGCCAAGCGACCATAAAGCCAAGTGGCTCTCAGGTGCTGCCCTCAATACTGCGGATCAGGCGATGCTGTCGGTTATGTCAACTGCGCTTTCAAGGTTGAACAACTTCCTCGACAGCGAAATGGAACAGCTTCTCTGTTTTGGAACGGCTATAGATGCCGAAAAGTTCTGCTCGGAGAAATCAGCGATTTTTATCATACTTCCCGAGGAAGATCAGTCGAAATACTTCATGGTGTCCCTGCTTGTTCAGCAGCTATACCGCGAGATACTCGTCATCGCTGATGAGAAAGGCGGAACACTGGATAACCGTGTTATGTTCTACCTTGATGAGTTCGGCACTTTCCCGAAAATAGAGGGTGCAGAAGCAATGTTCTCCGCAGGACGAAGCCGAAAAATATCTATAGTAGCGATCATACAAAGCTTTGCACAGCTTGAACAGAAATATGGCAAGGAGGGTATGGAGATAATCACGGATAACACTCAGCTTACAGTTTTCGGCGGCTTTGCTCCGAACTCACAGTCAGCAGAGGTGCTTTCAAAGGCATTGGGGGAGCAGACTATCCAAAGCGGCTCTGTATCATTGGGCAAAGAACATTCACGGTCTCTGCAGATGATAGGCAGACCTCTTATGACGGTAGACGAGCTTAAATCAATGCCCAAAGGACAATTCGTTGTCATGAAAACAGGTACGCATCCAATGATATCGCCGTTGAAGCTGTACTTCAGGTGGGGTATAAGCTTTGAAGAACCGTTCTTATTGCCCTATAAGGGAGCGAGAACAGTGGCATATATGTCCCGTGATGAGCTTTTCAAGGCAGTCGAACAGAAGTATCCGCAGAAAAAGAAAGAGACTGCTGCCGAGGAATATGATTTCCCCGATATGCAGGAGACAAAACCAAAAGTAAAGACGAAAAAGGTCGGTGATAATAATGATAGTGCCTGAGAAGATATACAAGCTGAAGCTTACTTCAACGGAGATAAATGTGTATCAGTATTTATGCAGCAGAGCAAATAAGCAGGGAGAATGTTTTCCCTCGCAGACTACTATCGCAAAAGCTGTGAATATGAACAGGTCAACTGTGAATCAGGCAATTAAGCGATTGGAGGGGAAGAAGCTGCTTATTATAGAGCAGCGCAGGAGAAATGACGGCGGCACTTCCTCAAATCTGTACAGGATCGAGGTGATATAGCTTGGAATGGCTTGGTGACGTTATGGATTGGATAAGCGAGAGCGTTTCACAGACATGGAGTTCTACTGTAGGCATTGTCACAAGCGATGCTGCGCGATTGATTCTCGACATTGTATTCGACTGGCTGTTTACGAGAATATATGAGGGAATATCCGATGTATTCACGATAATAGATGAATCCTCCGCAAATCTTTTTGAGCTTGCGTGGGTGGATGCATTTATCTCCCTGTTTCATCATATCGGGTGGATACTGTTTGTCTGCGGACTCATAGTCGCAGTTTTTGACACTGCTGTAGGATATGAGAACGGGCAGGCTAACTTAAAAGAAACTTTTCTTAGTATAATGAAAGGCTTCTTTGCCTGCAGCCTCATAACCGTTGTTCCGCAGCGATTATATTCGTTCAGTGTATCACTTCAGCGAACATTTGCTTCAGATCTTGTTGGAGCAATGGTTGCAAACAGGAACGTATCTCTCATGAGCTCCGGGCTGGAAGCTATAGAAGCTCTGAGGACAGATGTTTCAGTATCGAGCCTGTTATTCATGATAATGATAGGCTTCTGCACGATAAAAATAGTATTCGCCAACATAAAGCGCGGCGGCATACTGCTGTGTCAGATAGCAGTCGGCTCGCTGTATATGTTCAGCATTCCGAGAGGATATACGGACGGATTTGTGAATTGGTGCAAGCAAGTGATTGCGACCTGCCTTACGGCATTTTTGCAGACTACCCTACTCTACTTAGGATTGCTCACGTTCCCGGATCATCATATACTTTCGATCGGAATATGCCTGTCCGCGAATGAAGTTCCGAGGATAGCTCAGATGTTCGGACTTGATACAAGTGTAAAGGTCAATGTAATGAGCATAAGCAGTACAGTTTCTATGGGTTCGAGGGTTATTCGAGCCATAGGAAAGAAATAAAGGACTTGACAAAAGCAGAAAAAACGGGTATAATATTCTTAGAAACAAAGAAACCAAGTTACTTTGATATATTATACTGGGAGGTATTATTATGATGAACGCTAATGGTATTCCTGTTTCTGAAAAGAAGCGTGTACGCATATCGTCAAAAAGACAGATAACTATACCTCAGAAATACTTTTCAATGCTCGGCTTTGAAGATACTGCTGAGTGTGTTGTCCGCGGCAATGAGCTTGTTATACGTCCTGTGCGCGTCAGCAGCGGCGGTGAGTTTTCAGAGCAGATACTGGCAGACCTCATAAAGGAAGGTTTCAGTGGGAATGAACTGCTTGAAAAATTCAGAGAGCGTCAGACAAAGGTGCGTCCTGCGGTAGAAGCTATGATATCCGAAGCTGAAAAAGCCGCAATCGGAGAGACTGAGTATTCAACATACGAAGATATATTCGGAACGGAGGACTGATAATGGCAGACGTCAGATTTTTACCTCCTGCGGCTAAATATTTAAAAAAGCTCAAAGACAAAAAACTGAAAAAGCTGTATCAGGAGGCTATAGACGAGATATGCGAGGATTATACCGTGGGAGAAGCTAAGACAGGCGACCTCAGCGGTATATACGGTTACGATATTTACTATAACAAGACGAATTATGAACTTGCATACCGTGTGGAATGTGTAGATAACGAAGTAATTGTTGTTATTATGGCAGGAACACGTGAAAACTTTTATGATGAATTAAAACGATATATAAAATAACTTGCAGTCGGGCAGTTGTCCGACTGTTTTTTTATGGAGGAATAACAATTGAAAATATACATCTATCCCGAAAATCTCAGGGCAACGGTAAAGCTGTGGTTCTGGAATGTTCGGGATTTTATTATTATCTGCGCGGGCGTTATCGTTTCGGTAATGCTTTTCGCAAAGCTGTGGACTCCTGTGCCTATGGCGCTGACTGCCTGTTATGCGTTTCTTACACTCAGGGCTGAGGACACAGCTATTCTTGATTACATGATAAACGCCGTAAGGTTCTTCTGCACCACACAGCAGGAGTTTCAGTGGCAGATAGGAGAAGATAATGGCAGAAAAGAAAAGTAAGAATAGTCTGCAAAAGCTGATAGGCTTTCAGACCTTTACAAAATACGGAGTTAAGACCGATAAGAGCGAATTCATCTTTTATCATGTCGAGCCTACAAATATATCGGTGCTGCCGCCAGAAGTAATCGCAAACAAGATGCATGACCTGGCAATGGTACTGAGCGTAGTCCCCGAGCTTGAGATAATGGCTCTCGATAGCTGCGAGTGCTTTGACTATAACAAGGCTTATGTCAGAAAAAGGCTCGCAGTCGAAAAGAATCAGGCAGTACGAAAGCTGCTTGCGGCAGACCTTGAATTTCTTGACGAGGTACAGGTGGGAATGTCCTCCGCAAGAGAGTTCCTGTTCATATACCGTTTCCGAAAGGAAAAGGAAGAACAGGTATTCAGCCTTATAAACCGTATAAGCAAAGCAATATCGGATCACGGTTTTGTGGCTCACAGACTTGAAAAGCCTGAGATAAAGCGAATGCTTGGTCTGTACTTCGGAACAAGCATAACAGCAGACTATATTCCCGATATCGAGGGCGAGGAATATGTAAAGGAGAATGCAGATGGGAATAATTAAGAACGTACTCAGAAAAATATTCAGGCGCCGAAAACAGCTTACCCCTGAGCAGCTTGAAGTCATAGCAGCTAAGGACTTCTTTGACAGGACGCTCCCCGGTACGGTCAAGTTCTATACCGACCACTACATTTGCGGCAATTATTACAAGAGCATATGGGCTATAACTGAGTATCCGCCAAACACCGAGGAAACAGCTCTGCTCGCACATCTTGCCGACAGAAGCGGCGTTACGCTTCGTATCCACAACAGGCTTGTTACTGCTATGGAACAGAAGAAAATAATGCAGCAGGCTATGCGGAAAAATACAATGATGTCCACAACAAACGATATCAACGAAACTGTCAAGGCAGAGGAAAATATGAACGATATCGTCAATCTGCTCGCGGAGCTTAAACGCGACAGAGAGACACTCCTGCATACGGCGGTTTTTATTGAGCTGAAAGCGGACACCGAGGAAAAGCTGCGTGAGCTTCAGGCGGATATCCAGATGGAGCTTACACGCTCAAAGATATCTGTCGATAAGCTGCTTCTCAGGCAGAAAGAGGGCTTTCTATCGGTTCTCCCCTGCGGCAATAATGTATTCGGAGCGCAGTATGAGCGTGTGCTGCCGTCAAGCTCGGCAGGAAATCTGTATCCGCTGAATTACAGCGGCAAGACCGACTCCAACGGCTTCTATATAGGACGTGATAAGTTCGGCGCAAACATTCTCGTTGACTTTGACAAGCGTACCGATGACAAGACCAACAGCAATATCCTTATTCTCGGCAACAGCGGACAGGGCAAGAGCTACCTGATGAAGCTGCTGCTTTGTAATATGCGTGAATCGGGAAAGAATGTTATCTGCCTTGATCCCGAATCAGAATATGAGGACTTATGCAATAATCTCGGCGGAACATATATCGACATGATGTCGGGAGAATACATGATTAATCCCCTTGAACCAAAGTCCTTCGGTGAAGCCGACAGGAGCGATGATGCTCCCGATACCTTCCGCAGGGTAACAAGACTTAGTCAGCACATCAGCTATTTAAAGGACTTTTTCAGAGCCTACAAGGACTTTTCCGACAGTGAGATCGATACCATTGAGATAATGCTCATAAAGCTGTACAACCGCTTCGGCATTGATGATAGCACGGATTATTCCAAACTGACCGCTGCCGACTATCCGACAATGGCAGACCTCTATGCGCTGACGGATAAAGAGTACAAGGCTTATGACAGGGAGAAAAGAAACCTATACACTGAGGAAACGCTCCAGAATATCTGTCTCGGCATTTACAGTATGTGCAAGGGAGCTGAGGCTCAGTATTTCTGCGGTCATACCAACATAAAGGACGGAGACTTTCTCTGCTTCGGCATAAAGGGTATCATGGACACCAACAAGCAGTTAAAGGGAACGCTCCTTTTTAATATTTTATCATATATGAGCAGCCAGCTTCTCGGCAAGGGAAATACAGTCGCTGCCATAGACGAGCTGTATTTATTCCTTTCAAATATGACCGCTATTGAATATATCCGAAACGGAATGAAACGTGTCCGCAAAAAGGAATCCTCGTTTATTATCGCCTCTCAGAATATCAACGATTTCCTTATCCCCGAAGTCAAGGAGTTCACTAAGCCGCTGTTCAGCATACCTACACACACCTTCTTTTTCAATGTAGGAAACTGTTCGGCGGCTGAATTCATGGATACGGTTCAGCTTCTCAAAGCAGAACATGACCTTATCGCCCATCCCGAGCGCGGTACTTGTCTTTATCGCTGCGGAAATGAGCGTTATCTGCTGCAAGTCCATGCGCCTGTATACAAGGAGGCTTTATTCGGAAAGGCAGGAGGACGATGAGTGAAGCATTGGCGGCAGCAGCAAAAGCGCTGCTGAAAATGATAGCCATTGATACGGCAACTGATAAGAAGAAACGAAACGATGTCCTCATAGTGATCGGAAGTATTTTAGTCGGATTGTTGATGCTGATACTGCTCCCGATAATCGTATTTATCTCATTAGGAAGCGTAGAACCGCCCGAAACTGATTTACAGTTTGATGAGGCGGCTTTTATTTCTCAGCTATCTCCCGAACAACAGGAGAACATCTCAGCAGTTGAAGCTGACGGACAGGCAATAGCTGATGCAATGGCAGCGGCAGATCTGAGAGAACAGACTATAAAGGCACAGCTCATATATATGTCGTACTTTGACGGCAACAGGCTCGCGGACTTCACAGCATACGCAGAGCATTTCTCACAGGAAGATGAGCAGCTTATCCAAAGTCTTAACTCCGATTACAGCCTTGATATTGATTACACAGAGTTCAAGCGGACGTATACTCTTGTGATGAATTCTACTATCAACGAGTATATGTTCACAGACAGCTCAACTAAAAACGCAGCCGACCTCGCCGCATGGTGCAGGAACGCTTATGAATCGGACTGGGGGTATGCGGATAACAGTTTTGGAAAGCGTACAGGCGATGAGCGTATCCGTTGCGCCGATAATGTCGGACTGATAATGGGATACGTCAGGTACGATGCTGAAAGCAAGTCCTTCACCGATGACATAATTGATATGTACTACACCGTTCGCGGAGACATTGATACAATGCCCGATGTACAGGGTGTAGGCGTATCAAACGGTGATGATTTCGGAGTATATGTCGGCGGAGGTGAGGTTATTTTCTCCTCTGCTATTGGCGGCTGCATTCAGCAGCAGGCTTTGTCAGACGGCGACTGGACATCGTGGTGTACATTCGATGCGGTCAGCTATCCGCAGGAGACAACTGAATCAACAACAGAAACAGCGACAGGAGCGTGATAATTATGAGAGTTAAAATACGAAACAACTATGACGATAAGCACAGCATGACCGTGCATTTACCTAAAACGCCTTTGGAGCTTTACGATATGCTCGACAGGCTTGGCGTTGACAATAAATACTGCAACGTATACATCAATATTTATGATGAACGTATACCCGAAGAAATGTGCGAGGGCGGCTTTTATGATGATTTGTTCAAGCTGAACTTTCTTGCACAGCGACTTGAGCAAATGTCCCCTGCCGATACCGCAGGTTTTACTGCCGTACTAACGGCGCATGAGGACTACAACCTTGATGACCTGATACTTGTGACATACGGACTGGACGCATATCCGATATATCCCTGCAGGGACTACACTGAGCTTGGGGAGGTTGTTATTGACAATAATATGATACCAGAAGTTGAAAATTGTCCCGACGAGCTTGTGAAATATCTTGATAAGGCTGAGATAGGCAGACTTGCAGCGGAACAGTTCAAAGGTACATTTGTTGACGGATATTACTGCGAGGTCTCAGATTACGAACAGCCTGACATGGAGATAAATATCAGCAAGCCTAAGAGGAATGAGTTTCAGATATTGATCGGTGAAACTGAAAAGACAGCTCAATGGTGTCCCATGCCTTACAATGGCGAGTATACCGAGGAACAGGTTTACGAATTAAGGTCGCCGCTTCCTTACATAGATCACGTTGAAAATATCTCAAAGCTGAACGAGCTTGCCGAGAAGATCGCAGCACTTGATAACGCTGACCTGGTAAAGCTGAAAGCAGTCATGGAGCTTGGAGAGATAGACGATGTATCAGGAACGATAGATGCCATAGACAGCTTGTCAGAATTTGATTTTGATCCGAACTTGCGTAATGAAAGTGAGTTTGGCAGAGAATATCTGTTGAGGATATTGCCGCAGGATTTTAAGACGGAGATATTTGACTCGTTGAATACGAGAGACTTCGGCAAGCGCGTTCTCGATGCAAAGGAAGGTTTGGCGACTTCATACGGAATAATATCGGGACAAGGACAGGAGCTTTACGCTCCTCTCTTTCGGGAACAGGAGCAGACCGAGGACGAAGAAATGGAGGTGAGTCTTACATGAGAGACAGGATCATTTTATCAATGAGCGATGAAAAATTATCGGCGCTGGAGATGTATCTGGCACAGCGAAACACCACGCTGACGGCTGAGATCGATAAATACACAGAGCAGCTTTACAGCAAGAACGTACCTCAGAATGTCCGTGAGTACATAGAGATGACCTCGGACAGCAAGCCGATACGGAAACAGCGACCGACAAAGAATCCCGAGGGCAGACCGCCTTCGGGACAGTAACGAAAGTGTTGCAAGATAAAGCGGCGTGGTCGCCGCAGTCACAGCGGACGGCGAAGCCGACCGCATATTGAGCCAAAACAGGATTTGCATTTCGGGGTTGTAATTCCGGCAAAATGAAAATTTAGGGGTTGCAACTCCAAATATGGCTGTTTATAGGTTAAAACTGAGGGGTTGGAGATTGAAAAATGGCATTTGACAACAAAATAAAATTTCCGTTGTGGGTATATCCGCAGACGATAGAAAATGTGCGAACACATTACAAGCATGACAACTGCAAGTCGCAGAGTGAGTTCATAGAGAAAGCAATATCGTTCTATATCGGTTACCTTGATGAAGAAAAATCTGTGAACTATTTGTCTCCACTTATAACGGAAACAGTGAAAGCAACTATTGCAGGAACAGAACAACGGCTCTCACGTCTGATGTTCAAGGTCGCAGTTGAGCTTGGAAAAGTATCAAATATGCTTGCGGCAGTAAATGATATAGACGATGAAACCTTGAAACAGTTACAGGCAATGTGTGTGAACGAGGTACGCCGCATAAACGGTATCATCAGCTACGAAGATGCAGTTGAGTTCCAGAAGGAGTAAGCCGTGCCGAGGTTAGTTGTGGTGAGCCGCTACCTCAAAAGCGGCAGCAGTAAAAATCTTTCCAACTACGTTAAGTACATCGCTACCCGTGAGGGCGCAGCTGTTGTGAAAGAGAATAACGGAACAGCTCCTGCTACAAAAAATCAGCAGGAGCTTATTACTTCTCTGCTGAAAGATTTCTCAGACAGCAAAAACAGTTTCTCTTATGAGGAATACAGTAGCAGTCCTACGCAGAAGAACGCTTCAAAGTTTATCGAGGAAACCATTGAACATAATGCTGACATAGTCGCAAACAAGAAAAACTATATGGGTTATCTTGCAAACCGTCCAGGAGCAGTTAAGTTCGGCTCGCACGGATTATTCTCGCAAACTGATGAACCGATATCGCTGAAAGAGGTGGCAATGGAAGTCGCGGAGCATAAAGGAAATGTATGGACTCACGTTGTATCTCTCCGCAGGGACGATGCTCAGAAAATGGGCTACGATAACCTGACAGCGTGGAGAGAACTGATAAAGCGGCAGATACCTAATATAGCAAAGCAGTCGAAAATTGATATGGCAAATCTGAAATGGTACGCTGCCTTTCACGATAAGGAAACAAATCCTCACGTTCACATAGTCGTGTACTCGACCAATGAACGTGAGGGATTTCTTACCGAGCATGGAATTGAAAAAATACGCAGTGGCTTTATGAATGATATTTACGCAGACGAGCTGAAACATCTCTATCAGCAGCAAACGGAAACCCGTGACCTTCTTAAAGCTGAGAGTGCAAAGCTAATGAAACAGCTTTCAAGTGATATTGCTGACAATAGTTGCGTTGATACCAAAATCGTTGACCTTATGCGAAAGCTCCACGAACAGCTTCAAAATACGAAAGGGAAAAAGGTCTATGGTTACTTGAATAAGGATACCAAGCAGACTGTTGACGAGATTTTTCTCAGGCTTTCGCAAAATGAGTCCATACAGAAGATGTACAAGCTGTGGTGCGACATGGAGCAGAGCAAGCATGACTTTTATTCCTCTGCAAAAGTGGATTTTCCTGCAATGGTAGATAACGAGCATTTCAAGTCTGTGAAGAATATGATAATACGTTCTGCTGCGGAGATAGTTCCGGATACTCCGGCAGTGGAGAGTGAGGCTGCTCCCGATACTAAAACTGCGGAAAGTGATAGTGTCACCGAAGATGTTAATGAAATATCTGCGCTGCTTGTCATTGAACGTGAAGATAACTTTGCAGGAGCTGCGCTCGGACTGCTGCTTGGTATGAGCCGATTAATATATGATGATTATGACAAGTCAAAGTACAGACTCATTTCACAGGCAGATCATAAGCTACGACGGTTTATTTATAGGAAAAAGAAGGAACTTGGAATTAAACCAGATTGTGGACACTCTTATTGAGTAATTATAATGTGTGTATCATTTTTGATGCGTCCACTTAATAAACACGGCTTTTTTATCCATAGAGTTTTTTATACTCACTGATAGCAAAACTATCTGTCATGCCAGCAATGTAATCGCAAATGATTCGCATTATTAGAATATCTCTCCGTTTGTCTTTTCCTTTGCCGTTATCGAACTTATAACACCAACTAA
>Ga0310695_10010970_pt1 | contig 13102 bp, 25 predicted proteins | sample RumenRJG_04DNA_FD_203882 | JGI IMG/M metagenome (GOLD analysis project Ga0310695, IMG submission 203882) | Bovine rumen microbial communities from Lethbridge, Alberta, Canada - RJG_04 (v2) (version 2) | ecosystem: Host-associated > Mammals > Digestive system > Stomach > Rumen | place: Canada...
TTTCTCATTCCCTTGTAGACGCGGCCAATGCACTCCTGCACCGCCTGTGAGGGCAAGCCTTCTACCATCTTTGCCGTGCGGCAGCCCCGTCTCTTCTTCTTCGCTATGTGGTTGGAGAGCTGGTATGCCGTCAGGGTCTTGCCATATAGCCGATAGTAGCCCTCCATCATCTTCACGGCATAGTTCCTGACAAGTCCAAAGCGGGTGATGAGACGGTCTTGCACCCCGTCCCTCGCCTTACTATATGCCTTGAACTTGTATATCTTCATTTCAAATTAAAAACCGCAGACAGATGGTGAAGCCTTGGACAATAGCCAAGACACCTGAATGCGGTCGAAATTGTATGTGGTTGTGTTCATAGGGGCTTCACTTCCTATCTACTTTCTGCCTATTAGTCAATCCGCTTTTGTTCGCTTTCACCCCAACCCTAAAGGGTTCGGGTTCCGCTCACGATTTATAATCTGGGGGAGGGCTTTCATGTACGGGAGGTATGGGGAGGATTAGGGGGTGTGTGGGTTAGCCGTCTTCAGACTAAGAGGGTTGCGGTAGGCTATCATGGTTTTGGGTTCCATTGGTTATACGGGGGGCGGGGTCGGGTGTTGCCCGGTCTCGCCTATGGGATTACTCGACGATGCACCATCGGGATTAGCGGGGAGCTCTTTAAGCAAGTCGTCAATATCGTCCGCGAGGTTGCTGGCAGCGACATTGACATGAGAGCCATCGAGCATTTCGCCATCCACGTTGCACTGGATAGTTTCTCCAAGGAACGAGCAGCAACGTTTGAGCAAGTCTCTCATTGATGCATTAAGTTTGCGCAAGGAGGCGATTTCATCGGAGAGGGAGGGTGTAGGAGTTATGTTTTCCATTTTGTGTGTTTCCTTTCGTTTGAATTATCGGTGGACAATGGGCAGGTAGTTGGTGACAACCTCGAGGCGGAGGTCGTAGCCGATTTGGTTCATGTGCTCTGGGACAACTCTTGCTATACCGTTCGTAGGGTCGTAGTGGCAGTAGCCGCAGGGACAGGGCTGCGAGACGAGGTTGGTTGTGACGAGGAGGGCATAGAGGGTGGGCTGTGGGGGGGCGGAGGGCTGGGATTTTCCGTAGAGGTCTTTATAGAGGGTCTTGCCGACGTCGAATAGGAAGTATGCCATTAGAAGGAAGGTGAGGCATTCCGAAAAGAATCGGCGGAAGAGGTCGGGGAAAGGGAGGTCGCTGGTGTGGAACATGGTGGGTTATTCCTCTGTGCTCTTTGGCTTTGGAAGTTTTGGGGCTGGGTAGGTGATGGTGTCTTCGGGGAAGTCTCCGCCGACGTCGCCGGGGTGGTAGGTGTAGCCCTCCTTGCGGTGGAAGCAGACCATTATCTGGGACTTGATGGAGTCGGGGACGGCATAGACATAGGAGGCTTCGTAGACTTTTGAGCAGATGGGGTGGGAAGAGTCGAAGATTGAGGTGCTGTCTTTGGGGCAGAAGACGATGAGATCGCCGCGCTGGATATGGCAGAGGCCGTCAAAGATAGCGGCGGTCTTGTGGCCGCGAAGAATGGCATCGCCGTCCTCTTTCGTGCAGGAGACGGAGTGGAAGCCGCACTTGAAACGGGTGAGGTCGCAGACCCTGGTCTGCTGGGGGTGGTAGAGTGGTTCTGACGGGGGTGTTTCGTCTGTAGAAAACATATTGAAGAGTCCTTTGGTTTTTAGTTGTAGTGGGGAAATTATAGCATAAGTTTCAGGGGTAGTCAAGGGGGGTGGTGCAGGGTGGTGGGTATGGGTAGGGGGTGGGTGGTGCAAGAGGCTGAAGTAGGTGCTTTGCTGTGTTGTGCCTTTGCGCTGCCCAGCCTGACGCCACGGGACCATGCCCTGCCGTTGCCTTGGCGGTAAATGCCGTCAAGACAACAGAAGGAATGGGGGCTTTCCGCCGCTTTGTGATGAGTCGCCCAACAACTCTCCGCTTTGCCTTTGCATCACCGTTCAATACGTTGCAATGCCTTTGCTTTACCTCGTCTGGCTTTGCTTCGCCTTTGCCGTGCTGCGCTTTGCTTGTCTCCGCTTGGCTCTACGTTAGCCAGACTATGCACTGCAGATGCTTTGCCATACGAGACCGCGGTTCGCCTTGCCGTGGCTTTGCACGGCGATGCGATGCTATACATTTGCTTTGCACTTCGTGTCTTTGCGCATCTTTGCCTTTGCTTTGCCATGCTTAGCTTAGCTTGGCTTTGCTTCGCTTTGCCTTTGCGCTGCTGTGCGATGCTTCCCCCATCATCGCTTTGCCGTCGCGATGCCCTGCCAAGAGCGGCTACGCCTTTGCGAGACCATTCGTTGCCATGCCGTTGCATGACCGTGCAAAGCCGTACCTTGCCTTTGCTTTGCTTTGCCCATCCCGGCATTGCTCATCCTTGCCTTTGCCTTGCTAATCGTGGGATTGCTTAACTTAGCCTCTGCATTGTGGCGCACAGCGAATCATAGCCGTAGCTTTGCACGTTGCTGCTTTGCCTTTGCCGGGCATGGCTTGACAAAACTTAACCTTTGCTTGACCTTGCGATTCGTTGGTTTGCCATTCCTTGCCTTTGCTTTGGCGACACGATGCCTCGCCGGGCCTTGCCTTTGCGCTACTGCACCTATCTAAACTTCGCTTTGCCATTGCCGCACCGCTCAAGACCCCTCGTAGCCTTGCCTTTGCACTATATCGTCTTGTTCCGCGTTGCCAAGCCTTTGCCGAGCGATGAATGACCCTGATTAGCCTTGCCTTAGCCGAGCAACTCGTCACCCCGAATGGCCTCGCCGTAGCTTTGCCGTGCGCAACTGAACTTTGCCATTGCTCAACTGGGCTCTACTTCGCCTTTGCCTTGCCACATATAGCTTTGCCATAGATAGCTTTGCCGTAGCATTGCCCCCTCCTACGGGCGGTAGGAGGGGGTTGTGGGGAAGACTACTTGACTTCCGTGATTTCCGCCGTTCCCTTGCCCGAGTTGCGCCAAGCCCCCATGAAGCGGAGCTGTGCATACTCCCAGCACTCGTTGAGAGCCTTGTCGAGACCGGGGCAGAGGGTGATGACGGAGAATTCAATGGTTGTGCCGGCGGGGGCTTCCTCCGACTGCGCAAGGGCAACCCTCTCGCCCTGCGGGGTCTGGGCGCGGAGAGGACGCTGGCAGGTGCCGATTTCCGCACCCTTGGGGAGGTTGAGGACAATCTGGCGGGGCTTCACGAAAACCGAGCCGTCGATGACGCCCTTGTAGTTCTTGAGGGCGGCGCAGGCGCTCTTGGGGTCGCGGCGAAGGGCCTTGATGGCATCCTTTAGAAAGCCCTTTATCTGGTAGTCCCAGACAATCGGCTTGCCGTCGTCGTTGCGGTGGAAGACGGTCGTACCCTTCTCGAGACGCTCGATTTCCGCAAGGGTCTTGGCCTCCGCATCCAGTTCGTCCTGTGCGGCCCCCTCCGCCCGCTTGGCGGCGATGTAGGTTTCGTGAACGGCCTCGTCGTTCGGCTTGGTCGCAAGCAGACCCTCCGTGAAGGTTGCCTTGTACTTTTTCGTGTTCATCTTTCTATTTGTTCCTTTCTTTCTGTTTTGTCTTGTTGGATTGGAGCGGTCTTCCGCCCTTGACGATTGGTATTATAGCATATCCCCGATGCGCAAAGCAAGGGGGCTACCGCGCTTTCTTGAGGGCGGTTGCCGCTTTCTCCGCCTGACGGCGGACGGCGACGAGGGAGTCGTATTCCCCCTTGTCCAGCCTTGTGGTGGGGAGGTATGGGGTGGTAATGGTGGGGGCGAGTCCGCAGAACATCCGGTTTTCCGCAAGGGCGGAGAAGAGGCGGTAGAGGTCGCGGACGATGGGCTTGCGGCGATCGGGCTTCTCCTTGAAGTATTCGTCCCTTATCTTCACGACGAGGGAGAAGAGGGTCTGGTAGAAGTCCCGAAGGGCGGTGAGGGCGGTGAGGGTGGATTCCACGTCCGCAAGGTTGGAGAAGTAAGCCGCCTCCACGTTTTTCGCATAGGCCGCGAATTCGTCTTTGAGGGAGGTTAGAAGGTCTTCGACTTCTGCATAGGAGCGGGGGAACTTCACGCCGAGGTTGCCGTATTCCGCAATGAACTCCTGCCGCTCGAAGTTCGCCGTGCCGATGATGCCAAGGACGGGAACAAGCCCCTCGGTGAGATGGTTGAGCTTCTTCTGTGCGGTCTTAAGGTGGGTGAGTTTTTCGGAGGTGGTCTTGATTACTCCGTTGAGGGCGAGGTACTTGTCCTGCAGAGCGGAGGTTTTTTCCGGGGGGTACTGGTTGAGCCAGCCCTTCAAAACGAGGTCGCAGATTGTTGAAGTGTCGTGTTCCTTTGGGGAGTTTGCCATATCTATATCTCCAGTGTAAGAGTGGTTTGGAGTGTTAAAATGTCAAGTTATCGGCATTGAGAGGGGGTGGTGTGGGGTAGTGGTTGCACTGGTGGTTTTTGGTTGTTTTTCTCGCATCCAGAAAGAAGTGCTACGATAAGAAAGAGTAGTGTTATTGGTTTAGTCATTGTCTTGTGTCTCCTTGTCTGGTGAGAAGTTGAATCTTGATAAGAAATCGTCGGCGGCAGCCTTGAAGTCCTCGTAGGTGGGGTATTTGGTGTTTGCGAAGAGTTCGGGGTACTTGCGGTATCTCCGCTCGTAGAGGGCGGGGTCGGCCTGGTAGGAGAAGAAGACAATGTTGCTGTCATTCTCCATCCTCTTCACCATCCGTTCCGCTGCCTGCCGCTTGCGGTCTTCCTCTATGATTCTCGCCTCTTTGGGGTGCTGCGCCATCCAGACCCTCTCCTTCTCGTCCAGCTCCATGTCCTCCTTGGTGCGGGTGTTGGTGTAGGATTTGCAGGAGAGGGAGAAAGGACGGACGGTCTTCTTCTTCTTGAAGCAGGTTGCGCACTCGTCGGGGGAATAGGGAATAGTGTAGTAGGAGCAGGCGAAGCAGATGTGCCGTCCGTGCTCCCTTCTGAATCTCTCCGTTGTCTCCGCCGCCTTGAAGTAGGTCTGGGCTCGGTCGCTCGTAGCCGCATCGGATTTGGGGCTATAGGCTTCTCTGGCGGCTTCCTCGGCCTCGCATAGGGATTCATACTCCTGCGCCTCCTGGGGCGTCAGAGAGGCTTTCCACAGCGATTCGTCGAAGTCCCATGCCTCTTCCTTGCCGTCGTCCGTCTCCGCCTGTGCCGCCTCCTCCACAAGTGAGCGGAGAAGGTCGGAGGTCCGGGGAGGGGAGAAGTCGGTGGGCTTGCCGAAGTCAACCTCTATCTTGTCTATTGGGGAGAGCATTAGTATTTCCTGTCCATGAGTTCCTGATACAGTTCTGCATCGTGTTCCCATTGGTCTTGCTCGTCCCATCCATCGTAGGGGTCGGTGGCTGTCCATTCGGTTTTGGGGGAGTCTGGCTTCCAGAATGTGCCGCCGCAGGGGGAGTCGCAGCATCCGTAGTGAGCGCAGTTTGAGCAGTTCTTATGTACACTCATTGTGACCTTTCGTGTTTTTAGTTGATGACGAAAGATGAGGTTTGATTAGCATTATGGCTTCTTCAATTGTAAGGGACTTGACCAGTTTGAAGTCCCACCAATCCTCATCGGCATATATCTCAACTTTCCTAACCTCTGATTTCTTGTATGGACGATGGAGCAGGAGTTCGTCTACGTATATTCTGTCGTAGAAACTTCCCTCTGGGTCTGCATATGATTGGGTGTCTACAGCAAAATCTTTGCTTGTAATGTCTAGGTGGAGACAGATGTAGAATTGGGTTGATTTTCCATTTAGAATATAATCTTCATCCGCCACTATGCCATGAATGTACTGCAGTCGATATTCGGGGCTATGCATTCCGTAGGCATACGAATCATTGTCATAGGGGAAGAACCAGAGACAAGGCTTGTCCTTCTTGTTCCCATTCCCGAAAGGGCTGACCCACATATCGTGTCGAGGGCTAACCTGCCCGTCGCGGGCAAGGGCTACGAGTTCGGTGGAGCCTATGAAGCGGATTACTTTCATCCAAAGAAATCTCTATGTATTTCCTCCCCGTTGTCCCGCCTTAAGGCAACGTTCAATATTGCCGCTTCGAGGTCTTTGGCGGTAAGGTTTTCGACTGTAAGTTCTGGTTCCATTATTTTGTCTCGCTATCATTTTCGGCATCTTCTGGATTTGAAAGTATCTCCGCAAGTCGGAGTGATTCCTTGACTGCATCGCTATAGCATCCCGGAGCCGAATTGTTCAAGGCATCGAACACTCCTGCGAGACTTGCTACCATAAGGCTCATGATGCTACGGAGCTGGGGAGATGCTCTATCCTCTCCGTCGCATCCAATAGATGCCTTTACAAGTCCGTGCTCGTCTTCGGCAAAACGGACGAATATCTGTGTGGGGACTCCCTTTGGTGTCGGGTATGATTTCATTACTTCACCTCGTTTTCTTTTTTAGTCATTCGCCCGTGTCCATCCCATTGCACGATGGGAACCATCTTGCAGATGCGGAGACGGGGCTTTGCCGCATCCTTGGCAAACTTTATGCAGGCCTTCTTCGTGCCTATGCACTCAATGAAGGTTGAGGTTGGGAAAACCCTAATCACACAATAGCCGTTGCGGTTCACTACTTCTCTCCAATGTTCTTTTGTTTGCTATTCTGCACCTTGATAACATCGTCAACATGGACGGAGTTGAACCTGCAGGAATGAGTATGCTTCGCCTCGCAGCCGCAGACATATTCGGTCTTCATGATAGACTTCTCAAGTTCTGATGCGAGGGAATAAACATCCTTGTCGCAGCCATCTTTAATGCAGATGTCGAATGTGTATCTGACTACCTTCATTTTGTGTGTCCTTTTTCAAATGGCATCTGCGCCCATGCGAATTTGCATGTAGGCTCGGAGAAAGGACATTTTGAGCAATGTCCCACAGTATATTCTTGATAGTGACTTGCACAGAACTCGTCGAATCGGTTGTACTGCTCACCTATCGTCCCCATGTCGCACTGACGCGGCGGCGCGGCAAGCGCATGGTCGGCAATCTCATACAATGCAAATTTTTTCTTGCCCGCAATGACAGTGTTATTCCACAGTTCTGCCCGAATCTTACCCAGCGCCTCGCGCATCGCCGCCACGTTGCCGCCTTTATAGCGCCTCCTATCCTTCAACTCCCGAAGCCAGTCAGCAAGTTGCTTGTGCTCGCGGCGGCACCCCGTGTCGCATGCTCCTGCTACCTCGTCGCAATGCGCAATCGCATCGTCGAGGGTCATGTTATTTGCTTCCATCGTTTTCTCCTTTCGTTTCTGGCTTCGCCGTGGCGAAAAGCCATTGTCTGAATGCTGATTCAATCTTGCAAGACGGGGGTATCGTTGGGTCATCACAATACCGTTGCCATGCGCCATAAGCATCCTCGGCATCCTTCATAGGGTTTCCAGTATTGAACCTGTCGCAGTTCCTCGGCGGCGCGGCGAGGGCGATATAGCAGATATTCGCAATCTCTACCTCGTCGGCAGGTCTGTCGTCCGTGACTAATTGCCGTATCTTCTCCAGCGCCTCGCGCATCGCGGCGGAGTTGCCGATAACTACTTTACCTTCGCTCATTTTAGCAACGATTTTCAAAGCGGTCTGACTCCCATCGTGATAAGCAAGATGCTTGTCCAACTCGTAGTCTCTTATTTTCCGCTTCCATGCCGCTTCAATACGATTTGCAAGCGGTGCAAATTCGCCGCTCCGCAATTCCTCGAGCAATTCCTCCATTGATTCGGAATTCTCGTTTGGGGTATCCTTTAGTGTCATTAGTGGATTCCTTCCGGGTTAGACCCATTGAGCATGCAAGCCTTGACCTCCCGGAATTCCGCAAGGGTCGGCTGTATGCCCTTCTGCGCAAAGTACAGCATCGTCGCCCTCTCCGCTTCCGCACCGCAGAGAGGCTTGCGCAACTTGAAGTAAGAGTTTTTCTGGTTGGTTTTTGTCGGCATAGTTTTCCTTTTTGTGTGTCACTGTCTAAAGAACTTCCTTGAAAGGTCGTCAAACGTCTCCCTGCCGAGGGTGATGTTGAGGATTGCCGCCTGCAGGTCGGCGGGGTTTATCTCGTCGTCCTTGAAGCGCATCGGCTCTATGTTGTAGTCGAGGTTCGCCTTTATCATCTTCGCCGCCGTCTTGCGATCGAGCTTGGTGAACTTGATGAGTTCGTTCATTCGCCCTGACCGCAGGAAAGCGGGGTCGAGCCTCTCGATGTGGTTTGTGGTGAAGAGGCATATCGTTCCGTCGGAGGCAAGAAGTCCGTCAGTGAAGTTCAGGATTTCAGAGAGGGAGACCCCCATTAGTGAAGAAAAGAGATTGAGAGACCCTGAAGGCTTGTCTCCGCCGTCGTTGTCTCCGTTGTCTCCATCCCCATTGTCGTTGTTCTCGTCCCTGTTCTTCGTGAAGGGGACTGTCAGTGCATCTATGTCCTCGAACACCACGATGTTTCCGTCAGCATTGTTGAGCCGATGAAGGAGTTTTTCAAGGGTTATTTTTGCAAGGTTGACATAGGTTATGTCCTTGTTGAGTGCGGAAGCCACTGCAAGTATCGTTGAAGACTTTCCGCATCCCGGCTCTCCGTAGAGAAGGGCGGAGTAGGAGTATGGGTAGGAGAGCTTGTGGTACTTTTCCTTGTTGTCTATGAAAGCCTTGATGGATTCAAGCAGACGATAGTGTTCGTCGTGGTTCGTGAAGATGGTGTCCATCCTCCTCTTGAACTTCCTGCCATTCGAAGTCTCGCCGTTGTAGACATAGATGTAGTTGCGGTCTTCGTGGTTGTACATCTGATTGACGAGCTGCTGTTCAAGGTAGCCCGCAAGCTGCTTCATAAACTTCTTCTTGGAGACAAAGAAGACGCGGAGGACAGTTGTGACCGTTATCTTCTGCCCCTTGTCAATGGTGCGATGGCAACTGACAATGTGACCAAACATTATGCGGACGGAGAATCCGTAGGTGTAGTTGTAGACATTCGTCTTGCCCGTCAAGATTCCGTTGGTGTCTCTGCTTAACGAGTTTCCTGAACCAAGGTCAAGGTTGTTTGTCCGCTCCCATATCGTTTTTGTGCTGCAGACATAATCGTTGAAGAGGGTCTGTGCCTCCGTGATGTATCCTCCGCCCATGCCGCCTCGGTTGTCCTCATAGACATTCACGATGCGGAAGGAGATGAGGGTCGTGATGGTATTGACGATTCTATTCCAGATGTTCTTTATGTTGGAGACGAGCCAGACCACCACTGAGCCGCCGGCAACGGTGGACAGCACCTGGTTGTTCTGGAATAGGGTGTTTATCTGTTCAATCAGCGATTGCATTGTCTTTCAGTATTCATCGTCGTAGTCGTCATCTCCGAAGTCCCAGAGGTCTTCATCTCTGTCGTCCCAGTCTCTTTGCCTTGTCCCATTATGGCATCCGAAGTCGTCAACTCCGTCCATATCGCAGCCGCCGCTAAACCGGGCTGGGTCTTGGCAGATGTGAGCCACTTCGCAGTTCTCGCACTTCATCAGGGGTTCTTCCTTCCGATGTTGAGTAGTATGTCCTGCCGCACCGTCGTCAGGCTCTTCGCAACCGCTCCCATCGTTGTCAGCAGGTCGGCATAGTTGTTGGTTGTCGCAATGCCGAGGTTGTCGAGCTTCAATGAGAGTTCATCCATTGCCGTCTTGCACTTTGCGACAATGCCCTCCAGCGAGTTGATGCGCTTTTCGTAGAGGGAACTCATCGTCATTACGAGGGCGAACAGTTCCACCTTGTCCTTCGGCTGGTCGCCGCACTCCTTCTCCGCAGCATCCACATATTCATGAAAGAACTTGTGGAATTCGTTCATCGTTTCCACTGCCTCTGGTGTCATGGTTAGCCCTCCGTTATCATTCGGTATGTTTCGCAGACTGCCTCCCTCACTTCCGCAAGGGCAAGGTTGATTTTAGACCAGCAGTTGCCGCTCCCCTTCACGTCGCAGATGCTCTGCCCGATTCTCTCGAGTTCCTTCTCCACTTTGAGAAGGGCGGCTTCCGTCTGGTCGGCAACGGCATATGGGTCGTTGTCGGGAGACTTCGCATCCTCATCGTCAGAGGTGAGTGCGACAATCTTGTACTCGTTCTGGAAGGTGAGGTTTATCTCGTTGTCCGCAAGGTGGAACTCTCCCTGCTTGACTCGGTGCATCATAGAACCTGCGGCGAATGCGGGGTGAGTGTCCCATTCCTTGTCCGTGGTTCTCTTGCGGACAAACTCCGCAGCCTTCTCCGCAGACGAGAAGAGATACTTCCTCTCCACATAGGAGTTCGTTTCCTCGCCCTCCCAGTCGGGGACGCCGGTGAACGTCACTAAATAGAACTTGTCTTCCATGTTTTTCCTTTCACTTGTCTTTCAAGTCGGGATTGTTCTTCACATAGTAGTAGTGGGCGAGTGTCTTGTCGCCGCAGAACAGTTTGAGGCAGTCGGCATAGGTAAGCGGCTTCTGCGGAGATGGCGGAGGCACTGGCTTTGGTGCTTCCACCCTTCTCTCGATCGGCTTTGGCCTTGGCTTTTCATCGGTTCGCTTTTCCTTTGCCTTGACGGGCATTCCGAACAAGTCGCCCTGCTCTATGCTCTCTCCCATTATGCCGCTTCCATTCCGAGGAGCTTCCTCGCCATCGCCATCTTCGGGTCGTCCTCCGTGAGGAATCTCCTGCAGGGAGTGCATCCTCCGCACGGGCGGAATTCCTTCATCGCTTTCCAGAGGGTTGCCGCATCGTCCTTCGTCACATTGCCGATTGAAGGGCAGAGGATAGACTCGCTCATGTGAAGGTTGCCCTTGTAGTCAATCATCGGAGTGCAGAAGCGGTGCTGCATCAGCATCATCAGGAAGAAGTTTTCAAGTGTGTCGCACTGCGCCGCCGTCACACATGAGGTAAGGCACATATTGTGGAACTTTGACTTGACTACCTCTTCCATCGCCGCCGGGCAGTTCTTCGCCCTTCCGATGTCGGACATAGAGCGGATTTCCGAAGTGTCGAGGAATATGTGGAGACCGTTCCACTTGTCGGCATAGAGGTTGTATTCCCTTAAGGTCTGGTCGTGCAGCCGATACCACTTTGGGTTGGAGTATATCTGCCCCCCCACGAATCCGGGTAGGGAGGCGATTTCCTCTATCACCTTCTCCTTCCCAAGCTCTCCGAGCCACATGCCGTTAGAGGCAAACGAGAACTTAAGTCCAATCCTTGAAGCCATACGGCAGAACGGCAGGAAGTCGGGGTGTTCGGTCGGTTCGCCTCCAGAGATTAGTATGTGCCGTTCACCGTTCGCCTTGGCGAATTGGGCAGCGGCATGGAAAATCCATCCCGGCATCATTCCGCCGTCGGGCTTTGAATCGTCCATGCAGTGAGGACAACCCATGTGGCAACGATTGGTTATCTGGAAGAGCATATGCTTACACAAAAGGTGACATCATCATCGACTGCACAATGTAGTATGTACCGATTCTCATGTTCTTGACATAGGCGATTGCTTCATCCTTGGTGTTCGCAAAACACTTAACCATAGGAGTTCCATCGACACGAATCATAAGCACAAGCCACTGTTCTTTCCCGTTCATTTCTTGTTCTCCTCTTCCCAATCCGCAATTTGGACGGCACAATACCTATCGCTCAATGGCTCTATGGCAATGACCTTGGCTTTCTTGCCCTGATGTACGGGTGGAAAGTCCGCTTCTATGTTGATGCGAAAGAAGCCGTCCACATCTATCGCATTCACGAGCCATTCCGTAGGTGCGATGAAGATGGACTCGTTTTTGCGGAAGTGCTCTGGTGGTGATGAAAGTTTCATTTCAATGTCCTTTCTTATGCTCTAGCCTCCATAATCCTTGTGGCGAGTTCATCCGCCGCAATGAGTACGGACAGAAGCGGACACTTCTCGCAGGCAGCATTGAAGTTGCCCTTCGCCTCAAAGGAGTCAACCAAATCCCATCCGGCCATATGCCACCTAATGGCGAGAATCTCGTCGTTGGTGAGTTCAAGCCCCATGCGGAGAAGCCTAATCACGGACTTCTCTCCGTGACCGAGAGGGCAGCGGGTGTAGTCCGCCGTGAAACCGTAGTAGTCCTCCCACTTGCCGTCCACCTTACGGTGCTTCAGTTCGGACTTGTATATGTCCGCCTTGCACACGTCGTGGAGAAGCGCCGCGATGGCAATGCTCTCTGGGGGGAGCTTCTTGTCGAGGTCTGGCTTTATCCCTATCTGCGCTTCGGCTATAGAGAGAGCCTGAACATAGACATTGAGTGAGTGCTTCACAAGCCCTCCCTTCTCTGCAAGGTGGTGCTTGGAAGAGGCGGGGGCATCGAAGAAGCCAAGCTTCTCCAAGCCCTCTATCACCTTGTCTATGCCCTTGCGCTTCGTGTCCGCAAGGGCTTCGATGAACTTCGCCTTATAGTCGATTTCCTTGGACATCTCCGCTCCCTCCGTTAGTCGAGAACCTCGTTGTCGTCATCGTAGATAACCTCGCCGTCGGCCCTTACGGCACCGCCCGGAGGCGTCCACGAGGAAGGCTTGGAAACCATCTTTACGGGCTTCAGTTCCTCCTGAAAGGTGTCGGGGAGAACTATGGGAATCATCGAGGGAATCTTCTCGCCCTTGTCGTCTCCGAAGTTGGGCAGCGGGTTCGTGCGCTCCCTCACCTTGCGGGCTCTCGTCTTTGCCGTCCGCTCACGAATCTGAATGTAGCAGGTCTCCGCATCCTCCTCCGCATTGTTCCACTTCTTGTCCACGACGGCATCGCCGCTCGTAATCGAGACGGGCTTCACCGGCTGGCGGGAGAGCGAAAGACGGGTGCTGCCCGCCTCTGCGGCGAGAAGGTCTTTGAGCCGAGAGAGAACAGCGTCGATGAACTTTGGGTTGCCGGATATGCGAATTCCGCATGCTCCGAACGTGCTTCCCTTCGCATCGGCCGCAAGGGGCGTGAAGTAGGGAAGAATCTCCTGATTCTCCTCAAGGTTTATCCACCGTGTGAGTGCTTCTTTCTTTTCCATGCCTTCCGTTCCTTTCTTTGGTTTGTTTGTTCAACCCCTTTTGGGGCTACGGTGGTATTATACCATTTTCGGCGCTAACAAGTCAAGGGGGTGTTCTTCTTTTTGTCGGTGTGAGCGAGGAATTTCCTCTGGACC
>Ga0310695_10010977_pt1 | contig 13099 bp, 31 predicted proteins | sample RumenRJG_04DNA_FD_203882 | JGI IMG/M metagenome (GOLD analysis project Ga0310695, IMG submission 203882) | Bovine rumen microbial communities from Lethbridge, Alberta, Canada - RJG_04 (v2) (version 2) | ecosystem: Host-associated > Mammals > Digestive system > Stomach > Rumen | place: Canada...
GGCACGCGTGGAGCGCGGCGTTCAACGCGCTGTTCCTGGTGTATTCCGCCGCCGTCGCGATGTCGCGGATGAAGTGACGGCCCGGGCGAAAACGCCGTCGTCCGCCCGTATAATGACGGCATGAACGCGACATCCAGAAGTTTCACGCAGGACGACAAGGCCTCTCTCGTGAAGGCCCTCGCCGGAAAGCTAGTGCCCGGGTCCAGCCCGGGCTTCGAAATCAGGGCCGGCTCGAAGAACACGTTCGAGCTGGCGCTGCGCCTCGAAAACGGAAAGAGCCGCGTCGTCTTAATCGCGAACGAGAAGTGCGCGTCCCGCTGGGGCTCCTGGGCGAAGCCCGTCCCGGTGAAGGAGCTGTCCGACGTCGCGCTGGAGATGTACCCTGGCTTCCTGCTGAGGCCGGGCTTCGTCACGGCGGAGGAGCTCGAGGAGAAGTACGCGATACGGGAGCGGCTCTCGCTCTCGGCGGCTTTCGACGCGCTCGCGCGCCGGGTGAACTCCAGGGGCGCCGTCCTCAGCGTCCGCGAATTCGTCCAGGGACAGGGCTGGGTCGTAAAGTCGTCGTTCAGGTGCGGCTCCTCGTTCGAGGAGGCCGTCGTCAGGATGTCGCTCTGATCAGGGCGAAACCTCTGTCTTCCCCCGCGCATAATCCGACTACGAGGAGAAACCGACATGAAGAAAAACACCAGCTCATACTTCCCGCTGAAGATGCTCAGCCCGTCCGCGCCGGACGGTATCCTGTTCGGACCGACAGAATTCAAAGAGACGTGCTGGCTCTACCCGGAACGCCGCCTCAAGCTCAACTCGACCATCATATGGGTCCCCGGGAAGCAGGTGCACATCGGGATCGCCTCGTACGTCGACGCCCAGAAGAACGGCGACGATGCCGCCCTCGCGAAGCTGAAGGAGCTCGGAATCCCGCTCGGTATTCGCTTTTCCGACGACAACGACTTCTCCGGCACGTACGACGTGGTCGACGGGTCGAAGCCGCGCCGCGGACGCAAGCCGGGGTCCGGCTGCCCCGTCAAGGTCATGCGCGCCCAGTTCGCGCAGAGGTTCGAGGACGGGACGGAGTTCAAGGCCGGCGACGTCGTGAAGATCACGTTCCGCAAGAAGTTCGTGAAGGACGACGGCGGGTCGAAGACGTTCCAGAACCTGTACGAACGCCCGACAGAGGAGGAGCTGAAGGAGTTCCTGGAATCGGAGAAGGCGTGATGGAGAAGACGTTCATCTTCGGGAAAAGGGAAGACGACTTCGAGGAGTTCGTCAGCCTGGACGAAGTGTCGGCCGTACGGCCGCTGCCCAACGGCGGGTACACGGTCTCGCTGCGCTGTTCCGGCCATACGTATTCCGTCAAGGACTTCCGGCGGTATTCCTTCCGGGAAATCGAGGAATGGTCGCGCAAAAGGTTTCTCGGCTGGACGAACTGGCGAGGCGAAAACCAAGGCGCGGTCGGCGCATAATAAAGGCGCAAGGAGGAAACGAAATGAAAATCGACGCAGAAATAGAACTGAGCGATTCGAAAGAAGAAGATTACGGCGAGTCGTTCGTCAAGGTCCCCGTAGACGCGGACTACGTCGAAGGGAACGCCGACTCCGTGAAGGAATGGGTCAGGAACGCGCTCGAAGAGAAGTACGGCGGCGCGTTCTGCGACGAGGACTTCACGATAACCAATCTCGACAACATCGTCGAAGACATCGCCTTCGACGAGTTCGAGCAGAAGACGTCGTGACGCGGAGGGGACGGCCATGGCGGACGCAAGGCGCTCGGCGGAAAAAATCCCGGAAATCGATCCGGAGCTGTTCACGTACGAGCTGTACGAGATGAATTTCGGGGACAGGCTCGGCCTTTACCACCGCATGTACCCGGAGGTGTTCGAGTTCGGGAACTTCATCAAGGTCCTCGCGCCGAGGGTCGTAGGCTGGTGCGATCCGTCGAGGCTGGCCGTGAGGCCGAAGACCGAGGGCGTCGCGCTGATGTGCGAAGACGAAGGCGGCGAGAGATTCTGGTTCCACACGCTCAGCAAGACCGCGGAGGCGCTCGGGATAAAGGGAAAGCCGGCGGGCGAAAACGGGGGCGTGCCACGCACATAATAAAGACACAAGGAGAAAACGAAATGAAAATCAGAATACTGGACATCGAATGGGACCTCTACGACGAAGACAGCGATACGATCCTCACGCCGAAGCAGGCCGGCGTCCCCGAGTACGTCGACATCGAGGTGCCTGACGGCGAGGACGTCAACACGGCCGCCGAGGAGTACATGGACCGGAACTTCAACTGGTGCTACAAGGGCTTCAGCTGGGAGGCCAACCCGAAGGGGTGGGGGAAGAAGCCCCGCGCAAAGAAGAAGGCCGGCAAGAGGAAGACAAAGGCATCCGCCGTGAAGAAGGCCGATCAAAAGTGCGAAAAGATCATCGAGGAGGTCCTCGGCAAGGTCAGGGACGCGTGCCAGTACGCGATGGACAACCTCATGGTGCGCGACTCCGAGCTCGAGGAGATCGAGTGGCTCCTGCGCCAGAACCTGAAGTAAGGAGGACATCTATGGTCTACAGCAAGGATTTTTCGGTCGACTCGTTCGAGTTCTGGTCCGGCGGCAAAGACACAGTCGATGACGTCCGCAAGGCCAAGAAGATGGACGAGCTGCAGGAGCTGATCGAGGAGCAGTTCTCCGACAGGATTCCGACCGAGACGGAAATCAACGACTTCGTGTGGTTCGAGCGCGGATACATATATTCCCAGCTCGGCCTGGACGAAAACGGCAAACTGCCAGAGGACGAGGACGAGGACGAGGACGAGGAACCGTAAGGGGGCCTCGCGTTTTCCGGCCGGGCCGGGAGGGAAAGGACGCCATATATGAACGAAAAGACTGAATGGACGGGCCAGAAGGCCTGCGACTACTGCGGCGGTACGGCCGACGCGATGTACGATTCGGCTAGCCGGGAGGGGCCTTGGGCTTTCATGTGCCCCGCGTGCTGGGAAAAGCACGGGTTCGGGACGCTCGGCGTCGGCTTCGGCCAGAAGTACGAGCGCTCGGCCGACGGACGCTTCTTCAAGACGGAGGGCTGACCCGGGCGAAAACCGCGGCCGGAGAAGAGCATAATCCGTACAAAAGGAGGAACGGCAATGACCAGGAAAATCGAGAACGCCAGCCTTTACAGAGTGCGCGTGGCGGGCTACGGCTCCGTCGGGGCGGTCGAGGCGCCGAGCGACGAGCAGGCCGTGCGCGCGGCCGCGGCGGAGCTGGGGACGACCGTCGTGGAGTCGAAATGCGAGATAGAGAGCAAGGAGCCCGTGTTCGAGGCGTCGGTCGGGCTGGAATGCTCGGAGGGCGCGTCCGAGTCGGACGTGTTCGAGATCAGGGTCAGGGGCGTCGACGAGAAGAAAGTCGCCGAGCTCGCCGAGGCCATCCGCGTCCTCGTCGGCGGGCCCGGCGTCCCGGACGGGCTCATGCATTCGGCGGCCCCGTTCAGGGCGGCGACAGACGGCGTGATGGCGATCGCGTGACGGCGCATCCGGCGTTTCGCCCGGAGGCGGACGATGGACATGGACAAGAGAATAGAGCTGGCCCGACGCGCGCTGGCCGGGACGAACGCCAGGGTCGTAAGGGCCGGCGACGCCAAGAAAAGGCGGCAGCGCCGCCTCCGCAAGATGTCGTCCCTCGTGAAATGCAGGCCGAAGAACGAGATGTCGGCGAAGGACAGGTACAGCCAGTGCGGGAAGAAGACCAGGTACAGGTCGGAGCACGAGGCGCGGATATACGCGAACAACGCGGAGACAAGGCGCGGCGTGAAGCTCAGGGTGTACGGCCCGTGCCCCGTGTGCAACGGATGGCACATAACCAAGAACGCGGAGAGAGGAAACCCGGAATGAAAGACAAGAAAGAGAAGCCGGCGTTCGACCGGTGCAAGAAGTTCGGCGTGTTCGTCGTCGACGGGAAAGGACTCGCCGTCAGGTGCTTCGACGAGAGGAAGAAGGCGTTCAACTGGATCGGGAAGCACTGGCCGGAGCTGAAGCCGGCCGAGGCCCGGGCCCGCGTCAGGACGTTCGGCGCCTACTGGCGGGTTCGCCGGTTCTTCGACGAGCAGATCCAGAAGGGGAACTCGAATTCGGAGGTGCTGACGCTCATGACCTACTACTGCGGCGTCTCCACGGCGAAGGGGATGGACCTGAAGAACGGGCATACTTTCGAAATCGCCGGAAAGCGCTGAGATGGGAAGGCATTCGTGCAGGAAGGCGCGGAAAGTCCGCATCGTCAGGGGCAGGCCGGACGAGTGGAAGCTCGTCGACGAAGAGACCGGGATCGAGTTCAAGAAGTTCGACTCGTTCGAGACGGCGAAGAGATACTGCGTCAGGCGCGACTACGACTTCGGCCAGTTCGGCCGGGCCGGGTCCCGGGCGAAAACCGCGGCGGACGCGCGCATAATCAAGGCGTAAGGAGGCATGAATGCCGGACAGAACAGAAGAAGCCGAGAAGCTGGCCGAGGCCGGCAAGACGCAGATCGTCCGCGACCTGATCATGAAGCGGTACGCGGAAACAAAGGAAGACACCGAGAAGTGGTTCGCGAACTTCGACTCCGACCTGGAGTCGTACGTCCAGCGCAGGATCGAGCTCGCGCTTCTCGAGAAAGGCCGGCCGTGAGAACGAGGCTCGACGCGGCCAAGTCGCTGTGGCGGGACTGGAAGGAGTCCGCGCTGCGCTGGTGGACGGCCAAGTCCGCGGGAGGCGCCGGCGACCAGAATTCGGCGTGGCTCGCCGCCGTCGGGATCCCGGCCGCGCTGCTGGGGCTGGCCGTCTGCCCGAGGCTGACGGTGCTGGCGTGCGCCGGAATCTACGTATGGTCGAAAATAGAAGAACGGAGGAAGTGAAATGACGAAGGAACAGTTTATCGCCGCGAAGACGGAGATCGCGAAGAAGGCCCTGCCGCACCTGGTCGACCCCGACGGGTACGGCCCGGCGAACCTCACCCCGGCGGAATGCTCGCTGCTGACGGCGCCCGACGAAAATCGCGTCGCGTCTACCGCGCAGATTCTGAAGCTGGAGCGGTCGGCGAAGGAGCACCTCGCGACGGCGCTCCGCTCTATGGGCTACATGTCCGCCGCCGACGTGATGCCGGTCCGGCGCGGCTGACCGCGGCGTTTCCGCCCTGCCGAGGTAAATAAAATCCGTAAAGGAAAAACAAACTTCAACAGGGTATAGACATGGCCAAGCACACGAAAAAAGATATAATGAAGGCGCTCTGCTTCTGGAAGAGCAAGCTGGACGAGTCCAAGCAGAAGACCGTCGAGTCGGAAGAAGACTAGAAGAAGGAAGCAGCCAAGGAGCAGGCTGACGAAGAGCAGGCCGAAATCGACGCGGCGGACGACGGTTTTGACCCGGACGTTGACTTTATTACGCAGACTATGGACGGCGAAGGCGGCGAAGGCAAGACCGAAGACGGTGACGCCGCCGAAGACAACGATTCCGAGGAAGACGAAAACGCCGGAGAAGATTCTGAAGACGACGAAGATTCTGAAGATTCTGAAGATTCTGAAGATTCTGAAGATTCTGAAGACAACGGCGAAGACGACGGTTCCGGTGAAGGCGAGGCAACTCCGGAAAGCGGCGACGAAGGCGGGTCCGAGTTCAAGCTCGAGATAACGGCGCCCAGCAAGAAGCTCCTCGACGCGATCCCCGGCATCTGCAAGAAATTCGGCTCGAAGGTGTCTGTCACGATGGTCGGCCTCGACCCGGAAGGCGACGACGAAGAAGGCGGCTACGCCACGGCGATCGAGTGCCAGGACGAAGAGACGCTGAACGCCGTCAAGGAGGAAGACGCGGTCAAGGACGCGATCGGCGGCATGGACGGCGAACTGAACGAGTCGCTCCAGTACGAGCCGAACACCGTCGGCGCCGTCGTCAAGCTGCTGGGCAAGTCCGATCCGCGCGACTTCCTGTTCATCCGCCTCGCGCCGAACATGAAGCAGTGCATGATCTACGACATCGACCGCGACGTCGCGGCCGAAGGACAGAGCACGACGTACCTCGAGATCGCGATCGGCGATCCGAACAAGTAAGAGCATAACTAAAGAAAAATGTAAAAGACCGCGATTTTTCGCGGTCTTTTTATTTATTTTTAGCTTTATCGTTAAAAATTTTCCGATAGAAGTAATATATTTCAATACGAACGAACAACTCAAACAAGGAAGCAAAAAGCAATGAAGAAAATGATTCTCAGCGCTCTCGTGGCTTTCGGATGCGCCGCCGGCGTGTTCGCGAAGTCGTCCGAGACGCAGTACAAGGTCTACGACGTCAAGATGTCGCTCAAGTCCACGAAGGCCGGCGGGACCGTCACCACGGCGTGCGGCGACTCCTACGTCTACCGCGTCAAGAGCTCCAAGAAAATCCAGGGCGTGATCGCCGGATGCGGATGCATCGCGATGGCCGGCGACCCCACCTGCGACAACTTCGAGGCGTATTTCTGGGACGCGACGACCAAGACGCAGCTCACGAACTTCACGTGGAAGACCGAGCTTCTCCAGCGCATCGACAAGACCGGCACTACCGTCGAGCAGGTCGTGACTTTCACGGTCGAGGACCAGGAAGGCGAGAAGTTCGAGATCGTCCTCGCCGGCTTCGGCTCGTACAAGGCATCCAAGGCCGGCTCCGAGTTCGACGTGATGTCGACCAGCGGCTACGTCGCCGGAACGCTCGACGCGCCGTACAAGACGACCCTCGGATCGTGCAGCGCGTGCAGCTCGACTCCCGACTCGGTCGACCAGACGCAGGCCGCCGCCGTGTGCGAAGAGGGCGTCTGCACCGTGTCCGACACGAGCGCGGTCACGCCCGTGTGCGGAACGTACAGCATGAAGTACAACCTGAGCAAGTCCAAGAAGGCCGAGAAGAGCGGCATTTCCGCCAAGACGCTCGGGCTTCCGTCCTACGTCAAGCTCGCGGAATAACGGTCTTACGTTCGTTCCGTATCGAGGCGCGGCATCTGCCGCGCCTTTTTTCGTCCTAGGCGAAAACCGACGGCGTCGCGACGGTATAATGTCCGCGCAAAGCTCAACCGTAAAGGAAAGGAACAGAACGCATGAGCAGAGAAGCAATGTCCGAAGAAGAGCGCCGGCGCCGTCGCAACGAGGCGAGCCGCAGGTGCTACCTCAAGCGCAAGGCCGAACAGGCCGCGCTCCCGCGGCCGGTCGGGGCGAAGAACAAGAAGCCGAAGGCCAAGGCCGTCGAGGCGAAGCCGGCGCAGGCTAAGCCTGTACGCCGCGGACCGGATCCGATCGTCGCGGCCGAACGCCTGTGCAAGACGTACGCGAAGGTCGCGAACGGCATCAAGCCCATGATAAAGGACGCGGCCGAGTTCCTCGGCATCGTCTACAAGTCCGAAGACCAGCGCGTCGTCGAGAAGGTCGAGCGTATCCTGGCGAAAGGCCTCGGCGTCAGCTTCGCCGGCACTCCGTCCGACCCGCTGGAGAAGACCCGCGTCTGCCTCGACGCCGTGTCCAAGGCGGTCAAGACGCCGAAGTTTCGCCTGAACGCGCAGGAAGACGGCGCGCAGTTCGTGCCGTTTCCGGCCCCCGACGAGCAGCCGTCCCGGCCCGAAGACGAGCCCAGGCCCGAAGCCGAAGACGAGCCCGAAGCCGAGGACGAACCGGCCGAAGTCCCCGTCGATCCGGCTTTTCTCGAGAAGGTCGACGCCGGCGAGGTTGACAAGTCCGAGATCGAAATCCCGCGGGACAAGGACGATAAATCCGACGATGACGACGATTCCGATCTTGACGAGGACGACGAGCCCGAAAACGAAAACGAGGACGAAGACGAAGACGAAGACGAGGACGACGAGTCCGAAGAGGCTCAGGAGCGCCGCGCCCGCCGCCGCGAACGCGAGGAGTCCGACAACGTCCGCGACTGGGAATCCGGCCGCTGGGAGATGATGGGCGAGATGGGCGCGCAGGGCGCGTTCGACGACTGACGCGGTATAATTAAAATACAAAGAGCGATAATTACGCGGGGTCCCCACGGGGGCCTCGCGTTTTTTCTTGGTTTCGTATCATATAAATATGAGAGTAGAACTGCTTAGAAAGCTTACAGACGTGTCGTCGTACGTCTTCGAGGAGATGACCGAGCGGATGTCGGAAATCGACATGGCGCGCGAGTTCTGGAAATACCTGCGGAGCCGGTTCCTGGACGACATGAACCAGAAGGTGAGGGTGTCGGACTTCGTGAACGAGTTCATAAAGGGCCTTTCCGAAGAGGAGTTCGAGGCGAAGTACAAGGTCAGGCTCGGGAACGTCAAGAAGTCCAGGCAGCAGCTCGACTTCTGCTGCACGTGCGTGACCACGATGCTCCACTACTCGTCGTACGGGTCCAAGATAATAGACTGGTCGTGATATATGGACGGAAGCAAGACCGTGTCGATACCGATAACCGGCGGATGGCCTGGCTATGCGCTCACCGCGGCAATCGTCGCGATCAGGGCGTTCCAGCCCGGCGCCGAGCCCATGTCCGAATGGAGCTGGTGGAGCTGGATCCTGATGTCGATCCCGGCGGCGTTCCCGCTCGCGGCGTGGGCGGTCCTGGGATCGCTGTGGCTCCTGGCGTCCGCCGTCGCGGCCCTCTTCGGGAAAGCGCCGCCGGGGCGAAAACCCTGATCCGGCCTCCGTATAATCAAGGCGTCCGGGAAACCGGGCGCCTTTGAATTAAAAACGGAGAAACAGCGGAAATGAACGTATACGTCGTAATGAGCTGGTCGCAGCGCGCCGGGACGAGGTGCGTCGGGCTTAACATGAACCAGCGCGTGGCCGAGGGCATGGCCGAGCGCGCCGTCGAGGGGTTCATCAACTTCTCGGGGTGCGGAGGCGCGGTCGCCTCCGACGAAGGCCTTACGGAGTTCTGGGCCGAGAACGACCCCGACGGGTTCAAGGTCAAAATCGAGACGAAGAAGCTGTTCGTCAATTTCGCGAACCCCTGAAAAAAGGAGGAAGCCGTGGACGAAGAGCAGAAGAAGGCGTACGTGGCGGAGGCGTCGGCCCGCCTCAAGAGGGAAATAGGCGCCAAGCTGGGCGAAATCCGCGCGCTGGTGTCCGCCGAGGCGAAGAACATGGTCGAATGCGGCGGCGCAGACGCCGCGGAGTCCGTGCTCTGCGCGCTGGACTGCACGTGCGACCAGGTCGCCGCCGCGCTCGATTCGTGGGAACGGCCGGCCTGACCCCGGGCGAAAGCCGGGAAGCGCCCCGCGCATAATCCGGACGTCTGCAAAGAAAGGAAACAAGCAGCGATGAAACTCGAAACAATCAGGAAACTGGACGGAATCGCCAAGGCGTGCGTCGCCGGGCTCGAGGCCGAGGCCGCGCACGGGCTTACCACGCCGGGCATGGTGCGGGAAATACGGTCGAAGACGAAGAACCCGACCAGGCTGGAGGTCATCAAGGCGATGCTCAGGGCGGACCTGAAGAAGGCCCGCGAGGCCGGCGCCGGCGGGTGCTCCCTCGCGGCCGCGCTCGCCAGCGCCATGAAGAGCTCCGAGCAGTCCAACTACCTCGCGAACGCGATCGACGCCCGCGTCAAGCGCCGCGCGTGGACGGACGCGTCGTTCGACGCCGTCTACCGCTCCCTGTTCGGGGTCGGCCCGCGCGCCCGCCGCGGCCGGAAGCAGGAGGCCGCCTGACGGGGCGGAAGGGGGCCTCGCGTTTCCGCGGGGCCGAGGAGGAGAAAAAATGAATTACGGGGATTCGGAAGAGACGTTCGAATGGTCCGACCGCGACACCTACGAGACGATCAGGCTCGTCGCGAAGGCGTACCGCCTCGGCGTGGAGGCCGTCGCGCCGCGCGGGCCCAGGCGCGCCGTGGTCACGCTGTCGGGCCGGGAGGACTCGCTCGCGCGCATGATGTGCGACATGAAGACGCTCGGCGCGCCGGAGCCTTTCGTCACGGAGTGCCCGCCGACGCGGGACGCGTACCTGGACTGGCTCAGGGCGGAGCTCGGCAAGATCGGCCTGCCGCCCGCGGTATAATCTTCGAAAGCGCGGGCGGTCCGCGCGGAAAAGGAAAACGCAAAAACATGAAGACGAAAGAGCTATCAGCCTCCGCCATGCTGCGGAACATCAACGGCCTCTCCAAGGGCGACGTCGCGTACTGCGGCCCGTACGGCTCGGTGACGTGCACCGAGTCCGCGAAGGAGTCGAAGTCGGGCGTCCGCAAGTTCAAGGTGTCCGGCAGCGTCCGCCTGCGCAACGGCGGCAACTGGACGATGAGCGCGCTCCGCCGCGCGGTGACGGCCGGCCGCTGACGGAAAGGCCGAGCCCGAAACGGGGGCCCGGCCGGGCCGGGCTTTCCCCTTTCCGGGAGGAACACTGAATGAAGACACCTTACATAGTCAAATACAGGCACGGCCTCGCGGGCCGGGCGATGGTCGTCGCGTCGGACCTGGACGAGGCCAGGCGCGAGGCCGTGGCGTACGCCAGGTACACGACGACGTGCATACCGGACTGGTACAGGACCGACGACGTCGTGGAGTCGGTCGAGCCGGCCGGCGACGTCCCGCTCGGCTCCCCCGGGTACGGATACAGGCCGGTTTCGCAGTTCGAGACGCGCAGCCTCCTCTGCGGGCCGGCGAAGAAGCCAGAAGACAAGGAGCCCGCGTCCGGGGCGGAAGCCGAAATTTCGGGCGTTTCGGACTTCGGCTATAGCCCCGTCGCGGAGGCCGCGGTATAATATGAACATGAAAACCAACAGAAACTACAGTCTGGCGGACATCCTCGGCGCGGCCTTGGCGCCTTTGGCGCAGGCGGCCGCGCCCGCGATCGACGTCGAATCCGTCTGCCTGCGCCGCGACGGGATCCCCGCTCCGGTGAAGGCGATTTTCAACCTCAAGACCGAGGACATGGTTCCGGTCCTGGACGACGACGGCAATCCCGTGTACGCGCCGGGCAAGGGCGAAAACTCGCCGAAGAGGCTCGTCAGGCAGGCGAAAACCCTCGAAAAGCCGATTCTCGCCTCGAAGGTGTTCTTCGAAGACGGGTCCTGGACGGTCGTCAAGAACTCCGGCGAAGACACGGTCGACGTCGAGGAGAAGAAGCTCCCGGGCGGAAAGACCGTAAAAACCGCCACGGACGCCTCCAAGGAGCGCGCCCTCGCCTACGCGGTCGTCAAGCGCGCGTTCGGCAAGGTCGACCCCGCGACCAAGGAGGTCAAGGGCGCGAACCTCGGCCGCCGGTTCGAGAAGGTCATCAAGGCGTCGGTCGACCAGAACCTCCGCGCCGGGTCTGAAACCGGGAAGCCCGAAGACAAGAAGCCAGCTCCCAATGCGGAGAAGACCTGCAGGCGCGGAAAGCGCGAAAACGCTGCCAGGCTCGGCGACTTCATCAAGAATCTCGAAAACGCCGTGACGGATCTCGCGAAGACGCTGGACGCGGCGGAGAAAACCTGCCGAAGGGGGGCCTGACGTTTTCGGGGACGGAGGGGACGCGCCTGACGGGGCATTGCGCCGGGTTGTCAGGACATATGCGCAGAGGGATTAGACAGAAAGCGCGTTTCGACCGGGCGCGAGGCCTCAAGGGGCCTCGCGTTTTTTTATATAAGGAGAAGGCGTATGAGAAGACTGTTCATCATAAGGAAAGACCTGAAGCTGAAGCCGGGAAAGCTGGCGGCGATGGTGGGGCACTGCTGCGAGGCCTGCTGGACGAACGCCATGAAGGCCGGCCAGGCCAAGGACAACGAGTTCGAGACCCTGCCGGCGGTAGAGACGTACGGAGACGGCAGAAAGGGGCCTGCCCTGTACAAGCATCCGCTGGTGTTCGAGATGTCGAAGAAGGCGTTCGAGGCGGGAGAGACAAGTTTCAGGTTCAGGCCGGAAGGGAGCAGGCCTACCGTGACCGTCAGCTTCGAAATCCCGAAGGACGTCTGGGAGAACTACGTCAACGGGATATTCACGAAGACGGTCTGCGAGGCGAGGAACCTCGGCAGGCTGAACCAGGCGGCGGAGGCGGCGAGGGGCCTAGGGCTTTCCGAGGGGAAGGACTGGGGGTACATCAACGACAAGTGCCTTACCGACCTGACGCCGGAGAACGAAGACGGCACTACGACAGTCGGAATCTGGTTCAAGCCCCTTCCGGACGACGTCGCGCACGAGATCAGCAGGAAATACCCTCTCTACAGGGACTGATTCCGCGGGAATTCCGGTATAATCTTGTTATTCGGCGAAAACCGCCGGGTAAACCAAAAGGAAAAAAGCAAATGGCTACCAAGACGACGAAGAAGAGCGAGAAGAAGACTCCGGCCAAGAAGGCCGTCAAGAAGACAACGACGAAGAAGGCAGCAGGACGCACGGCCGAGAAGGCCGCCAAGGCGAAGGCGCCCGCCGCGCCCAAGAAGACTGCGCGCAAGGCTTCCAAGTGACATATAGGAAGACCGAATATACAGAGAACCGGCGGATCAAACCGCCGGTTCTTTTTTACGCGCAGACATAGATTTCGGAATCACCGGCCCGCGCGCGCCTCGGTCCACATCCTGAACAGGACGTTCCCGCGCTCGTACGCCTGCCGTTCGTACTCTAAAAGCTCCGGGTTGTCTTTCAGTTTCCCCGTCTTGTCGAACTCGGCGTACCCGTCCGGGTCGTTCCGGTACTGCCAGGCGTGCACCAGCTCGTGGCAGAGCGTGCGCATCACGTCCTTGGCGTGCCGGTTGTCCGTCCTGAGGGTAATCTCGTCCTTGACGAAGTCGTAGTGGCCTGTCGGGGCGAAAACGTCGAACCTCGAGGCGGGCGAACCGTCGAAGGATATCTTCGGCGTCTTTTCGCCCAGGTCGATTCCGTTCTCCCCGAAGAAGGAGATCACGTCGTCCGCGTATTCCAGGAAAGTCTTCATTTCCGCATATGCCTTTTCGGGATGTATTTACGTATTTAAAAGATGCCGGCTCTTCGGAGCCGGCATCTTCGCCGGGAAGGCTTACGCCGGCATGTTCCATTCGATGTTTTCATCAACATTGCCGGCGGCAATCATCATCTACTTGACATTATTTGCGTTTCCGCCGTTAGACGTGATCGTCACGCTCGTTAGCTCGCTGCAACCGCTAAACGCGCCATTCCCGATACTTGTAACGCTGTCAGGTATC
>Ga0310695_10010979_pt1 | contig 13099 bp, 5 predicted proteins | sample RumenRJG_04DNA_FD_203882 | JGI IMG/M metagenome (GOLD analysis project Ga0310695, IMG submission 203882) | Bovine rumen microbial communities from Lethbridge, Alberta, Canada - RJG_04 (v2) (version 2) | ecosystem: Host-associated > Mammals > Digestive system > Stomach > Rumen | place: Canada...
ATCCGTGGCGCCTAAGTCGCCCAAACTGATGACTGTGTCAGGCACACCGTCGTTCCGGCTGAAGGTCACCGTCTTGTTCACTGCATCCTTCGTCACCGTGGTGTACGTGTTCTGTACTTCCATCTCAAATACATCACCGGCTGTGTCCGTAAAGGTCAGCTTGCCTTTATTGTTGGTAGAGTTTACCGTACTGTAGTCCGATGCACCGCTCTCCACACGGATGCTGCTGACTTTATATTCTACGCCGCCTGACGCATTCGTGTCCGTATCAACGGTCACGTTGGCATTCCCCGCTACCACCGTCGCGTGTTTCGCCGCTTCAGTACTCACCAGCTTCAGTTGTTCTTCCGTTGCGGCACGGCCTTTTTTCGCAAAGTCCGCACCGGTCAGCGTAGTATTGGTCAGCCCCGTCACTTCGCCTACGGCCCCGTCAACCGTTACCGTATGGACATCCGTACCGTTACCAATCTTCACTACGTTCGCCAGGTCGATGTTCCCTTCACGCAACGTCAGGTTATCTGAAAGGTTGGCTTTTACTGTATAGGTGCTCTTATCCGCGCTCTGCGCTACATCAATTCCTCCGCCGCCTTCTACCGTAATGGCATCTCTGGCGATGTTCGTTACCACGGCCTTGCCTGCATCGGTTATGTTGCTCAGTTCCGTATCGGCAAGACCCGTTACCCCTACCTTGACCGTCCGACCGTCCGCTGCCACCGTTACATGTTCGTCTGCTGCCGCAAACGTTAAGTCATTGTGCGACGGGTTCACGTTGATAGTATTATTCCCTACCTTCGCATCCCATCCTGCGTCCAGATCCGCACGGTTCGTCGCGATGTTTTGCGTATTCGTATCCTGCTGCAACTTGCTCGCTACGTCCCCAATCTTCACATCTACGGCTGCTGCATTCGCGTCCATGGCGTCTTTTACCTGCAGGGTTACCACGCCGTCGCTGTCCGCCTTGTAATTGCTGCCATCCGCCTTCGGTACCAGGCGGTAATCCGTGGCGCCTAAGTCGCCCAAACTGATGACTGTGTCAGGCACACCGTCGTTCCGGCTGAAGGTCACCGTCTTGTTCGCTGCATCCTTCGTCACCGTGGTGTACGTGTTCTGTAACCCCTCAATGGTTACCGGAGTTCCGTCTTCATGTGTCAGCGTTATCGTACCTTCGGCCGCCTTACCGTCTGTTCCATAGTTTGCCATTCCTTCTTTTACATGCATATCCTTTACGGACACGTTATAGGTGGCGGTAAAACCTTCATCTGCTACTGTCGGTGCAACCGTAACGTTTGTTTCACCATCTGCCGCTTTCACCATACTCTTATACGCATTAACTTTATAAACGGTATGCCCGTCCGTAGCATCCTTTTCTGTAGTCATCGTCGTATTAACTCCGTCCTGCAGCTCGGCGCGCGCCGTTTTCAGCTGGGCCACGTTCACCGCATCCGTCGGTTCCGCACCGGCTGCTACGTTGGTAATCTGGCGGGTCTGTCCGTCACCGCCTACAGAAAGCGCTGCAAGGGTAGATTTCCAGATGGCATCGCTCTTGGTGGATGAAGTCTGTGTTGCCGGATCGTATCCGGTTACACTGCTGCCAACGGTAGCCTTGGAATTTACGCCCAATGCTACGCCGCCGCCAATAGCCGAGCTTCCATGGCCCAATGCTACACCGGTGTTCGCTGCGCTGCTGTTCGTCCCGATAGCTACTCCGCTTTCGCCGGTTACCTTAGCGCCATGACCAATGGAGATACCGGTCTTAGCTGCAGTTGCGTTTGTACCTAACGCAATAGCGCTTTCTTCCTTCGCTTTCGCCATATGGCCCATGGCAATAGCCGTCGTTGCAGCTTCTGCCGTAGTACCTAGGGCAATACTGCTTTCACCGTCAGCTTTCGCCATATGGCCGACTGCAAGCGCAGTGGCTTTGGCTGCTTCTGAAGAAGTGCCAATGGCAACCGCGCTTTCGCCTTTCGCGTCCGCTGCCTGGCCCAATGCCACGGAAGTCGCGGCTTCCGCCCTGGAACTGTTGCCGATGGCCGTTGCGTTAGCGCCGGTCACTTCCGCGCTGGTGCCCAGCGCGATACCACCTTCTGCTTTCGCCTTTGCAAGACCTCCTATGGCAATTCCGTAATTTTCTTCCGCCCCTGCGCTGTTACCAATCGCTATAGTACGTAACGCTATCGCTTCCGCATAGTCGCCAAATGCCGCCGCGCTATTGCCGCTGGCAACTGCACCCACGCCCGCTGCAACAGCGTCAGCACCTGTGGCTCCATCATTCAGGAAGTTGCTGCCTTCCGCCTGATCTTCCGAATTCACACTGTAATAGTGGGTTGCGGCCTTTTTCAGCTGGGCCACGTTCACCGCATCCGTCGGTTCCGCACCAGCTGCTACGTTGGTAATCTGGCGGGTCAGGCCGTTTCCTCCTACAGACACCGCTGCCGCCGTGGATTTCCAGGCTACATCTGTTTCGGTGGAAGCCGTTCCGGTCAGCGGATCAAAGCCGGCAACATCTTTAGCCGTATCAGCCACGCTGCCACGGCCCAGTGCTACGCCGCCAGCTACAGTTGCAGATGCATTGTTGCCAATGGCAACAGTATTTTTCGCCACAGCCATTGCGTTCTTGCCAATTGCATAAGTATAGGACTTTTCAGCACTGGCGCCTTCACCTATAGCCACAGACCCTTCTGCAGCTTCGCCGGTTGTTCCGCCTAATGCAGCCAGAGAATTATCACCTGCCGCGGTAGAAGACTCGCCAAAGGCGGTGGCATTGACACCCGAAGCAACCGATTCTAAACCAAAAGCCGTTGCCTGATCGCCTGTTGCTTTTGTCTCGGTACCCCAGGCTGTTGCATAATCCCCTTTTGCTACTGTTGCTAAACCAAACGCAGTGCTTCCCTCGCCTTTTGCCTTGGCTCCTTGACCCCAGGCTGTGGCACTATCTCCGTTAGCCACTGTTCCTAAACCAAACGCAGTGCTTCCCTCTCCTTTTGCCTTGGTTTCTTGGCCCCAGGCTGTGGAATAGTCTCCTTTTGCCCTGGTACCTTCACCCCAGGCTGTGGAATAGTCTCCTTTTGCTACTGTTTCATGACCAAACGCAGTGCTTACGGTTCCTTTCGCTTTGGTGTCCCAACCCCAGGCCATGGAAGCCCCGCCGGCAGCCGTTGCGCCGGCACTGCCCAAAGCGATGGATCCTGCGCCTTTTGCAGTCGCATCGGCACCGATTGCAACAGAATACATTTCTTTTGCTTTGGCGCCGTCGCCAATGGCAATTGCATAAAGCCCGTTTGCTTTAGCGCCGCTGCCAACAGCAATAGCACTTTCGCCAATTGCTTTAGCATTTACGCCTGCTGCAAGGGCATTCGCACCAGTAGCTCCGTCACCATTGTAATTGCCCGCAGCCGAGTCTGTAGAATTCACACTGTAAAAATGCACTTTTCCGCCACTGCCACCGGCTGCAATTGCTGCTTTCAATTGCGCCACGTTGACTGCGTCTGTATCTCTCCAGCCTGCAGCCACATCGGTAATCTGACGGGTAATCTTCTTAGCCGAATCAGTATCAGCATCTTCCTGATTACCTACAGAAACAGCGCCGGCAGAAGATTCCCAGGTTCGCAACACCTTATAAGCATCAGCAATTCCGGAAGGATCCTCGGCAGCCTCAGCAGCAGCAACTGCAGCCTTAGCTGCATCAACATCATACTGTCCTCCGGTAGCTGGATCGTAGCCAGGTACTCCGAGCTGGCGGCCGGTTACCGAATTAGCCCCCAGCGCAACGCCAGATTCAACATTAACCTTTGAATTGCTCCCGAGAGCCGTACCATGCTTATAATCTGTTCCCGCATTCGCATTGTTACCAACCGCAAGTCCGTAGTCCTGACCGGCAAAAGACTTGTTTCCTATTGCGATTGCATACGCTCCCCCGGATAAAGGATTCGTCGGATCACCGCCTGCTTTCGCATCGTTGCCGATTACGATGCTGTTATCCCTGTCAGCCGCTGCATTGTTGCCGAACACGAGACTGCTGCCACCCTTAACCTCTGCATTATTACCCAGGGCAATGCCGTTATCGCCGGAAGCAGTAGCATTGTTACCAATCGCTATACCGTGATTGCCGGAAACCACAACATTATTTCCATAAGCGATACCGTACATCTTTGAAGTCTCAGCAGTATTGCCGAATGCGATGCCGTAATCACCGGAAGCGGTTGCGCTGTTGCCAATCGCTATTGCATATTGTGCGGGCTCTGTATCCACTGCTGGTCCTGAACCTCCCCCAGGCTCCGGATCTGTCGAACCGCTTGTCTCCTTAGCACCAGCCTTCGTTAAACTTCCTATTGCGATCGAATGCCAGCCGCTTGCTTCTGCATCCTTTCCGATTGCTATTGTCTGCCCTTCAATCGGATCGTCATCCCCCGGATTTGAAGGAGTACTTGCCTTCGCCCCTTTTCCAATGGCTATTGCGCTTCCGGTGCTTGCTGCAGCTTCCGGCCCGATTGCAATGGAATCAGCACCCGTTGCACCTTTATTATTATAATTAGATTCATCGCCGGTAATGTCAGATTTAATGCTGACATAATGCATTTCCGCAGCCTTCAGCTGCGCTACGTTGACAGCGTCAGTATCATATGTACCTGCCGCTACACCGGTGATCTGACGGGTTACGGTCGCTGTATTATTTTCGTTTGAAGAAGCGCCTACCGAAACAGCATTTTCTGTAGATTTCCAGGCCGCGGCAGAAGCCGCAACATTCTCAGCATTGTTCGGACGGTATCCGTTCTCTCCCGCTGCCCGGTTGGCAACAGAATCTTTACCCAGTGCGATTGAATAAGACAGTGTTGCATTTGCACCTGAACCAATAGCGACTGAACCAATTGCATCTGCTCCTGTAATGCCGCCTAAAGCCGCTAACGAATCTTTGGCATTTGCTCTTGCTCCTGCACCAATAGCAACTGCCCCGGTTGCAGCGGTTCCTGTGATACCCCCAAAGGCAGCTAATGAATTATCACCATATGCTACTGCCCCTGCACCAATAGCAACTGCCCCGGTTGCACCTGCCTCCGTAACTGTTCCTGTTAGTTCTACTCCTGTAATACCACCTAATGCTGCTAATGAATTATTACCGTACGCTTTAGAATCAACTCCAAAGGCAGTTGCGTTATCCCCAACGGCTATTGAGCCGTAACCCCAGGCTGTTGCGTTCGTACCACTGGCTTTTGTAGTGCTGCCCCAGGCTGTTGCGTATTGGCCGCTGGCTGTTGTACTATTGCCCCAGGCCGTTGCGTATTGGCCGCTGGCTGTTGTACTATTGCCCCAGGCTGTTGCGGTATTCGAAGAATCAACTGAAATAATGCCAGTTCCGTAAACATATCTTGCATTTGCCGGGAGTTCCAGGGGATCCGCCGCCCACGCCGTCGGCACACTGAACCCTCCAACAAGAACTGAACTTACCAGCAACGCACTTAAAGCACGAGTCGCTTTCATGCGGCAGCTGCGAACACCGCTGCCTTTGGCGTTACGTTTTGCCAATTCACTGACCACCACGTAACAATCTCTTGTTTTACTCCAGATAATCTTGTAAACCTTATTCATGGCTAATGCTCTCCTCCCGTTAGTATTTAGAATCTTTACTAACAGCTGTCGTATTCATATGCTAAACAGCATTGCAACGGGGAACTACGGCTCTTACATATGCCGCCCGGCCTCTGTAGCAGTTATTACATCCTGAAAAACCACTGTTCTCATAATCCCGTCTGTATCAGAAAGACAGGGAACAGTTAAAATGGATTCGTGCTTTATCTACTTTTCCGCTCGTAAACTCCCGTTTCAGCGGAATACCCAGCGTCAGGCCGGAATAGAAGTTCTTGTAACTGGCCGTCAGACCCAAACCGGTAGAGATCAGCGTATGATCCACGGCTGCCTGTGTTGTGGGACTGCCGTAAACCCTGCCATAATCCAAGAACGTAAACATATTAAACAAGCGTTTTTTATCAAGGGGCACCATCCAGGACAGGCTGGCGTTAATCCCCCGGGTTCCGCTCAAAAAGCTTTCTTCATAGCCTCGCACGCTGCCATTACCGCCAATGTAGAATAAATCAGAAGAAGACATAACCTTATTGTCACTGGCAAGCTGTGCATTAATGCGTCCGCTCAGCATTTGGCCGCCGTTGAGTCGTTTCTGGTATATGGCGTCCAACCGGTAGATTGCATAATTGTCTCCTGTTCCGGCCAAATTGTTAAGTCCCGTAAAAGCTATTGCGTGCTTGTGATACAACACACTGCTTTTCCCATAATGTGTGAAAGAAATATAAGGAACATAAGAGTTGCGGGTATCTTTAACCCATTTGATATAATTATTTGTTTTGGTTCCAAAATCCGTCTGGGACTTCTGGTGCAGGAATTGTATGCCGACCTCATCCCTGCGCTTTTCATCCACCCGCAAAGGATGGCGCAACGTCAGACCGGCCACATAGGAGTGCCCTTTCACGCCAGATGTATCCGCCAGATTACCCTTGATCAGCTCTGTAGTATTGGTACCGTAATCAAAATCAAGCATGGTACCCATGTTGTTAACCGGGAGGGAATAACTGGCGCCAAACATGTTTGTACCTTCGCTGCGCAGATAGTTCATCCGCAGGGCATCCCGTTGCCCGGTAAGGCTGCGTATGGCATAAAAGATACCTTCCCGCCAGCGTCCGGAAGATTCATATCCGCTGTTGTCAACGTACAGCGACACAGCCTGGTTATGCTGCGGTTCTAAAGCCGCTATCTCATAATCCGTTGTACCGGGCTGTTCCCCTGCGTGGACCAGTATGCGCAGTTGCACGTCATTCGTGGCATTAAAACGCTGTAACCGGTCGTTCAGCGCGTCTGTGTTGGCAACTTTGCCCGGCTCCAGTTTAACACGGTTGGTTACATAACCCTTTCTGGTATAGCGAAGACCGCTTACAGTTACGTTGCCGGTTTTTCCTTCCAGCAGCCTGATCTGCACTACGCCTCCGTGAATACGCTGGGGGGGAAGGTAGGCACGACAGACTGCATAACCCTTTTCTTCATATAATTTATTGATAGCTGCTGTCATGTCGTATAAATCCTGCAAGGATACTGTTTTTCCTATGTAAGATTCTGTAATACGGTTAATTTCCTGCTCCGTTAAAATTTCGGAGATGTCAGTATCAACCTTCGTCAACGAAAACGTAATCTGATCAACATTTTGCTCCGGCTTTTGTCCTTCCGTTTCTACCTGTGCCTTTTTCCGCTCCTGGTCTTCTTCCATCTGCTGGGCTACCCGCTGCCGTTCCATATATTCCCGGGCACGGCTCAGCTGGGCGCCGGAATCGGCGCCGGGAGACGGCAGCGGAGCAGCCCAGGCCACTGGTTCGCAAGGCAGCAACCCCGCTATATTAGCCGGCAGCACAGAGGTCACTCCAGGAGTAAATGCTGATACTGTCAATAAAGTTGAAATAACTAAACGTTTACTTACGAAAACTTTCGCCGAAATTTTAGCCATCATTCATCACCTTTACATTTAAATTATATTTTAACGTCTTCATTAATGCCTACTGTTTTTCTCCATTTGTTTCAACTTCATAATCATTTGCATTTAGGAAAGGACTCACAACAACGGAATTGTCGTTCCAGAACAGCCCGTAGCGGTCAAAATAGACTATCTTCTCATAACCGGAACGGATCTGTTCCGGCAGATCTTTGGACAGAAGGCCAATCATTTTGAAATCATTATCGTCATCTCCCGGTTTGTTATCTTCTTCATCTCCGCCTCCACTGGGATAGTCGCTATAGTACCATCGTTTACCCCAATTTTCCCGAATCTGATCCGGAAGATTTCTGCCTGCCGTCACACGTCCATTATAAGTGACCCAGCCTTTCCCGGTATGAAAGATAAAATCCCGTCCGGCCGCCACGTTACCTTCGAACAGAATATCTCCGCCCTTTTTAGTATCTATAATTATGTCACGTCCTGCCTTTAAAGCTTTCCCGTATGTAATATCTCCGGCTTTGTTAATTGTCGCCTGAATAGTCCGGCCGGCATTCACGGCGCCTTCATACAAAATCTTGCCTGTTTCGGCTGTAGCAGTTACATCAATGTTCGCCCGCACAGTATCTCCGTACATAATCCTGCCTGCTCCGGTTTCTGCAATTACGCTGCCGGCATTGGAGGTTACTTTTTTATGATACCATATATCCCCCTCTTTGGTTGAAGCCCTGATATCGCCTCTCCTGACGGACTCAACGTTACCCAGATACATTATATCACCTTTTTCTGTCACTTCAGCAGTTACGGCGTTCTGGGCCTTTACGTTCTCTGCGTAACCAATCGTGCCTGTATCTGTTTTGGCAGAAACAGAACCGCCTGAGGTTACGCTGCCCAAAAATAAGATGTCTTCGTCCGAGTTCACGGCCTTCACATCAGAACTTGCATTCACATTGCCATCAACAGTGATTTCTCCCTCCTGCTCCAGAGTAACTGTACCGGCTTCGCCATTCTTTCCTTTTTTGGTCACAAGATCCGATTCGACAGTTAAGGCGCCTGCATCCAGATTAGTGAGCGCAATATTGCCATGCACCTCGTCAGGAATAGCCGCCCGCAAGTTTTTGCCCGCATGGGTCCGTACCGTTACACTGCCGTCAATGACCTTAACCGGGTTGCCGTCTGCATCTGTTTTATCCGTAGGCAGGCCGTTGGCTGTAAAGTACCGGAACTCGTTCCGGTCGTTTGTCAGTTTTACTTCCCCCTTGCTGACCGTATCAACCCTGGCGGCTTTCAGCGCGCCGTCTTCCGTTTCAGTAATGCTCCCCTGCTCCGAGGTCAGCGTAACCGGCCCACCGCCTGTGTAATAGACATCCTGGCCATCCGCGACCCTGTTCAGGTTTCCTGTTATTATTTTGCAGAATGTTTTTGGATACTACCGTTTATAATGTGGTTTTCGCCCTTTTTATTTCTTCTGAACCCGCTTTCCCGGTTCTATGGCCTGTATGGGGCAAACCAGAATACACAGATGGCAGCCCACACATTTGTGCACATCCAGTGCAGGTTTACCATCTGTATCTAATCGTATTGCCTGATGACCTCCGTCAAAGCAGGAAATATAGCAGCGCCCGCAGCCAATGCAATTGTTGCGCACAAAACACGGATATTGGATACTGGTACGGTCTAAATCCTCCGCCGATACAATATATGTCAGCGCCCGCCCCACAATATCCTGCACATGCGTAAAACCACGAAGCGCCAGGTAATCGCCGAGGCCTTCTTTCAGATCATCAATGATACGGTAGCCGTACTGCATCACGGCCGTTGCAATCTGGATGGTTCCACAACCCATAAGCAGGAACTCCATGGCATCTCTCCAGTTTTCAATGCCGCCCATGCCACTGATAGGAACTTCTGCCAGGGCGGAATCTTTCCGCATCTCATTAATAAAACGGAGAGCAATGGGCTTCACGGCTTTACCCGAATATCCGCCTTCAATACTCTGCCCGTTTACCCCGGGCTCTGACAAAAAGGTATCCAAGTCAATATTCATGATACTGCGGATTGTATTGATTGCCGCAATACCATCTGCCCCTGCTGCAATAGCAGCCTTTGCCGGAATTTCCATGTGAGTGATGTTGGGCGTCATTTTTGCCAGCACGGGGAGCCTGGTGCCTTTTCGTACTGCTGCTGTGTAACGGGCCACCAGTTCCGGACTCTCACCGATTTCCGCGCCCAGCCCTTCCTCCACCATTTGAGGACAGGAGAAGTTACACTCAATCATGTCTGCACCCGCTGTTTCCATATCGGCAGCAAGACGGGTCCATTCCGCTTCGTTTCGCCCCATGATGGAAGCGATGATGACCTTGCCGGGAAAATCCTGTCTCAGTCGGCGCAGAAAACCAAGGTTTTCCTCATAGGTGTGATCGGAAAGCTGTTCGATATTTTTAAAGCCTACAAAGGAGCGCCCTTCTTTGGAAAGAGCCGAAAAACGCGGTGATGCTTCCCGGATATCCAGAAGGGAAATCGTTTTAAAGGCAACGCCTCCCCAGCCCATGGACAATGCCTTGGCCACCATGTCATAATTGCTTCCCGCTACGGAAGATGACAAAAAAAACGGATTTTCACAATGCACGCCGCAAAAATCAACGGACAGGTCTACTTCGGTTTTCGGCACATCTACATGCAGAGCAAAAAGATCACAGAAGAGTTCTTTGATCCTCACCGGTACGTCCAGTTTACCGCGACGGCAAGCCTGCACACAGGGCGCATCGCAGTTCTCGCAATAATGAACAACCGGCAGGCGCCGACGGGCCCCTACCCGGTTCTCAAAATTCAGTGCCCGTACAATCCGTCCGATATCAATCCCATGGGGACAGCCCGCATTACATACCGGTTCATGACATAGCAGGCAGCGACCGGCTTCTTCTTTGATTCGTATGACTTGTTGCTTTTTCACGGTATCTCCTCATAAGCTTCAAAAAACAATTACTCCTTTACTTTGAGACCAGGCCCAAACAATGGGAAAGATATTTCTTATCATCCATACGGGATGCAATGATCGCTTTTTCTATCGCTTTGGCCATGACTTCCGCCGCCAGCGTTCCCGCCATGTTAACATCCGCCTGCACCGGTTTTCCGCAGGATGAGGCGTATATGGTATCCCCGTCAGCCAGGGTCCCCACCGGTTTAATCGCGCGGGCGAACGCATTTCTTGTCTGTCCAGCAATGGTCGTCAGTTCCGCTTTATCAAAGTTTCCGTTGGTAACAATGGCTCCGACGGTTGTGTTGGTCCGGTTAAACAAATCCGCCGGCTTCGAGATGCGGTACAACTCGGCAACGCTGTCCTGGAACGAGGTGCGCTCCCGGTTCATGAGGCCGGCTATCTTTTGCCCGGTTTCAACAGAATACACATCTCCCAGCGCATTTAACACCACCACGGCGCCCACCTTCAGTTCCCCGATCTGTACTGCATGATAACCGATACCCGATTTCATGGACTGCCCCATACCGCACAGTTTGCCTACCGTTGCACCGGTACCGGCGCCTACGGAGCCGCTAATCGCCTTGCCCTTGTTCAGGGCGTCCAGACAGGCGTCGTATCCCATTTTTTTATCCGGGCGCACTTTGGCGCTGCCGTAGGAAAGATCGAAAATACAGCTCTGCACCACCAGCGGAACCCGCGCGAAGCCGGTATCAAAACCGATATCATGTTCTTCCAGGCATTGCATCACACCGTCAGCGGCCGCCAGCCCGTAAGCGCTGCCGCCGGAAAGAACGATGGCATGGATTCCGATATTTTCTTTCGTAGGATTTAACACGGGGGTCTCCCGGGACGCCGGTCCGCCGCCGCTGATATCTACCCCGGCCTTTGCTCCTGCCGGGAAACAGAGGACGGTCACACCGGTTTTGGCCACGTCATCCTGGGCGTTACCGATTCGTACCCCTTCTATCGAAGAAAAAGGAATTTCCCTTACTGTATTTCCGTTTTCCATCGCCCGGACTGTGCTTCCGCTGGCCATAAGGACAAATGCTGTCAGCATATGAACAGCGTGGCGTAATACTGTCCTGATTCGCATGATGCCCTCCTCTGTCACATTCATTATTTGTGAATGTCAGTAACCTTAATATCGGACGGTTTCGCATCACGTACGGGTACAGAACCGTCTACCTTACCATAACCGACCAGCCCGTAACGGTCGTAATAGGCAATTTTCCCATAACCTTTGCGGATCTGTTCCGGCAGGTCCTTGCCTGCCGTTACATTGCCCATATACGTAATGCTGCCTGACCCGGTATGAGCAATCACACTGCGTCCTGCGTTTACATCGCTGCCATATAAAATATTCCCGCTGGCTGCGTCTGCTATTACGTCTCGCCCTGCTTTTACAACTCCCAGATAAATGATATCCCCGTTTTGAGTGATTTTGGCTTCCACACTGCCGCCAGCGCTGACAGAATCAGCATAGACAATCGTCCCGTTCCCCATTGTTGCAGTCACATCGCCGCCGGATCTCACTTTACCGTCATACCAAATCCAGCCGGTCCCGGCTTCCGCAGTAACCCCACCGGTTGCTTCCACGGTGCCGAGATACTCAATCGAGCCGTTCTGTGTGGTCGCTTTCACATCCCTGCCTGCTGCTGTATTACCGGAATAAATGACATCGCCTTTTTCTTTTACGGTGCCGGTAATGTTCTTTCCGGCTTTTACTCTGCCCACAAAGATGATATCGCCTTTTTGTGTTGTAGCGGTTATATTCCCGGAGTCAGAAGTTATCTTTCCTTCCACGATGATATCGGTATTATCCGTTTCCAGGCTGATGTTGCGGCCCGCAAGGATGTTCATTGCCTCATTTATCTTTTCGTCCCTGTAAAGGGTAATGCTGCCTTCGCCGCTGGTCTTCATCGTCATATCCCGTTTTGCGTCAAGGTCGCCGCCAATATCGATATCACCGGCTTCGCTGGTGATTGAGATATCCTGTTTGGTTGCCTCCAGCTTGCCGTCAGCCACAATATCGCTGTCTTTACCGGTAATTTCCACACTGCCGCCGGTAATGCTGCCGTTTATGGTGATATCGCCTTCTTCCGTATTGTTATGCAGGGCTGCCAGGTTCCGGGCCGTTACATTACCGTCAATCACAATATAGCCATTTTTCTTTTTGCCGTTCTTATCCGGATCAACCTGTATGGTTGCATTCTCCGCATTGACATCGCCGGAAACATATATATCGCCGCCGGCCAGAGTCTCCAGCACAGCACCGGAGCCCGCCGTAAGATTGCCCGTAAGCTGCAGATGGCCTTCGCTTTGCAGGACTGCATTGCGGGTGGTTTTCACATCGCCCACGTACATGGTAGCCTTATCCCCCAAGAGGCCGTTGACGCCCCTGATTTTGGCTTCATTAGCGACCAGTGTGATCTCCGCCCCGCTGTTGAGGATGCGCAGCGGAGTATATGAGCCCAACACACCGCTGTCGCTGTTTGGATCTGCGGTAAGCCGCACCTCCTTCCCTGCATTCAGGTACGCGCCGCTGTAATTTCTGTCCCAGGACATCTCGATGCCAGGTCTGGAGTCCAAAGCAAGGGTATCCCCTGCATACAGGGAGCCTACAAAGAGTCTGC
>Ga0310695_10010981_pt1 | contig 13097 bp, 9 predicted proteins | sample RumenRJG_04DNA_FD_203882 | JGI IMG/M metagenome (GOLD analysis project Ga0310695, IMG submission 203882) | Bovine rumen microbial communities from Lethbridge, Alberta, Canada - RJG_04 (v2) (version 2) | ecosystem: Host-associated > Mammals > Digestive system > Stomach > Rumen | place: Canada...
TTTTCGCGGAAAACCGCGAAAAAGGAACCGTCCCCAATTGCACAATTGCACGGAAAACCGCGAAAAAGGAACCGTCCCGAAAGCGCGGAAAAGCGCGAAAAAGGAACCGTCCCCAATTGCAGGTAGCGTCTTAACGATCTAGGGTCGCCAGCGCCGCGGAGAGGTCACCGCCGCAAGCTGCGAGCGCCTCCATGAACTGGGCAGGGCCGTCATCCTCTGCAGATGGAATGATGGACAGCGCCTGCTCCAAAGCCGCTTCAGCCCCATCTGCCACGCAGAGCGAATTGGGAATGAGCTTCATGAGCTCGATATCGTTTTCGGAATCGGCGAGGAACACCACATCGTCCACCTCGAGACCCATTGCATCGAGGAGCAGCGGGAACGGAGTCGATTTGTTCGTGGTGCCCCTGTTGACGTCGCACCAGCCATCGGCGGAATTCATGAGGTTCATGTCGGGGAAGCTCGCGTAGAACTGCTCGTAGAGCGACCCGATGTTGGCCTGCCCGCCCTCGACCAAAGCCCCGACGCAAAACACATCGACATCAGGCACCTCGTCGACCATGACGCGCCCGGGCCAGAGGCTGAACCCGGTCTCGGGATCGACCTTGCCGCTGAGGATACGGTCGACCTTCGCGACATCCTCCCCGATCAGCACGGGCACGGTGCTGTACGGACGCTCCGGATCGAAGCCGTCGATGAACGGGATGAGCAGCCAGTCATCCGATTGCGCCGCGACGCGCGCGACCTCGGCGAGCACGTCGGACGGAATCGTCTGGCTGAGAATCTGCTCACCGCGCACAAACACCTGCTTGCCGCTCGCATAGATACCTGTCGTCGTGTACTCGGGATGATAGGAGAGATGCGCCGTGACGTCTTTGTTGGTACGGCCGGTGGCGCAGCCGAACTCGATGCCGCACATCCTGAGGGCATCGATGGACGCCAACGTCCGCGGGGATGCGGTCTCCGAGGTGAAGGGCACGAGGGTCCCATCCATATCGGCCAGCACGAGCTTGATCACGGTGCAGCACCTCCTAGTCGACGCTCTTCAGGCTCTCGACCATGTCGATCTTGCGGAGCTTCGGCATGATCGCGGCCATCACGACGAACGAGAAGACCAGCGTCATCCCGAACGAGATCAGGAAGCTCGGCAGGTGGATATCGCGGCCGAACATCACGGCGTCGACCTCCGCAGTCGTCACCACGAACCCCTCCATGACCACGCCGAGCGCCAATCCGATCAGCGCGCCCGCAATCACAAGAAGGAAGGTCTCGCGGAAGAGATATGCCGCGACCTCGCGGCGATCGAAGCCGAGCACCTTCAGGCTCGCGATCTCGCGCGTACGCTCGATGAGCTGGATGTTGATGAGATTGTAGAGCACGATGAACGCGAGCGCAGCCGCGGCGACCACAAGCACCACGACGACGAGGTTGACCGAGCGCAGGCTCTTGCGATACGCGTCGATCGTCTCGGTGTTGAAGACGACGGTCGCCACCGCATCGTCGTCGGCAAGCGCGTCGGAAACCGCGAGGCGCACCTCGTCGCCCTCCTCGACGCGCACGAGGATCGAGTCGATGGAGCACGGCTTGCCGACCGCCTCTTCCCAAGCATCCGCACCGATGAAGACGTAATGGTAGACGTAGTTCTCGCACACGTCGGTGATGGTGAAGGCATGTCCCGCACCCGTGGCGTTGCCGATCTCGTCCTGGTCGTACAGGATCACCTCGTCGCCCACGCCCACGCCGAGGCGCTTCGCGACCTTCTCGGTGATGACGACCGACCTCGGACCGAACGCGATGTGCTCCTTGCCGGAGCGCGTGCGCATGTCGACGAGCTCCTCGAACGCCGCGCAATCGTCCGCGACGTTCACCTGGAGCGCCGTCGTGCCCGAATAGCCCTCGGCCGAGGCCTGCATGTTCTCGAGATCGAAGCGGGCGAAGCCGTCGGCGGCGCCCACATCGGCAAGCACATCCTCGACGCGGTCCATGTCCGTATCATCCGCGTCCGACGACATGCCGACGATGGCGTTGTAGCGCGTGATGGCATCCGCGTTCTCGTACTGGTAGGCGATGATGTCCCAGATGGAGTCGTGCAGCCCGAGGCCGGTCAGGAGCAGGCCCGTGCAGCCGGCGATACCGATCAGGGTCATGGCGAGGCGGCGCTTGTAGCGGAAGAGGTTGCGGCAGGTCACCTTCCATGAGAAGGAGAGGTTGCGCCAGATGATGCCCACGTGCTCGAGCAGGATGCGCTTGCCCGCCTTGGGCGCACGCGGAAGCATGAGCGTGGCGGGGACCTCCCGCAGCGTCGCCGCAGCAGCACCGAAGATCGCGAGGAAGGTCACCCCGAGGCCGACGCAGGATGCGACGAGCGAGATGCCCGCATCGATGGGCAGGGGCATCACGATCGGGATGTTGTAGATGATGGCGTAGGCGAACTCGACCACCCAGGGCAGCACCTGCGAGAGGATGGCGATGCCGAGAACGCTGCCCACGATGCCGGCGAGCGCCGCATAGGCCACGTACTTCGCCGTGATGCGCGCCGTCGAGAAGCCCAGCGCCTTATGGGTTCCGATGTCGATGCGCTCGTCCTCGACCATGCGCGTCATGGTCGTGAGCGAGACGAGCGCAGCGACGAGGAAGAAGATGAACGGGAAGACGGCCGCGATCGCATCGATGCGCTCCGACTCGTCGTGATAGCAGGCGATACCCACGTTCATCGTGCGGTCGAGGACGTAGACCGAGGGCTCCTCGAGGGCATCGATATCGGCACGGGCGGCCGCGAGCTGGGCGGCTGCATCGGCGAGGCGGCTGTTCACCTCTGCGAGGCTGTCGTTATAGATGGCAAGGCCGCGCTCGTATTCCTCGCGGCCCTCCTCAAGCTGGCGGCGTGCGTCGGCGAGCTGGGCGGCCGCGTCATCGAGCGTGCGCTGCGCGCTCGCAAGGGACTCCCTGGCGCGGGCAGCCTGCTCGTTGTAGGTGCGCCATCCGTCCGCGAGCTGGCGTCGTCCGTCGTCAATCTGGTTCCGCGCGTCCTGCGCCTGGTCGAGCTGCGCGGACGCCTCGTCGAGCTGGCGCCGCCCCTCATCGATCTGGTTCCGGGCATCCTGCGCCTGGTCGAGGAGATCGAATGCCTCGGCGATGGCCGTATCGCCCTGCGCGATGCCGTCGTCGATCTGAACAGCCGCCTCGTCGATCGCGGCATCGATGCGTCCTGCGACGCTGGGAGCGATGGCGCGGAGCTGTTCGAGCACCGCCTCGGGATCTGCGTCGAAGTCGATCTGCTCGAGCTCGGCGATGACATCGCCCGCAAGCTCCTCGATGCGTGCGCGCACCTCCTCCGATTCGGGGTCGATGAGGCCGGAATCGAAGAGATCGCGCGCCGCCTGCACGGCCGCCTCGACCTTGGCGCGCGCGTCCTCGAGCTGCTCCTCGGTGGGTTCGCCGTCGATCAGGACGAGGTCGGCGAGCGCATCGACCGCGCCCTCGACCGAATCAAGGTCGCCGCGGACCTGCACCAGCTGATCGCGCGTCTCCTGCCACTCCGCCGCAGCCTCATCGAGCTTGGCGCGCGCAGCATCGATGTCGGCCTGCGTCATGCCGAGCTGCGCCTCGGCCTCGTCGAGCTTCTCGCGGTTCTCGGCGACCTCCTTGCGCGCAGCGTCGATATCTGCCTGGGTCATGCCGAGCTGCGCCTCCGCATCGTCGAGGCGGCGTTCATTGGCCTCGAGCGCCGCACGGGCGTCTGCGAGCTGGCGTTCCGCCTCCGCGCGCGCAGCGGCAAGCTGGGCGATGCCGTCCTCGAGGTCGCGTTGGCCGCTGGCGATGGCGCGTTCGGCATCCTCGAGCTTGTCGAGCGCCGCAGCAAGCTTCTCAGCTGCATCCGCGAGCTCCTCGTCCGCCTCGGCCTTCCCCTCGTCGTACTCCTTCTGCGCATCGGCGAGCTCCGCCTCCGCTTCCTCCTTGATCTGGGCGAGGCGCTGCGCGGGAAGGCCCATGCCCTCGATGCGCTTCGCGACCTCGTCGACGCAGGCACGGTACTCGGCATCGCCGCTGATCAGGGCGTCCGCGCCCTTCACGGTCACGAATACCTCCGTGAAAGGCAGCGCGTCGGAGAACGCCTCAGGCGAGACGAACATGTACTGCTGGATCTGGCCGGAGCCGAGGTTGGTGTAGCCGAGCATGACGCTCGACGGATAGAACGATGAGTGGATGAGGCCGCTCACGCGGAACGTGCGGTAGACGAGGACGTCGTCGAGGTTCGTAGTGCCGTAGAGCACCTCGACGGTATCGCCGACCTCTATGGGCTCGCCCATGACACGGTCTGCGGAGAGCACGCATTCGTCGGGCTCGGTCGGCCAGCTTCCGCTCGCCAGCGTGAGGCGGTTGAGATAGCGCGCATCTGCGCTCTCGACGTTGACCCCGTTCCTATCCGCGACGGCCGCACGTGCGGCATCCATGTCGCAGGACATGATGCGCATCGCATAGCGCTCGCCGTTCAGCATCGTCATGATGTCGGCAGCGTAACCGCCCACGACCTGATCGACGCCCTCGATGCGGGAGATGCTCTCGACCTGCTCGTCGGTCAAGCCGAGCGTCGAGACGACCCTGAGATCGTAGAGGTGCGTGCCATCGTAGAACGCATCACTCGAGATCCTCATGTCGCGGCCGGCCATGCGCAGTCCGGCGTAGAAGCCGACGCCCAGGCCCACGATGGCCACGATGGCGAGGAACCGCGTCAGGGACGCGCGGATGCTGCGGAAGAGCTCTGTGAGGAACGGATGGCGCATGGCCCGCTCACCATTCAAGGGTCTCCGCGCTCGCGGGATGCTCGTTGACCTCCACGCTCTCGGCCTTGCCCGAACGCACGCGGATCACACGGTCGGCGATCTCGCAGAAGGCGGAGTTGTGCGTGACGACGGCCACCGTACGGCCCGTCTCGCGGCAGGTATCCTGAAGGAGCTTGAGGATCTGCTTGCCGGTGTTGTAGTCGAGTGCCCCCGTGGGCTCGTCGCAGAGCAGCAGCTTGGGGTTCTTGGCGAGCGCGCGGGCGATAGAGACGCGCTGCTGCTCGCCGCCCGAGAGCTGCGCGGGGAAGTTGTCCATGCGCTCGCCGAGGCCCACCTGGCGCAGGACCTCCTCGGCGGGAAGCGGGTCCTTGCAGATCTGGCTCGCGAGCTCGACGTTCTCGAGCGCCGTGAGGTTCTGGACGAGATTGTAGAACTGGAACACGAAACCGATGTCGTGGCGGCGGTAGAGGGTGAGCTCGCGCTCGGACAGGCCGCTGATCTCGCGCCCGTCGAGCATGATGGTGCCCGAGGTCGCCGAGTCCATGCCTCCGAGCATGTTGAGCACGGTGGTCTTGCCGGCACCGGACGGTCCGACGATGACGCAGAACTCGCCGCGCTCGATCTCGAAGTCCATGCCGTCGACGGCATGCACCTCCACATCGCCCATGCGGTACGTCTTCCGCACGTCTCTGAACTCGACGAACGCCACGCGCCACTCCTCAGTACGCCTACAACATTTAAGCGTACCTCATCAAATACGCAATCAGAGGCGCGGAGCCCATTCTCCTAGGAAGCAGCACGGGACGCGACGAGTTCCGAGACGATCGAGGAGCCGATGATGAGGATGGCGCCGACGATCGTTGCAGGCGTGATGGGCTCGCCCAGCATGAGCGCCGAGCATATCACCGCGACCACGGGGTCGATGTAGGAGAGCACCGATACCTCCTGCGCATCGAGCCCCGAGAATGCCGAGAAGTAGCACGCGTAGGCGATGCCCGTATAGACGATGCCCAGGACCAGCAGGAATGCGATGGTGCGCGGCGTGAGCTCGACGGCAGCGAAGGCGCCCGTGGCAAGGGCGTAGGGCAGGGTGACGATGCCCGCCGCCCCGATCTGGATGACGGTGCGTATGCGGTAGTCCACCTCGGCGAACGTGGTGTTGAGCATGATGACGCTCGCGTAGAGGCATGCCGCGCCGAGGGCGAGCAGGATGCCCGCATGCGAGGCGGAGCCATCGAGGCCCACGATGAGCCCGAGTCCCGCGAAGGAGACGAGCACGCAGACGAGGCGCATCCCGCTGAACCGCTCATGCAGCACGAGCGGCGCGAGCAGGACCACGAGCGCGGGCGCGATGTAGTAGACGACCGTCGAAACGGCCACCGAGGAGATGTGGAACGCCTCGAAGATGAGCACCCAGTTGAAGCCGATGCAGGCGCCCGAGACGACGACGCGCAGGATCTGGGAGCGGGGTATGCCCGCGAGCGAAAGCGCATCCCCGCGCACGCGTGCCCAGGCGGCGAGCGTGACGGCACCGATGATGCCGCGCACGGAGGCGATGACCGACGAGGGAAGCCCCGCCATGTGCACCATGACGCCGTTCGAGCCGAAGATGAGGATGGCCACGAGGAAGAGCGCGAGCGCGCGGGAACGGCTAGTCATCGAACCTGCTCCCATCATCGTCCTCGAGCGGATGGAAATCCACCACGGCCTCCCGGGCGCGACGCTCGCGCTCGCGCAGCGCTTCGGTGAAGCCCGCGAGGGGGTTGAAGGGTATGAAGATCTTGGCGCGGTCCTCGAGGCTCATGCGCGGCCGCGAGGACGTGGAGTCCCTCATCTCAAACACCGCTCTTATGACCTCCGATCTGCCGGTTGCGCTCGCGGCCCGTGGCCTCGGGCAGCAAGTCGATGCCCTTGAGCACCGCGTTGTTCCCGAAACGCGCCTTCACCGCCGCGACGGCCTCCTGGCGGCGATGCTCCGAATCCAGGCGATCGCCGTCCGCGAAGAGGTCGAGCTGGATGCCGCTCGCCCCCTCGTCGACGACGCCGCCTGCATTGACCGTCATGCGGCGGATGGGGGTATCGCGGTCGACATCGGCCTCGAAGAGCTCGACGACGGCGCGGTAGATCGCCTCGCGCGAGTTGGTGGGCGATGGGAAGCGCTTGGTGCCGCCCGAGGACGGGATGGATCGGTACCAGGCGCGCATGCCGCCCTCCTCGCGCGCAGCGGCGCGCATCTCGGCCGTCATGGCGTAGCCCACCCAGATCGAGATGCTCGCGGCGAGTTTGCCCTGTCGGACGAGGTCGAGCGCCACGCCGTCGGCCATCTCCTTGGCCACGGTGAGCGCGTCGGAGAAGTTGTAGTCGCGCATGAGGACCTGCCCGCTCGAGAGCGAATGGGACTCCGAGCGATAGGCCTTGATGTGCTCCATGCGCACGGGTTCGATGCCCCATGCATGGTCGATGAGGATCTCGGCGTCGATGCCGAACTCCTTGTAGAGCGGCTCCTCGGGCGCCATCGCGAGCTCGCCCATCGTGTGGATGCCCATGAGCGCAAGGCGCCGCTGGATGCCCTCGCCGATGCGCCAGAAATCCGTGAGCGGGCGATGGTTCCAGAGCGTGGCCTTGTAGCTCTCCTCGTCGAGCTCGCCGAAGAAGTCGGGGCTGTGCTTGGCCGTGATGTCGAGCGCGATCTTGGCGAGGTAGAGGTTGGGCCCGATGCCGCAGCTTGCGGGGATGCCCGTGCGGGCGAGGACGTCGGCGCGGATGCGCTCGCCCAGCTCGCGCGCCGTGCACCCGTAGAGCGAGAGGTAGTCGGTGACGTCCATGAACACCTCGTCGATGGAGTACACGTGGATGTCCTCCGGTGCGAGATAGGTGAGGTAGACGCCGTAGATATCCGCCGAACGCTCGACGTAGAGCGCCATGCGCGGCGTGGCCATGATGTAGTCGATGTCGGGCGGGATCTCGAAGACGCGGCAGCGGTTGCGCACGCCGAGCGCCTTCATGGCGGGCGAGACGGCAAGGCAGATGGTCTTGTCGCTGCGCTCGGGATCGGCCACCACGAGCCGCGTGGTCATGGGGTCGAGGCCGCGCTCGACGCACTCCACGCTGGCGTAGAAGCTCTTGAGGTCGATGCAGAGGTACTGTCGGTCGTCGGTGGACACAGAGCCGTCAGCCCTTCACGACGGCCTTCGCGAGCGCATCGGCCGCCTCGTCGCCCTGATAGAAGGCCACGATGGCGAGCGCGAAATCGAGCGCGGTGCCCATGCCGCGCGAGGTGATGACGGTGCCGTCGACGACGACGGGATCGTGGGAGACCTCGGCGCCCGCCGCGACGAGCTCTGCCTCGCGGCTGGGGAAGCAGCAGGCGCGGCGTCCGGACAGGATGCCCAGCTCCGCCAGGATGGTGGGGGCTGCGCAGATGGCCGCGAGCGGACGGCCAGCAGCGGCGCGGGCGGAGACCTCGTCGCAGAGCAGTGCGCAGGCGCGCAGGTTCACGGTGCCCGGCATGCCGCCCGGCAGCACGAGCATGTCGTAGGCGTCGAAGGAGAAATCCGCATCGTCGATCGTGCGGTCGCAGATGATGCGCACGTTGTGGGACGAGATGACGAGCGTGGAATCCGTGATGGAGACCGTGTCGCACGGGATGCCCGCGCGGTAGAGGATATCGACCACGGTGAGGCCCTCGATCTCCTCGAGGCCATCGGCGATGAACACGGCGACGCGCTTCTCGGTCATGGTTCGCTCCTTAGAATCGAACAAACTTTCGGTTATCCCAATTCTACACGTCGGGCGGACGGAAACGCATCATCGAAGCGGCAAAACCTTCCGCATGGCGGCGCGCAGGTTCTCCTCTGCATGGAGCATGGCCTCCGCGGACGGCTCCCCGACCGTTGCGAGAAGCTCCGTGACACCGCAGCCGAGCAGGTCCTCGGCGCCGTCGCCCAAGCACCCGCAGACGGCGATGCAGGGAACGCCTGCGGCGCGGCAGCGTGCAGCCACGCGGGCGACCGCCTTGCCGTGCACGGACTGGCCGTCCGCCCTCCCCTCGCCCGTGAAGCATGCGTCGGCTCCCTCGAGGAGGCGGTCGAAGCCCAGCACGTCGAGCAGGTACTCGCCGCCGGGCACGATCCGTGCCCCGAGCAGGACGCGCGCGGCGAGCCCCATGCCGCCGGCGGCTCCTGCGCCGAAGGCGTCGCGCCCGTCCACGCCGGTTGCATCGGCGAGCACGTCGGCGAAGGAGGCCATGCCGGCCTCGAGCTCGGCGCAGATCTCAGGTGTTGCGCCCTTCTGGGGACCGAAGGTATAGGTTGCACCGTTCGGTCCCAGCAGCGGGTTGTCGACATCGCAGAGCGCCGTGAAGCGCGTCCGAGCGATGCGGGGATCCATGCCGGAAAGGTCGACGACCCTCACAGCAGTCAAATCGGCACCGCGTCCCTCGAGCTCGCGGCCATCCCCATCGAGGAAGCGTGCGCCGAGCGCGCGGGCGGCACCCATGCCGCAGTCGTTCGTCGAGGAGCCTCCCAGCGCGAGCACGATCTCCTCCGCCCCGTCATCGAGCGCGGAGCGGATGGCGCATCCGAACGCATAGGTGCTGGTGAAACGCGGGTCGCGCTCATCTTTCGGAATCAGCGTGAGCCCGCATGTCTGGGCCATCTCCACGATCGCGCGGCCCGCTCCCGTGAAAGCGCCGCGCAACGCCGCAAGCGTTCCCTCTCCTCCGTCTGCCATGGGGAACGCGCGGATCTCCGCGGCAGGGTCCGCGGTACGGATCTCGTCCGCCATCGCGGCGATGACCTGCTCCGACGTGAGCGTCCCCTTGAAGGAATCGGGTGCGACCACGTAGACGGCCATGGCTACTCGCTCCTGAGCGCTTCGACCGGGTCGGAATGGCTCGCCGCGCGGGCGGGCATGATGCCCGCGATCACGTTGAGCACGACGCTGATGCCGACCAGGATGATCGCCGCCTGCCAGGGGAGCTGGGCGATCCGCTCGACCCCGAAGGCGTCGTAAACGATGGCGTTGGCGGGCACCGAGATGGCGTAGGTGATCGCGACGCCCATGATGCCTGCGACCAGGCCCTCGATCACGGTCTCGGCATTGAAGACGTTCGAGATGTCGCGCTTCGAGGCGCCGATGGAGCGCAGGATGCCGATCTCCTTCTTGCGCTCGAGCACCGAGATGTAGGTGATGACGCCGATCATGATGGAGCTCACGACGAGCGAGATGGAGACGAACGCGATGAGCATCGTCGAGATCATGTCGATGATGCGCGTGACCGAGCTCATGAGCGCACCCACGATGTCGGTGTAGTTCACGACCTTGTCCTCGTCCTCGCTGCGCATGCGGTCGTTGTAGGCGTCGAGGATGTCGACGACGGCCTGCTTGTGGTCGAAGTCGATGGGGTAGATATCGATCTCGTAGGGCTTCGCGCGGTCGGCGTAACCGAGCTTGCGCAGGTTGCCCTCGTAGCTTGCCTGCTCGGTGGACATGAGCGATGCCATCAGCTCCGAGAGCTGCTTCTCATCCATGTTGAACTGGAACGCGCTCGCGAAGGCGGACTCGTCCATGTGGAAGGCGTTCGAGAGGTTCGAGGCGAGCTGCCCCATGGCGCCCTGCATCGCCGAGGCGATCTGCGTCTGGATGGCCGTGGTCATCTGGGTCAGCATCTGCGTGAGGGCCTCCTGCATGAAGCCCTGGATGGCCGAGGAGATCTGCGCGCCGAGCGAGGCCGCGATCGACTCGACGTACTTGCCCATCAGGCGGCCGATGACCTCCTTCGTGAGGCCCTCGATGTCGGCGGGGGCATCGGGATCGGGCTCGCCGTCGCCGTCCTTGTCGGTGATGCCGAGCTTCTCGGAGATTGCGGTGACGAGCTGCTGCTCGAGGTCCTCGACGTCCACGATGTCGCCCACGACGCCCGCGATGATGCCGCGCACGTCGATCTCGTCCATGTACTCGGGGATGGTGCCGTCGGGATGCTCCTGCTGCCAGGCGGCGTACCCGTTGATGATCTGGCTGATGGTCTCGTTGAGCCGCTCCTGGGCACCGTCCTTGAGGTGGATCTCGATGGACGAGAGGATCTCGACGATGTCCTCCCCCGTGAGCTCCGGGAAGAGGTCGGCGAGGTCATCGGCGGAGAGGTCGGGCAACGTCGAGGTGTCGACCGAGATGCCCGACAGGTCGAGGTCGGGCATGGAGAAGCCCGACACGTCGATGCCCGAGAGATCGAAACCGGAGAGGTCGAGCGACAGCGCGTTGGCATCGAAGCTGAAGGCGCTCGAGATGCGGTCGCCGTCGATAGTGATGAGCGAGCCCATATCGAAGGTGCTCTTCGCCGAGGGATCGTCGAAGCGCTTGCCGGTGAACACGTCGACGTCGGGATCGGCCATCTGGGCGGCCACGATATCGGATGCTGCCGAGAGGTCCATGATGTGGAAGATCAGCTCGGGCGTGTAGTAGATGCCGGTCGCGAGCGAGGTAGCGTCCACATCCTCCTTGGGCTGGACGATGCCCACGATCGTCAGGTCCTCCCCGCCGTCGACGAGGGCGCGCATGTACGCCTCATCGTCGGCGCGCGACGCCCACACGCCGTATTCGGGCTCGTACTCGTAGGTAGCGCATGCGGGCACGACCTTGAGCCCGCACGCCATGAGCTCCTCGTACGAGAAGGACAGGACGCCGGCGCTGCCCTCGACATCCTCGCCGTTCGCGAGCTTGCGCGCCATCTCCTCCAGCTCGACGTGGTCGCGCAGGCCCAGCGTGTATTCGAGCATGTCGGAGATGTTGCCGCTGCGCGAGAGCACGAGGACGAGCTCGTTCCATGCCCTGGGCCAGCGGCCCGCGCGCATATCGTACTGCTCCTCGAACAGCTCGACCGAACCCGGGAGCTGCCGGAACACGGTCATCGTATAGGCGCTCGAGAAGACCGTGGACTGGCCCGCGTTGAAGCCGAACGAGTTGAAGGCGTTCTCGGGATTGACCTGGCGGACGCCCTCGGAGGTGTCGGGCAGGAAGATGTGGGGCGTGACGTCGTAGGTGTAGACGATCTCGTTCACATGGTCGAGCACGCCGCCGCCGTTGCCGTCGAGGTACGTCTTGAGCGACGCGAGGTCGTTGCGTCCGACGCCGGCGAACATGCGCGAGACCATCTTGATCTCGCCCACCTCGCCCTCCTCGGCGGGCTCTGCTCCCCCATCGTCGTCATCGGGTGCGGTGCCCATGTTCTCGGAGATCATCGCGGTCATGTCGAAGCTCGTGGACTGAATCATGAGCGGGTAGATCGAGAGCGTGTCCTCCTCGACGTTGCGGATGTAATCGTTCACGCCGTTCGCGAGCGCGAGGATCGCGGCAATGCCGATGATGCCGATCGAGCCCGCGAAGGCCGTCATGAGGGTGCGGCCCTTCTTGGTCATGAGGTTGTTGAACGAGAGGGCGAGCGCCGTGAGGAAGCCCATGCGCGTGCGGCGCTGCGGCTTCGCCTCGCGTTTCTCGAGCTCGGAGGGCTCGACGGGGTCGGAATCGCCCGTGATGCGGCCGTCCGCGAGCTCCACGATGCGCGTTGCATAGGCATGCGCGAGCTCGGGGTTATGCGTGACCATGATGACGAGGCGGTCGTTGGCGACCTCCTTCAGAAGGTCCATGACCGCGACGGAGGTCTTGGAGTCGAGCGCGCCCGTCGGCTCGTCGGCGAGCAGGATCTCGGGGTCGTTGATGAGGGCGCGCGCGATGGCGACGCGCTGCATCTGCCCGCCCGAGAGCTGCGCGGGACGCTTGTCCATATGTTCCGCGAGCCCCACGCGGGTCAGCGCCTCCCGTGCGCGCTGCTTGCGCTCCGCGCTCGAGACGCCCGAAAGCGTGAGGGCGAGCTCGACGTTGGCGAGCACGGTCTGATGCGGGATGAGGTTGTAGCTCTGGAAGACGAATCCGATACGGTTGTTGCGGTAGGCATCCCAGTCGCGGTCGCGGTACTCGCGCGTCGAGATGCCGTCGATCACCAAGTCGCCGGAGTCGAAATGGTCGAGGCCGCCGACGACGTTGAGCAGGGTGGTCTTGCCCGATCCCGAGGGACCGAGGATGGCCACGAACTCGTTGTCGCGGAAGGTGAGCGACACGTCGTCGAGCGCCGTCTGCGTGAACGAGCTGGTCGTATAGGTCTTCGAGATGTTCCTGAGCTCGAGCATGCCACCCCCCTTCGTCATCAACCAGAGAAAAGTCTACCCAAATGCTGCAGGATACGCCTGAAAAGCAACGATTTGCGCCGAAAACCCCCACAAGGAGGGCAGCAAGGCATAAGGTAGGCTCAAGGACGGA
>Ga0310695_10010982_pt1 | contig 13097 bp, 13 predicted proteins | sample RumenRJG_04DNA_FD_203882 | JGI IMG/M metagenome (GOLD analysis project Ga0310695, IMG submission 203882) | Bovine rumen microbial communities from Lethbridge, Alberta, Canada - RJG_04 (v2) (version 2) | ecosystem: Host-associated > Mammals > Digestive system > Stomach > Rumen | place: Canada...
CCAACTTTTATTTCACATTTTGACTGCCCCCAGAAAACTTTGGATACCCAAAAGATCGCCTGCCGGCCGTGCAGGCGATCTTTTTATAGTTACAGGTTACGCTGTTATTCTCTCGGGCCGTTATACCGGAAGCCGAGCATCGTGATATCGTCGAACTGGTCAGTTTTGCCGACAAAGCTGTCGATATCTGCTTTGACAGCAGGAAGGATCTCTTCCATTGCCCTGCTTTTATTATCGTTGAGTGACTGCAGCATACGTTCGGTCCCGAACTGTTCCTGATTTTCATTGACCGCTTCAGGGACTCCGTCGGTGTACACGAAGATACAGTCTCCCGGCTCAAGCCTGAGTTCATATTCAGTATACGGGATATCTTCTATGACACCGAGCGCCGGATTGTGTTTCCTCTTGTAAAGCTCATAACTGCCGCCGGCTCTCATCAGAGCAGGATACTCGTGACCTGCGTTTACACACTTCATGATCCCGGTTTTCAGATCTATGATACCTATCCAGGCAGTTACGAACATGCTGGCATCATTGCTGATGCAGAGCACATCATTGGTCTTTCCGAACACCTCTGTTGCCGGTTTGCCGGTCTCCGCAAGCCCGCGGATCGTCGTTTTGCTCCGCATCATAAAGAGAGATGCGGGTATTCCCTTGCCCGAGACATCAGCTATGACCAGCGCCAGCATATCTGTTTCAACAAAGTAGAAATCATAGAAATCCCCTCCGACCTCCCTTGCAGGATCCATGGTCGCATATATCTCAAAGCCTCCGTGCCTGAAGTGAAAGTTCTTAGGCAGAGCGGAATCCTGTATCGAGCGCGCAAGCAGCAGCTCCTGCTCTATACGCTTTTCTGCTGCGCTGATATAGCCCTTGAGGACATGTACTGTCTGATTGATATCGTCTGAAAGTGAAGAGAATTCTGACGAATTATATACCTGGACCTTCTCATCAAGATCTCCTTCTGTGATCTTTCTGAGAGATTCATTCACCGTGTACAGATTATTAACTACGATATACTGCAAAAGCAGCGATATGAGTACATATATTACAGAGAAAACAAGAATGTCTGACAGAACCGTCTCGTATGCCTCGGCATTGCGGGTTTCATATACTTCCCACATCGGTATCGCCATTACAAGATAAGTGCCGTCTTGCAGCTTTTCTATCCGGCACAGCATCTCGTCTCCAAGCACCTTTTCCTCAAAGAATTCATCCGTCTGACCTGTTTTGATCAGAGCAAGGACATCTTCCGGAGTCTCATTCGTGTCCGGATCTGAGAGCAGCTCTCCTTTGCTGCTGACCATAAACAGATGACCGTAAGTACCGATATGCTGGTTGATACCGTCCCGTATGTCGACGCCCTCTTCCGACAATGTTTCGTATGCTTTAACGGCGTCTTCCGAAGCGATCAGCATGTTTTTCTGCGCTTTCTGAAGTGCTGCCTGAGTCTGTAGATCAAATTCAAACCCGAAGTTCAGAGCAAACACAAGCGTGGTAACGGCAAAGAGCCACATCTGGAACCTGTGGGTCACAGGGATCTCTCTGCCGGAAATGCCTTTTGAAGGTCTCCTCCACTCACCGCTGAGCAATCTGATCAACAGTGCAGTTGCAGCAAGGCCCAGGCTGCTGAAAAGTATCATAGGTATTGAACAGACCTGTACGACATAATAGGCCATATCCATATCCGTTCTGTGAGTTATGAACACCACATACATATGGAAAACTTCGATCAGAGCACCCATGAATGCCGCATATGTAGTTCCCGGCATTTTGCCTTTGAATATATACTTTTTGAGGAATGCCGCGAGGAAACCCGCAAGGCATGTGGATATGCTGCAGGCAATACGTGTAAATGAGCCGATATCCCAATATGTGCCTGCGATGTAGCGCTCAATACCTCCCATCAGACCCGCAATGATGCCTGAGACTGGGTCAAAAAAGAGGCCTGCAGATAGCGGTCCCAGATCTCTCACATTGAGCACCATGTCTCCGTAGTTGATGCCGAAATGTGTGGACATTATCGAAAGAAGGCCATATAAAACACCGATGGCGATCCGAATGCCGGATGTCATCTGTTTATCTCTGAGTTTTTTCCAAAGTATGACTGTAAATGTAACATAGATAGCTGTTACGGCAGTCATCTTGAGGACCATGCTAAAAACCATATCCGCTACTCCTTCAGTTTCAACATTATACCACAAAAAACCGGATACCCAGCGGATATCCGGTTTCATTTCGTCAGTTCTGAATGTATTCAGTGATCGATCAGCCGAGAAGCTTGTCAGAGAACTTAGCCTTGATAGCCTTCTTAGCAGGGATCGGCATCTCCTCACCTGTCTGAGGGTTGCGGCCCATTCTTGCAGCCTGCTCTTTTACTTCAACCTTGAGAACGCCAGGGATAACGACCTTCTCGCCAGCCTTCATAGCGTCAGCGATAACTGCATGATAAGCTTCAACTGCAGCTGCTGCATCCTTCTTGGTGAAACCAGTCTTCTCTGCGAATTTTTCAATGAATTCTGCCTTAGTCATTTTAGTAATCTCCTTTTAACTTATAGTATTTTAAAGAATAAATATATTCTATAAGGTGCATAAAAATTAAGTGCCCAGCACCCTCAAAAAATATACTCCTTTTTGCTGCATAAATCTACAAAAAATGTTGAAAAATCAAGGGTTTTATTGAAATACAATCAATAGGACCAGCAGTGAAAAATCACTACTGATCCTATTGGGAATTATTAGGTCAATATTACTGATCTTCCCCGAATTCAGCCTTGTATGCCTCGATCAGCTTCTCCGGCCAGTCTGATACCGCTTCGAGTTTTCCGGTGAAAAATCTCAATGTGGCCGGTTCATGAACGAACCTCAGTCCTCCGATCAGCTCTCTGTGGTCGTATACCCATTTTACCCTGTCTATGACGTACTCGACCTGAGACAGTGTGAAAACTCGTCTCGGCAATGCCAGTCTGACAAGTTCCATCGAAGCGATCCTCTCGCTTCCGTCCGGATTTCTCTCTTCTGAAAGAGTTCCTCTCTCCATGCCGCGTATACCGCCGCAGAGGTAGAATGCACATGTAAGAGCGCCGGCCGGGTATTCTTCCTGAGGTATATGCGGTGCGAACTGCAGAGCATCTACGTGAGCTCCAAGTCCTCCGCCCGGAGTGATCATCGGCACGCCGTACTCTGACAGCTTGTTCACGCAATGCTCGATGAACAGCGGTCCCTGAGAAATGACATCCATCTCCATCGATTCATCGAATCCGACTGTCATGGCTTCCATCTCACGTACAGACATTCCGCCGTATGTCAGGAATCCCTCATACATGGTGACCATATCTTCCATCGAATGGAACATCTCTTTGTCCCTGACCATGATAGCGCCGCCGCGCGCAAAACCGAATTTTCTCGCAGAAAAGTATATGATATCGAACTGATTCGCGATTTCCATTGTGATCGCACGCACTGACTTGTCTTTACGCTTTTCATCGCGCACCTTGATGAAGTACAGATTGTCCTGCAGCAGAGAAGCGTCGAGTACTGTAACGATCCCGTGCTTCCTTGCTATCGCGCATGCTTCTTTGAAGTTGTCGACGGATACAGGCTGGCCGCCGATCAGATTGGTTCCTGCCTCAAGACGCATGAAGGCGATGTTTTCTGCTCCCTCTTTTTCTATACATGCCTCCAGCTTATCAAGATCTATATCGCCCTTGAACGGGAGATCACTCTGTGATTCGAGTCCTTCATCTTTGACAAGCTCTTCTACGCGTCCGCCGAGCCTTGTGATGTGAGCTTTGGCTGTAGTGAAGTGGTAGTTCATGATAACGCAGCTGCCGGGCTTAACGAATCTGAGTGCAAGAATATTCTCACATGCCCTGCCCTGGTGTGCAGGCAGGCAGTACTTCATGCCGAAGATCTCTCTCAGCTTGGCTCTCATGCGGTAGAATGATTCGCTCCCTGCATAAGCATCATCCGGCATCATCATACCGGCAAGCATCTTGTCACTCATGGCATTGACGCCCGAGTCAGTGAGCATATCCATAAAGATATCCCCGTTATGCAGCCTGAAAGTGTTGAAGCCGGCTTTCTTCATCTTAGCCAGTCTCTGGTCAGCAGGCAGCAGATTGAGCTGCTGTACTATCTTGACCTTGTGCATCTCCATTGGAATCGGTTCGTGATCGTAGAATTTGATTGCAGGCATTTTATATCCTCCTTAGTTTTAATAGATCTCCAGCCTCAAAATAAATATCGCCCCGCGGCTGCCTGCTGCGAAGCGATACATGTAATAACAATTTCAGTACAGTTATGAAATCATCGTATATCTCACAGCAAAACAGCTACCCCGGAGCGGTAGTAGTAATAATAGTATTCTGCTGCTGACCTTACGTTGAACTTCATGTAATTAATGATCCTTGTTGTTTATTTCAATAAATTAACGATAATTTAGCATATGATTTTGTAAAAATCAACAAATAATGCATATGTTCATTTTTTTAACCAAAACGTTTACTCCTTTAGTTCGCTGAATGCCGCAGCTCCGAGTATCATGACTGCGCCGATAACAGTATAGACTGAGATAGGCTCTTTCAGGAAAAACGCTGACAGCAGCACCGCTTCGACCGGATCGATATAGCTCATGATACCGACCGTCTGCGCCGGCAGCCTGTTGACCGCATCAAAGTAGATGATATAGCCGATACCGGTATGCAGGAATCCCAGGATCAGCAGGCATATCAATCCTGCAGTCGTAACACTGACTTCCCCGAAGGCCCCCGTCAGTGCCGAGTATGGCAGCATTATCAGTGAGACCATAGCCAGCTGCATGATGACCGTATTCATCGGAGATATATCCTTCATATACTTGTTGATCAGAACTACCATCGCATAGAAAAAACCGCCTGATACGCCATAGATCACCCCTTTCATCTCAGAGAGATGCAGCCCTGTCTGCAGCACACCCGATACCAGTATCATGCCGCAGAAAGCGATAATGACACAGATGATCTTACGGGCTGAGAGCTTTTCCCTGAGCACGACTGCACCGGCCAGTATATAGAAAACCGGCTGCATGTAGTAACACAGAGTGCTTGTCGCTATCGTCGTATACTTGAATGCTTCGAACTGGCATATCCAGTTGGCACACATCAGTACAGAGCTGAGTGTCAGCCATCCTATATTGCGCTTTATCGCCTCATAGTCAGGTCTCTCCCTGCGAAAAGTGATCACAGCAAGAATTATGATCACACCGAAAAACGCCCTTCCGAGGCATATGACACTTGACGGCATATTGATGAACCTCGAAAGCGTTCCTATGGTGCCGAACAGCATTATAGTGAAAAGCAGGTTAATCTTTGCTCTGCTGTCGCTGTTTTCTATATTACGGCTATCCCCCATTCCGGTCCCTCAGTCTATTTTTTTACTCTGCATCCTGTCCGAGCAGATACTTGTCAGCTATTTCGGCAGCTGCACGGCATGCACCTATGCATGGCCTGCTCTGATAGTATTCTTCAGTCCTTACAGCAGGCTCACCGATATCCTCGCCCTTCCTGAGGCCGAGCAGCTCCCTGCATATGATAGTGCCCTTCTGCTCTTCGAACTCAGCACACATCTTCTGTATCAGGGCATAGAGCTCTTTCTTGCTCTCGTAGTCAGCCGGGTCACAATAACCTTGCAGATACCCTGCCAGCAGAGTCATTCCCGAGACTGCTCCGCACACTTCCCTGAGCTTGCCGAAGCCGGCACCGAAAGGGCTCGCGATCTTAGCGGCCTCCTCTGCGGTCATCCCTACGGTATCTGCAAAAGCCGCAAACACCGACTGGCTGCAGTTATATCCCTGCCTGAACAATTCTTCTGCCCTATCCGCTCTGTTCATATACATTCCTCCGTTATCAGCAGCCCGCTGTCTCCTGCAGGCTGCAGGATGAAAGAAAGATGCTCACAGCAGAGGTGAGCAACACACAGGATCGCTGCAAGCATCTTACATATTCTTATTCTGTTTTGCAGTATATGGTGATTTTATCTGGTCGCCCGATATACTTCGATCCACTTCTTATTACTGTATTTCCTGATCTTTTTGGTATTAGAACCGATATAACCGAAGTACTTCTCATACTGTGATTCTGCAATATATGGCTTGCCTTCGATCTCTACAAAGATCAATACGTGCTTTCCACCTGATTTTCTCTTATACAATATGATGTCGCCACTCTGAAGTGCTGACAGATCTCCGCTGTAAGGCACCTGTTCAAACTTATCGGATGTCCTCAGATAATCGATCTGTTCATCCCAGCCTCTCGGAAAATCCGAAGCATATCCCGCAGTCCTTACAACAGTTCCGACGTACACATCACAGCATGCTCCGGACTTCGGGCCGGGTCCCCAGTTCTTCCGATTTGGATAAGATGCGTCCAGGGCTTTCTTGTAATTAGGTGTCGGAGAACCATCCGGATATGAATACAGCTCCTCGTCAGTTCCCCTAGGCCACGCAAGCAGTATCGCAGTAAGCCCTATTCTGGTCGAGCCTTTCTTGGCATTCAAAAGCTCTTCAGGAACTTCCTGAAGCTCTTTCAGGATCTCCGTTCTGCCATTATCGCTGTCAGGTTCCTGAACCGTCCCGGACTGGGCTGTGCATGAAACAAAAAGTACAGCACAAAGTATAATTGTTATCAGATTTCTTATTTTCATTTTAGTCAAATTCTATCTCAACATCGAGAATGCATCTGTAGAAGAAATCTATAATACCTTCTTCTACATCGTCTTTAAGTTCGGTGTAGTTATGGATCTCATGACGGTAGCCTGAATAGAGCATCGTCTCAACATCGCAGCCGGCCTCGGTCAGCCAGTTGGATACCTTGTAAACGCCTTCGCCATACTGGCCTACAGGGTCCTGATCGCCTGCGATATTATAGATCGGCAGTTCTGCAGGGACCTTTGCCGCCCATTCCGGGCCTGTGATCAGATCCATCATCTTGCAGAAATCGAGGAATGAGCGGTTGCTGGTTGGCTTGGTAAACGCATCGAACGGATCGTTTGCGTGGTCTTTCTGCACGAATTCATCGTGACAGATCCACTCGTTTCCGAGCTTGACGCCCTCATCGCAGCGAGCGAACATCCAGCCCATAACGATGCCTCCGACATCAGGATCGGACTCATTGCCCTTGCCGGCGTCCACAAGTTTCTGCAGATATGCTATGCTGTTGTCGAGACCCGGGAATTCTCCGGAAGTGCCGCAGAGTGTGACTCCGTCGAGCTCAGCGCCGTATTTGGTGATATAGTCGCGTGCGATGAAGGATCCCATGCTGTGTCCGAACATGAAATACGGGAGATCAGGATACATCTCCTTGACGAGTTTTGTCAGTGTATGCTCGTCTTCCATCATCGTGTGAGGCCCCATGCTGCCCCAGTCGCCCCAGATACCGTTCTCAAGGGCCGTCTTGCCGTGTCCGACATGATCGTCAGCTGCAACTATGAAGCCCGCATCCATGAACTTGACTATCATGTGCAGGTATCTGCGCGAGTGTTCGCCAAAACCATGGATCAGCTGGATGATCCCTACAGGCTCAGCCGCCGGAACATAGATCCATCCATAGACCATGTCTCTCTTGTTATAAGATTCAAAACATACCTCGTGAAGCATATCCTTTTCCTCCCTTTCCTGATCAGCTGCAACTTTCGTTCTGACAATAATAATACCACCATAGCATATCAAAATGTGATTTCTTCCTAAAGAATCAGCTTCCCCTGGAGATCGTGAGTATCGCGATGCCCGTGAGTATGCACGCTATCCCGAGGATCTCTGTTATATGAAAGCTCTGTCCGAGCAAAACAGCGGATGCTGTGACCGCAACAACAGGCTCGAACAGGTTGTATACGCCTGCGCGCACCGGACCGACAATGCTGGCGCCATAGAGGAACAGGCCGAAAGCCATCGATGCACCCGGGATGATTATGAAGGCCATAGCAGCTGTCATCGGGATATCCCAGCCTCCCGGGAACTCCCACAGCCTGCAGAAAGGTGCCAGGAAGCACCCGCCGAGGAACAGTCCCCATCCCACAGTCTCATAGGTACCGTAGCGCCTCACAAGCGGCGGAGGCAGCACCATATACAGCGCGCTGCAGAGAGCTGATATCAGACCGAATACCAGCGCCAGCGGATGTATGGCCAGCGCGCCTGCATCGCCATGAGTTGCTATCAGGAATGAACCGCCAATGACCAGCGGCAGGGTTATGAGCTCTACCGCGCGCGGCTTTCTGTGTTCGATCAGTATCACAGCGATCAGGACATAAACAGGCGCGGTCTGCTGTATAGCGCTCGCTATCCCCGCGTTGCTGTATCCGATCGACAAGTAATATGTCAGCTGGCATACCCCAAAAGCAAAAGCTGCTATCGCAAGCAGCCTTATCACGGACCTTCTGTCCTTCCATATATCGAACAGACCGCGCGGATCTCTGACCGCTGCAGGTATGAGCAGCACAAGTCCCGATGTGATCATCCTGAAATTAGCTGTCCACATCGGATCAAGGCCGCGCGCCATCAGATACTTGCTTATGACCGCGTTAAGCCCCCAGAGCGCCGCTCCGGTGAGCGTGATCAGCGTGCCGGCGATAAGTCCCGGTTGCCATTTTTCTGTTTTTCCTGTCTGTCCGCTTCTCAATTCTCAGTCCTGTCAAAACTGAATTCCACTACATCTTCAGATTCTACCTGATTTGTATTATTTTCGGTTTCGGTCTCAGTTTCGACTTCTATTTCGGCATCTTCAGCAGGCATCTCGGATGGCCCGCCTGTTTCTGCTTCTATTTCTTTCTCTTCATACTCCTCATAGCCTTCATCATACGGATACTCCGTTATGCTTGCTCCTCCAAGCCACGCATTGATGACCTCCTTGTTTACCAGATAGAAGATAAACAGGCTGACTGCGGAAATACAAAGCGCGATCATCGTGGCTTCGTCTCTCCCGTTTTCTATGGAAAATGCAATAAACGTACCACCGATGATGAACAGAGCTTTATACTTTGGGTCAAACCAGTTTTTGATCAGATATGTTGCAACGAAAACCAGTCCCAGCGCGATCGTACTGAGTTTCGCAGGTATCCCGTATGCCTCAGTAGATGAAGCACATACCAGGACACCGAAGATAAGCCATCCTATTCCGCTGGTTCCTATTCTCATTTTCTCCCCCTCATATGCTTTCTGTTACCCTATCTCAAATACAAGTCCCGTCCGGAGAGCGTGGACTTTGTCTCCTAACTCCCGGCGCATGATAGCCATGGCTTTACTGCCGGTGCAGTGCCCTGTATACACCGCATCCACTCCAGTCTCCTCTACACGGCGGGCAAAATCGCGGACGTATTCGTCAGTCTTGTTATAGAGGTGAAAGCCTCCGACCATTGCGAGTATCCTTTTGCCCGGGTACACCTGCATGACCTCATTGATGATGACGTCAGCGCCGGCATGCGAGCAGCTGTTGAACACGGCTACCCCGTCATCCAGCTCGAACACCAGGCTCTGCTCGTGCCTGAAATCGTCCGGGATGAACTTCATGATGCCCTGTCTGAGGAACATCTTATTCATCTTGCCCATCTCCTCAAGTCCCGGAGTCGTGTGCCCAAGCAGCCGGATGCCCTCATCTATATACATATCGATGTCGGCTTTGATGATCCTGTCAGCATGGCGCTCCATGATACCGCGCGGTATGCCCGCATACTTATAGAACAGACCTTTTCTGTCGTAACAGTTCTCGCCGCATTCCTGTGCGACATACAGATCAGCGTGATCGTTTATCTTAAAGAACGTCTCGAGCCCATTGGCATGGTCGTCATGAGCATGCGAGAGCACAGCGTAGTCGACCCTGCCAAGGTCGATGTCCATCTTTTCAGCGTTTTTCGCAAAAAGCCCGGACAGACCTGCATCGAGCAGGATCCTTTTGCCGCCGTATTCGATATAAAACGACAGCCCCCATTCACCCTGATATCCTACGCCTGCGGTATTGTCCACAAGCACTGTTACTTTCATCTTTTCCATCAGATCCTGCTCCTTTTATGCTTTTTATGATTTTATCATAATCCCGGGATGCTTGCGCCTGAAAACAAGAAATCCCCATTGCCGGCATCAGAACTGTCAGCAACGGGGCTCTGTTTTTCATAGCGCATTTCTTAATTGATGATGCGGAGCTCTCCTATGACCGGAAGCGGCTCTGTGCTCCAGGTGACAGCACGGAATACCCCTATCGCCCAGCATATCAGCACCACGAAGTTTACGATACCTGATATGATCCCGCCAACGAACGGCAATATCGCGAGAGCTCCTCCGATCACAGAGAGTATGTTGATGATCAGAGCCTGATTGATATGCTGAGTTGTGAACGGATCAGTTTTATCTCTTATAACGAGTGCGATGATGAACCCGATCCAGGTGATATAGGCAGCAACAGCTGCTGTATTTGACTTTTTATTCATTTTATGATCCTTTCTTCAAAAGTGTATCTTTGATCGCGTTCCAATATACCGAAGCATCCGGATCGCAGTTTATGTGTCAGTGCATTTTAAGCACAACGAATACTATGAACAGGCTTATCACCCATCCTGCAGCAAGATACAGGAAATGTTTCTTTTCTGCGTGAACGGCGATGAATTCGCGTATCAGCGCGCTCGGCCAGTAATAGAAAGCGACATGGCTGCCTATGCCGATGCACTTGAGACCGACCTTGCGGCAGTACCTCAGTGCCCTGTATACATGGTAATTGCTTGTCACAAGGGCAGTATACTTTCTGCCCTCCGCGGCGTCAATGATTTCCTTGGAGTTCTTTAAGTTCTCAAATGTCGTAGCGGACTGATCTTCAACTATGATCTTTTCCTCAGGTATCCCCTTTTCCAGGAGATACCCCTTCATCGCCGCGGCTTCGGATATCGTCTCGTCTCCGCCCTGTCCGCCTGAAGGTATGAGGATCGGAGGTGTAGGGTCTTTGTGGTAGACATCTATCGCCTTATCGATGCGGTCGGCAAGGAGTTTTGATACCCTGCTGCCGTCAAGCAGCCCTGCTCCGTGGATGATCACGAAATCAAAATCCTTTTTGCGCGGTATGATCATCAGGAATACTGAGTATAACATGAATATAAGAAAAGCCAGAGACAGATAGATCACTGAAACGCTGATGAAAAGCGTTGCATAGCTTAAGTTCTCAGCTTCCCTTTCTGTCAGCCCGATATTGATGTGCTTGCCGATACCGAGCATGTAAATGAATGTTGCTATCTCACCCACACCTATGACCACGCCGAATACGAATGAAAGCAGATTGGCCAGACTGTGACCTTCCCGCTTGAACATGATGACCCCGTTGTGGATCAGGAAGAACGGTACCACAAGGATCGCTGCTAAAATAACGAAGAGCAGCACATAAACGACATTTTCCATATAATTATCTGCTGCAAACACAAACAGCGCAAAAATCGTTGATGCGAGTGCAAAAAACAGATAATAGCAGTTGCGGTATCTGCTCCTGTCCTTCTCAAATCCGATGAACAGCACGATCCACCAGAATATAGGTAAAATATAAAAGAATAGTGTTGAATCCATTTTGTCTTTTTATGTGATTCTCAGATACACATCGTTGAATGCCGGTGTTATCTGAAAGTTATTTCAGTTTCTGTCATCTCATCGATAATAGCAAGAGACTCGACTCTGTACCCTCTCGCTCTGAGGTTGTCCCCTCCCATCTGGAAACCTTTTTCGATTGCAGCCGCACAGCCAACGACCTCCGCACCGGCGTCCTCAGCGATGGCGATAAGCCCGTTCAGAGCACTTCCGTGTGTCAGGAAATCATCCACGACAAGTACTTTGTCCCCTGCCTGTATGTACTCTTTTCTGACAGTTACGTGGTTTTCCTTGCCGTGAGAGAAGGAGTGAACAAGAGCTTTATATACGTCATCATCTTTCTTGGCTGTTTTGCTCTTCTTCGCAAAGACGACAGGCAGCCCCATTGCCATCCCGGCCGCAACAGCGATAGCAATGCCAGATGACTCAATGGTGAGGATCAGTGTCGCGCCGGAATCTTTATACAGGCGGGCGATCTCTGCTCCGACTTCTTTGAGCATCAGAGTATCGATCCTCTCGTTGAGAAAGCTGCCTACCTTAATAACTCCGCCAGGCAGTATCACTCCTTCAGATAAGATCTTTTCTTCCATTAGTTTCATGACATGGTCCTCCGATCTGTTGCTTGTCTCCCTCTGCCCTTTTGCATTAGCCTTTTTATTTTACCATACCGGCGCGGTTTAATCAGCAAGCACTTCTACAGGTGACAGGCAATTGACCTATCCCGGATATTTCAGGTTGTTGACTCTGAACAATCTGTTCAGACGCTTTACATGATTGGCCTTGGTGTCGTGGATCTGGCTTGTCGTATTGTAAAACCCCGCGTAGAACTGGCTGCCGTCATGAAAGATGCACTGCAGCTCGTTGCCCGGGAATGTTCCGTAAGGGAAAACCATCTGTCCCGCGAACTCTCCATCAAGAGTATGGACAGTCACTATGTTGTACAGATACAGCCCTTTGAAACTCCTGACATCAAATATATAATCGCCTATGCTTTCCATGCCCTGATTGAGCAGGTGAGAATTCTTGCCCCGGAGCTTAACGTATCTCCTGGGCTTCATGTTGCCGTCAAAAATGATCACATTGTTATCGTTGCGAAGCCGCCCGACATAGCAGTTTTTCTGCTCGTTATATGCTATCGCGGTGAATCCTTTGTATTTCTTTCTGACAGATTTCGGCAGGCCTTTCACCTTTTTGGTAAGCTTTATATTCTTTTTCTTGGTCACTTTAAGGGTCTTAGGATTGATAAAAACCACCCTTTTATCTTTTACTCTGCAGCATGTAGCCACGATCAGGTTCTTTCTGGTGTTATAGGTGAGGTTGTTGGCGTGATAGATCGGCAGCTTTTTGGACACCTTGACCACGGTTAGGGTTGCCAGATCTACTTTGACGATCTTGCACTTTTCAACATCTCTGTTGTACAGAGTCAGGTAGGCATATCCCTTGTTCGCGCAGGCTCCCTGCAGCGTGTCATATCCGTACAGCTTCTGCCCTGCTTCAGTTCTGTAATCAA
>Ga0310695_10010985_pt1 | contig 13091 bp, 9 predicted proteins | sample RumenRJG_04DNA_FD_203882 | JGI IMG/M metagenome (GOLD analysis project Ga0310695, IMG submission 203882) | Bovine rumen microbial communities from Lethbridge, Alberta, Canada - RJG_04 (v2) (version 2) | ecosystem: Host-associated > Mammals > Digestive system > Stomach > Rumen | place: Canada...
TGCGCTATTCCAGCATGCGCCGCTGACAGCGGCGATTTAAGCGTCTTATGTATTATATAGACTTTGGGCGTCGAATGCAAGTGATTTTTTATAAATGTTCGGTTTGGTTCGGTTTCACTAAAGCTGCACTGTACATCACAGTTTGTGAATGAAAAGTCCGCTCAGCAATTTGGGTTCAAACCAGGTGGATTTGGGGGGCATGAGCTTTCCCGCATCTGCAACTTCGAACAGCTCGTCCATAGATGTGGGGTACATTGAAAAAGCTGCCATCTCTGTGCCGCCGTCCACTCTTCTTTCCAGTTCCTTAAGGCCTCTGATCCCCCCTATAAAAGCGATCCTGGGGTCTTCCTTGGGATCTTTGATCTTCAGGATCGGACCCAGTACCTTGTTCTGAAGGACAGAGACGTCCAGTTTTTTGACGGGATCCGTCTCACTTAGCTGTTCCTTCAGATTCAGTCTGTACCAGCATCCGTCACACAAATACAGCCCGAATTCTCCCTTATGCTGCGGGCGGACAGGTTCTTTCCCCTCGCATGTGACCTCAAATTCGTCTCGGAGCAGTTCCAAAAACTGCGCCGGCGTGCGTCCGCACAGATCCTTCACTGCCCTGTTGTAGTCCATGACCATCAGCTGATCCTGCGGAAAAAGCACAGAGAGAAAATAGTTGAACTCCTCTTCTCCGGTAAATCCCGGATCTTCCTCGCGCCTTTTGAGTCCGACGTTGACTGCGGAGGCGCATCTGTGATGTCCGTCTGCGATATAGATCCTGTCCGTCTCCTTAAAAGCGTCGTGGATCGTGCGCACATCCTCGCGGTCCGAGATCACCCACACGCGGTTTCTGATCCCGCCGTCAGAGATGAAATCACACTCCGCCGGTTCCTCTTTTTTCCTCTTAGTCAGTGAATCGATGACCGCTATATTCCGGTAGCACAAAAAGATGGGGCCGGTCTGCGCATTGCATGTGTCCACATGGCGGATCCGGTCGATCTCCTTGTCGACGCGGGTATTCTCGTGTTTCTTGATCACACCGCTCAGATAGTCGTCGATCGACGCACATGCCACGATGCCCGTCTGCGCCCTTCCGTTCATTGTCTGCTCATACAGATAATAACAAGGCACATTGTCCTGAACGAATCTGCCCGTCTCGATCGCGTTGCAGAGCATCTCCTTTGCTTTTTCGTAGACACAGTCATCATATGTGCCGACCGAATCCGGGAACTGTGTCTCTGCTCTGTCGATCGCAAGAAAAGAAAGCGGGTTTAGAGATACAACCCGCTTTGCTTCTTCTCTGCTGTAGACATCGTATGGCAATGCCGCTATTTGGTCTTCCAGACCTTTGGCCGGTCTGTATGCTGCAAAAGCCCTGATTTCTGCCATTGAGTAAACTCCTTGTAGTTATTTGATCACTCTGACTCTGTAGACGTCCTTGACGGCAGCCAGTTTTTTGACCAGTTCCTTGTCTGCCGGACTGTCAAAATCAATCAGTGTGTAAGCCACTTCTTTCTTGGACTTATTCGACATTCCCGCGATATTGACATCGGATGCCCCCAGGATCTGCGTGAACTGGGTGATCATGCTGGGCTGGTTCTTGTGGAAGATTCCGACACGTCCGCCCGTCATGCACACGCCCATGTCGCAGCTGGGATAATTGACGCTGTTTCTGATATTACCGTTTTCCAGATAGTCTTTCAGCTCATCCACTGCCATCTTGGCACAGTTGATCTCTGATTCTTCCGTGGAAGCGCCCAAATGGGGCGTCGTAATGCAGCCCTTCTTTCCTGCTACTGTAGAATTGGGGAAATCAGATACATAGCAGCGCACTCTTCCGGATTCGATCGCGGCGACGACCGCCTCCTCGTCGAAGAGCTGGTCTCTGGCCATATTGATCAGGATGACTCCCTTCTTCATTTTGGATACGGCTTCTTTGTCGATCATATGTCTTGTGGAATCCAGAAGCGGCACATGGATCGTGATAAAATCGCAATTCTTATAGATATCGTCCACGTTGAGAACGTGTGTGATCTTACGGCTCAGGTGCCATGCCGAATCGACGGAAACATAGGGGTCATAGCCGTAAACGTCCATGCCGAGACTGACCGCCGCGTTGGCAACGATCACGCCGATGGCGCCCAGTCCGATGATGCCGAGCTTCTTGCCCTGCAGCTCCGTACCGGCATATTTCTTTTTCTCTTTTTCGGCAATTTTGGAAATATCCTTATTCCCGCAGTTGGCGCGGACCCAGTCCACACCGCCGACGATATCTCTGGCAGCCAGAAGCATTCCCGCAAATACGAGCTCTTTGACGCCGTTGGCATTGGCACCGGGTGTGTTGAAGACAACTATACCCTTTTCCGCACATCTCTGCAGGGGAATATTGTTGACGCCCGCACCGGCTCTTGCAATCGCATAGAGAGACTCGGGAAATTCCATATCGTGCAGGGAAGCGCTTCTGACCAGAATGCCGTTCGCTTCAGACAGGTCGCTGACCTGCTCATATTTGTTCGTGAAATTCTTGAGTCCGATTGGGGAAATGCTGTTCAGGCATGCAAATTTATAAGTCATGATTATTTCTCCGTGTGTTCCTTTTCAAATTTTTTCATAAACGCCACGAGGGCTTCCACGCCTTCGTAAGGCATCGCATTGTAAATGCTGGCTCTCATGCCTCCGACCGAGCGGTGCCCCTTGAGACTCACAAGTCCGTTTGCCTCAGCTTCTTTGACGAACTGTGCTTCAAGTTCCTTATCGCCGATCACGAAAGGCACATTCATGATGGAGCGGTCTTTTTTCTCGACTGTTCCCTTAAAGAAGGTGTTGTTGTCGAGGTAATCGTATAACAGCGCCGCCTTTTTCTCGTTGCGCTCCTTCATAGCCTCCAGTCCGCCCTGCGCCTTGATCCATTTGAATACTTTGCCGCAGATATAGATACCGTATGCGGGAGGCGTGTTATAGAGAGAATCGGCATCTGCCTGTGTCTTCCACTTGAGCATCGTGGGTGTGCACTCCAGAACATCGTCCGTGATCAGATCTTCGCGGATGATCATGATGACGACACCGGCAGGCCCGATATTTTTCTGTACGCCGCCGTAGATCACGCCGTATTTGGTCACATCCACGGGCTCGGACAGAAAGCAGGAAGAGACGTCCGACACAAGCTCATGCCCCTTGGTGTTGGGGAGCTCCCAGAACTTGGTGCCGTAAATCGTATTGTTCTCGCAGATGTAGACGTAATCCGCATCTTCGGGAATATCGAGGTCACTGCAATCGGGAATATAGCTGAATGTCTTGTCTTGAGAAGAGGCCACTGCAACAGCATCCGTATATCTGGATGCCTCCTGAAACGCCCTCTTGGACCACTGACCGGTGATTATATATGCGGCCTTTCCGTTCTTCGTCATGTTCATAGGGACCGCAGCGAACTGCTGGTGCGCGCCGCCCTGCAGGAACAGGACTTTGTAATTGTCCGGGATGTTCATGAGCTCCCGGAGATCTTTCTCGGCTTCCTTGATGATGCCGTCAAAAATCTTGCCGCGATGGCTCATTTCCATGACGGACATGCCGCATCCGCGGTAATCCAGCATTTCTTCCTGTGCTTCCTTAAGAACTTCTACCGGCAGTACAGCGGGGCCGGCTGAAAAGTTGTACACTCTGGCCATTAAATTCTTTCCTCCTTGCTCTGACTTATGTTTCAATCAATTTTGTCCTGATCAGGCAGGACCTCGGGCAGTGTCCTTACTCGTTTTCCTTCATGGCACGCAGATCCTTAGCATCGAACGCTTTCTCGATCGGTGCGCCGGGCGATACCATCGGAAAAACTTTGTCGTCTTCATTGATCACAACGTCAATGAGTACGGGAACACCTGCACCGAGTGCTTTTTTGAGCGCGGGCTCAACCTCGGAAGGATCTGTCACGCGGATCGCCATACATCCGAGACCTTCCGCGACTTTGCAGTAATCCACTTTGTCCTCGATCACGGTCGCGCTGTAGCGCTCGCCGTAATACAAAGTCTGCCACTGTCTTACCATTCCGAGCACCCTGTTGTCAATCACAATTTCAATGATCGGTATGTTATAGCGGCTGGCGGTGGCAAGCTCATTCATATTCATTCTGAAGCAGCCGTCGCCTGCAATATTGATGACCTGGCGCTTGGGGAAGGCAACTTTGGCGCCGATCGCGGCACCCAGTCCGTATCCCATTGTGCCCAGGCCGCCGGATGTCAGGAGCGTGCGCGGTTTCTTAAATGTGTAATACTGGGCAGCCCACATCTGGTGCTGGCCGACGTCCGTCACGATGATGGCGTCGCCTTTCGTGAGCTTATCGAGCTTTTCGATCACCATAGGGCAGGTAAGTTTCGAGTGATCATAGAACAGCGGATATTTGGCCTTCATCTCCCGGATCTGCTGCATCCATGCATCATGATACTGCGGCTCCAGCCTCTGGTTGAAGTCATGAAGCACATCTTTGAGGTTTCCGATGATGGAGTCATCCACCTTGATGTTCTTGTTGATCTCTGCGGGATCGATATCTATGTGTACGATCTTGGCGCCGGTCGCGAACTGTTTGGGATTTCCGATGACTCGGTCCGTGAAACGGGCTCCCATCGCGATCAGGAGGTCGCACTTGCTGACGCCCAGATTGGATGTCTTGGTGCCGTGCATGCCGATCATGCCGGTGTAATGCGGATCGTGTCCGTCAAATGCACCCTTGCCCATCAGCGTATCACATACCGGAGCATCGATGAGTTCGACAAACTTTTTCAGCTCCTCTCCCGCGCCTGAGATCACTGCGCCGCCTCCCACATAGAGATAAGGGCGCTTTGAGACCTTGATCATCTCGATCACGCGGTCAATGTCAGAATCACTGTATCTTCTTCCGTCTCCTCTGAGTCTCTTGGTAGGGACGATGGGAGAAAACTCCGTGACAGCACCGGTCACATCCTTGGGTATGTCCACAAGAACCGGTCCCGGCCTGCCGGTGGAGGCGATGCGGAAAGCCTTGCGGATCGTATTCGCGAGATCATCGACCTTCTTGACAATATATCCGTGCTTCGTGATCGGCATGGAAATACCCGCGATATCCACCTCCTGGAATGAATCCTTGCCCAGAAGGGGAAGGGTAACATTGCATGTGATGGCGACCAGCGGGACGCTGTCCATATATGCCGTCGCTATGCCTGTGACCAGATTGGTAGCACCGGGGCCGCTCGTTGCAAGGCACACACCGACTTTGCCGGTCGCTCTTGCATATCCGTCCGCCATGTGCGAAGCACCCTGCTCATGGGAAGACAGATAATGGGTGATCTGGTCTCTGTGTTTATAAAGAGCGTCATAGACATTGAGGATCGCTCCTCCCGGATATCCGAAGACCGTGTCGACGCCCTGTTCTATAAGGCACGCGACGACGATCTCAGCACCTGTCATTTTCATACTCGTTTCCTCCGTTCCGATCAGCGCAGATGCGCTGAACACTCAGTACTGTTACTGCATATCTCCGGGAAGCTCAAGGATCGCTCCTCTGTTTCCGCTGGTGACGAGCGCTGCGTATCTTCTGAGATATCCGTCCGTCACTTTGGGCTGGCGGGGCTTCCATTCCGCTTTTCTGCGTGCCAGCTCTTCATCGGAGACTTTGACATCAAGTTTGTTGGCATTGATATCGATGGAAATGATATCGCCTTCCTGAATCAGGGCAATGGGGCCGCCAACAGCTGCCTCGGGAGATACGTGGCCGATGGATGCACCGCGGGATGCGCCGGAGAAACGTCCGTCAGTGATCAGGGCTACCGAGGAATCCAATCCCATACCGGCGATCGCGGAAGTGGGATTGAGCATCTCTCTCATACCGGGGCCTCCCTTAGGACCTTCATAGCGAATGACAACGATATCGCCGGGAACGATCTTTCCGCCGGTGATCGCTGCGATCGCATCTTCCTCGCAGTCGAAGACTCTTGCGGGACCTTCATGCTTCATCATTTCCGGAAGCACGGCACTTCTCTTGACGATTCCTGTGTCGGGCGCAATATTTCCCTTCAGAACTGCGATGCCGCCGTTTGGCATATAAGGATCCTCAATGGGCCGGATGACGGTCGGGTCGGTGTTCACGCATCCCTTGATGTTCTCGCGCATCGTCTTTCCGGAGACTGTCATGACGTCGAGATCCAAAAGGTCCTTCTTGGCCAGCTCATTCATGACGGCGTAGATGCCGCCCGCTTCGTTGAGATCTTCCATATATGTGGGGCCTGCAGGTGCCAGGTGGCACAGATTGGGTGTTCTGTCCGAAACCTGGTTGGCAATTTCCATATTCAGTTCCACGCCTGCCTCATGCGCAATGGCGGGAAGGTGAAGCATTGTATTTGTGGAGCAGCCCAGTGCCATATCCATTGTCATGGCGTTCATGAAGGCCTTCTCAGTCATGATGTCTCTGGGTCTTATGTTCTTCTCCACCAGCTCCATGATCTTCATGCCTGCATGTTTGGCAAGACGGATCCTTGCGCTGTAGACAGCAGGGATCGTCCCGTTGCCCTCAAGGCCCATACCGATGGCCTCTGTCAGGCAGTTCATGGAATTCGCCGTATACATACCGGAGCAGGAACCGCAGGTGGGACATACTTTCTCTTCATACTCGGCGAGCTTTTCCATCGTCATCTTTCCGGCTGCTACCGATCCGACCGCCTCGAACATGGATGAGAGACTTCTCTTGCGGCCGTCGATGTGGCCTGCCAGCATGGGACCGCCGGACACGAAGATCGTGGGAATATTGACACGGGCAGCGGCCATCAGAAGGCCGGGCACGTTCTTGTCGCAGTTGGGGATCATGACGAGTCCGTCAAAGCCGTGTGCTTTGGCCATGCACTCTGTGGAATCCGCGATCAGGTCTCTGGTGACCAGTGAGTATTTCATTCCGATATGTCCCATTGCGATACCGTCGCACACTGCGATCGCCGGGAAAACAACGGGCATTCCGCCTGCCATAGCGACACCGAGCTTTACCGCCTCCGTGATTTTGTCAAGGTTCATATGACCCGGAACGATCTCGTTGTAAGAACTCACGATACCGATCATCGGACGTCTTCTCTCCTCCTCGGTATATCCGAGCGCGTTGAAGAGACTTCTGTGGGGGGCCTGTGAAACACCTTTTTTTACGCTGTCACTTTTCATTTGCGTTATCCTTTCTGATAAATCTTTCAATCGATTTATTTGATTGATATATTAATCGATCAATTTGATCGATATATTTATCGATTCATTCTGATCTTGTATCTGAATAGTATATGTATCCTGTGCTGCTGCAGCCTCACAGTCTGTCAGATCCGCTCACAGATCCTGTCTCCGAGCTCTGCGCAGTTCTGGCTCGTAAGCCCCTCTGCACCTTCGCGCGGCATCAGGTCCCTGCTGCGGTAACCGTCCGCCAGCGTCTGCCTGACTGCAGCTTCCACTGCGTCCGCTTCCTCCAAAAGTCCGAAGCTGTAACGGAGCATCATCGCCGCCGACAGGATCGTCGCAATAGGATTGGCAATGCCGAGGCCGGCGATATCGGGCGCGCTGCCGTGGCTGGGCTCATACAGTCCGAAACTTCCGTCACTCAGGGATGCGGATGAGAGCATCCCGATCGATCCTGTGATCATACTGGCTTCATCTGAGAGAATGTCTCCGAACATATTGCCTGTCACGATCACATCGAACTGCTCGGGATCCTTGACCAGCTGCATGGCGCAATTGTCCACGAGCATATTGGAGAGCTCGACCTCCGGATAATCCTTGGCCGTCTCAGCGACGACCTTTCTCCAGAGCCTGGAAGTATCCAGGACGTTGGCCTTGTCCACACTGGTCACTCTTTTGCCGCGCTTCATGGCGATCTCGAAGGCCTTGACCGCAATGCGGCGGATCTCATTCTCATTATATACAGCCGTGTCCACTGCAGTCGTGACACCGTCCACTTCTTTGGTATAACGGTCGCCAAAATACAGGCCGCCCGTCAGTTCCCTGCAGATCACCAGATCGAAATTCCTGCCGCCCTCTTTGGCAGCCAGAGGGCAGGAGTCCGCCAATTCCCTGAACAGATAAGCGGGCCTCAAATTGCAGTAAAGATTCAGCGATTTGCGAAGCTTCAAAAGCCCTGCCTCAGGGCGAAGTTCCGGTGGAAGCTTGTACCAGGGAGAAGTAGCTGCGTCTCCTCCGATGGATCCCATCAGGACGGCGTCACTGTTTTTACAGATATCAATTGTCTCGTCTGTCAGCGGCACGCCGCAGGCATCGATGGAGCAGCCCCCCATCAGCACATTCGTGTAAGTAAAATGATGTCCGTATTTCACACAGACTCTGTCAAGGACCTTGACGGCCTGTTCTACGATTTCAGGACCTATTCCGTCACCGGCGATCACTGCGATCTTTTTGTTCATATGCGCTAACCTCCCGTGAATGACCAGTTTTAATGATGAATAGAATTAATCTTTAAGATGAGAAATTTGAATGTTATTGATCTTATCGGATATATCAAAGAGAAGGCATGTGCCCCGCACATGCCTTCAGATTTAGCATCTATTATTTGTCATCCGCTGCTTCAAGGGCGTCCTCAGGCTTCTCGATCTGAACAATTGCCGCTTTCTGCATCGGAATACGGCAGTTCTTGTTGTTGCCGAATTCAACAATGACCGTATCTTCCGTCATATCGATCACTACACCGTAGAATCCTGCTGTCGTGAGAACGCTGTCGCCTACTTCAAGGCTGTTGATCATATTCTGTTTCTCTTTCTGTTCCTTTCTCTGAGGTCTGATCAGGAAGAAATAGAAGAAACCAATAATCACAGCCATATAAAGAATAGTAAAAATAGGTGTTCCCGCAGCAGTCAACATGAATTCATTCATATAGAAAACCTCCAATCCCGCTCTCAGGCGGCTCTAAATCAGTTAAAACATATCATACAACAACCGCATTGTGTTTTTCAATCCCATTTTGTAATAATTCAGCCCCCGGACAAGGCGCGCAGCGCCTCTGGACGCCCCAGTCCCGAATGCAAAGCATTTGGGACTGGGGTGCTGAATTGTTATTCCGGAGATATTTATTCAGCCGCCGTCGCCCTCGAGGTCATCCAGCATCCGCTTCTTAAAAGCGGCAAATGTACCCTGATCCAATGCTTCTCTGATCTGTGTCATGAGATGATTGTAAAAATAGAGATTATGCATGACGCACATTCGGAGCCCCAGCGTCTCCTGCGCTTTTACGAGGTGACGGATATAGCCTCTCGAATAGCCGGCTCTGCACACCGGACAGCCGCACCCTTCCTCGATGGGTCTGGGATCCAGGGCATATTTTGCATTATTGATCCTCACCGTTCCTTTGTTCGTGTAAAGATTGCCGTGTCTTCCGTTGCGGCTGGGATAGACGCAGTCGAAGAAATCGATCCCCCTGTCTACTCCTTCAAGAATGTTCTGCGGTGTACCGACACCCATTAGATAGGTGGGTTTGTCCGCCGGAAGATGAGGAACGACTGCATCGAGGATCTCATACATTTCCGCATGGGTCTCGCCGACTGCAAGGCCTCCCACCGCATACCCGTCAAGATCCATCTCTGCGATCTGCTGCGCATGTTCAATGCGGATATCCGGATAAACGGCTCCCTGGTTGATGCCGAACAGGAGCTGATCCTTGTTGATCGTCTCGTCAAGACTGTTCAGCCGCTTCATCTCTTTTTTGCACCGGTCCAGCCAGCGGGTCGTGCGGGCCACGGATTTCTCGACGTACTCTCTCTGCGCGTGGCTGGGCGGACACTCATCAAAAGCCATTGCGATCGTGGAAGCCAGGTGGGACTGTATCTGCATGCTCTCCTCAGGGCCCATAAAGATCCTGGCACCGTCGACATGCGAGTGGAAAGTGACGCCCTCTTCCTTGATCTTCCTCAGGTCAGCCAGCGAAAAAACCTGAAATCCGCCTGAATCCGTCAAAATAGGGCGGTCCCACCGCATAAACGAATGAAGGCCGCCCAGTTTGAATACCGTTTCATCACCGGGCCTTACGTGCAGGTGGTAAGTGTTGCAGAGCGCCACCTGCGTATCGATACTCCTCAGATCGTCAGCGGAAAGGCCTCCCTTAATGGCCGCCGCTGTTGCCACATTCATAAAAACAGGGGTCTCGACTGTTCCGTGCACGGTCGTAAACCGTGCCCTCTTAGCGAGACCCTCCTGTCTTAATACTTCGTATTTCATCTTTGCCATAAAAGCTAAATTACCTTGTCTCTAATGCCTGATTCATTATTGAGTACGTTACCGGTCAAGCTGGCCGTCGGTCAGTTTGTGGAAAATAATGCAGTTGGGTTTGTCGACGCTGATCTCCTTGCCGTGCATGACCAGAAGTCCCTTCTTAAGGTCAACGCTGAAGAAGGTCATCGTGTTGGACTCATGGTTGAGCGATACCAGGTGACGGTTATCGGGAAACAGCGCCGCATCTTTGGGGTACTCCCCGCTAATCGGCAGGCACAGGATCTTTGTGAGATAGCCGTTATCGGGATCAATGCTGAAGATCACCACGGAGTTGTCGCCTGCATTGGAACTGATCAGATACTTGAAATCCGAAGAGAAGTTCAGCGCACTGGCGGCAGAGCCGGAAGCGTGATAGTCATTGAGCGTCGAAACCGTCTGGATCTTTTCGAAATCCGGAGCGCCGTCCACTTCGTGGTAGAAATAGACGTCAATTATATTCTTGAGCTCATGAACGACATAAAGGAAATGGCCGTCCTTAGAGAATTTGAGATGTCTGGGAGCAGACTCCAGTTCCGAGTGCAGGATGGCGCACTGCTTGATGTGTCCGTTCTTTCTGTTGATGGAGTACACGTTGACGTGGTCCATGCCCAGATCGGCTGCCAAAAGGAAATGGTTGTCCCTGGTCATCTTCACGCACTGGACATGCGGGCGGAAATTGCGTTCTGCGATGCTGCCCAGTCCTTTCAGGAAGAGCTCGTCACAAATGTCGCCCACTGATCCGTCTTCATTGAGGCGAAGAACCGTGATCTTTCCGTCGTGATAACCGGAGACGAAGAGAAACTCATCTTCATAATCCGTCGACAGATACGACCCTCTCATACCATTGATCGATGCCAGACCCAGCGGCAGAAGATCTCCTCCCTCAATGATCTTATAAGCTTCAATCCCGAAATCCGTGATGGAATAAAGAAATCTGCGATTATGAGAGATCGTCACATAAGAAGAATTGGATATCTCGATCTGCTTCTTCTGTATCAGGTAACCGTTCTCCATATCGACATCGTAAATACGAATCCCGTACTTTTTCCCCTTGCCTCTTGTATATGAAGATACATAGGCGACGAACTTAGCACCCTTTTCATACTCGTATCCTGTCTTACGGCTGGCAGGTGATTTTTTGATCTGAGATTCCTGTGTCATAACTGCGCCCCTTCCTTTTTACCGGGCCGGTCCTCGGCGCCGGGGTCCGGTACAGCACTATGCCGTGCGTGGTTTAAATGGTGCCCATATATAATTCAGAATACCATAAAGAGCATAAAATAAGAACCAAAAACTGAATAATTGTCGATACTGTTTGAACAGGCAGATTCTGAAAAGTCAGTCTTCAGTCTTGACCGGCTCTTTGGGGATAAATATGCGGTTATCCCTGCCGACTCGCACTGACAGCGCCTCATGAACCGCCTCTGCGCAGAAGATCAGCTGTGAATTGATCAGCTCTTTTCCTCTTCTGTCCACGCGGTCATAGGTGCCGTCCGAGCGCATGATGTGCGCTTTGACGGTATCTTCCAGCTCAACACTCAGAATATGAAGGGCTTTGTCTTTGATCGAACTGTCTTCCAAAGGGAACATGATCTCTACGCGGCGGTCCAGATTCCTGGGCATCCAGTCAGCGCTCGCCGCGAAGATCTCCGGCGTTCCGCCGTTCTCGAAGTAATAGATCCTGCTGTGTTCGAGGAAATTGCCGACAATGGAGCGGACCGTGATGTTCTCGCTCACTCCCGGGATTCCCGTCCGAAGACAGCATATTCCTCTCACGATCAGTTCGATCTCGACACCGGCCGCACTCGCTTTGTAAAGTGCCTCGATAATATCCGGATCACAGAGAGAGTTCATCTTGGCAATGATGTGGGCTGTCTCTCCGTTCTGCGCGTGCTGCTGCTCTCTGCCGATCAGATACAGGAACCTGTCCTTGAGCCAGAGCGGTGCGAGACTGAGCTTGTTCCAAAAGCGGGGCTCGGAATAGCCGGACAGCATGTTGAAAACAGCCGTCGCATCGGCGCCGATCGGGTCGCTGCAGGTCATGAGTCCCACATCCGTGTAAAGCTTCGCCGTGGAATCATTGTAGTTGCCGGTCCCCAGATGGACATACCGGCGGATCCCGTCCTCTTCTCTTCTGACCACGAGCGTGATCTTGCTGTGGGTCTTGAGATTCTGAAGCCCGTAGATCACATGACAGCCTGCTTTTTCAAGCGCTTTTGCCCAGACGATGTTGTTTTCCTCGTCAAAGCGCGCCTTGAGTTCCACCAGGACCGTTACCTGCTTGCCGTTTTCAGCGGCCTGTGCCAGCGCCGCAACGATCGGGGAATTTCCGCTCACACGGTAAAGCGTCTGTTTAATGGCAAGGACATCCGGGTCAGCTGCAGCTGCAGACACAAATTTTACTACAGGGTCAAAAGTCTGATAAGGGTGATGCATGAATATGTCGCCCTTGCGGATCTGCTCGAAAATGTCACAGTCCGGCATAAGAGCGGGGATCAGCTGCGGTTTTGCATAGCGGTGTTCTCTGAGTTCATCAAATCCGTCGATTCCGTACGCTTTCATGAGATACGTGAGGTCAATGGGGCCGTCGATCTCATAGACAAAATCCTTCTCGAGGGAAAGCTCGCTCATCAGAAGCTTTAACAGCTGCTCGTCGATCCCCTTCTCCACCTCCAAGCGGATGGCATCGCCTCTCTGTCTCTTTTTGAGCTGTTTCTTGATCTCTTCCAGAAGATCTTCGGCTTCATCTTCCGCAATGTCGAGATCTGCGCTTCTCATGATCCTGTAAGGGCAGGTGCATTTGACCTCATAATTGACAAACAGTTTGGGCAGATACTTGCGGATCAGATCCTCAAGAAGAA
>Ga0310695_10010986_pt1 | contig 13089 bp, 27 predicted proteins | sample RumenRJG_04DNA_FD_203882 | JGI IMG/M metagenome (GOLD analysis project Ga0310695, IMG submission 203882) | Bovine rumen microbial communities from Lethbridge, Alberta, Canada - RJG_04 (v2) (version 2) | ecosystem: Host-associated > Mammals > Digestive system > Stomach > Rumen | place: Canada...
CAGAAGTGGCCAGATGTCGCTCATTACTTGTGTCATTGCTGTGATTCTTTATTTCTTTTCGGCAAAGGTAAGGGAAATGGCGGGGGCTTTTGGGATATAGGAGTGGCGGGAAGGCGGGGATTCAGGGCAAAGCGAGGGCAATGCTATATATATTAAAAAAATGTATAATAATGCGGGGAATGGCGGGGAAAGTTTTAATGAAACCTAAAATATTGTGCGATTTTATTGCCATACAAGATATTTGTTGTATATTTGCGACATGTTAACAAGGCCGTTATTGGTCTTAAATGAGTAACTAAAATTTTAATGGTATGAACACACCAATCATTTTATCAAAAATGACAGACCGAAAGGTCATTACAGGATTGGCAATCACAGCTCTTACAGCAGGGATGATTGCAGTATTAACATCTTGCAGTGCCGACGGAGGTGGCACGGACAGAGCGCCGGAGTATCAGGCGAAGGGAGATACAACCATTACGCTGTCGTTCAATCAGATGACGACGGAGAGTATGGATGCGAGGACGCGCGGACTGACTCGCGGCTCACTCTCGAATGCGAAGATGGAGAGGCTCGACGTGTGGATCAGCGACGGAACGACCACGCAGGACTTCCACCAGACGAAGACCGACGAGGGCTTTGGCACCGTGACCGCGACGCTCAACAAGACCAAGACCTACACGCTCTATGCGATTGCACACAAGGCTTCGGCGGCCTGCACACTGACGGAGGGTGTCATCGCCTACCCCGAGGATAAGGTGAGGGAGAGCGCATGGTACACCACCACCTTCTCGCCCGGCACGGCTTCGAGCCTGAACTGCGCGATGAACCGTATCACGGGGAAATTCTCGCTGGCGACGACCGACGTGGTACCCGAGGAGGTAGACCATTTCCGGCTCACGATAGCACAGACGGGCATCCGCTTCGCAGTGACGGGAGCACCGACGGAGGTCACAGACCGCATCGTTGACTACACCACCATCAGCCGAGATAACAGCGGGGCATCGAGCTTCGCAACGAACATCCTCGCGGCATCGGACGATGCGACGAACTTCGATATCACGGCCACGGCCTACGACGAGGACAATAATATCATCCAGCAGCGGACATTTGCTGATGTGCCCATCAGGAACGGATATATCACCAAGTACTCTGGCGCGTTCTTCATCGACTCAGGAATGACGATGAGTTTCACCGCCTCCGACTGGGTGGAATACGACGAAACGAGTTATTAGACAGAGTAACCCTTTAAAGACATAAGACTCGGCTCTGCCGCTTGCTACCAACGGGACGCAAGAACATATTAACAGATTAAATCGACAACGACTATGAAAAGATTGATTGATATTACGCTTTTTATTTCCATATTGTTAGTGTTTCCTTCGTGCGAGAAGGTTGTTATCGGTGATGACGGCAATGGCGACGGAAACGTGACGCTGAATTTCAGTGCGAGCAATGCCGATGGCGGCGGCCAGGGCACCCGCGCCACCGTCACTATCGGCGACTACTTCGAGAAACTCAATGTGATGCTCTTCGATGCGCATGGTGAAAAGGTGTTCGACAAGGTGAAGACCCAGCTGCGCGACGATGACGGTTTCGGATCTCTTAACGTCTCACTCGCAACGGGTTCTTACACCGTAGTCGCTGTCGGTCATTCGAGCATCAAGAGCGCTACCATCAAAAGCCCGCAAATGGTGCAGTTCACTGCCAGCGATGGTGAGAAACTGACGGACACCTTCTGTTACTGTGGCAATGTGACCATCGGTGAGGAACCTGAGCAGTTCAACCTCACGATGAAGCGCGTTTCGGCGATGTTTCGCGTGGTTCTCACTGACGAGGATTTTCCTTCATCCGTCACTACGATGAAGTTCGACTATACTGGCGGCAGCGCAAATTTTAACCCCTCGACCTTTGAGGGCACTACGAAGAGCACGCAGAGTGAGGCCCGTGCAGTAGGGGGTCTCACTTACTACTGCTTTACCTTTCCTTATATGGCAACCACCGGCTCGTTGAAGATGACGCTCTCGGCTCTTGATGCCAACGGCACTACCATACGTAAACGGACGTGGACTGAAGTGCCCGTCACCCGCAATCGTATCACTACCTATACCGGTCATTTCTTCGAGCCAGGCGACGGACAGTTTACCCAATCGGGCTTCGGTTTCACCGTCGATGCCGACTGGGATGGCGAGCAGACGATAAATTTCTGAAAGTAAACAATACTAATTCTCAACGCTTTGGGTAGCTCGTGTCGCGACGATACCAGCAACTCTCTTTTGTTTTACGAGTCATATCATAGTATTTATTTAATGGTTAACACTTTCAACCGCCCACGTCGCGACGACGCCGGCGGTTTTTCTTGCCCTTTGACCTAGTGAATCGTCTATACTTCTCCATTGTTCTCTCTGCTTATTAACATCAGATTGTGTTGCGCCCATAGGACATTATTCAGCCTCAGATGTAATGGGTGACACGACTCGCGGTAAACTCTCTTTACTCCAGCAATTACCCCGTCCAATTCTTCCTCGGTAAAACCATGTTCCAGGCCAACCTTGCGATAGTAGTTGAGACACTCTTGGAATGTCATAGTGCCAGCAATCCTTTCTGGATAAATTCTTCTTTCTTCAAATGCTTTGTTATCTTAAGATGTTATTGTATTTCGTTGATTGCCTGTGCCAGGTGGTCGTAGAGCCGCTTGGCGCAGCGCCAGTCGAAGTATTTCCAGCGACCGTATCGGCGGTAGGGATAGAACACCATGCCATATAATAATATCGGATCTCTGACACCCTGATAGCAGTATGGCTCACGATAGACAGTCACCACTACTCCGTTGGGCATCACGCACTCTACCTTGTGCGACCTCTCGGTGTACTTCGACCCGCTCAACCGTGCATACCTCTGCAGTCGTTCCAGCAGCGTCTCAGGCTTCAACTGCACTATCTTTGCCGAGGGTTTACTCGTCTCGCGCTCCCTTCGCTTACGCCACTCCTTCAGATTCATCGTGTCTGTCCTCCCCATGAGTAACCTTCTTCTCAAACTCAGCGAGATTCTGCTTTCCAATACTTTCCAGTTCTTGCAACTCTGGAATGTTTTTCCAGTGTGTCTCAGGTGTAATGGCAGTTATCTCTCCATTCTTCCAGTCATAGCCTTGCGCTCTCAGACCGTTGACTATGTCTTCTACCAGATTGGGGTCTTTGCTGTTGTTCAACAGATACTCCCACATCTTCTTATTGTCTATCTCTACATTTGCCATATTACTTTTCCTCTTTTACTCTTAACCATTCTTTATACTCATCTTGGTGATTATTAAGAAGAGCTTTACTTCTTTTTTCCAAATCAGGCCGGATATAGTCAAACTTCTTAGAATGCAGAAAATCATCCATTAATGTTTCAACCTCTGCCGGCTTTACCTTTATATTAAGGGCTCTTTCAGTAATCAGACAAACCACCTGAAAAGGGGTTCTTTTTACAGGAACACCTTTTTTCATTGCTAATCTCATAGCATCTTCGGCTCCATATCCCATAATCTATCCTTGTTTTTTTTTTAAACAGATATATCACTAACAGGCAAAACGCATAGCCAGCGATGAAGCATTCTATCTTATTCATGTCACACCTTGCCTGTCCCTCTGTGAGAGATTTTTTTGCATCATATATCAGTCCTCCTTCTTTTCAACCGTCACCTTACTGCCGTCCTCTGAGCTGATGGCACGGTAGCCGCTCGGCACCTCGTACTCGCCCTCGTTGATGGTCTTCACCTCGCCAGCCCAAGCCAGTATGAATCGCTTGTAGTCGTCGCCCTTAATCAAAATCGGGTTATCCTTGCGGTCGGGGTGATCGAAGTAGATGCGGAAAACCACCTCGTCCGTTTCTGCAGCCTTAATCGGAGCCGATGCCGCTACCACGTGGTCGGTGTTCACCCAAAGCAGGTTCTCGTCGGGCACGTCGGCTATCGCCTCTTTCATCTTGTCCTTACCACCCATGAAAGAACTCAGTAATAGTCCTTCCATTCCCATGCTGTCAATCTTCTCTGCTATCACTTTCGAGAAGTTCTTCTGTGTCAAATTGATAATTGCCATAATCGGTATTCGTTTAATGTTCCTTCTTTTATGTTACCACACCGTGTCTATCCCTCTGTGAGTGATTCTCGTTGCGCTCAGGGGCAGCTGTGCCACTTTGCCACATCCACATGTTGCCCCACATGTTGCTCATTTCGAACTCATCCGCAGATGGTGGTTTATCGTCCTTTATATGGTCCCACCACCCATCGTCGTAAACGATAGACTGGAAATCCTTACCAAGGAGCTCAGGATGTTCCTCAAACTCCTTGAATCGTCTTTTCAGATCTGCGATGTCATGCTCTACGTCTTCCTTCGCCATTCCTTTGCAGCCCGGATAACACGAACCGTCGAGTGCAAAGGATTCTAACGTAAGAGCCTCCACAGCGGGTTTCAATCTGTGGAACTCCTCGATGGTGATGCCCCTGATGGTGCCGAAGCTCTTGTCGAGGCATTCCAGTCTCATCTTCAGACTTTCGACCCAGTTGATAGGAACATAGATGACACTTTTCATACGCTATTCGCCTTTAAGTTGCTTAATAACCTCATCTACGAAATCATACGCGACAAAATACTCACCATGAGTATCTTCCCTGTACTCCTGTAGTCTTACCCTTAATTCGTCAAGCACGGCATTTGCGCCCATAATATACATGTCTTGCTGATTCTTCCTTACACTATTATACTCATGGGCATTATCGCACTCTATACCGATATATTTTAATGCTTCAAGTGCTTCCTTGTCTTCCTCGGCTATTGTTGGAAAAGCAAGTCCTGCAAGTTCTTTTATCGTCTTTGCCATACGTCAGTCCTTCTTATTAATGATTATCTCCTTGTCGATACCGCAGAGGCTCCTCTTTTACACTTAATATTGTCTTGACTGATACTGCACCTGTGCTCTCATTTCCTCGAAGCCGCGCTGCATGAAATCACCGATTATCTTGCGGAAAATATCGCCCGAATGCTTCACCATTAGTTCATCCACGGCCTTGCTCATCTGTACGAATCCATATTTGTCGCGGATGGCGGTGTACTGCTCGCTGTTCAGATAGCTTACCAGATCCTCGCGGAACTTCTTATACAGTTCTTCACGAATTATCTTCTGCAGGGGCGAGATATCATCCTCACCTGTCGGACGACTGTATTGATCAAGGATTGGCCGCATGGTATAGGGTTTCTTCTCTTCCCAATATCGTTTCACATAGTTGCCGTTCTCATCCTTCTGGTTGAAGTCCGTCTCGCACCTTAGTTCGATACGGCCAGTCGTAAAGAAGTAGATTTCCTTCTCCAGCATCTTCTCCCACACCTCGTCGGGGATAAGGCTCACGAATGTAGCCTTGATGCGGTCCTTCACTCCGTCCATCAGTTTCGATGGGTCAAATTTCTCAATCTCGTTTGCCATAATTCTATTCGTTTTTTATTATCCTTCTACCTTCATTTGAACATCGAATAAATCATCATAAACAGTATCGCTGCTGTGCCGACGACAAAAATTACAGGAACCCCTTGGGCAGATCCTGCCTCTGCAACTCGGCGCCTCGCTTGCATCCCATCTCGTAGAAGTGCTTAGCTATCCGCATGCCGAGCGTAAAGTCTTTCACCTGCCCGAAGGCATTATAAAGTTCCTGCTCAAAGTCAATTCGTCTTTCTTTGTCCGTCATATCGCTTTTTCCTTTATTCTTTCTCTGCGCAGCGCATCCTAAGCATGTGGAGCACACAGCCGTCGTCCACCGTCCGTGGGCAGTCGGGCGAGCAGTATGTGGCTCCGTCGTACTCGTCGGCCATCATGTCGCACACATCCTCGTCGAGATATTCCGCGATGATACCAGCCGCCTCAATCAGCAGCTGCGAGTTCTTTATTCCTTTCTTTGCCATAATCGCTATTCATTTGCACCTCACGAAGTGTCAGACCCTCTGTGCGCTTACTTTCCTTTCATTCTAGCGTCAAACATCGCTCTGAGGGCTTCGTCGCCGCGACCCATCTTAATCAGCATGTGGCCCACCATCGTGTCGAAGTCGCGGCTCTGCACGAGCAGCAGGGCGATGAGTGCCAGGTGCTTGATCTGCGCCGACTGTATGGCGGTCACTTCTATCACCTTGTCGAGCATGCCCTGCGCCGACCATCCGCGCTGGCGCAGTTCCGGCAGGTTCTTGGCAAACTTGTCGCTCTTCTCAATCATCGTCAGGATATATTGCAGCAGCGCCGTCTTATCCTTCAGCAGGTTCAGTATGTCAATCTGTTCGTTCATACGTCAGTCCTCCTCCGCAAATGGGCTTAGTTCCTCTTCGTCCTGATACTCGTAAGCCGAGTGAGAGATGGCGTCGGCCAACTGGCGGGCCTGCTTGCTCGACGGGATGATTATCTGCATCGGCTCGTCGTAGTGCTCGGGGTCGTGTACTAATACGGACATCGTGCCATACTGATTGGTGATTACCTCTGCCCAGGGTTTGTCATCGCCCTTGATAAACAGTTGATTGATGTTTCTTGCCATAGTCGTTTCGTTTTAATTGTATTTCGGATAACCTTCTTTTATGTCGCTCAATCTTCGTCTACTATTACGCTTACGTCATCCCAATCGGGTTCGCCAACGGGATTGTCCATACTCATACTGCCATAGCCAAGCTGGAAGTAAACAGCTTCCTGGACCTGTTGTTCTGTAACGGGTTCGTCCACTTCGACGTAGCCGTCAATCTGTACTCTGAATCTCATAATCTTTTATCTTCTATATACTGTCACACCGTGCCTGTCCCTCTATGAGGTCTGTTCTTCCAGTGCCATCCCGGAAAGCGTATATGCTGCCAGTTGCGACGGAACAGCAGGGATTCCCTGTCACACGGCGTGTCGATGTTGTCGGCAAGCTGATGCGGAAGCCCAGGCTCCGTGTCGTAGAGCAGCACGCTGTGATAGACGCAGGTGACGCAGATGTCATGCCTAACCCAGCTCTTCACGTTGATACGCTGATGGATGCTTAACTCACGATAAATCATTTCTTGCGCTTTTTCGTTTCGGGGTGGCGGAGGGCATAGATCTTCATGGCCGTCTTGCGGTCTTTGGCCTCGATACGCTCGCCCTTGATGATAAACTCATGCTGCTGGGAGTTGTCGCCGTACATCTTATGATAGCGACGCTTGCGCTCCTCGGCGGTCTCGCCCTCATAGGGGTCTTCGTGGTAGCCGCCAACGAGTCCCGGGGCGAACATACCGCCCGACTCTGCCATTGCCGCCATCGCCAGCGTAGCGGCCATAATCTGCTTGATTTTGCTCATAGTTCAACCTCGTTATTGCATTTACTTGTCTAACTTGAATCTGTAACATCGCTGCTCCTGATGGTGGTCGGCGCAGAACTGGCTCGACCTGAAGCGGTTCTTGCACCTCTGACAGCAGGGGCCGTCGTAATACACGGGCTTGGGCTTCGGGGCATCGTAGAGGTGGGCGTAGGGATTGGTGAGCACCATCGGAGCTGCCTGCTCTGCCAACCGTTCCATCTTGCGCTCCTCTTCCATCGGGTCATAGAGGTTGTCGAGTACCTTGCGCCACTCTATTGGCCACCAGTAGGCGTTGCAGACGATGAAGTGGCTGTCGCCGTAGCGCACGAAGCGGATGTACTTGATGTCCCAGTTGCGACAGCCATCCACCTTTGCGTCGAGGTATCGCCAGTCATGATCGAAGCCGCCCAACTTCTGGCAGAGTTGTCCGAGCCACGTCAGTATCTCCTGCTGCTCTATCACGTAGGGTTGCATGTCGCCCTTCGCCATCAGTTCGGCCATGTGTGCCAGCCCCTCGTTCGACCTGTGCTCCAGTCCGCACGAAGCGTCCTCGTAGCGTTCGGGCTGATTGAAGTTCCAGCCCAGTGCGAAGTCGCGGGTGTCGCAGCTGATGGTCTGCACCGTGTCGGCAATCGTCGTGGTCTGCGCGTCGAGCCGCTGGAGCGATACCCAGTCGTCGTACTCACCGTCGATAGTCCTGATGATTTCTTCCATACGCTATTGTCGTTTAATCAATCGTCGCACCGTGCCTGTCCCTCTGTGAGGTCTATTCGATATCCAATGGACGTCACAGGGGGTCAGGCACGGTGTGATGCTCTACCGAAGTCCTTTTGCCGTGGTATCGCTCGGCCTCCTGCTCGATGGCCTTGTAGTCGAAGTCGGGCTGGAGTTTCAGCAGCTCGCGGCGCAGCAGGCGTATCTCCTGACGGTCGATGCGGGCATTGTGCTGATACTCGTAGTATAGCTTGCAGTAGTGCTCGCGCTGCTCCTTGTTCCATGCCAGGTCGCGCTCCATCTGCTCCCATGTGCGGTCGTGGTGCTGGCGGTCGAGTTCGCGCTTCAGCCTTCCCTCGGCATCGGTGGCTCGCTTCCCTGCATCGTGCAGATTGCGCAGGGCGGTCTGCCAGTTGTAGTAGAACTTCTCGCCGAGGTTCAGCTCCGCGTCGGTGTACTTCGTCTTGTGCAGCTGCGGAGCCTCGCGGACGATGCGGTACGACTGATTGACAAAGCGGTACTCGCTGTCGATGTATATCAGCCCTGCGTAGGGCGGCACCTCGTCGGGCTCTATCATCCCCGTCGGCACGGCGTAGTAGAAGTAGTTGGGCATCCGCTTGCCCTTGGCCATCTCGTCGATGTCGCCATAGCGCCGTTCCAGATACTCGCGGCTCCAGGCGTTCTTCTCGTTGGCCTTTTCCTCGAAGAGCGACATCTGCATCTCCTTGGCCTTGTCGCGGGCGATGGTCGATGCCAGCACGATGTGCTTCTCCTTCTTGTGCTTGAAGTCGTTCTTGAAGTCGGCTCGGCTTATCTTGATCTCGAACTCGTAGATGTAGCCGCTCTTCGTCCAGATGAGCTTGTCGCTCTCCCACGAGAACACATACAGCCCGTCGGCCTTGTACTTGTGCGTGGCAAAGAAGTGGTTGAGCCGCTGCTGTATCGACTGCTCGGTCAGCTCTTCCTTCTTCGTGCGCTCCTGCTGTTTCATCACTCCCATAGTCGGAAAATACTTTTATAAATGATCGTATTCTGCCTCAATCCACGTCTCGCCGTCGAAGGTCACTTTGTCCTGGATGGTGTCTACGACGCAGAAAAGGTCGTCGTTCCAACAATTCTCGTGAGTATACCATTCGGTCATAAAGGCCGTCCGGTCCTTGCAGATAACCATGTATTGCATCGCTCAGCCCTCCTTACTTTCAAGTTTCAGTTGCTGACGGGTAAAGTGCCATTTCAGCAGGTAGAGCGCCATGCGGTAGAGCGCTTCAACGAGGGAGCTCTCGCGGTACTCCACCTCCTGACAGTCGCTCTCGTAGCGCACCACATAGCGGTCGCCGTTTCGGTACACGTATCGTTTCAGGTCGTCCGGCATCTGCAGGTTGATGCGTTCCGGCAGTATGGCCAGCAGCCGTTCAGCCGACCATGCCTTGAAGCGCACCGTGCCGTAGGGGTGGCCGACGGAGACGGATGCGTCGCTCATGATCTTCTTCAGCGGATTCTCGCCCAGCCCCGTCTCCTTCGGGTCGAACTCCACGTCGCGGTCGTGCGACTCGGCTGGCAGGTAGTTACGCAGAAGTTCGAGCGACTGGCGGGGCGACGTCACCATCTCCAGCTGCGACGGACGGATGGGCTCCTGTTCTTCCTGCCGTTTGATTTCGGTCTGCCACTCCATCTCGATGCCTGCCGATGTCAGCGCGTGCTGCAACAGGTGCAGTCCGTCGATGTCGGTCATCGAGCGACGGATATCGTCCTCCTTGATGATGGTCAGCCTGTCCGACGAGTTCACCACCTGACAGGCCTTCGTCTGGCGGTTGTCGTAGTCGTAGGGCTGGTCCACCCAGAAGTCGTAGCTGAAGATCTTGCCCATCACCTCGTGGAGGCATACCGACACGCGCTTCTCGCCGAACGAGCGGCGCCACCAGTGCTTGATGATTCCGTCCTCCTTGAATCCGTTCTGCTGCATCAGCAGGTCGGTCATCGCCAGCGGCTCGATGTCGTCGTAGGCGTAGAGATCGTTGTAGGCGAGCATCACCTGGTGCTCCCTCAGTTCCACCACCTGCTCGGCCTGATGGTTCTGCGGGTTCCACACCCAGTCGCCTATGCAAAGTTCTTGTTTCTTCATATCTCTATACCTTTATATTGTTATTATCTCCTGGCAGTCCTCGTCGTACTTGCGCCCGTCCTTGCATTGGATATTGTCGTCGTCCCACTCCCAGCAGTCGTGGCAGTAGTGCCTGCCGTTCTCCATCGCCTTCCAGCCGCACGTGTCGAGCATCGACTCCACGCCCTCGATTTCGTCCCAGTACTCCTCTTCGTCGAGCACCTGCCCGCAGCAGTCGCACTTGATGTTGTAAAATTCCTTTTTGATTATCATCGTTAGCTACAATATTATTTTTTCATTCTTTCGGATGCAAAGATATACATATTAATCAAGAATCATTCGGAATCGTTCGGAGATTTAGTATAATTTAACGAAGGGCACGGCGGCGGCGACCCAGGCTGATAGCGCCTCATAATATGGCGGTTAACGAAATGGGCGGGGCAGAGACTGGTGATGTCGCTACCCCGCCCGACTGTCACGGCGAATGACGGTAGAGTTTTTTAAAGGTGAGAGGTGAGGGTGAGAGGTGAGAGATTACCTGAGTAGGCGGGCGAGGCGGGAGATGAGCCAGACGGAGGCGTCCCAGGCGGCATTGCCAGCGATGTTTGAAATAAAGTCTTGTGTGAAGGTCTGCTGATGGGCCTTGATGTCGGAAAGTTGTGCCTGCTGTTGCCGGAGGGCGGTCATGATTTCCGAGTGGCTCTTGTTCTGCATGGTCATCTGGATGAAAAGACGGCGCTCCTCGTCAGTCATGCGGTCGTAGATGTCTTCAAGCATCTTGCGGCGCAACATGTTTTCTGCTGCAGCGGCATAATCCATGCTCCCACCTTGTCTTACCTCGTCTTACCTTGTCTTACCTTACACCGAGAAATATTTCCTTATATCGTACACGCCGTCCTTGTCTTTCAGGGTCTTCAAGGCCATGCGGTAGCAGGCGGTGATGATGTCTTTGTCGGTCGGGGTGAGCGGTTTGCCGAGCAGGGCGGCTATCTCGTCGCCGAAGTCGGAATACATCTTCGACATCTCCACCCAGAGGGCACAGCGGTTGTAGGCGGGCTGTTCCTCGACGGGCAGCGAGAGCTGTTCCATCGTCTGTCGCCAGAGGTCGCGGCTCCAGGGTGCTTTCGGGTCCATGCCGTCAACTATCCTCTGAGCCTCCTTCGGTGTCAGATACTGTCGCCACCTGATGCTTTCGAGGCGGTCGATCATCTCTTCGGCCTCGCTGGGCATCTTCGCCAGCATGAGGTCCATCATGGCGGTCATCACCGAGCCGAAGGTCTTCATGTTCTTCGGGTCGCGGCTCGCCGACATATAGTCGTAGAGCGCGGTGTAGCGGTCTTTCAGTTCTGTTGTGTTCATTGTTTTATTTACGATTTACGGATTTACGATTTATATGTCAGCACCCTGGGCAGCGGGCCGTAGGGATGCGGGGAGTGTAGTTTACGGGCACGCGGCGGGTGGCGGTTGTCGGCTTGCGCTTTGCAGGCTGCTGCACCACGGCAACAGGCTCGGCGGAATCAGTCCTCGGAGTCTGCCTCGTCGCGAGTTTCTTCTGAGTGGTCGTTGATTTTGTCATAGATATGATTATATAATGTGTCGATGAGATACATAAGAAGTTCGAGCCAGATGGCGGAATAAGAGGCGAGGAGGGATATCGCGAGCAGGGAGAGACCTACCCCAAGCCCCTCCCTGAATGGAGGGGAGCAGCTGCCGGTGGCGAGGCCGTATACCAGCACGCTCCAGAAGGTGAGGCACTTCGGACAGTCGATAATCCACAACTTGCACCTGGTGATGCGCTCGATGGCGGCTATCAGACCGAGGTGGTTGATGGCCGTTGCTGCGAACACGATTGCTGCGATATCCCTCCAGTACATAGGCTTTACGCTCCTGTGGCGACGGAGAAGGTGAACTCCACCTCGCAGACGTTGGTTGACGGACAGCCGCAGGATGCCCCGACGGGCGATGCACTGACGCCGAGGGCAGTCACCGTAGGCACGTCAGCCGACGGACAGGGGATGCACTTGGTGACGATGACCTTCTCGTCCTGCAGACAGGAGTTCGGACAGCCATTGCCACAGCGGTACACCTGCTGGTAGATAAGGTCGCATATCAGCCGCACGTCGCAGCAGTACTGACCGCTGTCGCCTACGGGACGTGGCACGCCGAGCACCTGGATGCTGAAATTTGATGCCAGCGGGAATCCGTCGGCTGAGTTGACACACATCTGCCGGTTGCCACATGTGTAGTGCGTGGCATCGAGCAGATAAACGGTAGAGGCTTCGGTGCCTCCGGGGTACGGGGTAAGACTGTTGAAGTAAGTCTTGCCGTTCTGGTTGTTACAAGCCATAGTTTTTGATGATTTTGTGGGTTTATTTATCCGAGGACCTATTCTCTGCACCGTCCTCCTCCTGTGCTATTTCGTGTCTGCGAAGAGTTCTGTCTGTACTGGCTGCGGGGCTGCGAGATTTGCCTCCGCACTATGAATGGCGGCGATGCGGGCGGAGAGTTCGTCGATTTTCTTGGCCTGGGCATCGAGGCGCTGTAGCATCTGCGACATTACGGCGAAGGCGTCGAACGACATCTTTGCCGCACAGAAGGCATGTTGCTGGAATCCGCACTTGGTGCAGTCTTTCGGACATGGGCGGGGATCGCCCACCTGATTGCCGAGCGGTGACTGCACGGGGTCGTTCTGTTTCAGCGGAGTCTGTACTCCCGCAGGTTGTTGGGTATTGTCTATTTCTGCCATAATATTCTGTTATTTGAAGTAACTGATGATTTGATTCCTTACTATCGGGTTCTGATCCCAGCGGGCTACGGCCTGCGCCACCTTGCGGGCGGTCACTGCCCTACCCTCTCTCGCGTGCTGACCGATAAAGGCGATTATCGCCATACGGGCTTCCTCCACCTCCTGCTCGTCGTAAGCGTAGAGTTCGAAGGATATGCGGTGGGG